>LKMJ01006757.1_pt1 | contig 10814 bp, 9 predicted proteins | sample 643391 | NCBI WGS metagenome assembly LKMJ01 (sample SAMN04112250, study PRJNA286221) | soda lake metagenome | biome: soda lake; feature: Kulunda Steppe; material: water; isolation source: sample PL-Br10 brine of Picturesque Lake | place: Russia: Kulunda steppe | collected 2010-07
CCCTTCCAGCCGATCTCGATGAGCTGATCGATTCGTACGCGCGGGATGGCCGATCGGAACCACTGCGTGAGCAGGAAGATCGACCACATTTTGATGATGAACCAGACGATCCCGAGTTCCGCCGGACCGGGTCCGGCCGGGCCGCCGAGGAAGATCGTCGCGATGATCGCTCCGCCGAGGAAGATGTGGAGGAACTCCCCGAGGTAGATCAGGACGAAGTAGACCGAGGAGTACTCGGTCTGGTACCCTGCAACGAGTTCCGCCGGTGCCTCCGGCATATCGAACGGGTTCCGTCCGACTTCGGCGAAGTTGGCCGCGAGGAACAGGACGAACGCGAACGGATTGACGATCGCGAACCACATCGGGATCGTCACGAACCCGAGTTCGACCAGTGGTTCGGCCTGTGCCTCGACGATGGTGCTCATCTGTAGCGACCCGGCGAAGATCACGACGGACATCCCGGTGACGACCAGCGGGATCTCGTACGCGATGTTCTGTGCCACGGCGCGCAGGCCGCCAAGCATTGAGTACTTGTTTCCGGACGCATAGCCGGCCATTATCAGTCCGATACTCGAGATGCCGGCGACCGCGAAGACGTAGGCGAGGCCTACTTCGGGGTCGGCGAGGTGGACACCGCTTCCCATCGGGATAACGGCGAAGCCGAGCAGCGCCGAGAACGCCAGCACGAGCGGTGCCAGGTCGTAGGCCGGCCGATCGGCGTTCTCCGGGATGATGTTCTCCTTCGAGAGCAGGCGGACGGAGTCAGCCACGATGATCAACAGGCCATACGGACCTACGCGGTTGATTGCGATCCGGTCGGTGAACGCCGCCGTAATCTTTCGTTTCCCCCAGATCGCCGAGACCGCGACGATCCCGAGCATAATCGCGGCGATGATGAACGCGCCGATGAACGCAGCGATCATCTCACCGAGAACGCCGAACTCCGCGAGTCCGGTGAGTTCCCCGAGCAGTTCGGGAAGCAGGACGTCGGTCTGGGCAGGTGTGATCGTACTCCCCGCGTTCATCGGTCCACCTCCCCGAGCACGATGTCCAGGCTACCGAGCGACGCGACCAGGTCGGCGACATACTCCCCTTCGGTCATCTCCGAGAGGGCAGAGAGGTTGTGGAAACAGCCGCTTCGAATCTTGAATCGGGCCGGTTTGTCCGTCCCATCAGACCGAATGTAAATGCCGAGAATGCCCTTCGCGGCCTCGACTTCCTGGTAGGTTTCCGCGTCCGCATCCGGCTTGAGAGTTCGCGGGACGTTGCTCTGGATCTCCCGTTCGTCTTCCGGCCAGTCCTCGATCAGATCGAGACACTGTTCGATGATCTTCGCCGATTCCTCGACTTCCTGCATTCGAACGAGCACGCGAGAATAGTTGTCACAGCCGTCGTCGGTGACGACGTCCCAGTCGAGATGCTCGTAGTAGCCGTAGGGGTCGTCACGGCGCAGGTCGATGTCGATACCCGAGCCCCGCGCGACGGGTCCGGTACAACCGTAGGACTTGGCGACCTCGGGTTCGAGGATCCCGGTGCCGACACAACGGACGTGATAGATCTCGTTGCCCGTCACGAGGTCGTTGTACTCGTCGACCTTCGCGGGAAGCCCGTCGAGGAAGTCCCGGGTCTGTTCGATGAACTCCTCACGGGGTTCCGGGAGGTCCCAGGCGACCCCGCCGAGGCGGAAGTAGTTGAACATCAGGCGCTGTCCCGTGAGCTCCTCGAGGATGTCCATGACGACCTCGCGGTCACGGAACGTGTACTGGAAGATGGCACAGAACTCACCGAAGACGTCGAGCGCGAACGTCCCGAGTGCGAGCATGTGCGAGGCGATCCGGCACAGTTCGGCACCCATGGTCCGTAGGATCTGCGCGTACTCTGGGACTTCGATGTCGGCAAGGTCCTCGGCCGCACGGGCGTAAGCCCACTCGTTAAGCAGTCCCGACGAAACGTAGTCCCAGCGGTCGGGGTATGGCATGATCTGGTGACGATACGTGCCGTTCTGGCACATTTGCTCCTCACAACGGTGGAGGAAGCCGATGTCGGGGTCGACGTCGACGACGGATTCCCCGTCGAGTACCGTCTTCACGTGCAGGACGCCGTGGGTCGCCGGGTGGTGTGGCCCGACGTTTAGGAACATCGTGTCCGACTCCGCGTCGTGATGGTCGGGTGCCAGGGGGTTGGCGTGTTCCGAAAGGGTGACGATCTGTGGTTTGCTCTGGTCGTAATCGAGCGAGAGGGGATGGCCCTGCCACGTCTCCGGTAGAAGGATCCGCCGATGGTCTGGATGCCCATCGTACTCGATGCCGATCAAGTCGTACACTTCGCGTTCACCCCAGTCTGCGGCCCGATAGACGGGCTCCGCCGTTTGGCTGACCGGCGCGTCGGACGAGGTCGGGACGACGACGCTCACCTGGTCGGTCGGCTCGTCGTAGGCTTTGAGATGGTAGATCGTTTCGTAGCGGTCCTCGTACTGCTGGCCCGTCACGCAGGCGAGGTAGTCGAAACCCGCCTCGTCCCGCAGGTCGAAGAGGACGTCCTGGACGTCGGTCGGATCCACGACGAATCCAGGTGCGTTTTTGTGGTCGTCGCGTGCGAGCGCGCGATCACCGATGAGGTCTTCGAGCGTCGACTCCGAGCGAAGTTCTCGTCGTTCCAGTTCCGTACTCATGGCGAATCAGCCCAGTTGTACCGCATGACGAGGTCGTCTTCGTCGATCTGGTCGGCAAGTTTCTGAACGAGTTCGTCGCGTGGTAAGTCACCGAACTCTTCGAGTTCGTACGGTTTGACGACTACCGGCGTCGTCTCGCCGTTGGCGATTCGCTCCTGCAGTTTGGCGACGCCGTAAATGAGTGCTTCCGGGCGCGGTGGACAGCCGGGAACGTGGATGTCCACTGGAACGATCTCTTCGGCTCCTTTGACGACGTTGTATCCCTCCTGGAACGGACCTCCGGAAATGGTACACGATCCCATGCCGACGACGAACTTCGGTTCGGGCATCTGATCGTAGACGCGCTTCAACCGCGGCCCGAACTTCGAAACCACGGTCCCTGGAACGATGATCACGTCGGCCTGCCGGGGTGACGCACGCGGGACGCCGGCACCGAACCTGTCCAGGTCGTGTTTGATTGCGTAGGAGTGGATCATCTCGATGCTGCAGCAGGCGATCCCGAACTGCAACATGAACATCGACGAGCCACGAACCCAGTTCATGAACTTATCGAACTTCGTGAGGATGAACGGGGTCGTCCCGAACGCTTCGCGAAGTTTCGAGTTGAACCGGTCGTCCGTACCGGCGCCCATCCGGGCGTCTCTGGTCTGGGTACCGGGTGCAGTACTGTCGTATATGTCTTCTCGAGGGTTGTTCTGACTCATGGTCGTCTGGCCTCACCTCCGACCTGGCTGGGACTTCGGGCCCACTGTACAGCGCCTGTGCGCCAGGCCCACGCGAGTCCGATGAGGAGTATTCCGACGAACAACAACATCGGTCCGAGCGCCTCGAGGAGTCCGTACTCCTCGTGGGCGAGGGCGTCGGTGTAGACGACCGCCCAGGGGAACAGCAGGACGGTCTCGATGTCGAAGACGACGAAAAGGAGCGCAACCATGTAATACTGTATGTTGAACCGGATGCGCGTTCCGCCGGTCGGCACCTCACCACTCTCGTAGGTGGCACGTTTACTAGTCTCGGGCACGCTCGGTCGCAGGAGGTACGATACCACCATCATGCTCAGTGGTATCACCAATCCCACGAGTCCTAGCATCCCGATTGCTATCCAGTCATTCATCTCGGTAACATTCGGCGGTTGGAAACGCACCCATATAAGGGTTGATTCTTTGCTTTTTGGGCGATATCGCCACTGTAAAGCGTTCTACAGAGTATTTCCTGTGACGACAGTCATTGAATCCTACACTCGCGTCGTCTGATAGGGCGTTCAATTGGCCGAACGTCGAGTAATATTCAATTACTTCGATGGATCACCCATGGTCACGGTATCCCGACCTGGGGAGATAGTCACTCCCTGGAAAACTCGATCGTGCCGCGATCGTGAAGCTCCGTAGAAACCGTGCCGACCTCCGATTTCAACCGCTCGTGATACGCACAGAGCCGGTCGTGTAAGTCATCGTGCTGCCGTGCGAGGATTTGAACCGCAGACAGTGCGGCATTGAACGATTTCCCTGCGTCGACGGCCACGATCGGCGCCCCCACGGGCATGCCGATTACCGAATCGACGGATTTTTCTTGGACGGGAACCCCGATGACTGGAAGCGGATACGCAATCGACGCCGTCATGTTGGGCAGGTCCGCCGATTTTCCGCCCGCGCCCGCGATTATTACGTCGATTCCCCTGTCCGCGGCGGTTTCCGCGTAAGCCGTCATGAGTTCCGGCGTCCGGTGCGCGGACGTGACGTACGTTTCGAAAGTGAAGCGCGACTCGGGTGGGTTCTCGAAATCGGTCTGTTCCTCGAAGCCGAGTTCGGTTACGAGGGCGTCGTACGCACCCGGCCTGCGACCCCCGGTCATCATGACTTCGAGGTCCGAGTCGCTTCCCATCACGATGCCGATGTCCGGCGTCTCCTCCGGGGCGCGGTCCTGGTTCGCCTCGCGGTGCAACCGTTCGATCAGTTCCTGAACGCTATCTGCCATGGTAGTAGTTACTGCTGAAACGTTACCGCGTTCTGTAATCGCTTTGCGATGTCGAGGAGTTCGTCCGTCGTTGGCTCCTCGTCCGTCGTCGGCTCCTCGTCCCCGTCAGATCTCGACCCGGCAGTCACTGTCACGTGACCCATCTTTCGGAGCGGGCGAACCTCGCGTTTGCCGTACCAGTGGAGGTGGGCCCCGGGTGTTTCGAGAATGGCTTCAGCGTCGTGCAATCTCGCCGGTCCGGTCTCCGTTACGTCACCGAGGAGGTTCGTCATCACCGTCGGGCCACGCAACGCCGTCGACCCGAGCGGCCACCCGAGGACGGCGCGAACGTGCTGAGCGAACTGTGAGGTTTCCGCTCCCTCGATGGTCCAGTGACCCGAATTGTGTGGGCGGGGGGCAATCTCGTTGACCAGTATATCGCCGTCTGTGGTCTCGAACAGTTCGATCCCATAGACCCCGCGCCCGTCCATCAGATCGAGGACGTCGAGTGCGACCTCGCGGGCTCGAGTGCTGACGACGTCCGTCGACCCTGCCGGAACAATCGTCTCTCGAAGGATCTCTTCTTCGTGGACGTTCTCCCCGAGGGTGAAGGTGCGCGTCTCGTCGTCTCCCTTCACTGCAATCACCGAAACCTCGCGTTCGAAGTCGACGAAGGACTCGACCATCGCCGGGCCAGCAACGGCCGACAGTGCGTCTTCGGCGTCTTCCGTCGACCCCACGGGTACGTTGCCTCGTCCGTCGTAACCGCCGGTCCGTGCTTTGAGCATGACCGGTGCACCGTACTCCTCGATTGCCGCACGGACGTCCTCGACGTCCTCGACGGCCCGAAACGGTGGAACCGGAATCCCCGCGTCAGCCAGTGAGCGTTTTTGTACCAGTTTGTCGTGGATGGTTCGAAGCGTCGACGGTCGCGGGTGGACCGGTGTACCCGTCTCTTCGCTCACCTGTTCGAGAGCTTCCTGATCGGCCAGTTCTATCTCGAATGTAAGAACGTCCGCGCGCGAGGCAAGTTCTCGTATACCTTCCTCGTCGTCGAACGGGGCAACGATCTGATCGCGCGTTAGTGGTGAAGCCGGACATTCGGGCGTCGGATCGAGGACGATCACCTCGACGCCGAGGGGACCGGCCGCCTCTGCGAGCATCCGACCGAGCTGTCCTCCACCGACCACACCGAGGGTCGGACCCGGCGTCTGTACCGTCGTCATCGAACTCCGGTTCTCGTCGCCCGCGCATAAGGATTCGCAAATCTGGAGGCGGGACACCAACACGGCGAGCCCGAACAACAGTGTTTATGCTACAATTATTGAAGTTTGTCATAGGTCACCGATGGACAGGTGAAAAACCGCCCCAATTTCGCACGGAACGGTACCTCTTTTACCCGTCCCCGCCACCGCTCGCGTATGATCACGCTCGGCCTGGTGGTCGCGCAGTTCAATCGCCCGATCACGGAACGGATGGAAGCGGCCGCCCTGGAGGCTGCAGAAGATAGGGGAGTCGAGGTGGCAGAAGTCGTCTCGGTCCCCGGCGTCTACGACTCCCCGCTGGCCGCAGACCGTCTCGCCCGCACGGACGAGGTCGACGCCGTCGTGGTGATCGGAACCGTCATCACGGGTGACACCGACCACGATCAGGTGATCACCGACGCTGCGGCCGGCCGGCTCGCGGACGTGAGCCTCGAGCGTGACACGCCCGTCACTCTCGGCGTGACGGGGCCGGGAATGTCCGCCGCGGAAGCCCGCGAACGGATCGAGAACGCGGCGAAAGCCGTCGACGGGGCGGTCGACCTCGTCCAGGAGCTTCCGGAACCGACGGCCGACACGTGACTCCGACAACCGCCGTAAATCCCGCGACACAACCACAACAACTTACGAACCCACATGTCCATGGAATTCACCGACCGCGTCAGTAGAGTCGAACCGTCAGCAACCCTCGCCATCTCCGCACTCGCCACCGAACTCGAGGCGTCCGGCGCGGACGTCGTCGACCTCAGCGTCGGCGAACCGGACTTTCCCACGCCCGATAACGTCATCAGGGCCGGTCGCGAGGCGATGGAAGCAGGTCACACGGGATACACGACCTCCAAGGGAATACTCGAACTCCGAGAGGCAATCGCCCGAAAGCTGCAAGCAGACGGCCTCGAGTGGGGAGCGAACAACGTGATCGTGACTCCCGGGGCCAAACAGGCGCTCTACGAAGTAATCCAGACGCTCGTCCAGGACGGGGACGAAGTCGTTCTCCTCGATCCCGCGTGGGTTTCCTACGAGGCGATGGTAAAGATGGCGGGCGGATCGATCTCCCGTGTCGACCTCTCCGCACACGAGTTTCAGCTCGAACCCGCCCTCGACGAACTCGCATCGGTCGTCTCCGACGAGACCGACCTATTGATCGTGAACTCGCCATCGAACCCATCCGGTGCGGTCTACACAGATGAAGCCCTCGAGGGAGTACGCGACCTCGCCGTCGATCACGACGTCACCGTCATCGCCGATGAGATCTACGGGGAAATCACGTACGGGACCGACCCCACTAGCGTCGGAACGTTCGATGGAATGGCAGATCGGACGGTCACCGTGAACGGGTTCTCGAAGGCCTACTCGATGACGGGCTGGCGCCTCGGCTACTTCGCCGGACCGGAAGAACTGGTTTCGCAGGCCGGCAAACTCCACAGCCACTCGGTCTCCTGTGCGGTCAACTTCGTCCAGCACGCCGGTATCGAGGCGCTCGAGAACACCGACGAGGCGGTCGCGGAGATGGTCACGGCCTTCGAATCCCGACGAGATCTCCTCGTCGACCTGTTCGCCGGACGGGACGTCGAGGTTCCGGTCCCGGACGGCGCCTTCTACATGATGCTCCCCGTCGACGACGATGACGCAGCATGGTGTGAGGGTGCGCTCGAGGACGCACACGTAGCGACGGTTCCCGGAAGCGCCTTCGGGACGCCCGGCTACGCCCGCCTCTCCTACGCAGCCAGCGAGGAGCGCCTCCGTGAGGGCGTCGAACGGTTGTCAGCCGAAGGGTATCTCTAACGTCGCGTAACCGTCTTTCGTCTAATCGCTTCTGGTGATGGGGACGGTAGGGAGTGAATTGGATTCCCACGGTTCAGAAACATCCACTCACATCACTTCCTACCAGTTCGTTCGCGATAGAGCGTCCGTACCTGACAGTCACCGACTAGTTTCTCTCGGCCAATCGCGACGACAGTTTCCCGCCAGAACGATTGGGTCCAATCGACCACTCGTTGAAAACCGAACAGCGTTCGGGACGATTCGATTTAGTTTCCTCATATTTTGCGATTAAGATCCCATATAGTGTGAATACATACACAGATATAGTTTCGTTAGTGATTATATCCCCAACAGACAGGCTTATTAGTGCATGAATCGATAAATCGATTGTCGGCGTGTGCCGACGACCCGACGCATCGACACCGACCAATCCCTGTGAGTGCCGGTGGTACCCGGCCCGGATATGTGCCCGTGGGAGAACTTCCCGCGTTACAGCAGGCTCAATTGCCGTGCCGTGCCGTGGTCGCTCGTGGCTGGGCGGCCGTGGCGGGACACTTTTCGTACGGAATCGATCAGACCGACCGGTCTACCAAGTCGGTCAGACCGACCGGTCTACAGAGTCGGTATGCCGGCCCAGCATACCGAATCGTTCACGCTGATCTACCCTTCCGTATATTCCTTTCACTCCACCGGCGACCGAACGGACCGTTCAGTTCCACCGACGGTGTCAACACTTTATACACTTCCTGTGATAAGAGGCCAGTGATGCGACCAGGAACAGTGGTTGAGTGGTGGCGCTCATTTCTCGATAGGTGGCACTCCGAAGGAACGAGTAGCAACCGTCACAATTACACCGAGGATGGCAGGTCGTGTCAGCTTTCGAAGGACGAGGTGTTTCACATTCTCCAGACGGAACGGCGACGAATCGTCCTCGACCACCTCCGAACTACCGACGGCCCGGTACGACTTCGCGACCTCGCAGAACACGTCGCCGCCCGGGAACACGACGTCACCGTACCCGAAGTGACGTCAGACCAACGACAACGCGTATACATCTCGCTCTATCAGAACCACCTCCCGAAACTGGACGAGGGTGGCGTCATCCGCTACGACAAGGACCGAGGAATCGTCGTGGCGACGGCTACCGTGAGGGCGTTCGCTCCGTTCCTCGACGACCCCGAAAAACGGAAAAACCCCTGGCCGAGTCGATACGCCGGTGGTGTAGTCGTCTCTGCGGTACTGTTCCTCGTCGTCTGGGCTGGAGTCGTCTCACTCCCACAGATCGTCGTCGGAGGCCTCGTGCTGGCCCTCTTCGCCGGGATTTCGACCGTTCACGCGTTCACAGAGAGACGATGAACGGACGGTAGGCCCTCCGCTACCCAGGTTCGATGCGATGTGGTTCTTTTCCCCGTACCAGTGAGTGCGGCGGCCACTACGACGAGCGGCGGCCACAACGAGTCACGACGAGCGGCGGCCACGACGAGTCACGACGAACAGTGAGGACGATAATACGCGACGATTCCCAACGCTTCCGAAGGTCCATTACCCGGATATGAACCGACGTTCGCAACCCCGATCCGCGAAACCGATCACCCGAGGAGTCGTTCACCGATCGTGTTCCGGAGGATTTCGCTCGTCCCCTCGTATATCTCGTTGAGCTTTGCGTCCCGGTAGAAGCGCTCGGCAGGGAAATCCTTCGTGTAGCCGTAGCCTCCGTGGATTTGAATGCCTTCGTTGGCTACCTCCCTCGAAACTTCGCTGGCGTACAGTTTCGCCTGTGCGGCCTCCGTGATGTAGTCTTCGCCGTGGATCTTGTTGTCCGCAGCCTTGTGCATCAACAGCTTCGCCGCCTGGATCTTCGTGTCCATGTCGGCGATCTTGTGTTTGATCGTCTGGAACTCGCCGATGGGCCGGCCGAACTGTTCGCGCTGGTTCGCGTATTCGACTGCCTCGTCGAACGCGGCCCTGGCGATACCGACACTTCGGGCGGCGATCGTGATCCGACCACCGTTGAGCGTCTTCAGGGCCTGAACGAAGCCGTCGCCCTCCTCGCCGAGTCGCCGGTCGGCGGGAATTCGAAGGTCCGAAAAGCGAAGCTCCGCCGTCGGACAGCCCTTGTCGCCGAGTTTGTCCTCGGTTCCCTCGACGTAAAACCCATCATCTTCCTCCGGACGGACGATGAAGGAGGAAATGCCCCGATTCCCGGCCTCAGGATCGGTTTTCGCGAAGACGATCACGGTTTTGGCGACCGACCCGTTCGATATCCAGAGTTTTCCACCGTCGATGACGTACTCGTCGCCGTCGCGTTCTGCAGTCGTCGTCATCGCCGGAACGTCGCTTCCCGCACCGGCTTCCGACAGACCAAACGCGCCGACGTCCGTACCCTCCGCCAGCGGCGTCAGGTACTCCTCTTTCTGACTCTCGTCACCGAACTCGTAGACCATGTTGCCCGCCAACGAAATGTGGGCGGCGACGATCGTACCGAGGCCACCCGATCCCCGGGAGATTTCCTCGAGGCCGATCGCGTAGGAGTGATAATCCAGACCGGCCCCGCCGTACTCCTCGGGGAAGGGCATCCCCATGAGTCCGAGTTCACCCATCTCGGCGACCAGGTCTTCGGGGTACTCGTCCTCGTGGTCGATCTCGTCGGCGACGGGAACGATCTCCTCGTCGACGAACTCCGCAACCATGTCTCGAATCTGTCGTTGCTCCGGGGAGAGTCGAAAGTCCATACTGAAACGTTGTGAAGCGGGTTTGTTAACCGTTGTTATCTTTCCCTATTGTCCCTGTAATTTTCGACCACGGGAATTTCAGATACGACGGCAGGAAATTCGAGGAACACAGGTGGCGCTTATATAGGGCTGAACAAAGGTAGCTCAAATCACCCCTATGACATATAACCCCATTGTGTTAGAGCAGATAATTCAGTGCTCGTAAAACCAGCTGCAGAAGACGAATCGAGGTGCAGAAGACGAATCGAAATGCTCCCTCGACTCGAGCGTGAACACCCGTTTCCCTAGTACGCGAGCGGTCCATGGAAGACACGGCCGCGACCGGGGCGTTTTTCGGGGATGAACACGAAGGGGGGAATGAATCGATGACCACGGGCCAGTCCGAGCAGACGACCGACACCGATCTGGAGTGGTGTTATGAGGCCGTTCACG
>LKMJ01006758.1_pt1 | contig 10814 bp, 9 predicted proteins | sample 643391 | NCBI WGS metagenome assembly LKMJ01 (sample SAMN04112250, study PRJNA286221) | soda lake metagenome | biome: soda lake; feature: Kulunda Steppe; material: water; isolation source: sample PL-Br10 brine of Picturesque Lake | place: Russia: Kulunda steppe | collected 2010-07
ACACACACACACACACAGACACACACACACACACACACACACACACACACACACACACACACACACACACACGCGCGCGCGCGCGCGTGCACATGCTTGCAAGCTCTCCTGCTAATACGTGGGCGCACACAGAAACAAACACACATGTGTATGCTTGTTCAGACATGAACTTCAACCTTTGTGTGCAGATATGCTTACTCTTGCTTTCAGTTGCACACATACACACTTCGAAATGTGCGCATAGTAAGAACACAAACTGTAGACTTATGTCCCACAATTGCGACAGCACCCCTTCCTGATTTGACCCAGTAAAGAAGCTGGCAAGTTTGCTCTCTCCTAGATTATGTCTGCCTCCTCTTAGGGGTGTGAGTGATTTTTTGATTCATGTGCTAGGTCGATTGTGAAATTGTGCTGCAGTGCAAAGTTTGACGCTGTGTCTATATGCTCATCAAGCAGTTTGCAATTATCTTAGATGCTGCCTTTTATAAACAGAACGCCTGTGTCAAATATGATGGCAATCCCATGGGATTGCGAGTGACCCACTGTTCACGTTGCTCTTGTGTCGTTTCTTCCCTTTCATGCAGGTACGAAGATTACCTGGACAACCAGATCACGGCCACAGATATGTTTTACCTTGAGGATGTGGAGCTTGCAAGGCAATTGGTAGAATTGGGGTGGGTAAGAGTGCTGCATACTGCTGACCCATTTAAGGCCTCTTTCATGCTGCAGTGCATTAGATTTTCCTTCCACATCCATCATCAGTTATCTTCAAAGTGTCCTTACCTGCCCAACAATTTCTTGTATCCGTACTGCACACAGCTGACCCATTTAAGGCCTTTCTCATGCTGCAGTGCATTAGATTTTCCTTCCACATCCATCATCAGTCATCTTCAGCATGTCCTTACTAGCCCAACAATGATTGTATCCGTGATGCATGTTAAGCACAAGAAGAACCGCCACCTTTTACGGGAACACATCAGGCCTCCTTCCTCAGAGTCGAAGGCTAGACTCAGCAACTCAATGCTCAATGCTCCATCAGATCCTTAGATGGAGATTACCAGTGTCCATACACATGCACAGAAAGACCCTCCTTAATGCTATCAATTTTGGATGAGCATCCATGCAAGTCAGAGGGAGAAATTGGGCTCAAGCAAGCCAGACTCTTTGCGCATGACAGAGAGATCCCTCTGGCAAGGGAAGAAGCACTGCGCTCATACATGTCTTGAACTCAGACTTTAGGAAGTATATACTCTGGCGTTTCAATTTCTAATACAATCAGTGGTACAGAGAGGAATCCCAACGGTTGAAACAGCAAAACCCGTATCACCATCCTCCCGCCCAAGGGGAGACCAGGATTCTGGCCAGCTAAAGATTTCTGGACCGATTTCTGCCAATACTTTGGCGCTCCCTGCACCTGAATTGGGATGTTGCTTTTGGTCCAGTGAACAGCTTCGAAGCCTGGCAATGTACACACTCAAAATGATGACAAGTTGGAGGGAAGAACCGCTACTTTGCGGACCAGAGGACAGAGGCCTGCACTCTACCTGCCGCCAAGAAACGCACCAAGCAAGAAGTGGGGAAAAAAACGTTAATGCCCATGCATGCGCATACAGAGACACATAAAGCCCCTTGCATTCGCCCACATGAGTGTAAGCACTGGTCTACGCGTGAAATAATTGCGTGTAAAGAACTTGCGCACTTGTCTGCATGTTTGCACAGGATACGTGGTAATGGAGAGGTAATACGCAGGGATGAATTTGAGCAACGAAAGGAAGCGGCAGAGCAGGCAAGGCAGGCAAGGCTCAACAAAAAGCCAAAAAAATTGGCATCACAGGGCAAAGACGTGGAGGGCTTCCCACTTTTGCAGGTCAGTCAAATGGCTGCATTTAAGCGAACAAAACTTATGCATCAGTTACTGAGTGGTACAAGCTGAAAGAAATACAATTAGAGAATTTAACACATAATGTCCCTGCCTAAAGTTATGCTTAATCTGAGCCAGGTATTGCATGCTGTATAAAAGCACCAACAAACTTGCAAACAATTAACCATGGACTTGCACAGGCATTAAAAGATAGAGAGGAAGCTGTCCGCAATGGTAAACTTACCACTATTGTCTTCGTTCGAGATTTGAACTCCAAGAAGCAGGAAGTATCTGGATACATTGACTATGGGCACAGGTAAGCCAAGTGCTACATGAATAGGCAGGTTATAGACGTATAATTTGGTTCTTTAAATCCTTTCTGAGCAGCATTGCTGGATGCCATTCAAAGGAAAAGACCTTTCATGAGGGTTTTGTTTAATCATTCCATGTAAATGTCTGAGATTTTAAATGTTTATTCACCTTATTGCAGCCTCAAAGGCTTCAGGGTAGTCTTTATCAGGGATGTAGGGTAGGGATGACGCTGATGTGTTGGACAGCGTGCTCTAGGTGGAGGGTCTCGGTATTGAGTCTACATAACAGAGGGCTCATCCTCCTATTGAGAGGGCCCTGTTGGTGTGGGGGCTCCGGCGGGCCCCGTGTGCAGTGGGGGGTCTGTGTTGAGGCATCAGGAGAGGAATCTCTGACTTAGGGGTGGATTTTAAGTTTCTGAGCATGGCTCAGCTGGTATTGACCTCTGTTGGACTCTTCTGTGCTTGCTCTTCCTCTTGGTCTGGTGGGCAGGGAGATGGGCCAGAGCTGCGTGCTTGGGACCTACTTTAGTGGGTGGGTATGTCTGGTTATTTGTCCCTGCCCTTGCTGTGTGGAAGTCTGGGTGAGGTTTTCCAGGCGTACTTCTTATTTCCCTGTCTCTCGTGGGGGTTTGGCATAAGGTGCTTTGGGCCTATGTGTCTCCCTTTCCTTAATTGATGCAGGGGGTGTTCAATCGCCTGCGTAGCATTTCTGTTTCTATCAGGGATGGAAACAGCGAATTCCATTGCATTTTCTTCGCGGTGGACAAAATGGGTGGAATTTGCGTTGTGGACATATTGTCATTTAAAGTACAATCAAATTCATGAGTCCAGGGGGGGCTGGCAGCCACAGCCCCGCTCAGGGACGCTCTCCTGTTCTATTTCGCTGCGTGTTTGCATCAATACAAAGGAAATTCATATCATTTAATGCAGTTCTCTACTCTGATCTTCATCATTGAAGTCCCCCCACTGCTGGACCCCTCCTCCTTCCCCTTCTCCTCCCCCTTCTCCTCCTCCTCCTCCTCCTTCCTAGGAGAGCACCACACAGGGCTGGGCCTTCCTATGAGAGCACCACACAGGGCTGGGCCATGTCCTGACCCTCTAGGAGCTGTATGCGCTTGCCAAGCGCAGGATGCTGTACCAACACATTAAGTCAGTGGCATGCTTGGTGGTCAAGTGCACCACGTGGTTGCATGCACTGCACCTTTAAACCCCCCTAGTCCTGATCCCATTTGTCCACTCAGTCACATGAATGGTAAACTCCCATTCAGGGCCCTAAGATGGAGGTATTTTATGTTGTTTGGCCATTTTGGTCAGTTGGAGGGCAGTTAGGGGGGTACTTGGGCTTTCAAAGACCTCTCTGGCACAGCTACTGTTTTCGCCAGGTCAGTTTGAGGTTAAATATGTAAAATAGCAAATTCACCGCGTGCTGTGGACCTCCCAGACCGGCTCTGTTAACATCCCTGGTCTGTAAGATTGAACAAAGAAAGTTTCTTTAGTAAGGTTGGGCAGGGCTCTCGCCAAGACTCGCCGACAACGAGACTCGCCGAGACTCGCTGAGTCTCTTTTGGGAATGTGGGGGACCCTCGTCACCAACGAGTGTCACCCGTTTGGCTGGAAATTGCCGGAATTTTGAAAAAAATGCTTGCAATACCCCAAAACCCCCCACACCTTTAATCATAATTGAATTTAAATTTACAATGAGGGACGAGGTGGTATTGGACGATGAAGAGCGCGATGATGTGATGAGCTTGGACATGACAGACAGGGTGGTGGGATATCAATCCTTCCAGGGAGCCAGCACCCCTGCTGATGCTGTCTTCAAAATTGTGAGAGGATGGAAGGAGAAGGGGAAGGAAAGCACTTGGTGGTGGACTTGCTTCGCTGTGGTGCTTGTGGCGTGTGGTGCTTTCAGAGAGATTGTTTGCAAGCTGCAGTGCAAACTTTGTGGCACCAAATTTGGCCCAGCAAATCCCTCAGGAACAGCGAAATCACACTTGAAGCCTGGGGTTTGCAAGAAGTACAGTGACGCAGTGGCTAAGGGGACCTGGAGTCCAGCCTGCAGCTCCTTGCCGAAGAAGATGAATAGAATTTCTAGGATTGAGCAGCAGGGTTAAATGAGGGTGGAACTGGGGGGTGGAACCGGGGGGTGAGAGGACGGAACAGTCTATGACTCATCCCGGCCTCTGGAAGGCCCGGTCCTGTTAAAATAATTCAATTTTAATTATATCAAAGTATTTTAATTATATCAAAGTACCATGAAAAATTTCAGGTCTAAAGGATGCGCCAGTCAAAAGCAGTTTTCTAACGATAATCTCCCATCTACGCCCTACCCATCTAACAACAGGTCTCGGCGAGTCTCTTTGGCGGATTGGACCACCCTATCTACCCATCCTTAGTCTTTAGTGTCTTCAGTGTCAGAATTGTCAGTGTCATGAACCATCTTCAACATAATTTTGTGAAAGGGCCCTTATTTCTTGTGCTTTGATTTAATTAATGTGTACAGGGCCATTCTAAGAATTTACCACCTTTGTCCATTTGGCCGTCCTGTGTGAAGGTTGAAGTCAGAGAACATGGAGCCATACTTTGATCGCAAAAAACGACTTATGCCCAAGCCCACTGACCTGAGCTTCTACAACTGGGAGACCCAGACCTCCACTTCCAACCCAACACCCAATTTCCAGGTATTCGGAAGGTTAATGTTTGGTCCATTTGCGTCTGTGGCCAAAATGAGCTCATGCAGCATAAGGAATGCTGCTCAACCAGTGCTGCTTTTAAGCAACATTAGTGTCTAGATGTCGCACAAACGCACACACACAAACGCACACATATGTTTGTCTTGCTTGATAAAGGCCCCTCTGCATTATAGAAATGTGCAGACACCAGCTACTGTGCATGAAAATTGCACTCATTGGAGCAGTAGGGAGAGCCATCCCTTCTTTTGTGAGGTGACAAAGTATTCATCATTGATGGCTTATCCCTCCCACCCCTTGCAAATTTCCGCTTATCTGATCATTGTTTGTCTCAGTTTTAAAAGCCACTTACCGCCATCTCCTCACAGTTGTCCCCAGCGTTGGAGCCCCCAAACTTGCTTCTCCAATTTGCTTCTCCGTCCCCATGCGCACCCCCTTGCCAGCCCCAACCATACAAAACATGTACATATATCATGAACAATTAGGCTGTCAGAAGAAATGCGAGGTGGGGGCACGGCGTGCATGCCATTGGCCATTCCGGCACCAACTTGCACCATTTTGACAGGAAAATGGCACTTTTCCAAGCTTGCTCCAGTCCTGCCGCATTCCAGGACTAAATTACACTTGCAAGATGGTCTGATGCTGCAATGTCGGATTCGGGAAAGGGGGGTGGGAAGGTGAGTTTTGTGATTGACACACAGAACATTGCCGCAACTGGATGTGGGTGCTGACACAGGAGCTGCGATATCTTCAGAACCCCCGCATGCTTTCAAAAAAACGAAGCCTGGGGTCTGTGAAAAATCATACATGATCAGAAAATTCTGTAATGGAGCCAATCAAGGGTGTAAGTGGAAATCTGTGACCAAATGTCCACCATGACTATTGTCTTCCATGAGCGCACAGCTCAGTGTCAGAGATCCCCACACCCAAAATCACACAGGAAAAGCGGCCCATTTTCACAAGTATATGGATGCCTGAAGGTTAGGATTAAGGGCTGTGTGTGGGACAGGGTGCACACTATTCTTCTGTGACTTCTAGTCTTCTGGTTTTACCAACATTTCCTTCCATCCACCAAACCGATTCCAACCACAAGGGCACCTTCAGAACCACACAAAAGTAGACCATCAAATGGTGGGCTTAGGTCAGGAAACGGTGCGGTGGCTGCAAATTTATGCCTGGAGAGGCTCATTGGCCACCTTAGCCTCAGAGAGGGGTGACCCAGTGTTGGCGACAAACTCACTCTTCTCAGACAAATTTCCATGATGCTATCAAGGCCTTATTTTCCTCTTACCTTGCCCTCTTTGCATCCTTCTCCTCTTGTGCAATCAAGGCACACCTGAGTTGTGGTCTAAATTGTCTTTCCTAACCTACACCTCTCTCTCTCTCTCTCTCTCTCTCTCTCTCTCTCTTTCTCTCTCTGTGTGTGTATATCTATCTTCTATACATCTATCTATCTATACATCTATCTATCTATCTATCTATCTATCTATCTATCTCTGTGTGTTTTAAAAAATGTATGGAGAAATGTCCAGACTGTTCCACATGCATAGGATGGACCATTATTGAGTCACTACCCTTGTTTACGGTATTTTGCCAAAGATCTTGTCTGTGTAAAAATATGTTCTATTTGTTTGCCTGAAAATGTAAGCAAGTAGACTTGTGCCTTATTAAAAAAGGACATCTGTTTCCTTGCAACAAAATATAGCGATTTTTTCATTTCTGCTTCACAACTTTCACGATGCCCCCAGCAGGATCCGTTCTTTTGAACTGTTAAAAAGTGATGTCTGTAGTATGACAGGCATCAACAGCTCAGCGAGTGTGTTTGCCCTGCAATATGATAAGGCTGTTGTTCTTGCATTTCTTGTTGCTTGATGGCACCATTGTATGGTGACTAAAATAAGAAGTTGATGCTTGTTAAGCATTTCAGCTAATGTGCAATCACTCAAAATATGCTGCCACCTTGACGTGTGGCAATGTCATGGTAATTACCAGGTCATTGCAGACAACGAAGCAGGACTCCTTTTCAAAAATAAGAGAGACCGCAAAGTCATCAATGTGGACCCCCGTTTAAAGCCCGGGGACAACAGCACACGCACAGAGCTCACAACAAATGAGTTTTTGCAAGTAAGCGCAGTTTGAATTTTCATGTTCGTGCTGGTTGAATTTACTGTGTGTTGATGGTGCACAAGAAGCAAGCACATTCGAACTGCCTACCTAAGCTGCGTTGAGAACATCATTGCTCCTTGGACAACAGCATGATTGAATTATTAATCTTATGAAAAAGTTTTGCGCCGCCAAAACAGCTGGTAGGGTGTATTAAGGAAAGGTCCACTAGCATTTCTAGGAATCAAGCTTGGGCCTTGCCGCTTGCTGCACACGTGGATATGGCCTCCAAGATTACAAGGCTTTTAAAATAAAAAAACTTAGTTGAGTGTGCGCTTGATCTTGAACAGCCAGTGCCTACTCTTTCCGGTGTTACATTCCTATCTCCCTTTAGGCCCTCATGTCTTACCTTGTGAGAATCCTAACAAATTCGTAATTGTGTTTGCGTGCTTCCTAAAGGAGTACTTTGAAGCAGAAAGTAAAATGATACCATGACACTGCATGCCATAATGCCCAAAATGCTTGCTTCAAAGGTTGTGATTGGTTTGCAATCTCGGTTTAAAAAATCAAGCGTCAAGAGCTTTTATTCTCTTTTCTCGGCTGCTCAACTGCATGTGTACACTGAAAAGACTCGCAAATGGGTATGCAAGTTATTGCAACCATGCATCACATCTCCCTTTTGCAGGTAGTCATTTATGACCATGTAACGCGGCGGCGGAGTTAGTCCTGTCCACGTTTCTCTTTATTTTTACAATGTAGAGGTTGATATTTCATCTGCATCACGCTTGGTCCTCTATATCCTACATCTTGTGTCTATTATTACTCTAAATCGTATCATGTCAGGTGTCCCTTTTCTTGTTGACCACATGCATTGCTCTCATTTGAGAGACATAGCGGGACGTATTTAGCACATATAACTGTTGCATTGCACTACGGACATGACAAAACAGTGGTTGAACAGGGCCAGTGTTTCTAGTACGCGTCAACATTTTGCTTAACTTGCATCTAAATGATGTAGACACAGCAACGCCCTGCCGCCACTGAGAACCCTGTGTAGCCTATTGGTGATGGGAATTTGGGGGGGGGGTACCTTACCTGTAGCCAAATATTGATATGTATTTTATGATGCGGGGGGGTTCTAATGGGGTTTTGGGAGAATGCCCAGCCTGCCCCTGCATAGCCTGCCCCTGCGCAGGCTTCCCCAGCTCAGCCTGCCCCCTCTCCAGCAGCAGCAGCAGCAGCAGCAAGGAAAACAAATGCCTCCCAGGCAGCAACAACCCCAGCTTCTTGCGCAGCTCGAGCAAGCACATCTGTGGGGGAGCAGCAGCAAAGGAATGCAGCAGGAGACATTAAGGGGCCGGCTGCTGGGCCCAGTCAGCGCAGCCAGGAGGGGCAGGATGCGGAGACAAGGCATCAATGGGGGCGCAAGCTGGCTGATCTCAACAAAATTTCTGCAATGACAAGTAAGTATAAGGCATGACACTTAGTTTCATTTGCATGGCCACTCGGAAGGCTGGGCTGAGGGGAGGTCCAGTTTGCATTATTACAGGGGGCAGGGTCTGGCAGTCAGTGTACGGACGCCCTTTATGTGAAATTGGAAACAACCTTAGGATAATTTTTCATGTTGTCTTGGGTCATAAATCTCACATCTTCCTATATATATAGAGTTTGATCTCATGCCAGAATTGCCGGAAATGATGTGCAGGCGCCCTTGCCAAATACTATGCCTGCCAAGGAAAGCGTCTCCCAGCAGAAACAACCAACCGCACTGTAGGCCCTGGTGGTAATCCCTTCTTTTATGTTACCTGGCTGGCTCTAAAAGAAGTTCAGCAAGGATCTGGCACTTAGGTTCCTCAAGACGGCAACAGACTGACTTACCTTCCAAACCTTCAAGCCGCATAAAAATCCCGCATGCACTCAAATCATAGACTGGTTTTTGCCAGCTCAAAAACAGGATACTTCTTTAATACCAAGGTCTACTTCAGCACGTCCACAGGGCAATAGCAAAACATTTTGGAGCATGTCCAAACTCTCTCTCCAAATGAAATGCAACATATTTCCCTACTGCACAGGCAACATTTTAAAACAAAAACACGCTGTCCGCTTTCCAAGTCCATTACACTTCAGCGTCCGCTATGTGAGCAAGCAAATAGTGCTCTACATAATCTCTGAGGGTGTCAACAAAATACCATCTCCGGTATGATCAATGAACGATACAATGTCGCGTGCAGACTCAATATGAAAGCCATCAGCAAAGGCTCTCTGGCAGGATGTTTGGTCCACCTTGATGTCGGCAGCACTGACCGGTCGGCCCAAAAAAACCTTCAAATTCCTGAGCATGCTTATAAAAGAACATTTCCTAGCTGGCTTTTTGATACTCGCTGTGGGTTAGGTTAGGTTACACAGCTGTATCCGCCGAACGAGGGCAGCTGAGCTGAAACCGAGAAGGCCTGCAATCTGGGCCTAAGCTGAAGAGGCGCAAACTCAAGAAGAAAGGTAGTGTCTGGAAACCAGAAGTTTTGGTGAAAACATGAATCTCAGAAAGACAAACTACTCGCTGTAGTGATGAAGTAACTTGAGGTTGCCCCAATGCCATTTTGGTTACTAGTATGAATCCAAATTGCCTGACCACTCAAGAATGAAAAGATTGGGTTGAGGGTTGAGGTTTCAAGGCTGTATCCGCCAAACGAAGGCAGCTTAGCCGGTTGTGAGCCTCCAGTGACGTCCAAACCCCGAACCCACTGGTTGTGAGGGTGGACAGCCAACTTTCCACCGCAGGTGCCCCGCCGCCTGCTCGAGTGTCCGGAGCGAAAAATGGGCAAAGATTGTTATGCATAAAACGTAGGCAGTGAAAACACTCCCTACATCAATTAAGGAAAAGGAATGGCCTAGGGCCTAAGCACAATATCACCCCTCCACCAGCAACCTGTAGGTGCAGGTGCTACTAGTATCAATAATGGAGAAGTTTGGAAAGCTCACGAGCTCAATGTTCAAAATGCTAAGTTAGCAAGAGGGAAATACACCTCAAAGAGGGCAAGTACTGTGAAGATACACGACCTGGACATTAATTGGAGGCCTCTGGCAAACAATATGAGATTATCTGCCAAGCGCTGAAAGACTAAAACAGTTATCCTTCACACCATTCTTCTTGGTGTGGGAGGTTCTGTGTATACCTCAAGGGCGATGCCCCTTAAGGGCGATGACCAAAATAATACAAGGGGGGCTCTTTCTGGTTTCCGCACCATTCACTTTAAGAAATTTTTTGCCTGAATCAGTATTTTCTAAATATCGAGGTCTGCAGGCTTCCCGTGTTCAGGAGGAAAGGCAGCAGGCCACAGCCTCCCAACCACCGCAGTGGACACAGAAGCACCTAGAGCACGCCTCCAGGCTATGGTATGGTGTGAAGCTGTTGAACCTATTCCGGCTGTCCAGGGGGCCACCACTGTGGGACTTAGGCAAAAGTATGCTGGGCACCTCTCAGGCACCTGCTCGGTGCACTTGCGCATTTGCCTCCAAGGGGGGCCCCATCAGGACCTCTGATGATCCGCTTGAAACTTTGGCACCAAGGTTGAGACAGTGTTTTTAGAACATCTGCATACTCAGTTTTTCATTCAATGCGCCTTCAGGCATGCCTGCAATACTCCAAATAAGACTGACAATCATCAGATGAGCGATCAACAATTAATGCAACAGACAATGCACTCACTAACATCCAAGTCCTCCCGGCTCACCTAACGATACCGAGGCACCTAACAAAACTAGGTAAACACCATGTCCATGGTCTTGCTACAGCGCTAGCTAGCTACAGCCACCGCGATTGTGTACGTCCTTTCACGCTATTGACGTTGC
>LKMJ01006759.1_pt1 | contig 10814 bp, 17 predicted proteins | sample 643391 | NCBI WGS metagenome assembly LKMJ01 (sample SAMN04112250, study PRJNA286221) | soda lake metagenome | biome: soda lake; feature: Kulunda Steppe; material: water; isolation source: sample PL-Br10 brine of Picturesque Lake | place: Russia: Kulunda steppe | collected 2010-07
ATCTCAGCCCATAAGCTTCTCTACTATCCTTGCTGCATGCGTCTACGGAACAGATGGGAAGTGCAAAGGCATGCTCACACCCGAACGCCTACAAATTCTCCATCAAAAATACAACGAAGCCAAGAGCGCAGGCCTTCACCACGATGTCAGCCCTCAACTACAGAGCTTTGCTTCTGAGTTGGGTGGACTATTTGTACGTAAAGCCAGGGCCAACAAGCAATTTGATAGCAAAAAGATAAAAGACTCCTTCCATCGTATCCTCCCTCCCCATGTCATTGCAGCCTTCAAACATTGCGCAGCTGTGACCCAAGAGAAAATGGCCTCACCACTGTACTTCAATCCAGACCTCCCACACTACTGGAGCAGCCACCCACGTGACACTATACTTGGTGTCTTCACTGACTGTTTCTCCTACTCTTTATCTGGCTTCTCTATTTGTCATCCCATCTGTGACGATGATATCATGCACTTGACCTTAAGGCACGCCATTGACTCTGCCATTAATAGTCCCCATGATGTACCCACAGCTCCTTCATGCTCCTCCCCTGCTGGGGCAAATTCATGAGCACAAATGCATACATGGCATAATACAACCAGTTCAACCACATGTGTAGCCTTATGGGAACCATCACATCGCAAAACCTTCAGTTCGCTGATATCATTCTGGAATGATTCTCGCACCCCTCTCCCAAAGCACCACTGGGACCTGCAGATCATTGCAGTCTGGAACACACAAGCCAGGCTGAACTTAAACAACCGCAACCCTGAGTTGCCCAATCACCTGGCACAGAGCATCCCTGAGGCTAAATGGAACACAACCAGAGTGAGCAACGACGCTCATATCCGTATGCTCCCACTTGGCGCCCCACCTTCAGGCTTTAACAAACTCAAGAGATTAAAGCCTGACCACCTCCTAGTTGCTAAGCGCTACAATCACGACACATCAATGCACCCTGGACAAACGACAACTACACAAATACAAGACAAATCAAGCCCTCATCTGGCCCTTTAAGCAGCGGACTGGAAGAAGACTGCCTACACTGATGGGAGCTGCATCTGTCATGATCACCAGAAGATCATTGGAGCAGGCGTCTACATACCTGACACCAACAGAATTCATCATGCGAATCCCAATGGCTCCAATATTACTAACACTTTCCATAGGGCTAAGCTTGCAGGCATTGATACAGCCGTTACTCATGACTACTTTCTGATAGCTACCAACAGTGAAAACTCAATGAGGCAAAGAAGAAAACAAATCAGATACCCAGAATTGCACACCTACCACATCCACCACAACCTCTTAGAGACTATCATCAAAGCAACCTGCAACACTGCAACACTCTCCATCAAATTCCTGAAAGTAAAAGCCCACACCGGCATTATTTTTAATGAGCGCGCTGATCAGATAGCAAAGCATGTGGCCAAACATCCTGAAGCTGCTGACACTGATATAAAAATGACAGGGCATGAAGGTAACACTTTTGACAACATCATTTGGCTTGCAACCTCCACGTATGATCCAAACACACTGTCCTATCATTGACAACGGTAATCAATCCCAACCTAACCAACCCCATATGCGCTACCTCCCCAACAAACGCGACGCGCTACAAGCACACATGCATAAGGTCCACAAAATAGGCAACACACAAACTGATACCAGCTACTACACCTGCTACCAGAATTTAATCAAGAATTAGAGTGCTCACAGCAAAATCAGTAGTGCTTCCTGGTCTATACCTGGCATCTCTCACAAGGAAAAAGAGACAGTGATTAAATACCGCTCTGGCACGATCTACAACCAAAAACACGCTGTCCGTTTCAAGCAGTCCAACAGCCTTAGTTGCACAATCTGCTCCTGCCAAGACAGTGCACTTCACATCCTCTCAGGGTGCCAGCATCCCATCATTAGAAACATGGTGACCGAATGCCACAATATCGCAGGCAGACTTATAACAAAAGCCATAAGTAAAGGTTCTTTAGGCTCCTGTTTCGTATCCACAAATGTGGGCAGTGCTGACAAGCATCGTACGCAAGATCTTCAAATATCTGTGACAGCAGAATCCAGATTTCCTCCAGCTTTGATTTTTGCCAAAAACCACAATTGAAGAGATAGACTCACTTCTTGCCCTGATGCCATTTTAGTGGATCCAAAGAAAACACACAAGATTAATTCCCAAAATCAACAGAACCATCCCAATGATCAAGGCCTTTCTTTAAGAAGAGGAAGGAGGGTGGTTTTGGGTAGGGGGCTGGGTTCTTTAGCGGCAGCCACCGCAGCTGGAGGCAGCCCCCCATCACCAGCCACAACTTACCAGCCCAGGCAGACCCGTCCCGAGAACCTCCCTTCAAGTTGGCCAAGCCAAGTTGGCAGCGTCGTACCACCCATCTCATTGAGATCAAGTACCGTGAAGACACTCACCTTGAGCAGCAGCTCCAAGCTGCCCATGCTCAGCATGGTCGCCTCAGACGCAGCATTGCAGGAGCCCATGCCTTTCATGTCACTCTTAGGTGTAGGGGGTGTTATTTACATTCCTCACACTTAGGCTCCTTTGAAGAGCCTCAGCCTTGATTCGCAAAGAGTCAAGAAACTTGCTCTCAAGCTCCATGCTCATTCTGTGCACTATGCTCATAAGCTTGTTCAGACCAGACGTTCTCTTGAGCATTCTCCTCGCCTTCAAACTCATCAGGAGAGGTCTGCTGGCTTGTCTGCCCGCAACCCTCCTGATCCTCACAGACTGCTTTCTTCTTTTTCTGGTGAAGGGGCTTTTCTTCTCAAGTGGCCCCTTTTCCTTAATTGATGTGAGGAGCTGTTTTGCTGCTTGCGTAGTTTTTCTTTTTCTTTTTTATGCTGTCAAATAATTCTGTGCAGTAACAGAATTTGTTGGGTCAACAGGTTCAAGTCCCGCTTAGGGATATTTGCGGTCATGCACATAGAGTTAAGGTTGCCAGTGGGTGGTATCTGAGGCCCGAAATGGGTACAATTTTAAGAAAGGTCCACTGGTGCAGGCCACCCAAATGGCGGTTTTCAAGCTCACCTTCAAGTGGTAGCCCTTACAAGCTTTCCAAAGCACTCCACTCCAGTTGGAGGGGGCGCTGTGCCAAATCTTCCGCTGCATTAACCCTACTTTCACGGTCAAATCTCCACACCGCAACATTCACTGCACCAAATTGTTTTTTTCTGGTATTTTGGTGTCCTTGTCATAACATCATCATTGCAGAGGAAATAGAGTGAAAAGACCCAGTCAGTGGTTCTACCTTCAGAAAAAGGTAACCAAATTGGGTTGGAAAGTTACCCTCTCCAAACCTGGATTTCAGCATCCAAACTTGCTTTGTAACACAAAGGAAGTACTATGGTGGTAATTTGAGGGTATAATGGGCTCTGGTTTGGGCGGAGTGGCTCACTATGTGTTATAATGCCAAAATAGGCCAAAATCAGGAGTTGATCACCCAAGTGTCAGTGGTCCTGGCCCCAAAAGCCATTGGTTTCAGCCCAGACTTCATCAGAAAGTTGACTTTCATGGTAATACAAATGCAGATTTTAACAGAAAGGAACAAAAATGAAAGTTTAGAACTTGTGCTCAAATAGCACTCTGAAAGGTTGCGCTTAGGCCGCCGTCACACACATTTTTTTTAATTTATTTACTCTTTTATCACTTGTAAAAAGTGAATCACAATCTCACATGAAAAAATTACCAACCCCCCCAAAAAAAAATTTTTTGTCAACCCGATAATTGCACCTTTCACTTTTTTTTCACTTTGGGTACGTTATAAACCACGACGAAGAGCGGATTCCAAGATTAACTACCTAGAGAAAGAATTGGATCGTACGAGAGAACGGATAAAGTCTGGATCTGTGCCTCTGCCTGAAATACGTATTTTAAGAGAGAGGCGATTCGACTCAATGGGGAAGATCCGTTCCCGGGGGGAATAGGGGGTGGTCTCAGGAGTCCCTCAGGGAGGATCCCAATCGTGCGAGACCCCTAGAAACCCTTTATTTGGAGTTTTCTATGTCGGAAAGAACATCTACCTTGTGAGGATAGCTGTGGAGATAAATTTTCCCTACGTGGTATATGTAATTTATGTGATTTATGCAGTTGCAGCACTAGCTGGTGATGATTCTCCAGGCCAACAGTGCACTGGGATGATGTCACATGTATGTGTTAGCCAGGCTTACCCTTGTGGGGTGCCAAATGTGGTGAAGAATGTCAGGCAAATAGAAAATGAGATGGATAGTCATCTTTGACATTTCCTGGGCCTTAAGACCGTCAATTTGATGAGCACTAGCGCACAAAAAAGGCTTTCTTTGCATGCGTGAGGACTCTCATATCAAGGCAAGGACTGTTGCACCATGGCCACATGCACAAGGGAAAAAGATAAGTTTTCAAGTGTGCGCCGACCGCAGTAACCACGCTCTGCAAACTTTTTATCATCCTGTCCTGGCACTCTACCCTGATGGCTCAGGCTCAATTGAATGTCATGTAAGACCTTGCAGGCCATGAGCCGAGTGCTTAAGCGAGGGCGTCTGCAGCATTGCAGGCTCCTCATGAACAGTGCCGTCTGTGTTGTGTTGCTGCCTAATTGTGGCTCGAGGACCTGTCGCAAAGAGCTTTTTGGATCCTATTGCTTGGGGAGATAGTAAACATAAGAGTGTGGTTTCCAATCATTGCTATGATAGCAATGCTGGGAGAGAGGGGAGGTTATGGGGGAGCAAGTGGAGTGAAAAGGATTAGTGATATTTTCTAGTGTGACCGTATCACTCTGAAAGTGATTTTTCGCTCAAGAGTTAAAAAGATTCGTGTGTGAACGCAAATTTCACTTTCAATGAGTGAATGATGAATGATGATGATGGGTGAATGATGAGTGAATGATGAATTCCACTTCCGAGTGAAAAAAAGTAAAATAAGTGAAAGAAATTGTGCGTGACCCTGGCCTGATACTACAACAAAGACTTAAGGACCTTGGTCCATGGAAACTTTGAATGGACAGTCAAGTCAGCCAATGTCGGTCCTCCCACATGCACAGACATCTGCATAAGAAAAAAACTAACAGTTTTAAGATCCGGGGAAAATTCACTCGCCGTCCTGCACCTAAGCTAGCCAGACCTTGCCAGGTTGTGCCTATGGCATATTGCTTACTGACTGTTTGAGTTCGTGCAAAGATAGCTCTCAGACGTGCATACACATGCGTGCAGGGGGAGCCAAACCAGGGGGTGGCCGGTAAGGGGCTTGTCAGTGGCGCAGCCTGAGGGGAGTTTGAGACGATGCAGTGGAGCTCAAACTTCACCTAAAACAGTCATTTCTGATGAAATGTCAGTCCCCTGTGACTTACCTGAGATACCAAGCTCTCCTTTCTTAATCCCAATTATGGCATCAGTCAACAGAACTAGCAAGTCAACAGGGCTACATCCTAACTCAGGTGCACCGTCCACGGCGAAAGTGGGCAACATGGCCGCCCTGCCGCTGCCTGTCAGGTGAGCATCGTGCACAGGCATGGTTTTTGTACACAGTGCTCGCCAAAAAATGCATGTGCATGTGCATGTGTTCAATGTGTATTTGTTATCTGCATGTGTTGTGTGTGTACTAAGGGGGAGAACATCTGGGAGGGGAAGAGGTCAAAGGATGGGTCGTAAATGCCAACTGTCATCATGTATGCCTATGCGCGTGCTTTAACTTGTTGAGAGTCTGATGCATTGTGTGTCTGTGCTAGTACCTTCGGTACTGATTGCACATTGACTTAGGGGCAGTGGATTGTGGGTACATAAGGCCTTGCTTAAATGGTTACAGTTTCCATTTTGTGCTGGCAAGGTGCCCCCAATAAGGCATCTGTACCCCAACAAGGCAAACAAATCATCATTCAATGCAATCATAATAAAAGGCTGAACAAGCCCACAGACCTACAACTAAGAAGAGTGGTGAACAGCAGGCTTGACGCGTGAAGTTAAGCGTCACCTTCACACTTCTGCCTGTCTGTTATTGACTTGCTCCTGCCCCACACGCATGCGCAGCCAAGGAGAGCCTATGGTAGCAGTAAGGCCTTGCCTATCCAGTGGCAGCCTCAGCTCCCCTCTCCTTCACCCCTCAGATGCTTGCTCGGATTGGAGCAACAGGCGAAGGAAGGGCCTAGATATCAGCAGGGACTTGTTGGTCGTCCCACTTGCGCCCAGAGGTCAGCTTGACGGCCTGGAGACCGGTAACCACGACAGTAGTGCACAACTTGACCCGGGCAACATTGAGATTGATGCCTCAGAAGTCTTCCAATCCATTCCGCACATTGAGGTACAGTTCGCATAGCACGTGGATGTATTGTAGCTGCTGTGTTAAATAATTCGAAGCATGTTGGAGGAACGTTTATTGGTGAAGTCTATGTTATATACTGTAACTTCTGCATGATTTAATGCAAAGCGTTATGAAGGGCATATTTGTTGGACTAAGTGATGTTGTGTGTGCGCTGAAGATGCACCTGAGAGTGGGTTTCTGCACCAGATGCGCTGATTTGTGCTTGTTACTGCCAAATGTTGGAGTGGCCTTGTCGTGAGCGCAGAAGCTGCAGATGCAAACGCACACAAAGGCTGGATTACTTTTAAGGTTGCAACACAGATCAAATGCCATAAAGGCTTCCGATGATGCTTCTGAGAAGTGCATTGGAAGGTGCATTGACGAGGAAGTAACCTTGATAAGCCTGCAATGTAGGCACACCCTTCAACACGATTGTTTTGGTGCTTGTACACACATGTTTTTATGTGTGTGATTCTAGGGTGTACTTCATGTGGTTTTGTGTTGTGTTGTATGTTGTATGCATGTGTGCATCCATGCATTAGCTTGGGCACATAAGGTCCCTTAAACTGGCTCCTTACCACTGCTTTCACCAGGATGATGAGGAGTCAGGCCTTTGTGTTGATGGCGCCATTTTTAACAGTACCTGCAGCCTTAACAGTACCTGCGCCGAACCAGGTGTGTGCGGCAGAATTTCCCTTGGGTATTTCATCCTCAGTGTTCCTGTGCATGTGACAGTGGTCTCCACACTAGTACTCTGTACTCTGTAGGTTTGTGCATGTGCATGAATGAGTTTTGGAGGGGGAGCTCAAACCCGCTGCAAACAGAGTTTGCATAACCAGGCATGCATGGGTGCTTGCTGGAAGCGTCGCCAGCTGCCCTAAATCACCACTCTGAGCGCATGTTTCCATGCATGCTCCTCAGGTAATCAGCCCACCGGCACCAACATTGCCCTTGGTCAGCCACTCCTGTCGCTGCAAGGCAGTGCCCAGCGCTCCAGCCAGCATGTGCATGTGGGGTACAGCATGGCAGACCTGGCTGCAATGGCATGGGAACTGGATGTGCAGCTGTCTCAGAGTGGTTCCATGCTGTATGGCTGTACCCTGGCAAACAGCGTCCAAGCGGCAAAGGGGTACGTTCAGGGTGCTTAGAGCATGCGGCTTGCCTTCTCTGGCATAAGCAAGCAATGGTGGGTGCCCGAAGCAGGCTTCTTGCATTTGCCTTATGAGCAGACCGACTGGATGGAGGCAAGACAGGTAGATCTGTGTGCAGGTGACTTCTGACGGTGTTGTCAGTGGGCCAACAGGCTATCTCTTTGAGAAGTGAAGGAGGGATGCTGCGCCGCATACTTCTCTAGTGCACAAAGGAAAGCACCATGGCTTCCTCCTGGGCAAGGTTGTGTGAGTGCACAGATTGCAATGGAATTGAATTGCTAGTGCTAAATTGCTGCAGGGCTGGAGGACCCACTTATCAAAGAAGCTCCAGTGCCTGAAATGTGGATGAGTTCTTGTTAGTTATGACACCCAGATAGGGCTGCACGTGTGTAAGTGTACCACTTTATGGCTATTTCCCCCATTCATCCCAGCCTCTGCTGGTGCTCAGGCGCAGAAAAGGCCACATTGTACTTTCCATCATCCATTATGGCATGTCTGCCCTGCACACATCCCAGCCTTTGTTGCAACCCACCCATAAGTGATGGGGCCTGAAAGGCCACTGACGATTTCTCCAATGGCTAAACCTTTTGATGCACTCGTCCCCTTTATCCCAGCCTTTTCTGGTGATGAGGCCTGAAAAGGCCACCATTGTTTTCTCTATTGTCTGTATGTCTTCTCAACCGTTCATCCCAGCATTTGATGGTGATGTGGTCCAGAGAGATCTTCTGATGATCATTCAACTGCTGACACTCCACTTACCGCTCCATCATTTCCTCGATCTCTGCATTAAGATGCTGCACGTGAGTAACTTCTGAAGAAATGTGTCTTGATTATCCTCACCAACTTTCCGCGACCTGCCAAAAGTGAAAATGATCATTCATCTGCAGTCCTAAGTCTGATCCATTATCAGAGGTCCATTCAATTCTTCCTAGCTCTCGAGCACTTGCATTGACTTGCTCCTGAGATGCTATTTACTACTGAAGTTGTTTGAAGAAAGATGTCTCATGCCATGACAACTTGTTTGTATGCTTAAGCGTTTGCCTGGCATGCTTGGTAAGAACTAGGGAGAGTGCCTCGCTGCAGGCAAGGTGCTTGTATGCAAAGTGGCACATGGATTAATAAATATCAATTCATTTCAGGTGCTGTTGTTGTGTGTTCTTTAAAAGGAATGCATTGTACTTATACCTGTAATTATACCAATGTTGTTGATCTGTCTGAATATTTTAGCAACTTTGCACATGTATCATTGCCTTGCTTGTGTTTGCTTAGGTGGCTTTCCTTCTATTTTTTTGTGGTTGACCTTATTACCACTCAATTGGTCTCAAGAAATCCTGTGCAGAAAGCTGCACCTGTGACCTTAATAGTGCCTTTTTCTTGTCCCTCTTGCTGAGCTGGCGTTATTAAGATGCTAATGCTGCAACAGCTCCATTATTTTTCTCCATTTGTGCAGTTTTCTGGTGATGAGCTTTATGTTCTATTTCAACTGTCAAAACACCTATTTTTTTCCTTAATTAAGGGACAGACCCTCAGAAGAGGTTGCTTGCCAAAAACTTTGATGATTCTGTGGTTAATACTTGAGCTTTTTCGGTCCTTCTTATTTTCTCGGTGCAGCTCGATTCCTACTGCCATTTGTGCCAAAACAAGTTTCTTGCTTTACGCCAGTTGAGTCAGCAGTGCAGATCTTGGTTTGTCACTGGCTACCACCAAGGATGTGGAAAGTTCTATATTACAAAAAAGGGTTACTTCACTAGCCACTGGCTACCATCATGGTAGATGATCTGGCAGATGTGTTGACTGTTGGCCTTGCTGGTCTCTGCAAGCCCTGGTCAAATCCACGCCATGATATATATCAGTTGTACCAGTGATATAAAGCACTAGAAGGATTTGCTTGCCGATACCAAGAAAAAAAGGTTACCATTTCAGCAATGATGCCAGCAAATTCTATATCGGCCCGGGAACTCCCAATGTAGAACACACTCAGAGTGTGTTTGCTGTGGGATGGTGTGCTGCCCACGTGGTGTCACACTGAGAAAGAAAGAAAGAAAGAAAAGAAAAGAATAAACTACGCAGGCAGTGATGCACCCCCTACATCAATTGAGGAAAAAGAGTCACCTAGGGCCTAAGCACCGAATGACTCCCCCACCACAAGAAAATAAAAGAAGTCAATGGGGATCAGGGGGATGACTAGCAGTACCCCATTCCTGGTCTTGATGAAGACTTGCAGCAAAAGGTTTCTCAAGAGCGCGTTTGGTACTACTAGTACCAAGTTAGTAACAAGTTTATAAGCATACTGAACCGAATGAACATGAAGCTTCGCAGCAAGCTTGGTGACTTTATGAGGATCTAGTCCGAGATGTTTCAGAGGCTCTTAGCTATAAGGGCTGTAGATGGTACCTCCCACTCACAAAAGGATAGTGTGGAGGCTGACATTGGCCGCAGCTCGGCGAAGGTCTTGACAGAGCATGCCGTGCTGGTGGTGAGCGGCTTCAAGCTGGCTCCTTGGCCTGGTGTCTTCACAGTACTTGACCTCCACAAGATGAATGTGCCGCTGGTTGGGTGGGAATTGACTGGGGTTCCGGACTCTGGACAAACGCTGGCAGGCTGGTGCTGGTGCTGAGAGCCCCCCATCCCCTCTCCACCCTGCCCTACTTCTTAATGCATACCTTAAGTGGACATTTGGCAATTTTAGTGCTTTTTCAGGGGGCATTTCAATTACTAGTATAGTGGGCGGCTAGAAGTAAGTCTTTGCTTAGAAGGAAATTGGCGAGGAAAGAGCCATTCTGGGACGGTTCTGTTGGTAGATCCCTCTAGGGATAATGCAGCTGGTATTTTTTTGTTGTTGTTCGCATGTGAGAATTACACTTTCAAACCATTTTCTTAGGCTCTCTCAATCATTCAACAGTTCTTTGTGGTCCCAGGTCGGCTCCAAACTTGTTTCTATAGCTTTGAGAATTCTGTTCTCTCCTTTTTTGAGATCAGTGGTAAACTGGTCATAAGCAGGACAGGCCCAATCATCATCTGGTATGAAATCGTCTCATTAGGCATCAGTGTAGCAATCCATGTCTTAGAGGCACTGCCCATGGTATGTCCTGTGACAGGCACTACACTGGTACATGTCTGTTGAGGGGCCGACCTGTCCCAGTTTGGTTCGTGGATCATGACATATTTTATGGCTGACATCCTCGAAGCAGCACGTATGTACAAAAAGAAAAGAAAAGACTACGCTAACAAGGTAACCCCTGTTTGCGTGAATTGAGGAAGAAGTTTACATCTGGTGCAAGCACCAGGCAAACCTCCACCATCAAACGAGGAAGAAGGTCATTAGTGGGGGTCAGGAGGGTTCTGAAAAGAGCCATATGATCTTTCCTTTATGTTTTTCAAC
>LKMJ01006760.1_pt1 | contig 10813 bp, 9 predicted proteins | sample 643391 | NCBI WGS metagenome assembly LKMJ01 (sample SAMN04112250, study PRJNA286221) | soda lake metagenome | biome: soda lake; feature: Kulunda Steppe; material: water; isolation source: sample PL-Br10 brine of Picturesque Lake | place: Russia: Kulunda steppe | collected 2010-07
CCATGAGGTTTTTTTGTTTGCGCAGCATGCATCAAATGTCTGAGGATAAACATGGGCTGGAGAGTGTTTCTGCCTGGATAGAATCCAAATTGCGTGTCAGGTATCTTATTGTTCTTCTGACACCACTACGTCACGTAAACTCTCAGTACATTCACGTACAGCCTGCACATTGTCCCGCTCACAGCCAACATGCAATAGTTGTTTGGATCCAGCACAGGACCTCTTTTATGCAAAGGTGTCACTTTGGCTGCCTTCCACATCTCTGGAATCTGAGCTTTTTCCATCAAGGCAAAGAAGCGGGCGAAGTAGGGTGCAAGCACGTTCATCTTTTCAACGCCATGCCCATTAACAGCTGGCACCTCTTTCTCAGCATACTTGATAAAAGGGGCCGCAATACAGTCAAAGCCAGGTGACGCCCGGACATTCAGCTTGCGCATGAACTTGCACACAACAGGGTACAGGTCATTAGCTTCTGGGAGTTCAAGAGCATCCGGGTCAGGCATCCACCTCTTCTGAGCACCTTGTTGTAACAGTACCTCAGGTGGTGGGTGATTGCGGCCCAAGGGAACGGCCATGTCCCGTGCAGAGGCTCCAGAATTCCCAGTCCAGCACGCCGCAACCCTCTGTGCTACCCCTCGGACAGCTCTCATAAAGGACTGCACTCCTCTGTTGATGGTTCCCCAGAACCCCCGTTGTCCAGCGATTGCGCTTTCAGGGCAGCGACCCATGTTTCCTTGTTCCCAGGTATCCAAAAATAGTCCATCATGTCCGAAATGAAATGGCAGAGTTTGTTGTGCCGTAGAGAAAGAAAATCAGACAGCCTGACTAGGCAGGCATGTAAGATATAAGGGGCCTCCATAGAAAAAGATTGGCAGAAAGGGAAGAAAAGGAACGAGTACTTTCGTCTGAGGGAGCACACAAACAAGTCTTGACAGTGAAAGAGAACATGCACCTCATTTTGAACACAGCACCGGAACACTTGTCACAGTGGCCATTTCCACCGCGCCAGATGGAGGATTACACCGCGAGAATATGTGCTCGCAAGCGGAACCTGCTCACATTCCTCATAATATGCTTAGGGAGCCTCCCTCTGAGATCAAGGTGCAGATAGCAAGGAGGCATAAGGGGGGCATCCCCATTCCGCTCCCAAGTGCGTTAACCAGCTTGAAGATCTAAGAGGGGACAGGTAAACCAAGAATGATAAGTCACCAGTTTGTTGTCGCTCTCCAGAGGGTTCATGCCAGCATTGTCCCTCCACACTTTTCCCATCCTAAACCTAATGTCAGCAGTGAAAAATGAGTAACAAAAAGGGAGCCCTTGCGAGAAAGCTTGTGTATAAGTGTCATAGCCTTGCAATCCCTCAAAGGCGCGCAAAATATCCGAAGCCCAAGATGTTTTAGCCCGAGGCACCAGCTTCAAGCTGGTCACCTCAAGTTGAGGTCTGTGCCGCGAAGGGCGTGAAGGGCCTGCTTAAGAGTGGCACTATTAGAGGACAACTAGCCATTGGTAAATTTAATGGCAGCTCTAAAATAATGGACTTGCAGAGGTTCGTGCCCATACTCACGGAGTACAGCCCAATTAGGTGCAGACCGTTGGCACATGGCATCCCTGTTTCTGCATGGCTCGTATCAGCTTGTGTTGTCTGATACTTGGCCACAGCATCTGCGCACTCATTGCCAGCAATGCCAGCGTGGGTTTTGACCTTCAAAAGATGCACAATATTTGGTGAGTTGCGGACAGCTTGTTTGAGCATCTACAAAATATCCCCTTGTACGTGTTGGCGGTGAAGCTCAGGATACAGCAATTGCTTCTTGATTTGGTGGAGAGACGAGAGGCTATCAGTGGCAGGCAATATGTGAGTGGCCGTGAAGAATGGCGGCTGTGATGGCAGCCAGGTCAACTCTGCCAATGGTGTTTGTAATGCCCATACCATTCGGATCGACAAAGCTGCCATCATAGAGGTAGCAGAATCTTTTCCTTGCCAAGGATCAGTGATGAATCTGACAGCTGTCATGTGTATGCCCACTCCTTCCAATCAGGCACCTTTATGACTAAGTGTGGGCTGGATTGTGTAGGGAAAAGTGACCGTTGATTGTGGTCAAGAGTGTGTGTGTCGGCAATCACGAGAAAGTCTTTTCAAAACCAGTTGATTGGGTCATTACTGTCACTTTCGTGCTTCCAATTAGCTTCTGGAATGTCACGAGCCAGGTCCCTGATCTCCGGGTGGGATTGCGGCTTTTCAGGCACAGGCGTGCTGCTGTGTTCCAGACAGCAACTATGTGCATATTCCAGCTGTGGCAAGGGAGCAGGATTTTTGTTAACCTAAAATGGGTGGCAAGTTGAGGTCAGATGATGATATAGCACCTAGAGTGCAGCACAAGTGGGGGTAGGCGTCGAGGAGTTTTGAGTATGAGTTGGTGCTCATTCTTCCTCCCCAACATGGAAGGAACATGAAGATGACTGTTTCAGTGTTGTTTGCAATGGCAGAATAAGTGTCTTAGGGTGCGGTACAATATTTGATCATTGTATATCGGATGGCAGACAAAGAAACCAGAAAAATTGGATGAAAAAGCAGTGGGAGTGGCAAAGGTTCTGTCATGAAGGGTCTTTCCCCCCTCATGTAATTGAAGTGTATGGGATTGTGAGCCAGAGGAGAGGTCATTTTTCCTACGTTCACAAGTGCCCATTTTTGAAGGGCAGAGTGAATATATATTCCCTCCCTATATAGGGAGGGAGGTCACGCATGTAGGAGTACTTAATCTTGGTATTCCTGGATGCCTTGTTGTCGTGCAAGGCAGAGCGGGAGAGGAGGCCTATGAGAAGGCCTGCTGGTTAGGCTTCAATTACAAGCCTAGTTGTTAGACTACCAATAAAACTGCAGAGGTTTTTGCCCAAACTCACGTTGTACGGCCAAAAAGGCGCAGACCGCTTCACAACTAGTGCGTTTTTTAGGAATATAAATGGTGTAATTTATCACCTTTGCAAGCTCCAAACCCAACTGCCATACAGACTAGCAGTAACTGCAAACATCTTAGCTAGCTACAGAGAAGCAAACGGCCTGTTGCAAAGGGCAGCAGTCCATACAAAACCATGCACACAACAAGCTGCTGCAAGCATGGGTCCGGCTGCTCTACCTGCATGATCAGACGACAGTCACGCTGACGTGCCTGAGCAAGAAATAGCACTTCAACGCATCACCTGCTACACAAAAAAATGGGCACTTTAATACCACACTTGAGTTCAAGTGGACAATATCTGATTTTGCAGTGTCAATGGTGAAGTGTTTGGAGCGTGCATAGACAGTAAGCCTGCCAAGCATGGTTGCAAGGCACCCCGGGCATTTGCCAGCAGAGTCAGGTCATTTGCGTACAGCACGTGCATGACACACACATCCTTTGACCCAATGAGTGCACTTTGCACTCCCTCAGCTATCTTACCAACTCCATTCTAGGACAAGGCAAGAGGCAGTGGAGACAAAGGACACCCTTGTTTCACACGCACAGAAGGCTCAAGCCTAGCAGAAATACATCCGTCCTGTAGGAGGTACTGGTCTCTAGCACAAAGGCTTTCAAGAGCAGATAGAAGTTGCGAGAAGACAAGTCCTTGATGTGTGAAATGGAACATGGGGTACTACTGGCATCCAAGTGGACCAAACAAACTGCCAGGGAGCCTTTACTGATGGCTCTCATAATGGGCCTGCAGGCGACATTATGGCGTCCACTGATCATACCCAAGATGATTGTATGTTGACACCCTGAGAGAATATGCAGAGCACTATCTGCTTGCTGACAGAGTGGACACTGAAGGCTGGTGGACTTTATACAAGCAAACAGCGTGTTTCTGCTTAAGAAGGGTGCCTGTGCGGTAGTGGAAGATAATGCGATTCATTTGGAGAGAGAGTTTGGACATGCTCCAAAAAGCGTTGCTGATGCCTTCTTGGACATGTGGAAGCAGACTCTGGTAATAAAAGTATCAACCTGTATGGGTTGGCATAACCCAGTCAATAGTCTGAGTGCAGGTGGGATTCTATTGCGGCTTGCTAATTTTTTTGATGCAATCCCATTTTTATCATATAACTAGGCAATTGGTGAAGCTTGTGCTGAAACGGATGACTCTGGTTGGCTGGGCGGATGCGCTGCCTGTGTTATTAGCATAAAACACACACAGGGAATAAGCCATAACGACCCAACCAGAACCCTTTTTGCCTCCAAAACACCACCAGTACAGTTACCTTGCGATGCAAGATGTTCCTGGATACTGAAAAGCAGGTTTGCAGGGAGGCAGTTTGGGCTTTTCACTCCATTCCTTTTGCAATGATGTTTGTTTATTGCAAGGACACCTTAACACCATAGATTATGTAATTTGTTGCAGTGGGTGATCTGGTGTGGAGATTTTGGGGTCAAAAGTACCACTAGTAGGGTTTACACTGTGGCTGTTCTGGCATGTGCGCCTAGACTGGCAAAATACAAACTGAACTGATCGGTACAGCTTGAAAGTAGGATTGCATGGCAGTGCTGAGCTTCAATTTTTCCAACCTGGGCGCACAAGAACATTGAGAAGCATACTCTTTTTGGAACTGAGTGAGCCCCCTCTGATCAAGTATATATACATATATATACATATGTAAATATTCAGAGGGAGTGCAAATGTCTGGAAGTACAAGCACACACTTAGGAAGTTTCTAATGAGTGCTAGGATGCTGGGCACATCGTGAAAAGCCAGCTGCAAATACAAGGCCGCCCGATGTGGGGTTGAAGTATATCGAAAAATGGCCGAATGTAAGCATGATCAACATTGCAGATCATTTGAAGCACCTTATAATGTAATTTCCCTCTATTGTGCTTTGTTATTCAGATTAGCATTTTGCAAAAGCAATGGAATGAAAAAAGGTGCAGTGGTCAGGGTGTCGTGTCTTTCAGGTTTGGGGGGATAAGAAGCAGACCCACTGGAGTCCACAATAATGCATTGTCGGGCCTCCCTGTGCCTGACTTAAATAGAATGTGTGCGGCATCCACAAGCTTCTGGCCCTCCTGCCTTTGAGCCGGGCTGACTTTTTTTGACGAATGTAGCACTTTTTATAGTGAGCAAATAATGACTCACAAAATAAAAAAATGCAGCCATTGGCCCCCAGAAATGTTTGGCGTAAAGAGCCTCCAAATATGGCTGTATGAACCCCCTGTATCTCAAGTTCAAGGAAAGGTTCTTGCAGAGAACATGCACAAATGGCAAAATGCATCCAGAGGAAGGATATAAGGATATCTAGATGTCTTGCAGCCCCTCCACAAAATCCTGAAGTCCAGCATTTTGAACACCTGGCGCCCCCAGTGCAGTATCTTCATATGAACCTCAAACAAACAAAGAAACCTTTGGTAGCCTGTCACGTATGGGCCCAGCTGGGGCTCAGCTAATATAATTGCCACAGATTAAACATGAATGCGCATAATGCTAGGTTAGCAAGAAACTTGCACATTCCTTGTGAGGACCTTAAAAAAGGAGAAAGTCCTATTTCATATAAGCTACTATTATCACCATGTTGTTATATTCTTTTTTTATTTTGCAGTGATCTAATTCGATTGACACCGGTGCATGAACGTAACCCCGGGTAGAGTGTCCGAACTCCCCCTGCCCTACATCATGCACTGCGGGCTGGCAACCTTATCTACCTGTACGCCTTTTAATGAGTCTGAGCCTGATAAGGTGCTCTATGGCATTTTGAAGCCGCGTGTTGTCAGGGCATGTATCATCACTGATGATACATCAGTATAAAACACCACGCACTCTTAATTGTGAACAATGATCACTATTTGAGGCAGCAAATTATGATCTCCTGATCCATTTGAGAACCAAAGCTTTCCTGCTGCAGCCCGGAGGGTGAGCATTTCGGATGGCACCTAGGAAAGAGTCACTTTCTGCTATCTGTGAACAGCAAACATTTGCATCATGCCCCTTAAGCACCTGCTGACCTGTAGTTGGTCTTTCATTGGCACTTCTTGCTTGACATCTTAATTGCAGCTTGTCACCATGGTACAAAGTCCAGTGTCATGCCAACATTGTGTCGTTATTGTGCTTTAAATCCAACACTTGAGAATGTCAATTTGACATGGAAGCAATTGGGATGTCCGAGAAAAAAGTTCCATGGTCATGGATCTCTTGTAAAAATGGCACAAGAAGGGAATAGGTAGGTGGTTCTCTTGCATAGGTTGTGTGCAGGATGTTCAATTGCAAGCGTTAAAAATAATCAAATTATTAAGGTTATGCCTAACATAAAAGCCGATGCCAATAAGTAATTGTAACTAGCACTAGGTATGGTAATCAGACACAACGGATCTGGGAGCAGCTCTTCTATTGCTTGCTAGATGTACTCCTCAGGCCTTTTGTGCGTGTGCCGTGTGGAGGCGTGGTGCCTTTGTCATCCACGGGCAACTTGGCGGTTGGAAGCATGGCTGACAGGGGCTTATCATGGTAGTACACATCAACACCAGCCTGCGGATGGCAAAAGCACCCAGCTTTGCTTTATTCAGTGCTGCCTGCATGATTGGGCACATTCACTCAAAAGGCGGCAATGGCTAACGATAGAGACGACTCATGAGCCAAGGCCTGTGGTGCTGCTGTCTTTTGTCATTCACATAGATTGTCTGCCTGCAACGCTGGGACGCCTGAAGACTGTTGCTGTAAAGCACAGTGCTGCTCACCTGCATAGGATGCATCTTTGCTGCAGATTTGGGCTCATCTCCGACTGCTGTTGGACTGGCTGGGTGCTTTGTCTTCTCACCGTGCTGAGAGGTGTGGTCTCTTGTATCTTCGACGGGTGGATTGCTGGCGACAGCCTGCACCCCCAAACAACTTTTTAGGAATGGTAAGTGAGGGAGCAGACATGCCCAACTCCTGCGAGGGGAGAAGGTTTGCTATTGGGCTATGACACAATGACAGGGACCTAGCCTGAAGCAATTCAGCGAGCAATTCAGCTCAAAATAAATGACGCATACGTCATTTTCATCTTCAACACTGTAATGACCTCAGAGCTACCAGGACCGTCCTGCTAGACAGCTGCAGGTGCCGGCATCACTGGGCGATCGATCGTGATATCACCTACCTCGCGCAGGCTCTCTTCTCCAGACGCCATATTGCAGGTAGTAATTCAATAAAAAATTTGCTACATTTGTACGCGTCGATCGTTGAAACACAAATAGTCATTAGTTCTTTAGAACTGCTGACGTTGTTGCTTGCGCTTATCTGCATTGGAACTTCCTGAATAAGGCATGAATACTTATGTGTAATTCATGATGATTCTGTGTCAACGTTTGTGAGCATTGCTGCCATTTGCAGGCATGCATCAACCCATCCCTCCTGCCCACTTCAAACGAACTTCCTTCTTGGTATGGAATCATATGCATATGGTCCATATGGTGCATACATATGCATGTATACATGTGTGATTATGCAATCCTTGCCGGCGCCTTACCTGTGTATGCACAACATGCCTGGACGTTGGAGCTACGAAATTGCCGATCTTACAATGTAAGCACTACATAAATGGAATGCTTGGCTTGCAATGACAGCCTATTAAAGATTTAAGTATGCTTAAGATTTTAGTAAAGTCAGTTTAGGTCTTCTTAGAAGTAGCTGACGCGTCATAGTATAAGTACTACTAGGTAGCACCTGGTTAAACAACTTTTTTCAAGCCAGGTGGTTATGCCGTGCAATATCTGCAAGTCCATGTGGCCTTGCAGCACCCTCCTCTCCCTTGTCAGGCAGCTTTGATGGAGCCACAGTTCTGTCATACCACTTGGCACCTGCCTGTAGAGTGAGCATGTTGCATGCAACGTGTAAGAATCGGATGCCCAAACTAAAAATATATTGCCCATTACTAATGCAATACAATTGTAACTATTTCACATTGGAATTAAAGACAGAGCAACAGCATCTGTAGATGCAAGAAACTTCCTTGATGCTTGAGGCACAGCTAAGCATTTCACGTTGGTACACACTATATGGAAGGTCTGGGCATGCACGGCTTAATTCCTAACCTGATATGGGTGGATCTGTGAAGGTACAAACGGAATTGGCTGGTCCTCGTCAGGCACATCAGATTCTGGGTTTTTGGCCCTTTCTCTGTGCACTGACGTCTGTGCTTGGGGGACATCAATAAGAGGACTGGAGTCCAGTGCCTGCACACGTATTATTGAAGGTAAATCATTAAGTCCACACATGTCCGTCTGCGGAGCATCATATGATGCATATGACATCTTACAAAACTAAGGATAGGGTTGCATACTACGGGTACGCTGTAACAACGCATGGTGCAACCACTGACTCAGCGTGAGCATCTGCTGCTAGAACAGGTAGTTCAAGATCATGTACTACCTGATCAATTGAGCAACGCATGCGGCCATTGCACAATTGCGCAATTGTGTACCTGCTGAAGCATATCCTCAGATATCTCTGGCGAATCTGCCATGCTTGGTGTGTAGAAGGTGTATAGTTGAGCTATTGTTGACTTAGACGGCACACATGAATAAGCCTCTAGATCATGATTCGACCTGTTGTTCGATCTTACTTAGTCCGTGCTCAATTATGCAAGAATGAGAAATAATTTCGTATAAATTGTCATTCGTCTCTCTCTCTCTCTCTCTCTCTCTCTCTCTCTCTCTCTGCCTGTCTGTTTCTCTCTGAAGCTCTGCAGTTTTCAGATGTAAAGTAGTTGCGCCCTCTTGTGAACCCAGATCAGTGTCGCAGGTAATAACAATAAAAAGAAAACCAGCCAAGGTGCCCTGTGCTCACATATCTTTGTCCTTGCGAAGAATGTTTGCTTGCTTAGCACTCTTAATGCTGTCACGCTCAGAGACTGCTGCATCCAAACTAGACTCGTAGCATGGCTATAACAGATTCAAGAGAAGAATAATTTGTAAAATGAACACTGATTTAAATGACCAGACCAGGAGAAGACGTAAATGACACAGGTAAAAATTAGCTCAGCTAAATAGGCTATTTGTGGCATCCTCAACTCCAGTCAGACCTGGCAGCATCAAACCAAATAGGAAAAGAATGAGATTGAGAGAACACCTTTCTAATGTATCTTATAAGCGTCATGTTGCCAAGCGTCATGGCTGGCAGAACAGGATGGAACACAGAGGGCCCCTGGGCAGACAATTTGTGTACATGGAATTGCAACGGACCAACTGCCCCACTAGCCCTTTATTTTCAAAAACAATTGCATCTCTTGAGCTTGAAAGCTTATGGGTAAGGTCAGTCACACAAGTCAATGACCTCTGCTGACTGCACGATGACCTTCCGCATTTCTACTTTCCTCTTGTCATTTCGACCAGTGCAACTCCCTGCTCCTGCATCTCCTTTATTGCGCTGCTCCATGCGCGCAAAGAACGCTGCTTCCTCCTCATCTGTGCTCTCTGAGTCGCTACAGTCGCTGTTTTTGCCTGTGATTATGACAGCATTGGCATCAAGCGGTTCCTTTTCATAAAGGATGGTCTGCATGGCTTGGCCTTCACCTTTTACGCTCTCAGGTTTATCCAGGCATGTCAGGCATGGTACGCACAGCAACATGCTGCATGGACGCTTTCAGGCACAGCAGGCAATGTGCATAGCCACTGCCGGAAACACAGGATATTCAATTGGCCTAAAGGCACAGTGGTTCTTCCCAACATTTTGGGTCTGCTTATGGGGCTCATGGGCATCCATCAGGGCTCGCACATAAACATACGCATCAATCATATGCATCAATCATATGCATCAATCAGGGCTTGGGGCTCATGGGCATCCATCAGGGCTTGCCTAGGCTGCTCAGCGGAGAGTCAGCTGCAGGTGCAGGCGTGACATGTGCACCAGGATCAATGAGCGGATCGACCCCTGCTCCTGCAGGGGTCACAACTTTGATGCACAGGCACGACACAATGTATCCCAGCGCCTGATCGTCCCAGCTGGGAGCCATCACCACCCAGAGCAGGCAGCTCCATGCCATTGAAGGCTTTCACCTTGTGATGCCTCTGCGGCTCCGTGCCATTGAAGGCTTTCACCTTGTGGTATGCCTCTGGACCCTCAGCTCCAGCCCCCCCATCCTTTGCCCCTCATCCACCCATCCTTGCCCCTCATCCACCCACCTGCGCCTGCCTGCTCCTCCTCCTCCATCCTTGCCCCTCATCCACCCATCCTTTGCCCCTCATCCACCCACCTGCGCCTGCCTGCTCCTCCTCCTCCACCACCTCCACCTCCCCATCTTCATCTCCTGCAGCCTTGAACTCCTCCGGCAGCTCCATGCCCTGCAAGCAGCAAAAAGGAGTCCGACACAGCCATGGGCTCTGAGGCAAGGGGGGGGGAGTGCAGCCTGTCGAGGCGCCTGTCACAGTCATTCCACCCGAAGGCGCTCAGCGTCAGCGCCACGGCGCCCGGGCACGCACACTGTGGCCGCATGCCAGCATGCACACTGGAGCACCGTGCAGGCACGCACGCACACATAGTGACACATGCACACATACACACACAGCGGCGACGCTCATGCATGCTCACTGTGGCAATGCTGTGCGGTGTGCAGGCATAGGACGCGCTGCACCCGGCACAAGTACACAGGCCGCAGGGCCTGATGCAGCCAAAAGGCGTCTCAACTCGAGCCAGGCAAGGAAGCACGCCCACATGCCTCTGCGCAGGAGTACAAGCACAAACCACCTGTATTCGTAGACACTCTTAACACTCTCAACACTCCCAGCCAACGCGGCCTCGACCTCCCTCAAGGACAGAGGCCCCCTCGGCCTCCCTCTCCCCCCCACCCCCCCCTCCTCACCTGCGCCTGCAGCAGCTCCAG
>LKMJ01006762.1_pt1 | contig 10812 bp, 18 predicted proteins | sample 643391 | NCBI WGS metagenome assembly LKMJ01 (sample SAMN04112250, study PRJNA286221) | soda lake metagenome | biome: soda lake; feature: Kulunda Steppe; material: water; isolation source: sample PL-Br10 brine of Picturesque Lake | place: Russia: Kulunda steppe | collected 2010-07
ACCCACAAGAACCCCTACCCACATCCCCATACAGCAGGTACATAAGCGCGCACACACAGGAGCTAACCCTGCCCCAGGCACACACACAAGCTTTATGGTGCAGCAACCACTTGCTGCGGGTGTCAGTACACACATACACGCACAAGCACAGCCCTAGCACATTGGTGCCCTGCCCTTCTGCTTCTCTTCCGCCTGGGCCGCAAAATACTTGCAGCGCGCATGCTGCATCCCCATGTCCCTCCCACCCTCATGCCTTCCAGAGAAGCCCTGCCATGTTGGCATAGACCAGTCTCATGTTGGCTCAGGCCATTCTCATGTGTGCAAAGGCCCCTCAATCAAAATTGCCATCTGCCTGGCTTTGTGAATCATGCTTGGGCTAGATCATCATCAGCTGCTGCCAAGGTCTTTATTGGTTGTCCTTGGGGGATGGACGCTACAGTCACTGCTACTCCTGCTGCTGCTGCTGCTGCTGCTGCTGCTGCTGCTGCTGGGCCTTTGCAGGCTTCTCTTGCTCCATCTGGTTGACTGATGGGAAGGCCCGTGCGGCGTAGACGTAGTTGCCAATGTGCGCCACAGCCGCAGCTATGCTCTTGGCCTGGCAGGTGCACGGCGGGGATGTGAGTGCATGCATACAGACCCAGCATGTGTACTCAGATGCGTGTCCTGATATGTTAATCTCTGAGCTTGGATACAATCAGCCAGGGGCCCTGCAGCTTGGATGTGTCCTGCAGCCCTGCAGCATGGACACAGTCTGCCAGGGACATGCATGCAGCACGGCTACCCCTGCATCCTGCAGAGGCTGGTAGGTCAGCCAGGCACATGTACGCAGCACAGCTGCTTCAGCAGTGCATCAAGGGCATGCTTTGCGTAACAGCGGCCTGAAGATCCAGGTGCGCGCCAGGGTCTGTGCGCCCAGTGATAGCTGCATGACTTGGTACGGTTAAGCAATGGCTGCACGACATTACGCAGCCAAGCGATGGCTGCACGGCATTGGCCAGCCAAGTGATGACTGCACAGCTTTGAATGTCGCGGATTTGGCTAAACGGGGAGCTTGAGGCAAGCAGTTCATTGAAATCTCAGGCTAGTGATGGACCAGATGACTGCAAGACCTTTGAGTGGCCTGGAGTTATTATTGTACTCATTCCAGGCTAAAAGGAGGACCTGATGACTGCTAGACCACCTGGAGTGTCCCAGAGTGGGGTACGGGAGCCCTTGGTATGTACACGCGCACTTATGCACCCAGATCCGCACCCAAGCACACCCATGTACGCCAACACATGCGTGCACAGGTGTGCGCACAACACCCACGCATTGTGGCCCATGAGCACCCACATTGCTTGTTTGCACACATCTCTATGCTTGTGCAAGCATTGCTGCCAGCGCACGCCGGTGTGCACAAGTCACCTTGATGGCTTGGCTGATGCTCCTAGTGTCCCCTTTCCATTGGAGCAGGTAGCTGTGCTCCTGGATGTGTCTGCGGATGTCCTTGGTGGAGAAGCCGAGGTGGCCAGCGTAGCACAAGGCCTGCCACACACGGTGTTGGACAGACATGGACATGGGGCAGTGGCAGCTGTCAAAAGGCTTTGGAGGGGACATCCATGTCCAGCCAGGCTAACAAAGGAAAAAATGCAGCGAGACATGAGACCCTCAAATTTTTGGTGTTCTAAGGATTTCACTTGTGTTGGGACCTTGAGCGCCAGGACAGATGCTTGGGCAACTGGTGGCGAATGAAATTATTTCCCCAGTTAATGTATTGCAAGAGCATTAGAAAAATTTGGTGATGATGTGAAAGCTTTTTTGGGAGCAAACAGAGGTGCAATGCTAGGTCGTGGTTATGTTTGATGTCCAGACAGGTAAGACGATCTAGCGCAATGAATTGAACAATGTGCCAGCCACTGTGTTGTGAAGTCAAAAGCAGAAGAATAGCTTAGTACTGACTGGCTCTTAGTTTTGGAAATGACTAGATCCTTGTGGCAAGCACCTAAATGTGGCCACGAAAGAGCGATGCTCATTTGCAGCAGCTCTTTTCGCACATTCTTTTAACATGAATACTAAGATACTCCTTTGGGGCTCTCGTGTTTCTTAGGAGGCATTTGGTGTGTGATGTGATGCACAATCTCCGCACCTAATTTAAAGAGTTTGGCTTGTGGCATGACCTCCTCGCCCACACCCACCTTAAGTACTGCCTTGGAGTAGATCGAGTTCAGTGCCTCGTATTGACTGCGGAGCAATGCTGCATCTGCTCCGTTCTGGGCTGCCTGCAGGTAGAGCACGGACAGGTGGGATTATCAGTGGTCTGAGCGTTCCTGGAGACAATTGCGCAATTAAAACTTCTGAACTTCAGGGTAGCTGATCAAATGTTGCATTTTGAAGGTGGCTTGTCTCACATCTTTCAATCTACTATTCTCCTTGAAACTGTCAATTTCTTCCTTCTCAAGTTAGCAAAAAAGGGTACAAGACCTAAACGAGCGCTTGATCCACCGAGGACCTCACCCTCTCAAGGTTAGCGTGCAGCCCCCCTGAAAATCCAACGCTCGTAAGCAGGCAGCCACCCACCCCTGCGCAGTACCAGACCAGCGCTCTGCCCCCCCCGAGGACCTCACCGTCCTCAGCGCCGCGTCAAGCTGCGCTGCATCCTCTGCCGCCTCTGGCGGGCGCGCGCCGCCATTGCCGCCCGCGCCCTGGGCACCCCTGTCTCCCGCACCGCCCGGCGCCTCTGCTGTTGCCACCAAGGCTCCCTCATCATCTGCGCCCCCTGACCCCCCCTCCCCTTCCCCCTGCGCGCGCGCACGTGAAGGGCCCTTATGTGTGTGTGTGTGTGCGCAGGTGCACGGAAGCGAGGACAAGGCTAGCTGTGGCTGGGGACATTCCTCACCCATGGCCTTGGCAATGGTGACATGCTCATTTGCTTTTAGGATGATGGGCCAGCCTGCTTTGGGCAGCTGGTGGCAACAAGGTGCTGGCCCGGGTGCAGATATGTGCACCACAAGCAGCAGAAGAAGCCTGGTGGTGCTGGCGCTTGGCAAGCTGTGCCCCTGCAGGCTGGCTTGCGGTAAAGCTGTTCAGAGTCAGGTTTAAAACCGCTGCGCGCAGCAGATGCCAGCCCGCAGCGCAGGCAGGCATGTTGTTGTGCGCGCAGCGGATGCCAGCTTGTAGTGAAGGCAGGCATATGGCGGAGCGCGCAGCGGATGCTAGCCTGCAGTGAAGACAGGCATACGGCGTCCTTCTGGCGCACGAACCACATGCGCCTGCGCGTTTATACCCACCCACGTACACAGGAATGCCCCCATTCACACACATGCAGCACAGCCACACGTTCTTGCTCACTCCTGAAGGCCTCGTCCCGCCATCACCCGCACCATCCGCCCACGCCATGCCCTTGCATCCACATGTTTGCCCACGTACCTCTGCTCCCCCATCCGGGCTCGCGTCGCTGTCGCCCGCGCCGTCTGCTCGCGCTGCGCCCCCACCCCCTGGGATGGCCTCTTGCTCCGCTCCCGCAGATGGGCCTGCAGCTGCGACGCCCGCCCCGCCATCTGCCTCTGCTGCTGCCCCACGGCCCTGCAAGGCATTGGCGGCCCACCATATACATTCTTTGACCCATCAACATGCAGCGTGGACACCACGCCCAGCTTTGTGCACAATCCCAGGCTCAGCCCCAGAAGGTCGTGAACACGGGATTGGTGGGATGGTCTTGAGGTACCCGCCAACAGGCAAAGGGTCATCCCATCGCATCAGAGCCTTTGTTGCCTGAGTACGGGCCAGCATGGTCCGGTCCAAGTGGTGGACCTCTGGGCAGACTTTCAACTCAGCTGCCCTCACTTGGCAGGTACAGCTATGTAATCTAACCTGGGCAGATAACCTTGCATGGCATAGTCACACACTTGATCGTGCTCATGAGCCGCAGCGGCGCATGCATGGCGGCGTGGCTGCCATGGCAGCACACCAGTAGGGCAGGAGTTGGAAGCAAAGGATACTCTTTTTCCACGTCTGCTACGAGTACATAAAAACCTCCTTTCAGGTACACAAACGCACACACACGCACACCTCCCACCTAACATACATTTCCCATCCTCTCCCCCCCCCTCACCCCACCCCAGCCCGCAAAACACAAGCACGCATTACGCACCGTGCCTTTGCCGCCTCGCGCACGTGGCGAGGCAGGGGGCGAGCCCTCTGGGGTCGCGCTCGGCACAATTGCTTGTGCACCCGCCTCGGCTTGCTCCCCAGCAAGCACGGGTGTGCCGCTGCCTGCAAGCGCCTGCGCCGCCGCCCTGGGACCTGGCTGCGTAGAAGGGCCGGCCCCATCTGGGCTGGTGCACGCAGTCCCCGCCACCGCCGCCACTGCTGCTGCCTGCAGGCATCCAAAAAGCACGAGGACTGATTTGAGGACGCAAGCCTGAGGTAGAGCTGGTGGCAGAACCAGAGTCCCCAGGGCTGCAGGTGGCAAGTGGCTCCTGAGCTGTGGGTGTGCAGGGCCTCTGCCAGGTCGTGCTCCGTCTCCTGCCCTACCGTGCGCGGAGGCCGCCGGGCTATGCTCGCATGGCCCACGCCCCAGCCCGCACCACATGCACGAGCAGGCTATACATTCCATGGCCGCCTCTGCCAGGCCACTCTGTCCATGTGCTTGCAGGGCTCCCTAAGAGGCGGCAGGTCTGCCTGCAAACACTCCGGCTTTCCCGCGTCTTCCTGCCCTGTGCTTGCCACCCCTGGCGCCCACCTCTCCGGGGCTATCACACTGATAACGCCTCCTTTGTTTCCAAGCAAACCTGCAGGGATGGCTCAGCACAAGCAGAGCTGCGCAGGCTGCCTGCCCACCTTGGCCTTCCTGCCCCGCCCCGGGCCCCTGCTGTCCCTGGCGCCCGCGTCTGCTGCCCCCGCTGCATCACCAACAGGCGGGGCGGGTGCGCCCTGGGTCCCTGAATGCCTGTGCTTCTTGTGCCTCTCCAGCGCCTGCTCCAGGGCAGGCACCTGCAGCGCCTGCAAACCGGAGTCACGAGCGTGGATGGGATGCTTGTCGCACTAGCGCCTGACCACCTGCTGTCTGATCTGCAAGGCCTGTGCGTCTCCAAGGACGCTCGCTGCACATACACCGCCTGCTCGAGGGCAGGCACCCGCAGCGCCCGCGGCCGACACAAAGATGCATAAACCATGCCTTGTGCGCTTGACCAGGCCATCTGTTGTTCGAGTCTGTAGGCCCCCCAGTTGCACATGCATGCAAAAATATGATGGCGGAGCTCCAAACAGAGTCAGAATGTGGCCCACATGCGCACAAGACCACGCGCATGCAAAGTCGTACGTTACCTTCCCCCCCTTCCCCCAACACACACACACACATACACACGCACACACCTGGGTTATACCCCAAGAGGCCACCTCCTTGAGCAGCGTAACATCAGACGCCTGCCCGTGCAGCTTGCGCTGCAGCAGCAGAAGCTTCTCCAGCTTGTCCAATGCTGCAGGCGCGAGGTCTTGCTCTGCCGAGCCTGCAGCACCTGCAAGCATGAGCAGCATGCAGACAGCAAGAGAGTCTTTGCAGCAACAGCTTCTCTAGCTCGTCCATTGCTACTGGCGCTAGGTCCAGCTCTGCTGTGCCCACAGCACCAGCGAGTCGAATGCAGGCAGCCAAAATGCGTTCTCCATCAGTTCTTCTACACCCTTGAAAGCCTATGAGCGCACTGTGGGGCCACAAAATGAGTCCTAGCAAATCCCACTTTGCTCGTGTGCGTGTCATGAAATCACAATGAGTGTGTCTGCATGCTCATATGAAGCCGCAAGAAGTGTGTTTGCATGCTTATCATGGGGCTGCAAAAGGAGCCCCGCACGGCTTGCATGTGTGCAAGCACACGCAAAGACAATGTGCCCCCTCTCCCTCTCCTTCCCCTTCTCCCTTCCTCCCTTCCCCTTTTTCTCCCTTCCTCCTTTCCCCTTATCTTTTCTCGTGTGCATAAGTCCATCATGCCAGCTTGTGTGCATGCATCCTCTCTACGTGTGTGTATGTGTGTGTATGTGTGTGTGCATGCGTGTGTGCATGCGTTTGTGTGTGTGATTATGAGTCTGTCATGCCAACTTGTGCACGTCCCTCATCTCACCCTTCCAGGTGGGCTGCGCAAGGCCCCCCTCCCCCCACTCCCCTTTTCCTGGCATGCGTGCGTGACTTCATCGTGCCGGCTCGCACACTGCGAGGGCCAGATGTGCGTGTGCACCATGCCAGCCTTCTCAACTGAAACGCTGGGACCTCAAGGTAAGCGGCAGCTCTCTAACGTTACACAATGTGGTGTGCGTGTGAGTTTGTTGCGCCGGCTCCACACATCCCTCAGCGCACCCACCAGTCCCGGCAGGCGGCACGAGGCCTGAGCCTGACTCGATCATCAATTTGAGCTCTGCGCGCATGGATTGCAGTGAGCTTAGCTGCCTGCCCTGCAGCGTCTTCAGCTCCGCCACCACAGCCTGCTCATCACCCCACAGCCTGCCGCCCTGCAGTCACCATCACCACCATGTGCGCATGGTGCTCATCTGCCGCCGTTTGTACGCGCGTGTACATGCGCACAAACAAAAACACAGTGTCTGGGAGCAGAGGCTGCTTTCAGCATGCGTGGTGTTGAATCACGTGCTTGCCGAAGCCCAAACCCACCAGTGTTCACGGGCGCTCACGGCTTTACATTCAGAATGCGCTGCAAATCGCAGGAGTGCTAGCGGACACAGTGCACACACCTTAGACCTGGACAAACTCAGCGGGCAGCAGGGGGCAAGTCACCCGTTCAATGTTCTATAGGCCAAGCATAGCGCAGAGCATGCGTGTGCATGCATGCTCCCAAGTTCCCAAGCATACAGAGTCACATGAGCATGTAAATAAATGCCCAGTGCAATACAATAGCTTTGGCCACAAAACGGACCACACAAACGCACGCACACATACACAAAGCTTGCGCGGCATGCAGCATGCTCGTCCAATCCAAGTCTGCCCATTCATTGTTAATTGCACACAGCGTACCCACAGACCCACAGACACCACACTTTCAGATGCGCACAGGCGCAACCCACCTCCGCGACCAGGGAGCGCGCCACCTCAGCCTCCTCCTGCTCGTTGCTGCTCCGGTGCAGGGCCAGGGCCAGGTTAAGCAGGGGCTGCTTCAGCGCCTGCAGTACACGCGTGCCACGCGCAGAGGTTGCTGCCGTGTTTGCGCATGGGCAGGTGTGGTGAGGAACTCTTGAGGGGCACCTTGCCTGTGGGCAAACACATCCGCATGCCCACTGCAGTTGCCAGGGATGGCCTGGGCTCGCATGCTTGAGTGCACTCAAATAGGGTGCACTCAAAAAGGATGCACTCATACAGGGTTCGCACGTGTAGGGTGCACTCATATAGGGTGGCTCATGCCCACCAGGGATGGCCAGGGCTTGCCTACTTAAACGCATGCCCATCAGGGACGACCTGGGCTCACCTGCTTCAGCGCGCTTGTAGACGGCGGCTCATGCCCCTCCTCTTGGGCATCCCGCAGCTTGCTGGTGATGGTCTGCACGCACGGGTATTGATCAGAAGCTGCGCGCTGTACGCCCGTGGTGGCCCCGTGCGTGCACGCCGGTGGCCCACTTTTGCGCTGGGCCACCTTGGAGCAGGCGCACCCCTGGTGCCCCACTCCTCCACAGCTTTCTGTTTATGGCTGCCGCAGCCCAGCACAGGCCCTGTACGGTACAGAAACAGCCATAGATCCTCCGGGAGACAAAGCTGGCTGGGACCACTTTTGTGCCAAAGCTGGCGTTGCCCCTTCAAAGACCGCACGCACCTTGAGCAGACTGTCGATACCCTTGAAGTTGCGCGCCACCTGCGCCCTCCGGTGAACGGCAGCAGGGGAGGAGGAGGGGCCTGCGCCGCTGCCCTCGGGCCCGCTTTCAGTAGGAGCAGCAGTGGCATTGGGTTGGAGTGCCTGCAGGTGAGTTGGGAAGGCGGGGTGTGGTCCGGAGCGCTGTGTCAGTGGCTCGCACACAAGCTGCGGATTGCTTCATCGGCCTCTGCTGTTTGCAGTTGGCGCATCCATGTCAAACAAGCAGCAAGGCCGAGATAGGGTTGCCTGCCTGTGCGTCAGTCTGCTTATGCCTGAGTCTGCCTGTGAGTCAGTCTGCTTATGCACCATGCGGTGCAGGTAAGAGCCAACAAGACACCAGTACTGCCCCACAAGGCATCAGCACAAATGCCATTGTGTGCATGAGCATAGGGGAGCACACGCCTCTCTCACTTGCATCCATACATGCCCACCTATAACACCACCCACCTGCCGCATATCTCAGCACCCGCCTGCCTTTCACTCCTCCACCCTCCCCTGGTCCGGCCAACCTCCCCGTCCAGCTCCACCGCCTTAACTTCCCAACCCCCAGACCCCCCGCACCTGCTCCTGCTGCTGCTGATGCTGCTGCTGATGCTGCTGCTGCTTTAGCCTCTCTGCCGCCGCTTTCCTCGCTGCAAGTTCCCCCACAGGGAGCGCGCCATCAGCCCCTGAGCCGGGCAGAGCCGACGCCGCCGCCGCTGCCGGGCCATGCGCAGGTTTTGTGCAGCCTGCAGGCTCGGGCGCGGAGCGGGGCGCGCCTGCCTCTTGCCTCCAAGCATCTGCTGCAGGAGTGGCAGAGGCTGCAGCTGACGGACGCTCCTCTGCAGGGCCGGGGGCAGTGCCAGGAGCGGTGGCTGCAGAGGGCCTGGGTGCTACAGGAGCTGCGGAGCAGGCCAGCTTGCCTGCGAGCACAGGAGCAAGACCCTCAGCTGCTGGAGGCAGTGACGAGGATGAGCAGGCGGGCTTGGGATGCAACAGCACAGCAGAGCAGGGGCACCTACTTTCCTGGTGAGCATGCGTGTCAGCGCGCACGGCCACGCTGGTGAGCACATGTCAGCACCCGCATGTCAGCTTGCTGGTGAGCGCATGTCAGCATTCGCGTGTCAGCATTTGCATGTCAGCTTTCAGGTGTCAGCATTCACATGCCAGCATTTGCGTGTCAGCATTTGGGTGTCAGCTTTCAGGTGTCAGCATTTGCGTGTCAGTACCAGTACGCAGCAAGTGCGTCAGGGTGCCCAGTAAGCACGCGCCAGCATGCGTGGCCACGCTGGAGACAAGAGCCAAAGCAGAACAAAAAGGTCTGAGCAGGCAACAGCACAGCCAGGTGAAGGCAAGATAGGAGGTGGCACTCTTTGGGGAGGGCGTTAGGCAGGGATGCCTGCGCAAAGACACGCGGCTGTTCTGACTAGGATGTCCAGCGCGGCAAGCACGCACCAAGCTGGGCACCAAGTGCGCGCCAAGCTGGGCGGTTGGTGCTCACCCAGCTGCTCTTCCAAGCTCGTGGACCATGTCGTCGTCCTTGCATGCCTGCCCCATGCTTGCCTGCCAAACAAGGGCCTGCTGCGCATGACCCTCCAATCCGCTGGGTCTCTCCATGCAATGCAATGCAGTGCGGTCCCCTCTTGACCCCCGTCAACAAAGCCCCTTTGCAGGCCCTGCTCGCCGACACGCGCCGCGCCTGCTGACCGGCACATGCTCCACCCCATCGCTTGCACACACATGCTGGGCGCAGGTCAGGCCTGTCAGCAAGCGCAGCACCAGCTTACCTGCCAAGGCCGCGCGCTGTGCGAGGGACATATGGGGAGGGAAGGACATGTTGGGAAGGAAGGCGGGCACGGTTGGGGCAGTTGTGGGGGCGGCGTGCACAGGAGCAGGCGCAGGTGCTGCAGAGGAGGCGGCTGCGGCGGTGGCGGCAGTGGCTGCTGGTGGTGGAAGCGCGGGCCCCTTGGGGGACGTGCTTGGGGGCGGCACAGCTGCTGGCGCGTCTATTCTCTTAACCTGCAGGCAGGCAGAGGGGCTGGCACACATGCTGGGGGGAGCTGCAGGAGCTGGAAGTTTTGTGCGAGTGCTGGTGCTGGTGTGCCTCCTTGTCCACCTGTGGCAAGCCTCCGCATCTGCCTGTTGTGAGTCTGCAAGTCTGTGCGTTGTGTGTCTGCTCTCCCCCTTGCCGTGCGCCTGCCGCTCCGCCCCGCCTGCTTTGTGTTTCCCTGCTATGTACCTTGTCGTGTGCCTCCCATGCGCCTGCATGTTTCCCTGCCATTTGCCTAACCGTTTGCCTTGCAGGCAGGGGGCATAGCAGGGCAAATGATGAGACACATGCTAGGGGCAGGCCGCAGCCGGGTAGCACATGGCATTTGCCTCTAGACAGAGTGCGAAGCATCTGGTTCCCACAAGGTGTCCCCAACAAGGTATCAGTGCAGAGCACATGTGCATCAGAATCAGGGCGGGCTCCTCCAGGCTGGCAAGGTGACCCTCAGGAGCGGGCCAGACCACACCTTCACACCTTTACCTCCACCCTGCATATCGCACCACCGCCTGCACTCACGCCCACTGGGGCCACGCCCGCACCTAACAGGACCGACTTCCGGCCCCACCAACCCTTCACTCTCCCCCTGTGTCACCCTCACCTTCTTGGCCTGGGCCAGCCTGGGCGGCTCAGCATCAGGCTTGCGCTTGCGTGCCCCCGAGGGATGCTCGTCTGTGCTGCTCCTGCCCTGCGCCCAACAAGCACCAGCTGGGGCGGTGAAGCGGGCTGTGCACAGCAGCTCCGCAGGCGCCGCGTATGGCTTTGCGCGCTGAGAGCTTCCGGCTTGTTTGCGTGCATGCATCAGCAGCCGGGTTCTCAGGCACATGGGCCAGTGCTCAAGGCTGAGCATGGCTCACATGGATCATGTAGGTGCGCGGAACCAAACCCAGCAGTGGCTACCATGGGACATCTCACGCATCAGGGAGCCAGGTAGCTCATCCCTCTCTCCACCCCCCCCCCCCC
>LKMJ01006763.1_pt1 | contig 10812 bp, 8 predicted proteins | sample 643391 | NCBI WGS metagenome assembly LKMJ01 (sample SAMN04112250, study PRJNA286221) | soda lake metagenome | biome: soda lake; feature: Kulunda Steppe; material: water; isolation source: sample PL-Br10 brine of Picturesque Lake | place: Russia: Kulunda steppe | collected 2010-07
GACTGAAGATGTACTGTTCATGGATATGGCTACAGGTCAGCCCATGGCCACAAACAGGGAGGAACTTGCTGCTGGACTGGATTATATCTATAATGTGGCCTTTGATGTCGAAGAGATTAGAGGGATGGATCTGCTGATAGGAGATGGCGAGGCAGCCCTGGAATGGACACTGGTGGGCACTCATACAGGGGAATTTGCCGGCATACCTGCTACTGGCAGGAAGGTAGAGTTTCCCATAATAGCAAGATACGAATTACAGGAAGAATATCCCCATCATATTAAAGAAGCCAGAATTTATCTTATGATGAATATTCTCATGGATCAACTGCTGGCAGGAGGGGAATAGATGCCTGATAACTTAAGGATCGTAAAACTCTGTTTCCAGAAAAAATGTTTGCCGAACACCCCTATTTCCTGGTAGAAGACGGTGATATGTTTGGCTTTGTTACCACAGAGCCTTTATAAAAAATTTGTCCGGGCTCGGAAAAACCAGCCAAAAAAATGAGAGGCCTGCCTTGGAGTTTGAGAGGCGGGCCTTTGTTTTTGGAAATCTAAAAAAATTTAGAGGAATGGGGCAATATACTTTTCTGATTTACTCTTTAACAGAAAGGTATTTTGCATTGATTAAGGCAGTTTGATATCATTGATAATAGTTAAATTAATCACTACTTAAACTCTTTAAAATTTTCCCGGCAGAAGGTGTTATTATGAGCCAAAATAAGATTTTGATTGTTGATGATGAAAAAGAGCTGGCTGAGGTTATTCGGGATTATCTGCTGGCTGACGGGTTTCAGGTGGAATTAGCTTATACCGGTGAGCAGGGCAAAAAAGCTTTTGAAGAATTTGATTTTGACTTAATTATCCTGGATATAATGCTTCCCGGGCTGGAAGGTACTGACCTCTGCAAAATAATCCGTCGCAAATCAGATGTGCCCATAATCATGCTCAGTGCCAAATGCGAAGATTCCGATAAAGTTTTGAGTCTGGGTTTAGGAGCAGATAACTATCTTACCAAGCCCTGCAGCCCTAGTGTGGTAATTGCCAGTGTAAAGGCTCTGCTGAGAAGAGAGACTCAGGAGAGAACAGAAAATAGCAAATCATCCCCGGCTAAAAAAGAGAATGTTATCAGTTATAAAAACTTAAGGATTGATAAAAATTCATTTTCTGTCTTCCTGGATGGCGAAAAAATTAATCTGGCTGCTAAAGAATTTGAACTGCTTTCCTATTTGGCCGCAAACAAAGAGAAGGTATTTTCCAAAGAACAGCTGCTGGATCAAATCTGGGGAATTAATAAATTTTATGGAAAAAGCACTGTCACCGTTCATATCAGCAAAATCAGGGAAAAAATAGAAGAAGACCCTTCTAATCCAGAGTTTATCCAGACAGTCTGGGGGGTGGGCTATAAATTTGGCTCAGAATAAGTTGGATAATCACTTTAAACTGCTGGTTGCAATTTCAGCTATTGTTTTGATTATTCTGCTGTTCTTTAATTACATATTTTTTAGCAGTCAACTGAATGAAGATTATGAACTTCAGAGTTACCGGCAAATTCGGATCCTGGTAAACCCCTTCATGAACAGGATAAAGGAAAATTACCATAATTTAAATACTGAAGTTATTCAAAAAAAATTACAGGAAGCCCGGAATGAAGTAGGATTTGAAGCCTGGGTCACAGACTTAGATGGCCGTATTTTATTCCCTGAGACAGAAGAAAGTCAGCAGATTTCTTTAAACAACAAGCTTCATTACGATATTAAGACAGCCGGTGAACATGAAGATATTTTTAGGATCAGTTTCCCCCTGATTATTGATGACTCTCAGCAGGGAAGTGTGATTTTTGAGCTGCCTAGAGACATGATAGTAGAGAACAGGGGAGAAGAAATCATTATAGTTCTGGCTCCCTGGATAATTACAATTTTACTTATAATCCTGGGACTTCTGCTAATCAAGAAAAAACTAAACTCCAGATATTTAAAGCCGCTTGAAAGGCTTAATCAGGAAGCAGATCGAATTTCTAGAGGCAGCTATGAACAGGAGATAAAACAGGAAGGCAGTGAAAAATTAAAAGAATTAAGCAGCTCTCTGGATAAAATAAGAAAAAGCCTGAAAGAAACTCTTCAACAAAAAAAGAAAACAATTCGCTCCAAAAACGAGTTAATAGCCAGCATTTCTCATGATCTAAAGACCCCTCTGGCTACCATTCAGGCTTCAATTGAAGGCTTGAGAGATGGCAAAATTCAGGATGAGAATAAAATAGATAAATACTATCAGGTTATCTATAAGAAAAACCAGGCTGTTATAAACATGATCGATGATTTATTAATTCAGGCCAAAAAAGAGCTTTCACAACTAGAAATAAATAGAAAAGAAATTTATAGCAGAAATTTTCTGGAATCAGTGCTTAATCCTCTGCAGCTGCAGTACAGCAGAGAAAATACCATTATAATCAATAAACCCCTGCCCGATGTGCTTCTTGATATTGACCCTGAAAAAATGGAACAGGCAATTAACAATTTGCTGGAAAATGCCGTAAAGTATTCTGCTAAAGAATCCACCATAGAGGTTGAAGCCGGAACTACAGAGGAGGTTTTTAAGCTCTATATCTCTGATAATGGCTATGGAATCCCGGAAGAGGAAATTCCTTATATTTTTGACCGCTTCTACAGGGGAAGGATTTCCGAAACTCAGAATATAGAAGGTTCCGGTCTGGGACTCTGGTCCTGCAAACAGATTATTGAGGCTCATCAGGGCAGTATTACAGTGGACAGCAGAGAAGAGGGCGGCACAAACTTTACCATTATTTTGCCTTTAAATTAAAATTCCGTGTAAAGAAATAAAGGGAGCAATACTTCACCGGCCATTTCTGTTCCCTTGCCGTAGGGGCATTCTACTGCAGCAGCAAAGAACCTTCCTCCTTGTTTAGCATAACCCAGGAGTAACTGTTTTTTTTCTTCCTTCTCTTTAATGACAAAACTCTGCTGATAGCAAAGGCGGGAGGCAATCATTTCCTGATTTTTCTCTCCGGCCAGCAGTATTTCTCTTTCCCCTTTTATTTGATTTATGAAATGAGCATAACCGTTATTATCTGCTGTTCCACTTGCTCCTCTTTCCACGATCAGTTTACTTTCCCCATTTTCAAAAATATGTTTGCTGTTGCTGTCCTTTAACCTAAAATCCCGTGGCACTTCAACTGTTAAACCCTCTTCTAACTGTAGTTTTTCGTATTTTCTTTGAAAGTCAAGATCCTGCTCTCTGGATACTCTGGTTAAATTTTCCAGTTCACCGCTTAAGCCTGTCACTTCACCTTCAGTAGTTAGCTGGAAATCAGCCTGCCGGGACCCGGCAAAGTTTCTAAATATCACCGTTGTGGGAGAAGCAAAATCCAGTTTATACTCAATAACTCCTGTCCTCACCTGCTGCTCTGCCCGCAAACCCTCATCATATTTGTAAACTTCAACAATATTACTGGCATCAGATGAAATATAGGTTCCTGTATAAGGCTCCAGTTCCCTGTTTAATTGATAATTATTATAGGTGGGATCATCCTCTATTTTATATATTTTTTCTGGTTCTTCACCATCAAAAATCCGCAGGATATTGAGGCCTAACTCATATTTACTGGTATATCTATACTGATCCAGGCTTTCTACATTAAACAAAAGAGCCAGACCTATATTTTCCTCAGGGTCGAGGATGGCCAGAGAAGACTGAGTGGCACCTTTTCCGGCATGCATTATCAGCAGTCTCTCTTTCACCTGGCCGCTGGACCAGCCCAGACCATATCCGGCCTGTCCATCATCTGTTCTGATTCCTTCATCTTCAGCAGAAAAAGTGGTCTCGGCCTCAAATAAGCGGGCTGTGTTATCTGCACTTAATAATTGACTGCCTTCATATGAACCTTCATTGAGTAAAAGCAGCAGATAATTGCCCAAATCCAGAGCAGTTGATCTAAATTCTGAACCTGAAGCCAGTAAAGCCGAATTGGTAACAGGTTCAGCAGGCAGAGCTTCCTTTACACCGGGGTTGTGACCTGCTATTGCTTCTAAATCATCAATTTCAGCAATATCAGTTGTTGAATCTTCCATTTCTAAGGGTTTTAATATATTTTCCTCTATATAATCAGCGTAGGGCTGTTCACTAATTTCTTCAATGATCAGGCCGGCCAGCACAAACCCTTCATTGGAATAGGAAAAATGAGAGCCGGGCTCAAATAATAAGTTTCGGGCTGATAATTTCTCTAAAATTTGCCTGCTGTCTTCATCACCTGTATAAAGACTGTGGTCTACAGATGGCAGTCCTGAAGAATTACTTAAGAGATGACGAATAGTAATTTCTCTGCTCTTTTCTTTATCCAGAGTTCTAAATTCAGCTAAATATTCTACCACAGGATCATCCAGGGCCAGTTTGCCTTCTTCTGCCAGCTGCATTACAGCCAGGGCAGTAAAGGATTTGGTTAAGGAGCCAATGGCTACCATTGTGTCGTCTCTCATCATTTTTTGGGTCCTGACATCTTCTCTTCCAAAACCCTGACTGTAAATTATTTGCTCAGTACTGCAAATCACCACCGAAAATCCTGGAGCAGGGGTCTCAGCAGCGAATTCCTCCAGATAGCTTTCTGCTTTTTCTATTTTTTCTACCACATTTATATTTTCAGAGAGGTTGGCTCCTGCTGCTCCTGAACCTGTAAAATTCCAGGCTGTTACCAGTATGATTATTGATACCAAGAGTAAAGAAGTTTTATGTTTCAATATTATCACCTGTTTCTTCCTGTTTTCCTGTAAAATTATTCGAAAATTAAATTCCTGACATTTAATTTTAATACCTGCTTTGATGCCAGCCAGGCCCCCAATCCATTGACCAGAATTATCAGCAGTCCTGCTCCTATACTGTACAGCGGATTGAAAGAAAAGGGAAAATAAGTGAGGCCAGCCACATTAAATATCAAAACAGATAATTGAGGGGCCAAAACTAGGGTTAATAAAGTGCTCAAAATCAGTGCGGCGAGAGTAATTATGATCACTCTAAATAGCCCCGACAGCCTGATTTGAGCAGCTGTCATACCTGAAGCTTTAAAGATACCATGATTTTTCTCCCTTTTAATTACCGTAATGCTGCTGTGATTATAAATGGTCAAAAAGCCCAGCAAAATAAACATGCCGGAAAGGGCTGCAAAGGCCAGAATTATATAGAACAAAATATTTCCAAAGAGCTCCAGTAGTTCTTCTCTGAAGGGGCGGAGATTTACTGAAGCTCCCACTTCAGAATCAAGCTGGTCAATCACTTCCTCAGTATTGTAATTTTCAGCAAGCAGGAGATCATATTCCTGAGGTTCAAAGGTAGGATTAACAGCCCGGGCGGCCGATAGATTGATTCTAAATTCCCGGCCAAAATTGTAGGACTGATAGATACCTGTTACTAAAAAGCTCATCTTTCTACCTTCCATATAAACCTCGATTTTTTCTCCAATATTTTTATCCAGGCTTTTGCTCAAATTATTGGCCAGGGTTATCTCATTGTTTTCTTCCGGGTGCCGTCCTCTAATATTTTTGTAGCCCATCTTATCCAGATCTCCGCCAAATACTCTGCCCGGAACGTTGGTCGTAGTATTGTCCGGCCTTATAAATTCTGTACTGCCCATATAGGAAACAGACACTACTTCCTTTACTGCCTTATGATCCTCCAGTTTATTCAAAAGAAAATCATGGGAAAGACCCCCAACTTCAAGCTGTCTTCTTTCTACTCTGATCTCTCCACTGCCAAAACCCCAGACCGAGCCCTCATCCAGTGAAGCCCAGAGACTTTGGGAAAAATTGACCGCAAATAAAAAGGTAAAGGAAATAACCATTGTAAGGAGTAAAATAAACAGAGACTGCTTTTTATCAGTCCAAATATTATTCAGCCCGATTGCAAGGGGTACAGGTAATTTCTTTAACCTGGATACTAACTCAATTTTATTCTCAGGGTAATTTTTTATCGGTCTGCCAAACCTGATAGCCTGGGCAGGTTTTATTCTGGCAGTTCGCCGTGCTGCTAAATAGGTGGTTAGCAATATAAAGCCTAGCAAAAATAAAACAGAAATTAAGTTAGGAAGAGTTTGAGAAATAGTTATACCACCAAGCCCCAGGGCCTTTATGATATCGTTTAAAACAAGCCTGCTCGTGAAATTGCTTAAAAAGACTCCCGCTGACACTGCTGCCGCCGCCAGGATAAAGTACTGCATAAGATAGACAAAATTAAGGTTATAAGAAGAAAAACCTTCTGCCTTTAAAATGCCTATTTTACGGTAGTTGGATAAAATAGAGCTTTTTATTGTGTTAGAAATTATAAATAATACCGCTAGAAATATTATAAGAGAAAATATAAGGAGTATTCCCCCGACAATCTGGTGAGCTATGGTATTAATATTGCTAAGCATCTCATGTTTCAGCCTTACTCCAGTAAAGGGACGGCCTAAATTATCTTCAAAATCATTCCAGACCTGCCCTGCCAGATCAGGATCATGATATCTTATCCCCAGCTGTGTTTCCTGTAAATTGCTGTAGGAAAAAATAGTGGAAAGCTCTCCAGGAGATACCCAAAAACGGCCGGGATCAAAAAGATTATTGCTGAATAAAGGATCTGCTATTATAGCAGAAACTTTAAGTTCAACAGGCCTGGCAGAGGTGGGAACAGTTATTTTGTCATCAACATTAATATCATAGGCATAGGCAATACCTGCCGGAATCCAAACTTCTCTCAGACCAGGATTTGACTTCTTCTCACCGGCAATTACTTTCAGCTGGTCCTGTTTGCTCTCTTCAGGGCTTCTTTCTACTAAAGAAATTGCTTTGTCTATTCTTCGTTCATTAACATAAACTTTATCTCTCAGTGTAATCTGAGGTAAAGCTACAGCTGATTCAACCTCTTCCCGGTCTGCGAACCATTTTCTGACTTCTCCAGCAGCAAAGTTATCTTTATCAAAAAAGACCAGTTCATGAGAAGTTGATAATTCATTAAAAGTTTTGTTGTATAGCCCATCTAGAGTCATTAAAGTACCAACAGCGGTACTAAAAACCAGAGCTGAAATGAGGAGGATAAGGCCAATTAGAATATTACGCTTTTTGTTCTTTCTTAAATTTGCCAGACATAAAAGATAAATACTTTTCATTTCTACCAGCCTTTTTTTGAAAGAAAGCTAAATACAGCACGTTCTCTTTCCAGCATATTATCCCGGCTATAATCTGATATATCCAGTTCTCCTGCTAGCCTGCCATCCTGCAGGAAAACCACTCTGTTGGCCCAGGAAGCAACTTTAATATTATGAGTGACCATTAAAATTGTCTGTCCTTCTTGATTTAATTCCAGTAAAATATTCATTACCTCTTCCGCCTGCGAGGAATTCAAGGCCCCGGTTGGCTCATCAGCAAATACTAATTCCGGGTTATTAATCACCGCCTTGGCTATGGCACACCTCTGTTTTTGCCCGCCAGATACCTGCGCTGGCATTCTATTCATTTCCTTTTGAAGGCCCAACTTGGACAATAACTGTTCTGCCAGCCGGTCAACCTGTTCTTTATCATCCTGAGCCAGGTAACCGGGAATCACTACATTTTCCAGGAGAGATAAATTGGAGACCAGATGAATCTCCTGAAAGACAAAACCCATATTTCTGCGGCGGAACTGAGCTTTTTCTTTTTCGCTCATTCCCTTGATTTCTCTATCTTTAAATTTTATTCCTCCTGAGGTGAAGTCATCAAGGCCGCTCAATAAATACAGCAGGGTTGATTTCCCGGAACCGGAACTGCCCATTATTACTGTAAATTCCTTTTCATATACCCTTAAATTTATATTGCGGTTGGCATGAACCTGTTCACCGTCATTAAAATAGGTTTTACATAAATTATTGGTTTGAATTAATAATTTCTTCATATCAATTAACCTCCATCATCTTTAAACCGCTTTATCATCTTAAATAATTTTAGATGATTAATTTGTAGTTGATCATCAAGAATTCCCCTTCCTTTTTGCCTTATCATTTGATGTTTTGATCCAGACTGCAGGTTATATTGTAAAACTTTCTATTTTAAAGAAAGCAAAGGAATTTCATCTTTATTAGTCAGTTTGTCAGAACCAAAAACAACTATAACGAGCAGAGCAAAAAAGAGCCAGACTGAAGTTTCTGTGATTTGTAAGCTGAGAGGGATTTGCGGAACTTCAAATGTTTCCATATTAAAAGCAGGAAGTATAGCTGCGATAAAAAAGGTATTCCGCATACCATGAAAAAGTATAGCCAGTAAAACACTGCCTGTACTATTATATATCCAGGTAAATAATATTGACATTGCTATACCCATTATTGCATATAAAGCAAAGGAACTATTGGCATGATAGGTTCCTGGCATAAACAACATGGGAAGATGCCAGATAGCATGGACAAAACCAAGAATAAGGCTGGCTGTCAGGGCAGTGAAGCTTTCCTGAAGTTTGGGCAGAGCAAAGCCCCGCCATCCAAATTCTTCAATACCCCCTCCGAGTAAAGTTGTGTATATAAAAACGGGAACTATAAATATTAAGAATTCAAAATTATCCATACCACCGAGATCGATCTCACCACCCAGCAGAGCATAGATTGCGGTGATAATAGCAAATATTAATATGGGCAGTCCAAGTGCTGCAAGATACCAGGGTATTTTAACCCGCCAGATTAAAATTTGCTTTAACCAGTTGATAATACTGGCTCCACTGACTTTAATCACTATAATTGCTGCCAGCAGAGGGCCAAAACCGGACAAAAAACCGACCAGAGCAACAAAAATACTTTCAATACCGGAAGCAGCATGCCCTTCTGCATTGCCTAATAAAAGAGAAGTCCCCCAGCCAAACCAGGAAATAATAAAGGTAAGTATAAAAAAAGCTAATAACTGTTTAGACTTTATTTGCTTCTTTAAAAACATAAATTTCACCCTTTCTTTAAAATTAGTTTCCAAAATCTCTGCTTAAAATTTTCTTAAAATCAGGAGCATCTTTGCTGCCAGTTAAAGTCTTTGAACCCCAGACAAATACTATAATTACCGCGATAAGGATTGTCCACAAATTTCTAAAATATTGATGGGTTGTAGATAATTCAAGCATTTCTCCTGTAAAATTCACGGCAAAATGGATCATAACTCCTGAGAGGATACTGCGATTATTGTGATTATAGATCCAGGGACTTTCTCGGTACTTTTTAAATCTTTTCCTGAAATCAGATATCATTATGTAGACTTCTTCACTCCTTCCGGTCTAGAAAAACGCTGCAGCATGAGCTTCCGAGCAGCCAGAATAATTACTACAGCTATCAGAGCCTCCACGCTAAAGTCGATCAATTCAACCACATCAATTCCTTCTATTCTCTCTATTTCCAGTCCACTATCTTCAACTGTAAAGACAATTCTACCCAGATTTCCTAGGGCATGATATAAGACGGCCGCAGCTGCTACCCGTCCAGCCCGGTTGTAAAGCCAGCCGTAAATTACTGAGCCTACCAGAATGGATAAATTAAAGAACCAAAATGCTGAACTGCCAAATCCAAGAGTAGCATGATAATAACCGAGCAAAAAGAATAAGGGCCAGTGCCATAAGGCCCAAAATAATCCAATTACCAGACTGCTGCTAAAAACTGAGATCTTGAGCTGTAAAGCTTCCTGAGCATAACCTCGCCAGCCTGGTTCTTCCAGAGCACCAGCCAAGACTCCTGGAATTAATATAAAGGTAGGTGTGAAATTAATAAGTACAGCCAAGCTTTTCCCGGATAGGGCTCCGATAATTAACAGGGGAACTCCCACCAAAAATACCACCAGAGCAACTATATATATAAACCAGCGAAAACTTAAACGGCGCAGATCAAAGCAGTTTTTAATAAATTCCTTTAAAGAATTTTTCCAAAAGCCCATCTTAACCATGACTGCTGCTACTGCAAAAGGCCCTAAAAATCCCAGTAGAGATAATATATTAGCAGGAAACTCCATAAAGTGCTGCCCGGTCAAAACTGCTCCAAACCAAAACAGCCATGTCCAAACTAAGGTAATGATTAAATACCAATATGGTGCTGGATCACGATGTTTTGTGTTCATTTCTGTATTTTCTCCTTTTTATAGTCATTGTTCTTATCTGAAATTTTCAATTATTTCCTGCATTATTTTTGTCTTTTTCTCTAATTACACCTGACTACATCTAACCAGGTTCTCCTATAATAGATCTATTTCATTATCAACTATATTATAAAACACAAAACTTAAATAATCCTTTCTAAAATGTTAAGAAATTATTAACTTTTTGTTATCACTGCTACTAAAAATCTCGCAGGAAAATATTTTGAAATATTCCCTGAGAAAAGAGACCGGTTTTTATATTTTATTACTAAAATTTTTGCCCAAAAAATAAATTATCCCTTGACATTGAGTTAACTCCAGGTTATATAATTAAGTCAAACTAAAAAAAGGAAGGGATTTATAATGTTAATCAGCGATTTTGCAGAAATTAGTGGCTTAAGTATTGATACTCTCAGGTATTATGATAAAATCGACCTCTTAGTCCCGGAAAGAAAAGATGGCAACCGCTGGTATACAGAGAAGGAGCTAAAAAAAGCGGAAGAGATTAATTATTTAAAAAGCATCCATTTTACCCTTGATGAAATCCAGGTTATTCTTCTGCTGGATAAGAAGCTGGATAAGCGAATGGAAGAGGGCTTAAGTGAAACTGAAGTAATTAAAGAGGAAGAAGATGTTTTTCAGGATATGAAGAGTATGTTAGAGACAAAATATCAGGAAGTTGTAAAAGAAGAAGAGAAGATAC
>LKMJ01006766.1_pt1 | contig 10810 bp, 12 predicted proteins | sample 643391 | NCBI WGS metagenome assembly LKMJ01 (sample SAMN04112250, study PRJNA286221) | soda lake metagenome | biome: soda lake; feature: Kulunda Steppe; material: water; isolation source: sample PL-Br10 brine of Picturesque Lake | place: Russia: Kulunda steppe | collected 2010-07
GAATAGCGGCGCAGAATCCCCCGAAAATTTAAGTTGGAGCAGAGCCAACAGAATACTACCCAAAGGCGTTTTTCGGGTCGCAAGCCCGATTGAGTCCCATCATGACTGACACCACGACGCGACGGTACGCGCGCGAATCAGAGGAACAACCCGAAGAGCAGTCCAGCGAGACTGAACAGGAGCATGTGGACTGTCCAGAGTGCGGTGGCAAACTGACATCCGATGCAGAACATGGCGAAACGGTCTGTCGAGAGTGTGGATTAGTTGTTGAGGAAGATGAGATTGACCCCGGTCCGGAATGGCGAGCGTTCGACTCCCGAGAGAAGGACAAAAAATCCAGAGTCGGTGCACCGACGACCAATATGATGCACGACAAGGGCCTGTCGACGAACATCGGCTGGCAGGATAAAGACGCATACGGCAACGCCCTCTCCAGTCGCCAGCGCGAAAAGATGCAGCGACTTCGGACCTGGAACGAGCGATTCAGAACCCGCGATTCAAAAGAGCGCAACCTCAAACAGGCACTCGGCGAAATCGACCGTATGGCAAGTGCTCTCGGCCTTCCGGACAACGTCCGCGAGACGGCAAGCGTCATCTATCGTCGTGCGCTCGAAGACGACCTGCTTCCGGGGCGTTCTATCGAGGGAGTCGCCACCTCTGCGCTCTACGCCGCCGCACGACAGGCCGGAACTCCCCGCTCACTCGACGAGTTGACCAACGTCTCCCGCGTCGAAAAAGATGAAATTGCCCGAACGTACCGGTATGTCGTCCGCGAACTCGAACTTGAAATCAAACCCGCCGACCCGGAAAGCTACGTCCCGCGGTTCGCAAGCGACCTCAACCTCTCCGAAGAGGTCGAACGGCGCGCCCGACAACTGCTGCAGAATGCGAAAGAACAGGGCGTCCACTCCGGAAAATCCCCCGTCGGATTGGCCGCCGCAGCCGTCTACGCTGCCTCGCTGTTGACCAACGAAAAAGTGACACAGAGCGAAGTAAGCGAGGTCGCAAACATCTCAGAAGTCACGATTCGGAACCGGTATCACGAACTGCTCGAAGCGGAAGAGCACATACCGGACCGGTAAGCGAACTCCCCACGGTTTTCTAAGACGAATTCCCATCGGGCAGCAGCATTCCAAAACTCGGTCACGGTAAGCGACGCTCTCGGATTGCTTATACTCACTCTAATTTTCGATAGCAGATAGCTGAATGTAACCGTTACATTGATACTCAATAGCACCCTACCATGTGAGTGTTACACAATGTCTATGGGAGCCTACGATGAGGCCGAGCACGAGCGTCGCGAGCGAATGACGAGCACGGTCGATGCGGATTTCGATGGTCAACGAAACGAGTACGAAGGACGTGTCGAGTACGAAGGCGGCGATTCGACCGAGGAACTACTTGACCAATTCAAGGAGATTAAATCTTCTTAGCTGTTTGTAGGCACGTCTATCGTACGAGCACGTCCGAGGAAATGAGCGCCAGCCGTGACGAGAACGACCGCAACGACGTGCCCGACAAGTGCAACGAGTAACACCAAATGGTCAAACAAAAACGGAACAAACGCAAGTTGCAAGAGGCCAAACGCTGCTGTGAGCCGGTCGGTTCGGTGAAGGTGTGCCTGTACGTCAGGCGGAAACTGATAGCGGGCGCTTCGCCAGAGGGCCGTCACGCCGGCCCACCAACTGGCGCTCACACGATAGCAGACATCCCACACAATGAGTAAGCCGATACCGACGGCCAATACAGGCGGTTCGGTTCCAAATAACGTTTCAAGTAACGGCGTCTCGTTGTGAGCCGGGTCGAACACAAACAGGTAGGTAACGAACCCAACGAACGTAAAGACGGCAAGCACCGTTGCCACATTCGACCCAAACACTAACCGACGGTACGCATCTGGTAAGCGGCCATCGCGAAGTTCTCTCGCAATAAGTACCATCTGTGCGCTTCCAACGGTAGCAACAGCCACGGCAACGGTGCCGGCAAGTGCCGCAGTGGGCAACCCATAGACCCATGCAAGAACTAATACGGCCGTTTCGAATCCGAGAAACTGCACAATCAGTGCCCGACGGAGCCCAAGGTCAAGACCGGGGATTGCACCGATAATCCCTTCATATACCCACGTCTCGCCGTACTCTGGTTTGCTCATTTCACCTGCTCGTCGGTTCGCCGCCCGGCAGTATCCGTCGTTCGGTGTTCGGCCAGCGCACGCTCGACTGCCTCGTCGAACGGTGTCAGTTCGATATCGATATACCCGGTAATCCGGTCATCTCGAACGATAACAGGGTTTGCTAGTCCGTCAATAAGTGGGCGAGCAACCCGCCAGTCAACGTTCGTCACCAGTCCAACCCAGTACGATGAGAGTTGGGGTGTTAATAGCGGCAACGGGACGATTATTGGCGCTCGTTTTCCTGACACCGTGGCAGTCCGACGGAGCATTTCTGCGTAGGTAAGCACATCTGGACCACCGATTTCGTAGGTTCCCGGCGGGAGCGACCGGGCATCACGAAGATACTGAATCACGTCGCTGATGGCGATTGGCTGGCACTCGTTTCGAACCCAGCGTGGGGTCGTCATTACGGGAAGTCGCCGGATGAGTTGCCGCACCATTTCGAAGCCAGCGGAGCCGTCGCCGACGATGATTGCCGCACGTAACGTCACGAGGTCGTAGGTTCCCGCAGCGAGAATTTCTTCTACCTCTCGGCGCGATTGCAGATGGTCAGACAGTTCGTCACCCTCCTCACCAAGCCCACCGAGATATACGAGCGTCTCGATACCGGCTTCACTGGCCGCCCGGGCAACGTTGCGGGCTGCCTGCCGGTCGCGAGCCTCGAAATCCGCCCCGGCCTTCATCGAATGAATCAGATAGTAGGCTGTTGTGACACCCTCGAACGCTTCCTCAAACTGACCCACATGGAGTACGTCGCCTTCGACGACCTCAACGCCGTCTGGCCCATCGTATCCTGTTCGGTCACGGACGAGCACCCGGACGTCATGCCCGTCATCGAGAAGTGCCGGAACGAGCCGACTGCCGACAAAACCGGTCGCACCAGTCACAAGAACCGTCATACTACTGATAACGGGGGCGTGACTTATACCGGTTGTCTCGACCAACAATTAGTAAAGGTCTGGAACGCGAATGACTGTCTATGGACGACGTGGACAGCCAAGAGATGCCGGGCGTGCTTGTCGAGGAATATCTACAGCGCGAGCGCGGGACGCGCGCATTACTCGACGACCTCGAAACGCTGTCCATCGAGGGAGAACACGAACGACTGAGAGAGCGTATCCGAACGTTTGCCGAGCACAACCGGGAAGTGTTCTTTACCGTTGCGCTTGCACTAACAAACTCGAAGCATTTTTTCGGCGATGTCGAGTCCCAACTTGGTGTCGGGCCCGCAGATAAGCTCCGAACCCTCGCGGAAACCTATCCGTCGCTGGCCGAGCCGTTCAACCTCGTCCGGATGGAGGTGTCCAACGAGCGGTACAACCCGATTACGGGTCTCGACGTGACTACAACCTACAACCGAGACGAGGAGACACCGCTCGTCGGCTACACAGTACATTCGGGAGAGCTATCGTTGTATGATTTCCGTGGCTCGCCACAAGAGGTACTCCAGACAGCCGGGTATCTGGTACAGGCCACCAACGAATCACTCGAAGCAGCCCTCGAACAGAACCACTCGGTCAATACCGACGAACTCAGCGGGCTAATTGACCGCCACGAACATTTAGAGTCCGAACTCAACGCGTTGCGCGATAATATCGATGAACTCCGGCGCAAACCGGTCGGCGACGAGTGAAAAATACGCGACTGGGAGTTCCCGACTTATCGGAGCGGCCAGTACTCCTCGTTTCGCCCTTCGAGTTCCTGTTCTACACCCGCCGCGAGTTGATACTGGTCGCCGTCACAGACGACGAGTCCCTCGCGTTCGAGATGAGTTAAGTGGGCATAGGACTCGCCAGGGCCGTGCAGGATGTGTATGCTTTTGAGGCTGCCGAACAGTTCCGCGCTCACTTCCCACGTCGTACTTGGTCCAAGCCGTGAGAGTGCATCAAGAACACGCCACGACCGTTCCTCGTGGTGGTGCATAATATACTCAGCACGGGCAGTCGGGTTCTCAATGACATCACGATGGCCGGGCCATGCCCGGTCATACTCAGCAGTTGCAATATGCTGAAGCGTTTCGAGATACTGTTCGAGCGGTCGCTCGATGCGAACGTCTGCCCCACCGACATTCGGGGTATACTGCGGCAAGAGCGCATCACCGGTGAACGCATCATTGTGACCGTCGATCGTGGTTTCAAAGAGACAGAGTCCAGCGGCGTGGCCCGGTGCGTGGACGGCACGAAGCGTCCGGCCGTTCACTGTGAACGTATCACCGTCCTGTATCGGCGTGATATCGACCGGGTTGTCCTGATATGGAACGCTCTCAAATATCTTTTCGAGCACCTGCTGTTTCGGTTCGGGCATGTCCCAGTGGTCGAACAGGTCTCGCTGTCTTTCGCCCATCTCCTCCCAGGCAGCTTCGTCACCTTCGAGAAGCAGTGCATCCGCTTCGTGAATGTAGACCTCCGCCCCACTCACTTCCTGAATATGATGTGCCTGTCCGACGTGGTCCCCGTGCCAGTGAGTGAGAAAAATGCGGTCGATATCGCCGAATGAGACGCCCTGTTTGTCGAGCGACGCAGCCAACTGTTCGCGGGTTTCGGCCATCCAGTCCCCCGAATCGATAAGAACGGTTTCCGGCCCATCATCAAGCAGATAGACGTTGTTATCCCCCTCAAATGACGCATTAGACAATTGAATCTGGTCCATGGGACCGATTGGGCCGACCGGCGCAAAAAGTTCCCGCTCGCCAGCCACAGTAAAACGGGTCGCTTAACACGATAACGCCCATGAGTGATATCAATGGGTGATGAGTCGGCACAGCCACGGCGTGAAGCACTTTCAGACAGTGGCGACGAGGGGCGTGTGGATTACTCGGAAGCCGAGGACCGGCTTGCGCTCTATGAGTGGGTTGGCGGTCTCGTGGCCGGACTCGGGTTCTTTGCAACACCAATCCTGACGGCGATCCCCGCAGGCTACTGTGCGTATAAAATCCGCAACTACAAGCCAGGCACGGCACTGATTATCGTCGCACTTGTCATCACGTCAGCGATATTCTGGGTCGGCGTTTATTTATACGTGATTCTTCCAAGTCTGTGAGGGGCTGTCGACCAGAACCAACGGCCGGGAGAGATTCCCACCGCATGGGCGTGTCAAGGATAACTTAAGTAGACACGACGCAACCACTCGTGCATGAGCCAGCAGCACGAGCACAACGAGAGTGCTCAAAAGGACCCGGAACTGCCAAGCAACGAGGTTACACAGGGGCCAGAGCGTGCCCCACACCGCGCGATGTTCCGCGCGATGGGCTACGACGACGAGGACCTCTCTTCGCCGATGGTCGGAATCGCCAACCCGGCGGCGGATATCACCCCCTGTAACGTCCACCTCGACGATGTGGCCCAGTCAGCCTACGACGCAATCGACGGGGCGGGTGGGATGCCAATCGAGTTCGGAACAATCACTATCTCCGATGCTATCTCGATGGGAACCGAAGGGATGCGTGCATCGCTGATTTCCCGCGAGATTATCGCAGATTCGGTCGAACTCGTCGCCTTTGGCGAGCGGATGGACGGTCTCGTCACCATCGGAGGCTGTGACAAAAACATGCCGGGGATGATGATGGCATCCATCAGAACGGACCTGCCGAGTGTCTTCCTCTACGGAGGCTCCATCATGCCCGGTCACCACGACGGACGAGAGATTACGATTCAGAACGTCTTCGAGGGTGTCGGGGCGGTTTCGCAGGGTGAGATGACGGAAGACGAACTCGACGAGATGGAGCGCAACGCCTGCCCCGGTGCCGGTTCCTGTGGTGGGATGTTCACGGCAAATACGATGGCCTCCGTCAGCGAAGCGCTCGGCTTTGCACCGCTTGGGAGCGCGTCACCGCCGGCTGAGGATGAAGAGCGCTACGAAGAAGCGCGGCGAGCAGGCGAACTTGCCGTCGAAGTCATCGAAGAACAGCGCAGTCCCTCGGATTTCCTGACGCGGGAATCCTTCGAAAACGCAATTGCGCTGCAGGTGGCTATCGGCGGTTCGACAAACGGCGTCTTGCATCTGCTTGCACTCGCTGCAGAGGCTGGTATTGACCTCGATATCGAGGATTTCAATACAATTAGCAAGCGCACGCCGAAGATTGCTGACCTCCAGCCCGGTGGCGAGCGCGTCATGAACGACCTCCACGAACTCGGCGGAGTACCGGTCGTCCTCCGTCGATTGCTCGAAGCTGACCTCCTCCATGGTGACGCCCTTACTGTCACTGGCCGAACGCTGGCGGAAGAGATTGCCCACCTCGAATCACAGGGCCGTCTCCCTGCTGACGACGAAATCGACGCCGAGTGGCTCTATACTGTCGATGAGCCAAAGCAGGAGGAAGGGGCCATCAAAATTCTGACCGGTAATCTTGCACCCGACGGGAGCGTGCTGAAAGTGACCGGTGATGATGCGTTCCATCACGAAGGGCCGGCACGGGTCTTCGAAGGCGAAGAGGACGCGATGGCCTACGTCCAAGAAGGCCACATCGAAAGCGGCGATGTCATTGTCATCAGAAACGAGGGGCCAAGCGGCGGCCCCGGAATGCGGGAGATGCTCGGCGTGACCGCGGCAGTTGTCGGGCAAGGCCACGAAGACGACGTTGCCCTGATTACCGATGGGCGGTTTTCCGGCGCAACCCGTGGCCCGATGATTGGACACGTTGCACCCGAAGCCTACGTCGGCGGTCCCATCGGTGCCCTCGAAGATGGTGATATCATCACCGTCGACATTCCCAACCGGACGCTTGAAGTCGACCTCACGGATGAGGAACTGGCGGCACGGCTGGACGAGCGAGAGGACCCAGAACCTGCCTACGACACCGGTGTCCTCGCCAAATATATCCGCGATTTCGGCTCCGCTGCAAACGGTGCAGTGACGAACCCCGGCGCGAAGTGGGACTGACACGGTCAATTCGGCGAGTATCAATCCCCAAGCAAACTTCTCACTGACCGGGTTTTTACCCCACACTGACCGGCAAATTCGCAGTGCTGACATTTCGAGCGGTTTGTCACGCGCGCTGGCGGGCCGTCAATCGAATCGGCAACGCGGACCGCTTCGCGGTAATCTGCGGTCCGACGGGCATCGACCGGAACCCGTCGGATGACGCCGTAGGCGGGGTATTCGGCAAAGACAAACTGAATCTCTTCCTGTAGTTCCCACGAGAGCGCTTTCGCCGCGGCCATCAGCTTGACGCTCTGTGGTTTCCAGACACCCGTTTCGGGTGGTTCACCAGCAAACACCATCGATAGCGAGGGGTCATCGGTATTCAGTAGTTTGTGTGCAATCCCGTGACAGTCTCGGCCACGGAGATAGGTGTCGCGGTCAGCCGGATTAACGAGCTGTTCCCACTCCGGAAACTTTGCTTTCGCACAGCCAACCCGGGAGCGAAACTGTGTCGGTGTCACTTCGAGTGGTGCCTCGGCCAGCGCGTCCTCGTCAGCGAGGAGATGTTCGTAGTTGAACGCAAGCTCCCGTCGTTGTTCGACCGCATCCGGGATACTGATTTCTTCGGGCGATTGTCGACGATAATATAATTTCCTGGGGCAATAGGCCGCTGTTTCGACCGCTCGGAACCCGTGCATGGGCTGTCTGGTTTTCTCTTCCTATTTGAATGGGTGGGACGGTTACGCGACCTATCGCTTTTGATTGCTTATTCCACGGGTTCAATTGAGCCTTCACCACAATGGGGACAGTGGTCATGGTCTTCCTCCACTGGTTTCTCACAAGCTGTACAAACGTACTCCAATTCCTTTCCACCCATAAACGACTGTTTCGTTTCTTCGAACTTTTCTCCAGCTTTTTCAAACAAACTCATTGATGGAGCTAGGATAGCGACTCGAATAAGTATTGGGCTGGTTCACATCTCAGTTGAGAAAATGGGTGAACGAAGTGGGTGGTTCTCTTAGATACGTCGAATGCTTCATGCGGTACTCGTGTCTTCTATCTTCCAACGAAGTGACGAGCGGTTGTTAGGTTTGGCTTGAATAGAGAGACAGAGTACCGCACAGTAGTTGCCTTTAATTGAAAGACAGCTACAGGAATCAATCAGCACACGGAGCGTTCAAATGCCGTGGAGTGCAACGTGAACGAGATGAGCACGAGCGCCCTTCCCGTTTCGTGGACGGGACTCGTCACTGTGGCCGGCGTGGTACTTTTTGTGGTGTTATTCTACTTCGATGGGATGATAATCGGGAAATTCACCCCTCCGGGGGCACTTTTTATCGGGTATGTCGTCGCCATCAACCCGTCTGGACTGGTGCTTTTCCTCGTTGTTGGGCTGTGTGTCGCCGCTTCAACGCTCGGCCAGTGGACGCTCTATCGAGGGTTCAACGAGGACCGGCCGGAATTACTCGGGATTCGCCGACGAGTGCCATACCTCGACCGTGTTCCGTTTGTTGTCCGGGCGAGGGTGGGAAAACGGCGGATGCGGTTCATCACCCGGACCTTCGACCGATTCGGCGGCATCGGTCTCAGCCTGACAAACGTCGTTCCAGGCATCCGGAGCCTGATGAGCATCCCGGCCGGTCTCAGCAAGTATCCGGTGAGACGATTTCTTGTGTTTTCCACCGTCGGAAACATTTTTTATATGTTTCTGTTAGTCGCGGTCGCGAGGGGAGTTATCAGCCTGTTTTGATTCACACAAACAGCAATAAACCAGCTAATCACTGAGCTTACAAATTGACCATGCCATCACTCACTGGTGAACAGGAAGAACCCGTCCAAGAGAGACAATCCCGAGAACGACCAGTCCGAGGGAAGTCATTGCCCAGGAGAACGACCCGTAGTCGATTACGAGACCGGTAAGAACGGGACCTGCTGCGCCACACCCAATATAGATGGTTCGAATCGCACCGTATCCTGTTCCCTGCACAGCTGGTGGGACTACACCGACTGTATAGGCATGCGCTGGCGGGAAACATCCCAGAAGGAAGCTCAGACAGAGAACACCGATAACCGTCAGAACGAAGCTCTCAGTGGCGAGTAACAGGACGAAGCCGGGGATGCTCGCTGCGGCGAAGAAGGCGATGGTGGGCCGGATTCCGAACCGGTCGGCCAGTGCGCCTGCAGCGAGCTGTGTCAGGACTGCAGCTGCGAAAAATACACTATACAGCGTCGCTGCGCCTGCTGTTGATAATCCCGCTTCATCGACGAGATACGTTGGGAGAAACCCCGTGAGACTCTGATACACGAACATGAGTAACAGAAGAAGCCCCGTGCCGGAGTACACTGGGTGTGACATAAGCGCGCGTCGGGCTTCTTTTACGAGAGTCGTAACCGACTGTGACGGCCGGCTGTCGGATGCGTCTGGAACCGTTACCCAGAGGCCAATCGCCACGACAACCAATAGCGGAGCAAGATATCCGAGTCCTGCGCGCCAGCCCAGATAGACGCTTACTCCGCCTGCAATGACAGGGAAGATAGCATTTCCGACGTTCCCAGCTGCTTGACTCACGCCAATCGCCGTCGAGTCGTGTTCGGAATAGATGTTCGAAAGTACCGCGACCCGACTCGGCCCGTATAGTCCCGTCCCAGCACCCATAACGGCGGTTGCGAGGACAAACACACCGAAGACGGGTGAGAACACAAGGATACAGAGACCAATCACAGTCACCATGGTTCCTACAACGAGCGCTATCCGATGGGACGTTGTATCAGCAAGAAGTCCACCTGGGAACTGAAGTGCGCCATAGGCTGCCCACACAAGTCCAATGAGGATACCAGCGGTCGCATACCCGAACTCGAATTCAAGGCGGATTTCCGGAAGGAGTGCCGGATAGACGATTCGCGTTCCAATTGTTAGCGCCCAACCCAGCGAGACGGTGAATAAGACCCACCCACGTCCATCGTTCCAGAGCACTCGCCAGAGCGCCCGTCCTCGATGAACAAACGACGTGGGTAGTGTCATATTTTTCCATTTTTGCGCCCCACGCAAGAACGTATGTTATTTTATTCCCTTCTACTGAACAATCAAAATATCTTGGGCCTGGTCAGAACTCCGTGCAGGACAGGCGCCCTCTCTTGCACCCACAGTTTCAGATAGGTGAATCCTATTACAAATTGAAACTGTACTGGCACCAAAGGCAACTGATGACCTCTCCAAGAAATAATCACGACAGGCAAGGTTCAACTGTTTTTCAATCACAAACCGTCGCTATCAGGCCACCCATTCGTCGAGAATGAGACGCGTTTTCGTCGAGACAACCTCATCAAGTTCCCTGACACGAGTAATGAGGTTGTTTAGATTTGCCGTATCGGCAGTGTCAACAACCATCACGATATCCTCCTCACCGGAGACCTGCCAGACGAGGTCGACCTGCTTGTGCTCTACAAGTTGTTCGGTCAGCCCACCGGTATGGACGTTCACGTCAACGCGAATCTCAATCATTGCCTTGACGTTACCCGTCCGGGTCGCAACGGTAAACCGTTCGATGACGCCCGAGTCGACGAGCTGGTCGACCCGGTTTCTGACGGTCCCCTCCGAGGTTCCGACCTTGTCCGCAATCTCAGTATAGGGGGTTCGGGCATCACGGCGAAGTATATCGAGTATCTGGCGGTCCAGTTCGTCCATCGAGATTCGTAGGTTTCACACGATATTACTTCAACGCTACGAATTTCGTAACTCACCTTCGAAAGCAACGCTTATCAGCGGAAGTTTCGTACGCA
>LKMJ01006767.1_pt1 | contig 10809 bp, 12 predicted proteins | sample 643391 | NCBI WGS metagenome assembly LKMJ01 (sample SAMN04112250, study PRJNA286221) | soda lake metagenome | biome: soda lake; feature: Kulunda Steppe; material: water; isolation source: sample PL-Br10 brine of Picturesque Lake | place: Russia: Kulunda steppe | collected 2010-07
AGAACCCTCCCGACCCCCACTAATGACCTTCTTCCTCGTTTGATGGTGGAGGTTTGCCTGGTGCTTGCACCAGATGTAAACTTCTTCCTTAATTCACGCAAACAGGGGTTACCTTGTTGGTGTAGTAAAAATAATTGTCAATAATTAGAAAATTTATCCTGTTATTGATCAAGTTTTGGGAAAAATTGATGTTGGGCCGCGTCCGTAGATCTCCCAACGTTGCCATTTTGGTGTAGCTGGCTATGTTATAACAGTCCGATCCTTGTGGTAGAGTGTATGTCTGGCAGGGAGCAAGCCGAGCAATGTGGGTATTTGCACATTGGTGCAAGCTGACAGCTTGGGCGCTTTCAGCAAGTGCTTTGCTCATACCTTGTTGCAGGCTCTGGGAGGTGGTCCAGGGTGATTTCAAGGGTTCAGGCGCATAAAAAACTCTCCAGAGAGGTGTGTGCAGGCATGCACATACATGTCATGTTGACCGTTGCATTTCTAGGGACTATTTGTTCAATTTTACAAGGGCTTTAAGGTAGATTTGTGCTGTGGTCATGCATGTAAGCCTGTGCTCATGGGTCAGGTATGTACATGTTCAATTCTTGTCAACACTTTCCACACACGTACACACACACGCACATACGCACGCACGCACGCACACACGCGCGCACACGCACACGCACACACACACATGCACGCACAAACATGCGTTAGCAAATATACATGCACATTGCAGGCACATATAAGGAGATGTGCTAGGGAAACAAGTTACTTTCCTTACACAGGCTTCTCTTTGCTGTTATATTGGCACATGCAGGTTAACATTCTTGCTGATGCGGACATGGATGAGCATTGGCATGTGCGTGTGTATGTGAGAGAGCATGCGTGTATGCATGCGTGCGCGCGCGAGTGTGTGTGTGTGTGTTTGTGTGCGCACGTACGTGTTTCACATGCTCCTTATGTATGCTCTTACTTGTACACCTATGTCCTTTCACAAACCGTCCATCCAGGTGGACTGGCATCCATCTGTGTTGCAAGCACGTTGAGTGTTTTGACACTGCTCATGAACTGCGATTTGCCGAGTTTCTCCTCCCTCCATGAATTTTGGATAGACAAGGACTGAGCAGGTGCTGCTCACAAAGTCAGTGATGCTGGCACTACGCCTTGAGTTTGGAGGCTCCAAGAAGCAGAGAACTTTGCATAATGTGAATCTATGTTGTGTGGATTCCAAGTTGCGGGACACTGCGCACGTGCACAGAAGAAAGTGGATGGGCAGGGAGGGTGGCTCCCCTGATTTTCAGACACCAAGAACACCTAAGTGTGTGCTTTGAACGTGTAATTACCGGCATCTACAACCTTAAGCAGAGCTTTTACGTGCTGGCAACCGCCTGGGCACACCTGCTGTGTCCAACTTTTCCTCACCCAGCCTGGTCAGGCCAATCACTGATTGGGAGAAGCCCAAAGTGGGGGAATAGGGCAAAGCCACCCTTGACCCTACTTCAAATTGGATCAAGAGCTTGGGGTTTCCTGAGATTCCTGGAGACCCTACTGCTTACAGGTTTTGTCCACATCCTGTGCATCTGAGTAATTCTTAGGTCAGTTGGTCCTACTACAGACTTCAGGACGCTAATGGATACCTCCATCCCTAACCAGCCCCTTCAACCTGCCCTCTGTGACTTTGGGGAAGGGTCCACCAGTCAGGCTGAGAGCATGCGTTTGTGGTTTGAAGAAAGTGCCCAAAACATGTGATGCTACATGATGGCACGAACGCTGGGCCCCCAGCTTGCATGACCAGGTCTAATGCTCCGTTGCTCGTCTTTCAAAACTGGTGTGCTGTGCAGTCAAGCCTGGCTCTGGGTCCACAAGAAATCCCTGGCTTGCAGCCACCGCCTCCAGAAAGTGAACCGAGTCCGCCCTCATCAGCGTCCAGCGCTCATGAGCAGGATCTCAGCGATGAGGAAGATCAGAATTTGATGAGCTTGCTCCAGGTGCGCAGACATGCCAGCGTCACTGGCACAGTACTGCACAAGCAGGAGCACTTGTGGGAAGACGTTTGAGAGTTTGAACCTCTCTGAGGCTCTAAAAGATTGCTGTTTCATACAGAAGGCGTCCACATGCACCCCACCAACAAAACACACTCACAAACTCAAATACACACACAAGCAGGTGATGCCGGACCTGTCCTCGCCTGGCGGCATGCTTTCAGCTCGGGCTCAGCCCCCAGCACACATGCCCTTTGGAAAGGTCTTGAGCGTGCAGCACCGCAGCGGGGTGCCCGCACAGGAGCTCCAGGAGCCCCCCCCCCCAATCCCTTTGCTCGGTGCCGGCTCCTTTGGAATGGCCCGGACAAGGCCCAGCACAGCCCCAGTGTGCAGCCTCCGCCCCTCAATGGTGAGGTTCTTCATGTCATGCTATGCAGGCAAGATGTGTGCGCACATGCGCCTGCACCTGTGCATGCGTGGGCCTGCCCTTGCATGTCCGGGCATGGATGGGCATGGCATTGTTATCATGTATGGTGGAGGTTTAAACGTTGCTGGGCATGACTTGATAAGCCTTTGCTGGCATTTGCTGCATGGGACCTACTCTCAGGCATCAAGGGAGCCTGCAGCAGCATCACGGTTTCCACCGTATGGGGAGCCCTATCGTAACACCCGCGAGCGGCGCTCCCTGTTACGCCTGGCCCGGCTGAGCCACCAACTAGGAGAGAGCATGCCAGAGCCGTGAGTCCACCAGGGTGCATTGCTGACTGCAAACTGGATGCGCGATCATGTGATGGTCGTGCACTCCTGAAGCCTCCGTGCGTGGCTCAGATATCTGCCTGCCATGTAGATGCAGATGTGCCTGCTGCTGCTATGACCAGGGTCTGACCAAAAGTACGTTGTTTGGCACCCCTTGCACAACTGCATGCACATGTACACGCACAAACATGCTTGCAAAAGCACATGCATGCGTGCACTGCTGTGCTTTGCATCACCATTGCCATGGCAGCTCAGGCATGGACCTGCAGCTTCAGGCATGCATGGCTCAGCATTGTTGTGCGCACAACCTCTCATGAAGCAACCTGTGCATGGAAGCTTCCAATGGCCTGATCGCATGCAAGGCGGCAACAGGCGCGCACTCTGCAACTGTGCAGGTCCATGCTGCGGGCCATGTTTGCCGCGGGACAGATTGGTGCTGAGAGTTTGGACCCCTACGCGTCGCTTCGTTGCCCTGTTGGGCAGCAAGTGGCGCAGCTGTATGGGAATGTGCAGGGTGCCGCAGCAACTGCTCAGCTGGGCCCACCAGGGCCAGGGTTGGACCCAAGCTTGGGGCAGGGCCAGGCTCCAGTGGGAGATCTAGGAGCCCCTACGAGGATGGAGGCTGTTGAGGCAGGGACCATGCGCCAGCAGCAGCAGCATTTGGTGCCAACAGCTGCGCAGCACTTGGAGGCGATGCTGCCTTGGAACAGGACCCGGTACTTGCGGGTGGGTTGTGAGCGTGGCTTCAGAGCGACCTGCTTCAAGCAAACATAGTACTGCGCGCTACTTTTTTCATGGCCGGCCAGATTGCAGCGACTTGGCTGTCATTTGCGAGCGCTGTATTTAAAGGGCTTGGAAAGCAGAGTGTTAAGCCTTTGTCTCATGCAACGCGTGCTGGCTCCTCAAACAGAGGCCCACAGAGCTTGCATCCTATATTGATGTCAGACCAGGCAAGGAGGCCATGTTTGTGCAGGGGAGGTGTTGTAGTCTGTAAGCCATTACCCTTTTGGTTTGCCCTTAGTTGCCCTTTTCATATGCTATTACTCTGATTGTGTGCTGTTGCCCTATTAGCATGCTGTTGCCCTTTTAGTGTGCTGCTGCCCTGATTGGGTGCCATTGCCCTTTTGGTGTGCTGTTGCCCTCATTGTGAGCTGTTGCCCTCATTGTGAGCTGTTGCCCTGGTGACCTGGTCTCATGAAGCGCCCTGAGGTTGCCCAGAGGGAGCAGAAAGGGGAGCCTTTGTGCGCCCTGCTGCCTGTTTGCACTGCAGGGAGTGCAGGCAAAGTTAAGGCCAACTATTTTCCCTGCCAGATCTGGCTTCATGCAGCCGCTTGATGAATGTAGCAGCCAGTGGGATGAACTGGAGTCCGGCCCTGTGTCAAGGTAACTTCTTGCTAATCGCTCGCTGAAATTTTTTCGAGTATCCTTGTGCATGCCTGCAATTTGGTATTACCAGAAACCAGAGCCTGCATGGAATGTGCTAGATGCATGAAGAGGAGCAGGCATTGGTTATCAAGAAATTACATGTCGTGAGTTGAAGAGTGCAGATTGGTGCCCATGAACTACCACACATGGCAAGTGCCGTCCTGCACCTTCACCACATATGTTGCTGTCATCATTCATGACCGTGGCTGCCCAGGCTACACCATTCCATTGGCCATGTCAACCAAAGCAAGCTGAACAAGCAGGGAAGGCCCGGACCACAAGCACGGGCCAGCAGTGGGCGCTCCAAAAATCAGCCTGGAATAATGGTGCCGCCAGTCAGGCCTGCTACTTCTGCACCCATTGGTTAGTGCAAGTCTGTTGGTCACATGATGCTTGTGTTTTGGGGAAGTGACTGTTTGCAGGGAGCTTTCAATGCGAACTTGCACGCAGGCGGATACCCCCAGACCGGTCAAAGGCACCCCTGATTGTCCCAAGTTGTTCCCGCTGCATTACTGGAAACGGGCTCTGGACAAAGCTGGCCGCTCACAGGGCCAGCCTTTTGCCAACCCGAATGGTAACCAAATCAAGCTTGCCGCTTTTTATGGCATGTGCCTGCAGGGGCCCATGATCTTATGCCATGGGTCAACAAATCTAAACAAGTAGCACAGACTTGCCATGTCCTTGAAGCATGGTCGTGCATGCTGCCTTTATTCTTTTTTGCCACCATAGCTTCTCCATCTCTCGCTGCTCTTGTTCTTACACGAGCGCCTGAGACCCATGTGCCGGTAGCGATATTGATCTGATCCCAAGATGCAGCTCATAGTGAGTACCTGGTTTGCAGTGCCTGTATGTGCCTGGTGAGCACTGCCAACGCATGCCCTGCGCTGACATCACTCACACACATGTGATGCCCCCGAGGCCAACAGCCTTTTGCATGTTGATGCTCGCAGTCCGGTCTGAAGTGTTCCATAACACTCCGTTCACGTTTGTTGCTGCGGACCCCTTCGCCCTCACCAACGCTCGCATGGTCAGCGACATGCTTGACAAACCACCCAAACCAGACCCAAAGAAGAAGAAAAGGAGCGTTCGCCGGCCCGCGAACTCAGCCGTGAAACCTCCAGGTGAATCCTAGCATGTCAGACAGGCCCTGATGCCTGCCTGTGTCATCCATGGAAGGCTTGGAACATGAAGTTTATGGTCGTATGGGAGTATGGGAGCGCCTGACCATGCATCAGCCCCGCCAACAGCATGCTTTGGGCATCGCACAGACAGGCAGGCTGCCTTGATGTCGCTAACATACAAGTGCTTGGCCCCATGCAGCAGGTGCCGGCCAGGATTCTGCGTCTGAGGAGGCTCAAGCCGCAGAGCGCAAAGCCCTGTTCCTTAAAAAACGCAATAATCCGGGTGGTGCAGAGGTGCTTCGGAACTCAAGTGCGTCTGCCTCCAAGAGGCTCAGCTTGGCCAACATTGAGGCAGCTAAGCTGGAGCAGCGCCTCCAGTTTGTGCAGGTGAGGATGGGGCTATGCAAACCGCCTGCCCCTCTTCTGTGGCCTGCCGCTCGTTTGATGGACATTTTTGGTTGTAAGTGATACATTGTTGGTTGTAAGTGCTGTTTCAAGCTCGTGTGGGTTGGCAATGGGGATTCCAAAAAAGTACCTGGAACCCAAGTGGCACATGCAATGCTTACTGATGTCTGCAGGCCAAGCAGACTGCCATCGCCTCTGCCTACCTGAACACCACGCCGCTCAAAACCAAGGCATCGAGGCCTTCGAGCGCAATGGTTGCATCTTCCTTGCCCTTCCACCCAATCCCCCGACACTGTAACCAGCCACAATCAGCTCGTCCTTGCACTGCAAGCACAAGCCTTTCTTTCACCCAGGTACGTAAAGATGCACCCACTTGGGGAGGTCCCTGATTGACTGTTGGAGGACGGACCTGCGCCTTGTGTGTACTCTTACTGGGAAGTTCCCAGTGGGAACCCGCACTTGTCACAAAGGTCGTTTGTCTCAGCAAGCCCTGAGTCTTGCCACAAATGCAGTCCTTCATGTTGATCAGCTGCACTGCACTAGCTGCCTTGTGCTTTGAGAGCCCTTGTTTCGATAGAACTCGCAGCTTCTAGTGCTCCGCCTTCTTGTGGATACTTAGGCATACCCGCAAATGCCTGGAGGGCAAAGACGCAAAAAGTCTTTCACCTATCGCTCAGACCTCCCCGTGAGCAGAGGTTAAGCTGTGCTTGCTTTGCAGGGTGGGGCCGCTGCGTGGACAACCACCAATGGTATGGCTCTAGCAAAATCGCAGGAGCTTGGAGGCCTTCCTTCAAGGCAGACTCAAAATGTCCCCCCCCGGCCTGGCAAGGCTGCTGGTGTAGAGGCTGTGATGCGGCAGCACCCTGGGGCACACCGCGCATCCACTCAGCAGGATTCCGATAATCTGGGAGCGGCACGACGTCCCCTTAAAACAAGCAGTGGTGTGTGGCATGCCAACACAAGTGACCATCCCACTGCGCTGGCGGCGTGGAAGGGCCACGCAAGTTGTGGTCAGGGGGCGGCCAGCGGTGCAGGCAATGCAGAGGAAGGCTTGAAGGGGTTGGGGGCAGTTGCTGGCGCCGGAGCCGGCTGGGCGGCGCACGGGCCAAGCGGCTGGAGCATGCCGGGTGCTGCAGAGGAGACGCGGGCTGCCCTGACGCAAGCAGCGCTGGAGGCTGTGCGTGGTGCCAACCCGCTGCCCCTAGAGGCTGCCCCGCCTGTGGCACAAGCCGGCACCCGCCTGCAGCCTGGGGTGCCACGGTAAGTGGGGGCCTAAAAAAGTGTGGTACAGCGTGTGTGACTAATTGGACTGAGAACAAAGGACGATGGATTATGGTATTGTGTGATTTGTTGCACTAAGGCCTGGGTTGCCACGGTGAGTGGGGGCCTGGGACGGAGTAAAAGTGCGTGTTTGACAAATTGGACTGAGGACAGAGAGCTATGGACTGCGGACGGTTTGTGCGACCTTGTAACATGTGAAACTGCGTGTGCACTTTGCCTCGAGGGCAGCAGCATATGGTCATGGAGCGTGGGCAGCTTTTGCATGGTGGTCCCAGAAGATTGATGCCCTGAAGGGGCTGAGCGTTGTGGTGCCCCAGCACGCAGCCAGCTGCGTATACTCACACTCACATGCTGTGACACAGCGCACAGTGGTGCGCGCCTGTGTGCGCCGCTTGCTGTCTCATTTGCGGTGTCACTGTGTGTAGTGCCTGGCTGCTGTGTGTAGTGCCTGGCCCTGTCACACAGGCCCACGCTGCCAGAAAGCAACTTTTGAGCATGAGGCAGGGGCGCGTGTGGATGGCTTGCTGACTGCGGGCCTCAATCTCTGGACGCTGTGTGCAGGGATGCTGAGGTGCTATCCTCGTTCTACCCCCGGCCCTCGAGCGCGGCGGTGGCCCTTGCGTCTGTGGCTGTGCAGTCCCCTGGGCACGGGCCCCGCCCAGGCTCAGCACTGCCTGTCACAGGGGTGGCCAGCGTCGGCCGGCCCGAAGGCTTCATGCGCCAGGTGCTGGTGTGGACACGCGTACGCGCGGCTGAGCACGTTTGTTTGTGCTGTTGTGAATGCACCCATATGTACACGCGTGACAGAGGCAGGCAAGCAGACAGACACGCAGACAGGCAGATGGTCAGATAGATAGACTTTCCTTGAAAGTGCAGCACTTGAAGTGCCTTGTATTGCAAGGCACGCGAGTCCAGATGTCTGCATTTTCCAGGCACCTCTACGTAGGAGTGCAACATGGTTCATAGGCTGGTCTTGAAAGTGCGGCTCTCCCATGGGGTTGGTTGGCTTTGAAGGAGCGGGCATCTGCGTTATGCAGGCATGCTGAGTTTATCCCGTGTCACGTTGTGCCATGTGTGTGGCAAGCGTGCATGTTATAAGCAATGGGACTGCTCACACTAAGCCCTTGGGTTGGTGTAACATCATTCCGCACCCATCCTCATGCTTCCCTGATGCCTTCCAAGAGCTTGGAGCAGCGGCTTGTCTGTTTGGTGTGGAGCTGCAGGGGTCCAAAGCGGCAGCGGAGAGCGACATGTTTGTTGCGGAAGCCTTTGAGGAGAGGAAACAGGGGGCGTTTGAGCATCTTGGGGAAGTGGGACGCATGCTGCGCCGCTACCAGCAGCAGCCAGACCCTGGCACTTTGCAGCTTTCTCATTGCATACGGTCCATAGACCAGGTGGGTCATGAGCAGCTGCACAGCCCATTGCTCATGTTGGTAACACATTGCGTCACATCATTCATGTGCGCGTGCAAGCACTGCAAAGAGGTCTTGGGTACCCGCCGTTGATGGCAATTGCACACCTGTTGAAGTCCGCAGACTGCTCAGCTTGTACGTGTTGTTGTCTCACATGTGTGCAAATGTGTGCATCAGCTAGTGGCTGGCCCCTAGGCCCAATGCTGTTGGGAGGCTCCTGTTCTCTGTCCGCGGCCCAAGCATGGTTTGAAGAGCAACTTGGGTGACCTCTGCTGGAATCAAAGCAAGATCCAGCACAATTTCGCCTTGCTATGACCTGACCTGATGCAATCTTGAGATGTGCCTTGAGCTGTGTTGCCTCCATTCAAAATGGAACACTGTGGGCGTTTGCAGCAACACCAGTCTTGATGTACGGCATTGCTGCTGTTGGTGCACGCCAGGTGGGCGCCCTAGCTGATGTGCTCGTGCAAATGCCAGAGTTGGAGACGCTGCTTCTGGGAGGCAACGACCTGGATGATGAGGCCTTCAAACTGCTGGGGTCTCAGGTAAAAGCTTCTCCTGTGCCAACATGGGTGAGCATATACACGTGGACTGCACGGCACTGCCGCTGGCTGCCTACCCACAACAATTTGTGCCATGACTGTGGGCTTATGTCAATCTGGCTCCAAGAGTGCAGCTGCTTGAATTTCATGCACCCTGGATCACTGGCTGTGGATCACTGGCTGTGGCCCTGCATCAAAACAAGCCTCCTGGGTGTCTATCTGAGGCTGTTCTTGTAAAATAAGTCTGTGATTGTACTTTTTTACAGAATCCCTGATGTCCGCCTACAGAATGCCTGATGTCCGCCTACAGAATGCCTGATGTACGCCTCTGTGTGCATGGGCTTAACTAGGGCTTGCTGCCCCTCCCCCTCCTATCCCCACTCTTCCTTTCATAGCAAAGCACCTGCTGCTTGCAGAGTGTGCTGCACTCCCCAGGCGCAGCCAGCATCACCAGCCTGGACCTGTCTGACAACAAGCTAGGCCCAGCGTCTTTGAAGCTCCTGCTCCCGTTGCTCCGCCACAGCTGCACGCCCCAGGAACTGGTGCCAGGTGTGTTGCCCAGCGCTCCTCACAGCTGCAGCTGCAGTGCAAGGCTACAGCGCAGGTCGGGGCGTAAGTGGCACGTACCCTGTTGGGCGCAATTTGGCAAGCAGTGCATGGACACGGCCAGTCGTGCTATGCACGCACAAGCAACCGCGGGTGATGGATACTCGCTTGCACATCAAGGTGACCAGGCCCCTCTTACCCCCCTCTTGTGCCTGCCGCAGGTGAAAACTCGGGGATCCGGCGGGTGCGCACTGAGCCTGGTAATGCTCCGGATGTGGCAGGCAGCCCAGGCCTCCAGGATCCTGGCGCGCAGGTAGGCGCTGGTTGGGCTTTTGCTACGTGAGGGCGCAGCGCTGTGGAGAGCACTGTGGGTGTGCTGTAATGTTGGGAGTGCATGGGTGCTTGCTGCTAGCCGCACTGCGCTGTGCGTAGGTGGATCTCTCGTGTGTGCGCGCAACCCAAGCGCCCTTGCAGGTCCGCGGTTGGCGCAGCATGCTTGCTCTCATCACACTGACCATCTTAACACACTGACCCGCCGGCCACCCCTGTGCATGCCGCAGCCGTCAGGCACACTGACTGCAGCAGCCAGCCCAGACGGGGAGGCAGGCGCAGCTGGGGCAGCAGCACCAGCACCTGTCGCAACTGAGGCAGGTGAAGCGCTGGACGCTGATCCCAAGGACCCCGGAGAATTCAGCAGCTGGCGGGCTGCCAAGGCAGCTGCTCCAGAGGGGGAACCGGGTGGGTGGCTGCGGCAGTGCTGAGCAAGCAGCAGCTTGCTGGTGCCCCTGTTCTTGACTGACGCGCAAACCACAGGCTGCCTGTGATCATGATGTGTGCTTGCCAGGGATTGCTGCACGCCAAGCCTGCGCATGCGTCTGCTGCACGCCTCTGCCGTCGCTGAGCATATTGGCGTCCTTTACAAGGAGAAGGCGGCGGCCGCCATGAAGCCAATGCTCTGCTTAAGGCTAGCGCACGTGGCAAGCGCCTGGAAATCGGTGGCAGCGGGCACCCTGCCCGAGTGCCCTGCACGCTGCATATGCGTTCAGCACGAGCGCTGGGGCCACATCTGCGCTGCTCCTTTGCCTTTGGTCCCTGGCGCAGAGCCAGAGCATGCTCCCCCAGAAGGCACGCTTGCGGAGGTGGCCAAGTGGTGGCGCCAGCGCTCGCTCAGGCTGTTCCGATCCGGCAAGAGCCTCGCCTGCCTGCCCAGCATGAGGATGGGCGTGTTCTCCCCGCAGCGTGGGGCGCACCTCAGCGTGCTGGACCTGTCGGGCAACACAGGCCTGCACGACGTTGGCATGGAGCTGCTGGCCACCGTGCTGCAGGGGGTGCGTGGCCGTCGTGTGGCAAA
>LKMJ01006768.1_pt1 | contig 10808 bp, 11 predicted proteins | sample 643391 | NCBI WGS metagenome assembly LKMJ01 (sample SAMN04112250, study PRJNA286221) | soda lake metagenome | biome: soda lake; feature: Kulunda Steppe; material: water; isolation source: sample PL-Br10 brine of Picturesque Lake | place: Russia: Kulunda steppe | collected 2010-07
CTTCATCCTGACCAGCAAACCTCTGTGAGCCGAGGCACCTGTCCCCCACGTCTACCATGCTCGCATTCCCCTCAGCGTCATCGCAATCACTATGTATGAGCATGTTTTCTTGCAATAATAACATAATAAAATTTACATGATTTATCTGAATTTTTTTGAGCGCGTCTAGGCGCTGTTTCAGTGAAAGAGGGTCACCGAGGCTTTGGAGTTTTTTGCAAAGAGGCTCTCCGAGGCTCTCTCGCGAGTTGGGTGCCCATCCTTACCTATATGGCGTGCAGGTGCTGCCTGTTTGACCTTGTTCCTCCCGAGCACACAGGGAAGCCCCAGTACTTTATCAGTCATACATGGAGGTCACCTATTGTGCAAACATGGGATGATGTGTGTGAAGCACTTGTGGCTTATGAGATGCCTCAGGTTGCTGGCTCTCTAGAGGCAGTCACTGCAAAGTTAAAGCAGGGCCCATCAGGCACCACATTTGTGTGGCTGGATGTGTTCTCGGTGAGGCTCATGTGCTTATTGCTCAATTTTGGCATGACTAGTAGCATAGAAAACCAACTCAATGCAAGCCTCTTCCTGCTCCGCCCATTTTGTAATATCCTAATGAGTCCTCCTAATGAATTATGTTGCGGTCATGTTGAAGCTGTGGGGGCAGACTCCTCGACCAAAGTCATATCGACGGTGACAACACAGCACAATGTTATGATATGATACAGCATTCGCTTGTGGAAGTGCCAAGCTAGCAGAAGAAACTGTTGTAAACAGTGCACAGTACATTTTGTCAGTTACTAAGCAGATGTAGTCATGCAAAAATCAATAGCGAGCTATGCATCATTGGCGATTATAAGTTGTCGCCAGCACAGCAAACTGTTGGTGATGTAATGTTAGCCTCTCTGGTCACATAATAGTAGACTTCAGAGTTTGCTTGCATTGTCAGCTCTTTGCTGGGTAGCACTAGCCCCGTGATTCAATCTGCTAACCCTTGCTCTCCATCCTTCACACAGATAAACCAACACCCTTATGAAATTGGCGAATCTGCCCTGGGCGCTGATGACATGTTGGACTTGGCTACAGTCATCCAAAATACTGCAACCACACTGCTGGTATTGGGAAGTTCTAGCCGTGACAGCTGCCTAGCGCGCATCTGGTGTCTTTTTGAGGTCTGGCAGACTGTCAAATGGAGAGGCGCGCGTAGCCTGATGGTAAGTGTAGACATTGATGTGCAATCTGATTTCCACCATAACCTACAGTGGCATCAGTGAAGCTATCTTAAGTTTGTTCTTAGCTGGGGTTTGTTTCTCACGTATCTCTGCCGTAACCTAATCAAACTTCATACTTGCACAACACTGGTGTGCGTGCTCCCATGACATAAACAGCTGCTTTCAAGCCATAATGGAAGTTAAAACACCAGAGTAATGAGTGGAAACGCAAACACAGATCTGTCAAACCCATCGTGACAGCCTGGTATTTGTGCTGTCCTGTATACATGAAATGACTGGGCCCTGCTGCACCTGCCACAGTCAATCAATACACCCCTTCATTTTCATTTACAACCTCTTTGCAGGTTGCAGTGGGTAAGGAAGAGAAGAGGCAACGTAATGGGTATGGAGGCCTTAAGGAGCTTCCATTTGCCTTCCTTGAGAAGCTGGATGTTTCCAGAGCCAGAGCCTCTCATGAAGGGGATCGGAGGCGCATCATGGAGCTTATCGAGGAAGACTACCAAGGAGATGTGATGCGGCTTAACGAGGTACTGAAAGCTGCCATTGTATCTAGTGCATGCACACAAGCAGAGTGGGCCTTTGCGTTCCTCAGGAAAAATGATGCTAAATTGGCTCCAGAAGCTGCTCTGTGGGCAGCAACAAAATGCGACAATGCTGCACAAGGCTCAGAGTATGCTGACCGCTTTCAGGCAGCTTCTGAGTTTGTATGGGAGAGCTTCCAGGCACGGAAGAGAGTACTAGGAAGCCGTTATTTTGCAACCTGGGTAACAGGTATGTACTGGCTCGATGTGAGGCTCAGGGCAAGCACCGTTGGGTATTGGCTGAGGCCTTGCATTGTTAGGAATAGTTGGTCGTGGAGGTGTGCATGGAAGAAGCGGGGGGTCATGCCACTTGATTAGTGACCATCCTGAGAGGGTCAGCCGCCTGTGGAACCCAGCGGCAAGGACTGTTACAGGTTGACAAGGTTGAGCATGCTGTGCGCAATGGGACAGGCATCGATTTATTAGTTCCTTTCCGTAAGGGAATTTCCAGTAGACTTGCATGCACGGCTGTAATTAAGGGTAATTCAGATGAAGTTTAGCATAGGAATCATAGTTGTAAGAGTTGTCAAAGGTCTCTGTATCTCCTGCGCAGCTTGCACACTTCAGCACGTATGCAAAAGAAAAGCACATGCTTCTCATCTTGAACATCTCCACACTCACTTTTATCACAAATATACCAGAACCACCATGCCATTTACAAGACTCCACTCTCAAATGGTATGCATGCAATCTGAACCAGCTGAAATTCCTCAACACATGTTGTCCAAATCCTTGAACAGGTAATAAAAGGGAACGTAAAAAAGAGCCCCTCTGGAACCACTCACTGAATTCCCACACCACTTGTGATACGTCACTGCCTTCTTGTTGACTGAGAGGACACACAACATCAGCTTCTCTCCGCACCTTCTGCTGTCTGTACCGCAAATCACCAACAAAATCTTGCAAGGGAATCTTGGAAGCTCATCCCATCATTCACTGTCTAAACGCAGCACCCTTCTGCAGACCGTTGAAAGCGTTGCAGACTTGAGCAGACCAGCGAGAATTGTCAAAAGAAGCGAGATGTAAATCAGCCTTGAGCACACGACGTCACTCCCTCATGAAAACAATATGAGATTCTTTGCAAGCACTTGAAGGCTAAAAAAGTCATCCTTCACACCATCCTTATTGGTGTGGGAGGCTCTATCTAAACATCTCATACTTTCAATCAACTTTAAGAGCTCGGCCTTGATACATAAGAAAAAGAAGCCCATAAGACTGCCAATGCTCTTGAATTACATGCTCACTCTGTGCTTTATGCACACAAGCTGACAACTAGACGCGCTCTTGAAAAGAAAAAAAGAAAGAAAAAGAGAAACTACGTAGGCTGTGAAACCACTCCCTACATCGATGAAGGAAAAGGAGACACATTGGCCCGAAGAGCCGTGAGTCTCCTCCACCAGGGAGAATGAAGAACTCGTGATGATCTGGAGGGTGACAAGCCGCCCCCTGCTCCAGACCAAGACCTTGAGAGCAACTGGATTTTTCAAGAGCGCGTCTAGTAGTTGACAGTTCATGTGCATAGAGCACAGAATGAGCATGTAACTTGAGGGCAGTCTTATGGGCTTTTTGTACATCAAGGCCAAGCTCTTTAACTTAAGGTGATTCAAAGTGTGTGAGGTATGAATAGAGCCTCCCACAGCAAGAAGAATGGTGTGAAGGATGACTTTCTTGGCCTTTAAGCGCTTACAAAGAACGTTATGTTGTTTTCTAGAGCCTTCTAATTAGTGTCCAGGCCGTGTGTCCTCGCAGTATTTAACCTCAACGAGGTGTATCTCCCTCATATTGACATTGAGCTTGTGAGCTCTACGTGCATCTCTGCTGGGTTGCTGTGGTTGTGACACCTGGTGCAAGTGAGGTTGGTTGGCAATTTGGGTTTTTAGGTAACGGGGTGACCAAAATGGCGTCGGAGCGACTAGAGGTGAGTTTATCTCTAGCAGATAAACGAGCATCAAAAAGCCAGCTGGGTAGTGTCCTGTTACTAGCATGCTCAGGAATTTGAAGGTTGTGTTGAGCCAAGCGATCAGTGCTGCCGGCATCTAACTGGACCAAACAACATGCCAGAGAGCCTTAGCGCTCTTGAAAAATCCATTTGTTCTCCAGGTCTTGGTCTTGAGCAGGGGGCGGCTTGTCACCCTCCAGATCATCACTAGTTCTTCATTCTCCCTGGTGGAGGAGACTCACGGCTCTTCGGGCCAATGTGTCTCCTTTTCCTTAATTGATGTAGGGAGTGGTTTCACTGCCTACGTAGTTTTTCTTTTCTCTCTAAGGAAGCCCGACTTGGGCTTGAAGTCGTACATGATCCAGGGCATCTGGTCATGGTCTGGTGAAAGAAGCTGTAATGTGAAGTCAACCAAGATTCACAATGCCGTCCTGAAGCTGGTGTGTGGTGTCTTTTTCAGCGCACTTGAGTGTCCTGGTGACAAGTCAGGTCTTCAACACCATGTTGGCCAGCCCAATAGTTATGTAGGAGGAGTGAATGGCTCTACTCCCTTATTAAGAATCATTCATAGTCAATCATATAGTATGATACTATGAGTGTCCGAGAGGATGGTGTTGCTGATTTCCTAAGAAATTGGTGTGACACGAGTGCCCCACATGATGATAAAGAGTCTGCGGATTGTGTCTAAAATGCATGTGGAATAATTACCTTGTCGGCAATGCCATCAAGATTTGGAGATTTGCTAGTGCTATGAGATTTGGTGCAATAACAAGAGCCACTTGACACAAGTATTCAAGTGAAGGCAGCCCCTTCACTCTCGTGCTCCAATATTCCATGCTACTACGCTCGATCCATCATGGACGTCCACGGTGGACGTCCACCGCATTGCGGTTTGTGTAAACTTTCCTTTTCCTTTAACCTGCCCACTTTCAGCAGGTAAAGTGGGCCCTTAATGAATGAGGACCTTATTGAGGTATTACCTTTATCAATGGGCAGAGGGTTTCAGCATGCAATTCACATAGAAGCTACATTGCACCCAACCAGCAAACTTAAGTTACATGGTGGGCTTCAGTTTGGGCAACGGGCGCAAGCGCCAAACGTTTAAACTGCCTAGCGATCTGAGATTTCAGGTACTACCTTGAAGTATAAGTTTAGACAGACACTTTTGAACCGCAGCAGCCCCTTCTGCTGGATCAATTTTAGTTGTGCATGACAGACTTTGCTCAGAGAAAGGTTGCAAGGTGGGGTTAAACGCCAGCCTGGACATTTTTGATTGACAGTAAAAACATTCCATCATGTCTGATAAAAAATGGCATACTGAAAGGAAACAGTCTGATTAGCCAAGGCATACAAATGTAAAGGAGTGCTCGCAGCCTGAGAGTCTGAGAAAGAGGAAGTGTGAGAACTTTTTCTGCCTGTTCAAATTGCCGCAATCACTCCTGCTTGGTCAATCCCTTTTGCGCATATCACTTCAGGCCCATTATTCTCCAGCTCATCGCAGCTTGTGCTGGAAGCTTGCATGAGCACAGCTAGCCTCCCTAAGAGTCGCTCCTCTGTGGTAATTTGATCACCAGCAGTGTCCACAATAAAATGCTGCTTGATGCTGGTGCTGCCATCGATGCTCCACCGCCAGCAGCCAGCATATCTGCGCGAACACAACAGGCCGCCTTCCGACAGTCATGCCAAACATCGCTTGAGGCAGGTGAAAAGCTCATCCTCATCAGCGCACAGTAGTGTCCTTGCTAGTACAGCAACGAGTGGCATGTGAGCTCTGCAGATGGTGCTCATGTCAGAGGAAATGAGGATTCGGTGGCCTCATGCGTCAGGGCATCTGTCCTGGTAAGAGTACTTGCGCATTTTCAGGAGCAGAGCCAAGCACCAAAAGACAGCACCTTTCCGACATGGATATCCAACTGCAACCACCAACCGCCTGCTTTCTACATCAGGACCCTGCCAATTTCCTGTAAGCCAATGCAGCTTCCCACTGGGCACCAGTTTGATTCCCCCTCTGCCATGCTTAACTAAGCACAGTTTCCCAAATCAGCTCAGCGGCCACTCTGCAGCGCCCGAGCCAGTGCACCAAGGCACTAAGCACATATGAAGTGCCTGTCCTGAGTGACACTATGGTATCAAAGCCGTGCTTGCGGAAATAGGCAGTCACTTCTCCTAGCCCAAGCTGCAGGCCCGTCGTCGGGGAGGCGGCAGCTCATGAACAGGTGGCAAATGACACGCAGCCGCATCTTGGAGCCTGGGTGAACTGAGAAGCCTCCGGGAGGAGTGTAGCATGGCAGAGCAGAAACATTACATCTGACATTACATCTGGTACAATTCTACTGCAGCAGAGAGCAACATGACAAACAGTATAGTTTATCAAAACACTGATGACCCAGGAATGACACACCTTGCTAGCAGAGCCTGCATTTGCTCCCAGCTCCGTGGCTTGTGTGATTGGTTGGTACCCACACTCAAAGCACCACGAACGCCAATCCGTGTTGCCCACTCCTCAGTGTCGCTGCATACGCACTCCACCAGGATCAGATCTGCATCAAACTACTGCATTCAAGGGCAGGCAAAATAGGTCAGCAGGCAGCAGGAAGGTTCTGTCAAGATGTTACACTCTCAGGGGGATCTGATGAGTGTGTGGAACTCCAAGTGCACTTTTGGGCAGGTTCGTCAGTGATTGCCAGGCTGCTGGGCACACCGTTGGAAAGCCTAACGCTTTACATCCTGGCACACACTAGCAATGCCGCCTAATGTGGATATGGAGTTTGGCAGCTTAACTAAGGGATATCAGCAGTGTGGATCACACAGGGCACCAAAGTATGCACTGTTACTGCTAAAAACCGCATTGGAAAAAGAAAGGGATGAAAAGAAGCAGGGGATGCAGAATTATGCGTTCTGGTCACTTATCAAAGGCAAAAGAGGCCTAGAGGGTGAGAACCAAGCCCTCTCAGACCCAGAGTTGCTTAGGGTTCTACAATGATGCATTCTTGGTGCAAAATGGCCACTTGTTGGGGCTCTTTGGGCAGAGCCTGCATGCAGGAAATACAGCGTACGCCAGCCCCCAGCCCTCCTGCCTCTGACCTAGGGCACTTTCTGCCTTTAGTTACGGCACTTTCTGCCTTAACTTTTTCCCTCAAAATTTATCAGATGGGGTTATCTGACCAAAAGTCCGGGCATGATCCTTTTTTGATGTAAATTATATCTTTCATATAACTAGGCTACTGGCAGAATTTGGGGTGAAATGAACGCCCCTGGTGGCCTGGGAGGGTGCTCAGCCTCTGTTTTTGGCCTATTTTGGCATAAACAGCCCACATATGCCCTCAACACGACCCAACCACACGTCTTTTATCCCCAAAGCACCATCAATATACTTCTAATATGTTGCTGATTGGTATGAAATGTTGAAACTCAGGTTTGGAGGGGGTCAGATTTTGACCCATGTTGGCACCCCTTCTGCTGATTTTTTCGGCCAAAAATCAACATCTCACCAACCATCGGGTGTTTTCACTCCAATTCTTTTGCAATGATTTTTGTTTATTACAAGAGCACCAAAACACCAAAAATCATGTAATTTGGTGCAGTGGCTGGTCTGCTGTGGACATCCGGCAGTGAAAAGTACTGTTCACGCCGCGGCTCATTGCGCATGGGCCCCGTGACGCGCAGTTTTCAAGCTCAGGTGCTGTGGACAGCTCGCAACCAGGGCTACCATCTAACACTAAGCTCAGGTGCTGTGGACAGCTCGCAACCAGGGCTACCATCTAACACTAAGCTTGAAAACTGTGCATCACGGGGCCCATGCCCTGGGATCATGCCAAGACCATACCCAATTTGGGCCTCAGATAATCCCCCCTGGAGATTTATTCAGTGAGCAACCTGGATGAACTTAAGAAGGTGCAGCCATTGGGCCCCAGAAAAGTTTGGCCAAAGGAATGCTCCCAAAACAGCCATTGACACCCCCCTGTTGCACACTAAAAGTAGTGTGCTCGTTTAGAGTTGCTTTCTACGACATACTTCCATTACACAGTATGCAGCGTGCATGCAGGAGGGCTCAGATACTCAACCACCTCAGCAGCCTACCAAGGCCATCGAGCACGTCCAGAAATTGGAGCACCAGCAACATACCGGACGTGTCCAGACCGCCAGCGGACCTGTTTGGCTTCGCTCTCCAACTCTTGATACAGTGACACCCTCGCGAGTGGGGTGTCCACCACCACGCTGACTCCAAGGGAGATCTGCCTTCTCACTACCTGCAAGAGGACCTGTGGAAGGGTCCAGGAGCAAAAGCTTGCACCTGGCCTGGCCACAGTGATGGGAGGAGCTAACAGCATTCAAGGGTTAACTAACCCTAAACCCTAACCTCAAATGGATGGCAAACTTGTACACCTGCAGGTTGGTGCAACCTTAATTGGTCGAGGATGCTATCAGCCTCAGACAGCGCCGTAAGAACAAGTCTGATGACAGACCTAGGTAAGAGAAGCACAATCTGTCTGCAAGCGGGAGCATGGGCACGTGCAGCTGCTGTCAGTCTGTACAAAGTCGAAGCGCTTGTAAGTAATTACCTGATAAGACAGATCATTCCAATCGATGTCTGATCCCTTGTGGATGATTGGCTGATAGCAGTCCCTAACGTCATCCTTGTCGAGTAATGGAATGCCCATCGTCTTGCATATGCTCCTGTGCCAATCATGTTGTCCAGCGGTTGTCGTGGAGCGCAGCGACAGATGAAAAACCAGTCACAATACAGAAGAACAAATGACGCAAGCACAGCTTCAATGACTGCTGCCTTGGGGAAATGTCTGCTGACAAGAGATGAGCATTCCCATGCCTGGTGGCAGATCTTGAGGCCCATTGTGTGTGCGTGCAGATCCAGGCAGGGTCTCTGCAGCTGTACCTGGCCAGTGAGCTTTTGCCAGAGCCCGGATGGCCCTTCATGAGGATTAAAAAGACCATGTCCCGAAACCCAAATCACCCACATCAATGCAACTTGCAAGAAGCCTGCCACATCATCGGCTGGCAAAGTCCTAGAATATGAATCAATACTTGATTTTTTTGGGGGAATGTGGATGATACATCTACTGAAAAAATAGAATCGCATAGTTCTCGTGGTTTTTAATAAAAATGAGCCCGTCAGAATGCCCTTAGGGAAAGAGAGGCCGTACTTGCGCTTGACTCAGGTAGGTCCTGCCGGGTTGCGGTCATAGCTAGTGCCCCTGTGGTGCCTGCTCGCTGTATCAGGCAGCTCATGGCACTCTTTACCTTCTTTCATGCAGACATTAACAACACTACCTGAGAGCAACTCTACCGGTACTGCAGAGCTAGCCCAGAACCCTGCGAAGCCGCAAGGCGGTCCTGAGAGCAGCAACAGCAGCAGCAACAGTAGCAGCAGCCGTAGCAGTAGGAACAGGAGCAGGAGTAGCTGCAGCTCTGAGTGGCAGGTGCGGTGTCACTGCGTTGTGGGAGCCTGCATGCCCGTGCCAGGCATGCCCATGCCTCAACCCTCCTTCCTGCCCAATCTTGCAGGCCATCCTGTACCTGGACAGCCGTGCCAGTGGCAAGCTGCTGAATCCTTCTGTCAGAGTAATTAGTGGCTTTAGCAGCGAGAGCAGCACGCCTGTGGACGTGCTGGAGTGCAAGTTTACGTGGAATACGTGGCAACCAATTGGACGCACTCAGTTCTTGCAGCCCCTGAGCATACCTTTGCAGCAGCTCCGCAGCACAAGCAGCCTCAGCTGTACTCTGTTTCACTTTCCACGTGGAGTGGCAGCAAAGAAGGTCTTCCCTGGCTCCACAGTCCCCTGTCACAATCTCACCCAGGCCATCTGCCAAGAGCAGCAGCGCATTGACTACATCCGTGAGCAGCAAAGGCGATTTCAAGGGCAAACCAGCAAGCAAGACAGGGAACAACACCCGTACATATACGAAAAAGGTAAGGCGCAACGGATCGTTGCAGAGTCAGCCTGCTACACACAGCCAGCATCTGCTTTCACACTCAAAGCAGAGTAAGCATATGCATTGGAAGTTCGGCCTCAAGGTAGGGGCTGCTGCGCAGCAGCTGAGAGAAAACAGCTCTGTGCACTGCGTCCCGATCGCAGGTGACGGTCACAGCCGAACCGCCTTGACATTCCACAACGTCGAGGGTGTCTTGCGTCTTTGCGTGATCCAACTTTCCCTGGCAGTCCCTCGGCAGGACCTGGATGAATTAGCACTTGGTAGCATGTCCGCCCCAACGTCCTTGCAGCACAGCAGCGAACAGCAGCAGCACCAGCACCAGCACCAGCACCAGCCGCATGAGCATGAGCAGGCTACATGTCCCCAGAGTGGTGGGGTGATCAGGGATGAGGTTGGAGGTCCGCGCAACTCTGTCTCTGCTGCTGGTGTGTCATCGCGGAGTGATGGCAGTGCAGACTCCCTTGGTAAGACTGGGGTTTCAGGCCTGCATACGTGTAGTTGCTGCCCCTGATTCTCGAGTGTGGCCAGATACATTGTCCGCTGCCTGGTGTCCTAAATAGGGATCATGCACAGCCTCAGCTGTCACCTTGGACTTGCCTCCCATGTGCGCTCCCTTTCCAAGTTTGGAGTCTCTATGACGACGTTACACACCCAAAAGCTCATTTGCCCTTTCCCTCTCACCTTTGGCACCATGGGTCGCTGGAGACTCTATGCCAAGTTGTGCAACCCCCTTTCTCCCTGCGCCTCACCCTCAGATGCTGGCGTCAGCAGCAGCCGGCACCAGACTGCTTCAGGGAAGAGCAAAGGTGGCAGTCCCCCCAACGGCACCAGCACACCAAGTAGGACGCACCGAAGGCCAGAAGTGCACAGGAGTGGTGTCCACAGGAGCCCTTCAAGACACTGCAGTGCAGCGAGCGACGAGCAGCAAGCGCTTGTGCCAGGCGTGCCAGGCGATCGAGCAGAGGCCCCACACACAGATGCGCGCAGAGAGCCTGCTGCCAAGGAGAGTGCCCAGCAAGGCAGCACAGCCGGGTGCACGCAGCAGTGCAGCGGAGTTGGGGGTACCGCGCAGCGCCAGCTGGAGACAGATGCGCAGCAGCAGCAGCAGCAGCAGCAGCA
>LKMJ01006770.1_pt1 | contig 10806 bp, 10 predicted proteins | sample 643391 | NCBI WGS metagenome assembly LKMJ01 (sample SAMN04112250, study PRJNA286221) | soda lake metagenome | biome: soda lake; feature: Kulunda Steppe; material: water; isolation source: sample PL-Br10 brine of Picturesque Lake | place: Russia: Kulunda steppe | collected 2010-07
AAAACATGGTACAAACCATTTTGTTAGTTACGCAAACGAGGCTTTCAGATACAAAACCTATCTTAGAGGCGTTAAAATCAGAATTTAATGATTCCAACGTCTTGATATATGCGATCGGCCGAAAGCGGAGGACCTTCAAATGTATTATGGAATCGCTTGATATTCATACTGTAATCTATGACGCCGATGTGTCAAAAACCCGCCCGAAACAGCCAACTTATGACTATTTAAAAGAATTTGAAGATACTTTCGATGAGAAGTCTATTTTGAACACTTGCATCTCGGCAGACCGGAAGATTATAAAAAATGGTCAAATTGGTTTATTCCACGAAGAGAAATCACAGTTCGGATATGAGGAAACACTGTGTCAAGTAGAAGCTAGAGCACGTACACTGAGTGCATTATTCTCGGAGTATAATATTGACCTAGTATTCGGTCGACGAACGGAAGTTTTGGCAGGAATGATCGCATACTATCTTGCTAAGCGGGAAGGTATTCCGTTTTTCCGACGGCAGCATACAAGAGTGAAGGATAAGTACATATTACATGACAACCCATTTGAATACAGCGATTGGTTTTGGAGTGAATATCAATATGCACGCCAGGAACAAGAAGATTATCCAACATACACGGAAGCCAGAGAGTATTTAGAACAAGTTCAATCAGGGGAACCGATATACAATTTTGGTTCATCAATTACGGGCAACCGATCTTCTACGATGATCCAGCAACTTAAGTCGGTGTTTGAGGTTCTCCAGGCTGAACGGGGCGGGATTACTAAAACGTATTACTATGACACTCCCAAATCAAAGTATGTGTCAAAGGTGATAAGAAAAAAACTCAATCGGTGGTATCTCAATAACGTTTGTTCGTTCCCTAAGTTTCAGTCTGATGAAGAGTACGTCTACTTTCCACTGCAGGCTCAGCCCGAATTGTCACTGATGTTGTGGACAAAGTACTTCACTGAACAGCGAGAACTTATGCAGTACGTTGCGAAGTCCCTCCCGTTACATCAACGATTGTACGTGAACGATCATCCGCTTCAGTGGGGTGAGAGGTCTGCGAGTTATTATCAACACTTGAATAATCAATACAATATTTCTGTATTGCCTGTTTCTGTTAATACCAGAGAACTCATTGACAACGCGGAGACTGTCGTGACTATCACTTCAAGTGTTGGATTTGAGGCACTGATGTACGATACACCTGTGGTCACTTTTGGGCGCGAAAAATATGCTCCATTTTATGCGAATTTTGATTCTGTTCTAACCGTCGACCGAATTTACGATCTCCCCGATGTAGTCGATGCTGCATCGGAACAAAAAATCGACAAAACAGAATTGATTGCTTATATCGCTACTGCTTTAGAAGTAGGTGTGGCCAAACAAGAGGGATTCTACGACGGATTATTTGAAACAATTCATAACAAGCACCCCTCACTGTGATTAATTGCGAAACCTGTTCCAGAGCATACCAAACAGAATTTAATAATAAACTGCTAACTGTATCAAAGAATATGGGAAAGTTCGAAACTGTATACAGGGCATTTCAAGACCAAGGGTTATGGGGTGTAGTACGAGCTGTTGCGGAGCACACGGTACCGGTGACTGCCATCTCTCAGTTTTACAAAGTGAAATATCGCGCTCAGTACGGAAGGCTTGCTCCCAAGACAGATGAAATCATCTTCATTGATCCACAGTTGATCAATCAGTCAATACATTGGGAAGCGAAATCTGAGACTGTTGGCTCTCTGTGGAATTACCAAACCCCACTACAGCGGAATTATAGTTTTGTTTTGGATGGTGAGTGGGATTTAAGAGCAAACGATTTTACTAAAGTAAAAAAGAAAAAATACGCAATTATCAATACCGCAATCAACAAGCACTTTTTAGAAGATGTACCGTGGGAAGAAACCGATATTTACCGCCTCGAAACAGAATTCACAGGTGATGATAGATATCTTAATGTCGACGAACGGGTAGAATACTTGGATTCGTTGTACGAATCAATATCGGAAGACGGATATAAATCTCAATCAGAGCTTAAATCTGACGAGAAAAAAAGCGGTTATGTGGATGAGATTACAGTTGCAATTTCTAGAAACGGAGAGTTTTATTGGCTTGTGAATGGCTTCCATCGGCTTCAATTGGCGCGGGTAGCGGAGTCTGTAGAGTTCATTCCGGTGCGGGTTGGCCTTCGTCACAAGAAATGGCAAAAAATACGCTGTGAGATAGCAACTGCAAATTCTGTTGACGAAATAAACGAAAATAAGCATAAATATTTGAATCATCCAGACATAAAAAGTATCCAACCTTAGTCACTGTTATGAAATTGTCATATTAATACACCAAATCAATACTGGTTTAATCAACTAGGACATTGTAGCGGTATGAAAATTGTTGCAGTTATCCAGGCTCGAATGGGATCCACTCGACTACCTGGTAAAGTCATGTTACCGCTGGACGGAAATCCTTTATTAGAACATGTTATCCGCCGAACCAATGCAGCGGAATTAGTTGATGAAGTGGTTGTGGCGACGACTTTTCATCGAGCAGACGATATTGTCGCCGAGCATGCCAAAGAGGCAGGGGCAAGCGTATTTCGAGGGAGTGAAGATGATGTTCTCGGTCGAATGTGGAAAGCCGCGAACAAGAACGGAGCAGATATGGTTATTCGGGTAACTGGTGACAATCCGTTTGTGGATCCCTTATTGATCGACGCGATCGCAACGCGAGTGACGGAGGGTGCAGACTATGTGTCGAATAAGATCGATCGTACGTGGCCGCTTGGGGTTGATGCAGAAGGATTCACATTCGAGAGCTTCACACGCGTAAATGAAGTTGCCAACGAGCCACATCATCGAGAACACGTGACACCGTACTATCGTGAGAAATCTGATGAATTCTCGTTGGAAAATGTGACCGTTACTGATGTCTACGACAGACAAGTATTCCAGTGTGGGCCTGAATTGCGACTCACAATGGATGAATTCTCAGATTATAAATTGTATCGCCAAGTTTACGAAGAAATTGGATACGATACAATCATAGACGTGAAAAAAGTAGAAAAGTTTATTATTTCTAAAAGTTTAAGTACAATAAACAAGAATGTCAGTCAAAAATCGTATTGGTGAGTAGTTATTAATATAGGTCTAATGCCTATGGAGAGTGATTTAAATCAGGACCTATCGGAACCGGTACTCACACCAGCGCACAGGTACACCTCCACAACTCATTTGTTCCCCATCATCGCATTATTGTATTAATTACTTTATCATTATCATCTTGCGATTTTATCATCGATCCTGAGTGAAATTCGCTCATACAAATATTCTGGTCGGCAAGGTGAATCTTTCAACTTTTGTGATTACGAACTAACTACGATTATTTATGAGACAGTCTTATCAATGGTAACACAATCCAAAACTGGTAAGATAGAGGGCTGGTAAAATGCGATAATAGGCTTAGATATGGCACAAAATATAGATTTGCTTAATAAGGGGAAGGAGATAATTCGAGAGGAAGGGTTAAAAGAATTTATTAAAAGAGGTTCAATCTATATATTTGAGGCCATCGTGAATAAGCCTATATTGAGGTTGAGGAGGCTCATTCCTGCTTCAGGGGACTACTGGATTGTGGGCGATAAAAAAATATTCATCCACAGCGATCATAATAGAGAAGATTTAAAAATACGATTTTGTGACCCATTTTTGAGGTCAATACCCGGTATCTCTGTACCGTCCTATTCAGATGGTAAAAAGAAAAACAAAGAATTGATAAAGGATTTTGTTAAGGAAGGTGATTCAGTTACAGTTATTGGTGCTGGTTTTGGACAAACATCTATTGAAATTCTAAACCAAGTTGGAGAAAATGGATCACTTACTGCGTATGAAGGAGATTTAGCTTCTGTTAAATCTTTTGAACAAACTATACAACACTATGGATTTGAAGGCCGTGTAACTATTCATCATGCGATTGTTGGGGATCCATATAAATTAGCTGGTGGGGGATTAGAAGGAAATGTAGTTAATCCGAATGAGCTTGAAAATTGTGACGTTTTGGAAATGGATTGTGAAGGATCTGAACTAGATATATTAAAAGAATTATCTATTCGTCCCCGTTGTATGATCATTGAGCAGCACTATCACCAATCATTTGCCCCATTTTCTGATCCAAGAATCATCCCAGAGACACTGATGTCCATGGGTTATACATCTCGAACTTATGACGGGAGAGTAAAAGACCAACTTGTGTTAGGGATAAGAAATGATTAACTAATTTATTAAATGCTGATTTTATTGATTGGTCAAAGACTGCTAAAACTCTTCTACAAAATGTCGATGTCCTATCTTTAACACCCTCTCGTCTGGGTTGAATACATTTTCGACTAGGAGTGTGATTCATATCCACTCAAGCCGCTTAACTGGTAATGTGACTGCGGCGAACAAAGATTTCGGCCGGGCCCCCTTCCAGTGATCAAAGCGATCCGTGATGGGTTCAGTATATCGACACGCTCAATAAGCAGTTGACATGAGATGAGTCGCAGTGTAATCACTCGCCAGCACACCGCTTACTGGTGCTGATCATTAACGTTATCACCGAAGGACAGCCGATATATCGGCTGCCCGTGTTTTTCGGGGGGACCGACGTCAAGAACCTCTTCAGCGAGAGCGTTGAACCGAGGGATATGAACAACCACGCGTTTACACGCGCTATCGACAAGTTCTAAGAGGCGGAGCCGAGCACGGGCCTGAGTGGTCGGCGGTTATTTTGAATACTCGTTTCAAGACCACCCACTCGAACTGTCGATAGACGGTGGCGTGCGGAGGCAGCCATATTCAAACGTGACGCAAACCACTCTTGGACCGTGCTGCTCCAACAGTCGATGCCGAAGACAGCGACTGCAACGTCCTTCGCGCTGACACTACCTCGTTCTCTATTCACGGTCTCCACGAACTGGATGAAGACCCCGTCGACGCCGCCCTCAACACCATGCATGTCTACAGCACCGACAACCGTCGCGATTTTCGGCAGTTCAAAGCTGGCCTCGGTATCAACCGAGTCGGCGTTCCAGTTCTCGGAGAAATCTTCGACGGGAACGCCGCCGATAAGAACTAGAATACCGAATTGATCGGTGAATTCGACAATTGGCTTGACCTTGATGAGCAACCAATCTACGTCGCCAACAGAGCGTCATTCACCAAGAATACGATCGACGAGGCACCGACAAAGGAATCGAACCCATCACTCGCGTTCTCGGCACCTAAAGCGCGGTCGATACTCATAAACCGAGCGTAGGGGGAGAAACGACTGAACGGAGATCGGCGTCCTCATCGAAACCCGTGACGAAGACGACGCTACCTCCTACGAGCTCCAGAGCTTCACTCACACGTTCCACGAGCTCCTGTGTTTTGTTATTACCTCCTCCTCACTAGATGGCCGGACCGGACGACGGATCGACAATCAACTCGACACCGACGAGAAGAACCACCTCAAAGACGTGCTCGTTCGGCTAATCAACCGCTCGTTTGCCTGTGAACCTGACGCTGAAAACCCCTTAACGAGTGGCTGGACGACCATGATCACTTCTGCTTCGAGGTCGATCCCAGCAGATGGTCCACCTGGCGACCGGTTCAAACGGTAATCACCGACAAGGACTGGTTTTCCAGTAGTGCTGAATCGTTCTGGCTGTATCTCAGCCTCTCTTCAGCACAATATCCTAATAGTCAGAGAATGATTTTAGATCCTGAAGAATAGTTTGGTAGGACCCACTTTTTACAGACTCATATACGACGGTGTCAGCGTCCCAGAATAAAAAATTTAGAAGCTTTTCAAACTCACTTGTTAGTTTATCATCATTCAGTATGCTATCTGACAAAGTTTCGCACCTCGATATTTCACTAGCCGTAAATTCTCCTTGTTTATTAAACACGCATTGGGCTAGAATATGAGACAATTCGCTTGGTTTATTTATCTTATATATCTGCCCGTCAAACACTCTAGTTTCTAAGATGTAACTCTCATAACTTGGGTGGGTTCTTACCTGATACGATTGCATAAAGGGATTTTTATATTCTATATATTTGTGGATCTGAACAAGTGCTTTGTCAGATTTTGGGCCGTTAAGTTGGATTGATGATGGGCCCCTTCGTTTTCAATGAGATCAGAATGGCTATCATAAATAAGGTAAGATATTTGTGACCTGAGCTTGTTGGGACTAATTATATGACGAAATAGCTCTTTAGGTTGCATAATCCCAGCCCGAATTCGATCTTTAATTTGAGAAGACTTGGAGTAGTCTACACCAAGTGTATTCTCTGCTATATTAATGGCTTCCGCAAACGAATCATTCGCGACTAAAATTTCAATGGGAGAAAGTGACGATGACTTTGATAGATTCTTATTTTTTGTTAAAACGGCATATTGTATACCTTCACTCTCGAACCGATCGGTCAAACCAAGGACTTTTTCAATGTTATGATTTGATTCGCTTTGTTTCATCATTCTTTGTAACTTTTTAACTCATCAGCAGCTTCGTTGATCACGGAAATTAATTCACGTGTCTCAGAGAATGATAAATCTAATCGAGAATTCCCAAAGTGGAGATGAACAAGATCATCTCGGACTATTTCCACGTGGCATTCATCCCCGTTTTCTAACTCCATCTCCACTAGCTTTTCTTTAATATGTCCCATTGTTATGATAAGTTGTTCTTTGCTTTTTCTAATTGATCACTCAGATCTAGTAGGTCCCGGACAGACATTTCAATACGATAATTTCGTATGTGGATATGAATCGATTCGCCAATATTATCTTCAATACACAATTTAGTTGCTGCCCGATCCGGTGTAGAATCTATCTCCCTATCCTTTAACCGAATCATCATTGGATTGTCTCCTCTCCCGGTCATTATACTAATCAAAGAAGTACGGTGACGTACAATATCCTTTTGATTCCAAGCATAGCTTTTGAGAGATTGGTTTTAGTCTAATATTAAAGTAGATTGGCTGTTCGTAAGGTCTTTATCCATAGACTATTTTTTACAGTCTATTATGGAGTTACAGATTGGTGATCAATTAATCGGTGAAGAACATCCTTCATATATTATTGCCGAAGCTGGGATTAATCATAACGGCAGTGTACAAATAGCCAAAAACCTAGTCGACATGGCTTGTGAAGCAGGTGCAGATGCGGTCAAATTTCAAAAGCGGAAATTAAAAAAAACATATGTCGAAGATATTATAGATAATCCGGCAATTGCTGAGAGGGGAACGGAACATACTGTAAATAATCTCAAAGATGTTGAGCTTACGGACGATCAGTTTCGAAGAATAGCGGATTATTGTAATAAAAAGGATATTCAATTTCTTTGTACCCCATTTGATAAAAATAGTGTCGAGTTCTTGGAGGATGTCGGCGTGCCTGCTTACAAAATAGGGTCCTCTGATATGACAAATTTTGTTCTACTTGAGCACGTCGCAAAGACCGGGAAGCCGCTTTTGGTCTCAACGGGTATGTCTGAGGAGAGTGAAATTTCGAATACTGTTGATTTTCTCAAGGAGTTAGGAGTAGATTTTGCCCTTCTCCACTGCCGAAGTACTTATCCCTCACCGTATCACAATCTCAATCTCGCCTTCATTCAAGAACTGCAGGATAAATACAATGTTATCAGTGGTTATTCTGGCCACGAGAGGGGTATCGCAGTTTCTTCTGCAGCTGTTGCACTGGGTGCGGACATCGTTGAACGTCATATAACGCTTTCCAGAGATATGGAGGGCCCAGATCACGCGGCAAGTCTAGAGGAAACAGGAATCAAAAAATTAGTTAGAGATATACGTAATATCGAAAAGAGCATTGGTACGCCAAACAGATATATTACGCAAGCGGAATATGTAAACAGACGAACCTTGGGTAAAAGTCTAACCACCAGTCAAAACATTCTGGCTGGGGAGAAAATACAAAGAGAAGATTTGACAGCCAAGAGTCCTGGTACTGGCATATCCCCACAAAAACTGTATGAGATTGTTGGTAAGACAACCTCGAAAGATGTCCCTGAAGACACGATACTGCAGTGGGACATGCTTGAAAATGTTAAAACAAAAGAATATAATATTGATCTGGACAATTGGGGAGTAGTTGTCAGATTCTCAGACATTAATACACATTCCTGGGGCGACCCAGATGTATTTGAATTCAGGATCAACGATCAAGATCTCACACAATCATTTGATATACAATCGTCCAACAAAGTTCTGTCCGCGCATGCTCCTGATAAGATGTACCACGAGCATGTAAATTTGAGTTCGTTGGACGAAGATAAACGGAAGAAATCAGTGGAAACGATCCAAAAGACGATCGATTTGGTCAGACAGGAAATCAAACCCAGTTTCTCAACAGATAGTCCTCACATCATTGTTCATCCTGGAGGGATTACAAAACATGAGCGAGCTCCAAGTGACATCCCTGCGATGAACGACTCTTTATCACAGAGTATAGCTGAACTCAATACTGATGGTGTCTCTTTGTTACTTGAGAACATGCCACCAATTTCATGGCTATTTGGTGGGCAAGAGTATTGCAACAACTTCATGAATGCTGAAGAGATTGCGAACTTCTGTGAGAAGAATAATGTTAAAATTTGTTATGATACTTCTCATGCAAAATTATACTGTAACTTTGCTGAGAAGGACTTCTATGAGCACGCAAAGACGTTGAAACCGTATACTGAATACCTCCACGTAGCCGATGCTAGAGGAATCGATGGTGAAGGAATACAGATTGGGGACGGTGAGATAGATTTCCAACGGTTCTTTGAAATCCACGATGACTTTGAGGGGCCGATTATCACCGAAATTTGGCGTGGTCACGAACAACAAGGTCAAGGTTTCAAGATCGCTGCCGAACGACTGTCTGACTGCTTGTAATTTGGCATTATGCGTCTCGGACAAACATCAGTTGTCTATTTTTTATCAAAAATTTTTGGATCCATCATTGGTTTTTTTGCAACGGTGTATTTTGCACGAGCGCTTGGTGAGGTTGTCCTCGGACAGTATGCACTGGTTCTGGCAGTTGTAGCGTGGCTTGGAATCGGTGTTAAACTTGGGTTTTCCGGAGCAATTAAAAAAAGAATTAGCGAAGGAGAAGAGCCGAGGAAGTTCATAGGTGCTGGACTGGGCATTATGATTGCAATGATGTCATTGGCGGTACTCTTGGTTGTTATTTTTATTAATGAAATCAATGCGTATATTGGTGCGCCTGCTGCAGAGTTTGTGTTACTACTTTTGTCTGTTGTTTTATTAAAATCTATTATAAACGCATCTCTACAAGGACAACACCTCGTCCACGTATATTCGATCCTATCTAGTGGAAAACAAGTAACTCGGACTATAGCTCAAATCAGCTTAGTTGTACTCGGATTCGGGTTGTCGGGTATGCTATGGGGGTATGCAATCGGATACCTCTTTACGATAATCATCGGCCTTTGGATTCTCGATCTTCGACCAGCTATCCCCGAAAAACGTCACATCGCTAGCCTTTTTGACTATGCGAAGTTTGCTTGGCTTGGCAATGTCCGTAGCCAATCGTTTTCAACGGTGGATATCGCTGTTCTTGGATTTTTTGTCACACAGGGTCTTATTGGTATTTACTCCGTTGCATGGTCAATAAGTAAAATACTAGACATTTTTGGGAGTGCTATTAGTACAACACTGTTCCCTGAAATGAGTAATGTGTCGGCTAAAAATGACGCCAGTGCTGTCGCCGGACTCACAGAAGATAGCCTCAGTTACGCCGGATTAATTTTGATCCCCGGCCTGATCGGCGGTGTTGTCCTTGGCGATCGACTTATGGCAATTTACGGCGAGGCGTTTGTCGCCGGTAACGGAATCCTTGTTATTCTTATAGCTGCCCTCATTGTTTACAGCTACAACAAGCAATTTCTCAATACGCTCAATGCGATTGATAGGCCTGATCTCGCTTTCCGAGCCAACGCAGTATTTATTATCGCTAATGTCACTCTCAATGTTGGACTGATCTGGCAATTCGGTTGGATTGGTGCCGCTACCGCCACCGCAATCTCTGCGGCGATAGGTCTCGTTATGTCTTTTTATTACACTCGCGAACTCATTCCGTTCTCCGCTCCTTTTGACGACATTGCCCGCCAATGGATCGCAGCTCTCTGTATGGGCGCGATCGTCTACCTAGCCCGACAGCTCGGCGAAGCAAACCTCACCTGGGTCGACGACTTCAACGCCGTCTTTGTCGTCCTCCTCGTCGGCCTGGGTGCGGCTGTCTACTTCGTTCTCCTGTTGGGTATCTCCTCGACGTTCCGAACTACCGTTACGAACAACCTCCCGTTTGCTGTGCCACTGCTCGACCGGTGAACAAGCGCGTTCAAACACGCCTACCCTGTCTACGTCGAACGCTCCTCGACTTCCTCACGCAACACATCTCGCTTCGTCAGCCCGTACAGATACCCAAGCCCCACCGCAGCAGTAAACACGACAATCGCAACAGCCTCCTGGATCGGCTTTGTGGACTTTTCAACAACCGCCCGCTTCACCCGCGAGGGCAACGCTCGAACAACCAAATCTTTCAGAAACGCACTCTCATTGCCTTGGGCTCCTGGATACAATAGCTCCATCACACGCTTCGAAAACCCCTGCCAAAACGACCGGAACACGAGCCACCGGAACTCACCACGGTAGGCAAACAGCTTGTGATGAACAACCGCATCCTCAACGTACACCACACCCTTGCCATACACCTCGCGAATCCGAATCCCAACCGGTGCTTCATGCGCCTGGAT
>LKMJ01006771.1_pt1 | contig 10805 bp, 12 predicted proteins | sample 643391 | NCBI WGS metagenome assembly LKMJ01 (sample SAMN04112250, study PRJNA286221) | soda lake metagenome | biome: soda lake; feature: Kulunda Steppe; material: water; isolation source: sample PL-Br10 brine of Picturesque Lake | place: Russia: Kulunda steppe | collected 2010-07
CGCGGCAGAATCTCGCCGTCGCCCAAGCAGCACTTGCCTACGACGAGGCCAGCCACCAGCTCGCTGTATGAGCGAGGACGACCGTCACCCAGACGAAGGCGATCGACTCGACGCTGAACTCAACGGTGCCGACGCCGCGAGCTCCGCGCGTTCCTGCGTAAAGAACTCGTGACCGATGCGGACCTCCGCGATCGGTTTCTCGCCCATGCCGGTGGGTCACCGAGGCGGTCGGTCAACGAACCTCGCACCTCAATCGACCGACGGTTTGAGGAGACGAACCCTGAGTACGACGTCGTTTTCGAGCCGATCGGGAACCGTTCCATCGATCGTCGGGAGCACGGTCCGGCCGCGGTGTTTGCACGCCTACGGTCGGCTCGGGCTCCGATCCGCCCGAGGACGGAATCGGAGCCGAACCGGCGTTCAGAACCGATCAGTCCCACACCGGTCGCGTCTTGAACTCCAGGTCCATCGGCTGGTCTTCATGACCGGTGAAACGGAGACGGTGGTGCTCGTCGGAGTTGCTGGTGATCTCCTCGAGGGATATTAGCGTAAACTCTTCACCAGCGCGGTCGCCTCTGACTCTCAGGTTCCCAACCACACTCAGAACCGAGTCCGAGTAGTCGATGGTTTCGGCACTACCCAGAAAATCGACCGTCGCAGTGGCTTCGAGCTCCCGCACGCCCTCGTATCTCCCATCCAACATATTTTCTTCATCTGGCCGGTCGACGGAGATTCCCTCTCCCTCCGGTCTGATCCAGATTCGACTGTGGGCGTCGTGTCCGTCGGTGAGATCGCCACCGGGTATCGTAACGGTGTCTTGGCCATAGCTTTCGTCGGGGTACACCTTGCCGCTAACCCTCGAGTCGCCATCGTCCACCACTCCCTCCCCGTGAACCTCGATGTATCCAGTCACGTCGTCGTCGTCGCGCAAACTACCGGTAGATCCTTCGTAGTGGTTCACCAGCTCGAAGTCGTAGGCCTCGTAGGTCGTCGCTTTCTGATCGCAGCTCCGGACGGTGTAGTCCGTCGCCGTCTGGATGCCGGCGTCCGAGCCGTCGATCAGGAACGTCATGTGGTAGCTGATCGGTGCGCCGGGTTGGTCGGGGCCGTAGCTCGATCCCTCGTTGATCACGTCGTCGATGTCCTCGATGCTGTTGGCGGTTACAGCTCTCCCGCCGGTGTCGGCCCCGCCTCCGAGGACGGTCGCGTGGATTTCGGATTCCCTGAGGAGCTCTTCCTGATCGTGCTCTACATCTACGCCGCCCTCCTTGACGCCGGTGTCGAACGCCGCTTCGACCGAGGATTCGAGTTCCGAGGCCGATCGATCCGAGCGGATGCTGAACAAAACGATGCGACCGTAGTTGACGCGGTCGACGACAGCGGATGTCGGATCCGGTGTCCGGCCATCCATGAAGAACGCGCCCGGCGTTTCCAGATCGACATCGATCGAGTAGTATACCTGTTGTAATCGTACCAGAGCCTCGTAGGACTCCGTTTCGGACTCGTACTCGAAGCTACCTTCGAACTCGCTGGTGATGCCGTCGTAGTGTGCCCCCACAAACGTCCGGGACATCTCTTCGGAGTACATCACCTCCTCGCTGTAATCCATGTTCGCGACCCCCTCCCCGGCGGCGGGATCGAGCCGGTCTTCGAGCGTGATCCGGGCGTCCCGTATATTCGCACGTGTCGGATCCTCCACGAGGTACTGGGTCGAGCCGTCGATGCTCATCCCTTTGGGGTCGATGAGGAGGTTCATTGGCACGCGATCTGCGTTCACACGCTCGTATGCACCCGTCGGAATCGTCGACGTGTCGATGATGCTTCCCGGGTAGAACGTGTCGTCGAGCCGGTCGAACATGATGGGCTCGTCGAACCCGGCCTCGATGCGTCGCTGGCTCTCCGAACAGATCAGCTCGTCGTCACTCATCGTCGTCCTCCTCGTCTTCCGGGGTAGCCGTGATGTTAATCCTTTGTGTGGTGTCTTCGTCGTCCTCCTCTTCGATCGCATCGGCGAATGCGTCCTGGAGATCATCATCCTGAAGTCTGTCATCTAAGTCGTCGATGGCTTCGGGCCTTCCCTCGAACTGGGGCTGGAGTGAATACAGCATCAACTGGTTTCCGACCCCGTCTGCGGTGACCGTGATCTCCACACCGTCACGGACGTCGTCGGACACATGGGGAGTCCCCCCCTCGAAACAGCCGTCCTCGTACTGCGAGAGGTCGATCTCGTCGTCTTCCTCCCCCGTGGAGTCGTCACCGGCTGTGGCTTCAGGCTCGTCGTCACCCCACGTGATGCCGTCTTCGCTGAACGAGACCTCGGTACACCCTGCCAGTGAGATCGCGGCGACGACTCCGGTTCCCTGGAGAAAGCGCCGACGATTCCTGCGTGGTCGGTCGCCCCCGGACACCCGGGCGTCGGATTCGTCCGGCGGCGAACTGCGCTCTGTCGACGTTGCTCCCTTCGAGTGTGCGTTTGTCTTCGGAGTCATGGCTGAAACCGACGCGATCGAACTGCCGAGTCACCGACCTCCCGACCACAGCAGTACTGATCACGCTTCATAACAGTACGTGCGATTGGAAAGAAAAAAGTTCTTGCTTACCGAAAGGTAAGTTAGAAGGTTACCTCGAAGTAATCGACACTGTCTAGTTTGAAACCTCCGCTGGCGTCTGTCCGTTGAGTGATTGGTGCGGTCGTTGGGCACTGTCTAGTTCTGCACCTCCCCGACAGGGATTCGACCGTTGAGCGCCTGATTCGGTCGATTGTGGTTATTCAGCCGATCCGGGTTCAAACGCTCGGTCGAGGAAGCTGCAGACGAGCGTGATGATCTTCGTCTCTTCGATCTATCCGATATCGTTACTGTTCTTGAGAGTAAAGCCGACCAGTAACGCCAGAGGGTAACAGCTGGGAATGGTTTTTCGACCCCCAAGGGGGCGCGAGGGAATCGAACGTACCCCCACAGGTGAAGGAACGAGGTCTTGTGCGTTACAAGCGCCCATACTGGGCGATTACAGACGATGAGGACCGACTGCGAGCTGCCTACCGGCTTCATCAGCACCACCAGACCGCAGACGAGCAGTACGGTAAAGAGCACCTTGAGGAGTGGAAAACTGACGAGATGGAGGAAGTCCGGTGACCGCGTTCGAGGATTGGTATCGGCATATCAGTCCCGCTTGCAGTCCCCCCACGTGTGCACGATAGATTGGAGACCGATCGACTAGAGATTCTTGCCTCCATCAAATAGAGGGTCTCTGCTCATTCAGTTATCCCGCATCTGTACAAATACAAGAGGAAAACTGATCCTCGGGGCCGATCGGTACATCGAACAACTCGAGATCGGCGGCCAGAAACTGATCGAGCGGTTTCCGAAACTTCGGTACGTCCTCGGGTAACACGAACCGTCTTTTTTGCGCACTGAACAGCGTTTCACAAACTCCGTAAACAAAGAAATCATATTCTGGCACCTGACCGGAGCGAAGTCACGCAAGTTCGAGCCCAGTGAATACGACTATTCCAGCGACAACAACGCCGATCGCGAGCAGTCCGTAGTTCGCGATCGGATTCGCCGCCGTCACGACGTCGAGAGAATACTTGCGGTCGTCAATTGGTTGGAATGGACGGATACCCATTGGCGTGAGCGCATCAGCGAGGAGGTGGGTACTGACGGTGAGTACGCCGACGAAGAGACCAAAAAAACCGAGAACGGCAGCCTCAAGCAGCCCGACTTGGATCCCTGCGGCGACTCCTCCCACCGCGAGGGCTGTGCCGACGCCGATCGCGAACCAGACGGTGTGCGTGATCCCTCGATGCGTGACGAACGGAATGCGCATATCCAGGTCAGGGAGCATCGCGCCACCGACGACGATCGCGCCGCCAGCGAGGGCGAATTCAGTGAGACCTGCTGCGAGTAAGAGAAACCCGATCGGCGCGTAGACGAGCAGCGCAACACCATAGTGACCTTCGCGATGCATGGTTCTCTCTGTCCTCGAGGATTGCGTGAGCGGTTCGCGCGGTCGCCTCATCAACCTTGTTCAGTATATGTTCGGCCACTGGTAGGTCGAGATTCCCATTATAGGTCGCCGATGGTCGCGGTCGAGAAACAGCCAACCGCCCGGTGGGTTTGTGACCCCCCAGGAGGGGTGACGGGGTGATCGACAAAGTGCCTCGCCGGAGCAATTCATGGCTACGAATAACACGTACAGCGGCAGCTTCGATCGACAGACGGAACTGAACACAGAATGCCCAGAGTGCAGCGAGACGCTCGTCACAGAGAGCCGAGAGACATGGTGCCAGAAGTGTGGGTTGATCGTCAGTGCGTACCGCTTTCCACGCCTACACTATAACCCATCACGCCCGCGTGAACAACAACTCCGAGGTCAAAGCCATCCACCTCGACAGCGAGTTCTACGATAGCAAGTATCTCACGTTCCTGCATGCCCACAACCTTGCCTACGTGATGCCGATCATCGGCTACTGATACTGCTCGATGGCATCGATAACCTCGAAGACAACCTCTGAGGTCTGATAGACATCGTGAAGTTCGATCGTGAGCGGACCAGTGTAATTAATATCGTCAAGCGTATCGAAGAGCTCCTGCAAGTCCAGCGATCCGACGTGGGGTGGCAAGTGATGAGCGATCCCTGTCCTGTCCTCGGCCCCGATCGGTTCCACTGGTGAGATATCGTATCGCTCACGGATTCGATCGGCCCCACTGGAACCCACTGGGGCCGTGCTGTGGAGATGGACGTTCTCGATCGGGTCCATCCGTTGAAGCATTTCAACAGGGTGTCGCGCGTGCCCAACGTCGCACGTAAACGCCAGTGCATCCCTGAGACCCAGGTCCGTCGCAGTCCCGATGAGCGCGTCGACATCCGCTGGCGTCACGAGGAGGTGGTCGTATGGGCCACGCGGTGCGACGTTTTCCAGACAGACCGTTGCGGTGATGAGCGTTCCATCAAACACGTTGCTGTCCAGATGGTCTCGATCGCCGTCCGGTTCGAGGTGCTTCAGTCCGCGGTCGAATACGGTGAGGAACGTCTGTCTGGCCTTCTCAAGATCGACGTCGTCTTTGATCCAGAAACGGGGTGGGTGATGGGTCGAAACCGCTGGTCGGAGCGACGCGTCCGGTGTCTGGTCGATGACAGAGGCGAGATGCAGGTGCCGAACCTGTGTTAACAGTTCAGACGCACCTGTTTTCTCGTTCATCAGCTTCTGTAAGTGTCCTCCGTGAACGGTTCCAACGTCGATCTCCCGTTCGTCGAGCGTTTCTTTGACGGGAACGATGTACTGGCTGTACGGTTGCGGATCGAACAATTCGATCGCGGAATCGGTCTCTGCGATCGCCGTAAGAAACGCATCACGTTTCGGGTTCGGATCCTTGTTGGACCATGGCACTGAGCGCCGTTGGACGGAGAATTGGACATTTCGTTCCATTTATTTGAAAAACAGGCTGCACGTCTATAGGAATTAGCGTCGGTACTTATCACGTTCCGGAAGTCACGGTATCGGATCCTACAGGTGTATGTCAACATCTCGGTCCTGTACAGGTCGTCGTCGAATCGGAGACGGAGACGTTCCCGCTCAGACAGCTGACCTGAGATGAGTTGGAAGGGAGACTTCCAACGTATCAGTCCCCTATATTTTTGATGTAATAAATATATCACTACCCTATGCAGGACATTCCCGGAGTGAATTGTGACTGTCAGTGGAATAACAATGAACAGGGTGTCGAAGATAATTGCTCTGAGAATATTGTTCCCGATGACGACGTGACACCGAATCACTCGACATCCGCTTATGAATCGGATAGCCAGCGGGATATGGAGGGCGACTACTGTAGCGATTGTGGGGCTCAACTCGAATGGAACCTCCGTCTCGATGGCGTCACCACGCTCGAGTGCCCTGCGTGTGAGTGACGCGGTTTCAATTTCGGGCTGCCGTTGCGTGTTCGATAATCGACTGCCCCTCAGGTGTCGGCCACGGCTCACCGACGGACTGGACAACGTCGTCGTTGTACATCGCCACGTCACCGACGGTTCGATGACGGACCAGCACGCACTCGACCAGATCCGCTTTGTCGGCTGGGGCTGCGAACAGTTCGATCTGACGCCGGCGTTCGCGTACGATCAGTATTCAGGAATCGTTCCCGAGTTGTCGACCGTCGGGAGCGTGACGCAGACTGCAACCCGAGTTGCGACCACCGTTGAGTCCGTCATCGGTCGGTTTCTTGCCGGTGATCTCGATCCACTAGAAGCGGCAACCGAACTCGGTGTTGAACCGGATCAGCGGGACAGCTGTGCAGATGCGCTCGCCGTACTCGAAGAAGAGTTCGATGCGATCGTCGAGGCGCTCGCTGGCGAGAGCGAGACGACAATACTGCTCGCGCACGAATCCCCATTTCACGTCGATTTTGATTATCACCACTCTGATGATGGTCTTTGCGGACGACTCCACCGTGGATCCGTGCCGCTCAAGATGGCGATCGCGGCATCGGGGCCCGATGTGGTCTTCAGCGGCCACATGCACGTGGAGGGACGGGACGTCATCGAGACCACGGCGGGCTACACAGATCTCTATAATCCGGGTAGTCCCGGTGTCGCCATTGTTGAGATCGAGGATGGATCGCTCGTGGATGTTTCGTAATGAGCACACCCGCTGGGGAACTCTCTCAGTAGGGCAGTCACGCTCACTGTTGTAATATCCGCATCCGGGACTCGGTGTCTACCTTCGCAGAGACGATTCGTTTCACGTGGGGCATCTCCGCGTATCGCGGGTGGATTCGATAATCCCAGAGGAACGCACGCGTAGCTGGCCGATCGAGTGACGATATCTGCGATTCGATGGCCTGTCGATCGGGACTGGTTGACGTACAGAAAAAATAAAGAAACGAATCCGGATCGGTAAGCTCCGTGTCGGGGAGCAACTCAACGGTCTGGCGGTCCAGTGTTTCGGCAGGTGGAATCATCGACACGCTCCCGATCCGATCAGAACCGGCGATGACCAGATCAGCAATACCGAGGTCGCGGCCAGTAGGGGGAAGAATCGACTCGTATAGATCCGTTATCGTCTGGGAGAGTACCGACCGACGGTCGTCAGCCGGTTTGATCGGCAGCAACCAATCGGCATGTTCAGCAATCGGTTGTACTCCTGTTGCCGATCCTTCCGGGAGCACAACTGTGTATGGAGATGCAGCAGGGAGAATCGATGCAAACCGATCTGTGACGCCGGGTTCATCGAGCGCACCCGTAATGAAACAGATCCCATCGTCGTCGATCGTATCGAGAACGGCTGTCGCATCGTCCTCTCTTGAGACTGTTATTGTTCGAACCGGCGCTAGCGTCTCGAGTGCGTGGACGATCTGGCTTCCTCTGGTACCGAGACCGATGACTGACACCGAGACGCCATGGCCGTTCGTCTGTGTCGGCGTGTCATCCATTTTCGGTTAGTATTGTACCTCGACATCTTAGAGGTAGAGGTCTCACAGAAACGTACAGGTCACTCGATCGCGAAGGTTTTGGATATGTCTCTCTATCTGGCGTCCGATCTGCATCTCGATCATGAGAACGTAATCAGGTACTGCGATCGGCCGTTCACCGACGTCGAAGATATGAATCAGACGCTCGTCACGAACTGGAACAGTGTCGTTGCTCCCGACGACGAGGTGATTTTCGGCGGGGATCTGACGATCTCCGGGAGTGCGAGTGCGTTTCTTACGTGGACGGATCAATTATACGGCGAACTGATTTTTCTGGTCGGAAACCACGATGATACGGTGTACCGGAATCTAGACGATGTTCACATCTTCGACCATTACCAGTTCAGTGAAGGAGGCTACGATTTTTACTGCACCCACCGGCCGGAGGACATCCCACGAAACTGGTTCCAGCCCCACCGGAACGTCGATCGAGTCTTCCGAACGGTTGGAACAAAGATTGGGATACCGTCAGCTGCCATCGAGTAACCGAGTCCCAGTTTGTATCGGAAGATCGGTCTGTTCTACCGTCGAGATCACCCGATCGATATCGTAGTCGACACGTCGGAAATCGACGGTCTGTGTTTCAGTATTGAGGATCGCGTATGCGGCACCCGAGTCACCATCTCTCGGCTGGCCGACGCTCCCCGGATTGACGATGAGACGGCCATCGATCAGCGCCTCGTGTTGAATATGCGTGTGTCCGAGCACGATTCCGTCGTGCTCGTCCAGATGCGGACGCATCTTCGGAAACTCGGCCGGGCGGACGTACGTTCCGAGCTTCTGCGGGTCGGGGTGGCTGTGGACAAGTCGGTACGTACCTGCGAACTCGGTCCGCTGTGGTCGCGTTACGAGCCAGTCGATCTGTTCGTCAGTGAGTTCCGATTGAGCGTGTTCGAGTCCTGCTCTCGCCATCTCGTTGTGTCCGTATCGAAGTGGATCTTCAACGGCGCGATCGTGATTGCCTTGAACTGTGATCGAGGCAACGTCACGGACTCGTTCGAGGCATTCGGCAGGCCACGGATTGTACCCGATGACGTCGCCCGCACAGACGATGTCGTCTACGGCGGGAAGGTCGTCGAGGACCGCTTCTAATGCCGGAAAGTTTGCATGAATATCGGAGACAAGGGCGATTTTCATACAGGTAGTACTCACTCACCATACTTGTACGCTGAGACGAACGTCGTTACCAAGACGTAACTGATGTCGTTACCAAGACGTAACTGATCGTTCTTTACACACTGTCAAGAGAAAGTGTAATCTGTACACCGGATCAGGGCAAACTATCCGCGTGGTCTTTCTGGAGGCCAACGAAGCGTTCTGATATGGGTAAACACTATTGCCAACCGATATTTATGGTTACATTATGAGAATTGGCGTCGCCAAAGCATACAAATCCCAGACAATATGTGGGAGTAGCAAACAGGTCAGTGTCAACTCAAAACTCGCCGCCAAACTCGACCTCGTTGAAGGGATGCAGTTGCGGTTGAGGAATACTGAAACAGGGCTCCAGGCACCGTTCACGATCGAAGAGATCAGAGCGGACGATTCGAAACTCCTTCGCATACCACTAGCTGGGCGGGAGAAACTCGGATCCACTGATCCGTTCACAGCAGAGGTCTCTCCTACTGTCCCATATCTGGACTATACTGATGCGTGGCGTGAAAACGGCGTCGCTGAAACGACGTGGAACGATCACCAACAGAACGATATCGCGTTTCTCGCGCCACACGCCGGAGATATGGAGGCGAACACTGACGTTGCGGCTGCGATCGCTGCCAAACGAGTGGGATTGGATCGGGCAGCATGCTGGATGGTCCATTACTTCGGTCGAGATGCGTTCGATACGTGGCATATATCCTCGAGTAAGCTCCATCCACAATCGTACCCAGGGCTCGGCGAACTCGACTCCAATTTCGAGTATGCCGTCAGTTTTCATCTCTGGTCGAAAACGAACACCAATGACGACGAGCCGCTTGACATTCTGGTCGGTGGGTTGGCTGATCAACGCCTGAGAGATGAGCTGGGGGATGAGTTGTACGATGCCGTCAACGGAAAGCGTGCTGTCGAAACCCGGGACGGAAAATACATGGCGGAAACTGAGCGGAACGTAGTAAACTGGCTCACCCACGATAACAGATCGGGGATACAGATCGAGATGCCGCCAGTGATCGCCAAGAACTATCGAAAGAGAGTTGCTCGGTGTGTCGCAGACTTCTTTTCCTCATCCAGTGAGGAAGACATATTATCAGATTAGCGCCGGCTCAGTGTAACTATCGGAGATCAGTTGGGATATAATCACACTAAATTGATAGAAAACAAGATGTTCCGCAGTCTTCCACTTTCACTCCAGTTGGTTTACATTTATATAGGCAGGATGGCATGTCTTCAGCGTGACTCAAACCCGTCTGCTCCACATTAGTGACACACATCTTGGAAGGCGACAGTATGGGTCCGACGTCCGCCGTGACGACTTCGCAAACGCGTTCGAACGTGCGATCGACGTTGCTGTCGATCGTGACGTTGATGCGGTGATCCACACCGGTGATCTGTTCGACGACCCCGTGCCATCACTCGAGACGATCGTCCGCGCCGCTGACGCGCTCAAACCGCTCGAAGAGAACGACATTCCCTTCTACGGGATCGACGCGGTACGTCCGAGCATCTGGGAGAGTGTCGATTTCGAACTCGAAGAGCCCCCAGAGAGGGCAGCGTGGACGATACTCTGCATGCACGAACTCCTCTCCCCGCTGACTTCCGGGACAGGGCGTGTGTATGCGGTTTCGGACGTGCTTGAGCGCGTTGGGATCGACATCGACGGCCTCGCGCTTGGTGATCTCCACCAGCCCGAAAGTGCGACGATCGATGGCACCGACGTCTGGTACGCGAGCGCGACCGAACGCGGCGGAACGGATCAAGAAGAGACGGGCGTCGTCCAGCTCATCGACATCGATGATGGCGGTATCACCAGACGACAGATCGAGCTCGATACGCGACCGTTCGCGGTCGTTACGATCAACTTCGGTGAGCAGGACGGCGCACCACACGCTCGCGACGTGATCGGCCGTCACGATCTCGAGGGGACCGTCGCGAAGATCGAACTCACCGGCGATCGGAGTTCAGTAACTGCAAACGAGATGACGGGGACGTCCCGCAAGTCCTCGTCGTCTCACACGACGAACGACTCATTCAGGGCGCGGAACACGAGTTGGAGGTCTCGATCGACGAGGAGACACATTCGAGTCAGGTTGTCCTGCGACGCGGCGGCCGTCGTAGGGGTGAGTAGCGATGGACGAGCGAGCGTTCGACGTCATCCGGCAACTCGCCGAGCGCGTC
>LKMJ01006773.1_pt1 | contig 10804 bp, 7 predicted proteins | sample 643391 | NCBI WGS metagenome assembly LKMJ01 (sample SAMN04112250, study PRJNA286221) | soda lake metagenome | biome: soda lake; feature: Kulunda Steppe; material: water; isolation source: sample PL-Br10 brine of Picturesque Lake | place: Russia: Kulunda steppe | collected 2010-07
CTCGTCTGTAGCTACGCCGACGCGAACCGACACGCCGACGCGGTCGAGCGCGCCGTCGAGATTCTGGAGTCCGAAACCGACGACCGCTGGGAGCAGCGTCGACAGCGACTGCTTTCCGAGAAGATCGATACGACGACCTTTCTCACGACGCTGGCCGAGGACGGTCAGGTTGGCGCGGCCGTCTTCGAAGATCCGCCGGCGATGGGTTTCTGACTGCGAAAAGCTGACTGGACTCGATTTCGACGTCCCGCCCATTTTCGTTCACTGTACAACCGCCTCACGCTATACTGAGTCACTGCCTCACGTTCCAGTGGGTCATTCCATATAGCCGAGACCGCGGAGCCTGTCCTCGACGTCCTGAAAATCGTCGTCCGTCTCGGCATCCGATCGCTCCATGGACGGGTTCAGTTCTCGGTGCTCCGGCGAGCCATCGATTGTCAGTATCTCTTCGAGAACCGTCCCGTCGATCTCCTCGGGAATCGGCTCCCCGATGCTGTGCAGGAGGGTCGGTGCGACGTCGTACACGGTCGCGTCCTCTGTTCGTGTGTTCGCCGCGATTGAGGGACCAAGCGCAAAGATGATCCCCTCGTGATCGTGTGTCGCTTCCATGGCTCCGGTATCGGTTACGAACGTGTCACTCAGTGCTGACTGGACCAGATACCCCTCCCGCCCCTGCACGATGAAGTCGGGCGACCGGTCGTCCCGTGGGAACAGGCTGTCGCCATCGACCAGGTCGAACAGGCGCTCGCCAGTCTCCGGATCGGTAGCAGATTCGAAGGTCTCCCGTAGCTCTCGTTTGACCGTCTCGACCTCGTCAGACCGAACCGTTCCCCGATCAAACCGGCCCTTCCTGTTAACGTACAGATGGCTGGTACCGTGGAAAAAGGCGGTCGTGGCGTCGAAATCAACGTCGTACAGTGGGTGATCGCCAGGGACCTGTCTGGCGACGGTGTCGGTAATCCGATTCGGAAGTGCGTCGACGAGTTTGGCCTCGTCGACACCGACCCCATCTAGCACGCGTTCGAGTGACGCCTTCGTGATGCCGAGTTTCTCCAGCACCCCCCGGCCGTTGTCGTCGTTCGTCCGGGCAAGAAATCCCTCGCGTTCCAGCAGCCGGTTCGGATACGCGACCCTCGATATCGGCCCGAACCCGTGATCGGAGACGACAAAGAGGTTGGCGTTCTGGGCTCTCGTATACTCGATCACTTCACCCAGGATCTCGTCGAGGTATCGATAGTGTTCGAGGATGACGTCCTCGTCCCAGTTGAGATGCTGGAGCCGATCCGGCGCGGTGTACACGAAAAAGAACAGTTGCCAGTCGTCGGTGTCCATCAGCAGTCGCATGAGTTCGCGGCGGCTCTCGACGTTTGACTGCAGGTCCTCGACGAGTGCTGCCGGCTCGTCCGCGTACTCGGTCCACTTGAGGCCGATCTCGTATTCCGGGATCTTTCGTTCGATCTCGTCTCGTAGTTCCGGGGGATGGGTGAACCCCTCGTTTTGCTCCGGCGTCATCATTCCGGTTACCATCTGACCGTCGATCGCGCTGGCGGGATACGTCATCGGAACGTTCCCAACCACAGCCGGCGAGAGGTAGTCCCAGAGTGCGGTTCCGCCCCGGTCCGCGCTCGTTGCCATCCGGTGTGTGTAGTTATCGTGGAGGTTCTGGAAGTCGTAGATTCCGTGCGTGTCGGCGCGAACGCCGGTTGCGATAGAGGGCCAGGCCAGAGCAGTCTGTGGCGGTATCGTGCTTTCAAGTGGGCCTGACGCACCCTCCTCGAACAGCGTCGAGAAGTGTTCGAGTTCCCCATCCTTCGCCCATCGTTCGACGAGATTCCACGGAACGCCATCGAGTCCCAGCACGAACGCTTTGGTAGTCTGCATGGTTTACCTACAACTCACTGCCCCGGCTACCCGGTTTGTAATGTCCGTCTTAGCCCACGCAGGGACCGGATATCTCTGCGCTAGACGCTCACCGTATCTGCTTATATAGCCCCGAGATCAACCCCATCCCGTGTGTGCTGTGCTGGATGCTGTAGTAGGTGTAGAGATCCGGTGCGAACTTCGCCTTGTAGCCACAGAGTCGCTGGTTGTTCGCGCCCACGAGATCGTATCGATCGAGTCCTCGATCCATCGCATCCGTCATGATCCGCCAGTCGAGTCGGTCGTTGATCGGCACGTCGGTCTCCGGTTTCGCGCCGCCCTGCCACCGGTAAACAGTCCTGTCGTCCTCGACCGTCACGACGCCGCCGACGAACGCGCCATCGACGGTACAGACGTACGGCCGGACCCGGTCCCTGCCCAGCCGACCGTACAATCTGGTAACGGTTTCGGGCGTCAGCTTGTAGCTTTCGCCCTGATGTGCGTGGCGCTCGATCACCTGTGTGATGATCCGCTTGACTGCGCGTCGATCTCCGACCGTTATCTCGACATCGGCGTCGACTTCGTCAGTCGCGTTTTTCCGCGCATCGCTGCTGAACGACGCCAGTAGCGTCTCCCGGTCGGGCGTGAGATCGACCACGTAGGTATAGGCAGGGTCGACGTCGAACTCGTTCCAGGCGAACGGCCGGGGATCCTCGTACCACGGACCGGTCCGTAGCTGTGTGAAGTTTGGATTCCACGCGGCGTCAAGGTAGTCGACGCAGGCATCGACAAAGCTGTCGTGTCGCCGTTCTGCCTTTCGCTGTTTGAGTTTCTCGAAGTTGAGCAAAGCGGGGCCCAGATAGCTCACTTTCAGGTCGGGTGGTGGTGAGAACGCCGCAGTGATCGGGCCCAGTGAGAGGCCGAACAGCGGAAGGATGCCCACCGGCTCCTGTCCCTTGAATCCGACTAACGGATGCAGATCAGAGCCGGAGTCCTCCGCGAGCACCTCCAGTGCTTCGTACCGGTGAAACGGGGTCGCCTGTGGCGAACGTTCGACGAGCCGGTTCCAACGATCCCGCTCATCGCTACCGAACCGCTCTATTTCGATACTCATTCGAGGTACCCCAGGTCGGCGAGTTGCTGCTCGACGTGAGCGTCGTCGGTACGTGTCGTCTCGTCCCGATCGTACTCCGGATACGCCTCCGATCCGGCCGGTTCCACACAGGGCATCGCGGAGCCATCCATCCGATCGCTCGCCGGCACGCCCATCGTCGAGAGGACGGTCGGCGCAACGTCGAACAGATGGGCAGTTGCAGTGCCTGGCTCTCTGACCGCCGCACCGGAGACCACGAAGCTACCGTCGATCTTGTGGTTCCAGGGCTCCTGTGGCGGACCGAACTGATCGCCGCGGAGCGACGCCGTCAGGAAGTGATCGAACTCGGAGGGTATCGTCACGATGTCTGGGGCGTTCTCGACGTTATCGCCGTGGAACAACGCTTCGCGGCGTTCGACCACCTCGAACACTGGATCGCCGTCCGGCGTCTCGACGGCTCCGAGCGCGTCAATAAGCTGGCTCCGAACAGTCTCGTACTGGCTCGGCTCGACGACGCCGGACGGCTCCCGTCCCGCAAGATTGATCCGGACGCCGAGCTCGATCCGGGATCGCATGTACGCGGTCGAAGCCTCGAAATCCACCTGTTCGGCAGCTGCACGTGCGACGTCGCCGGGGACGCGTTTCGCAACGGTCTCTTTTAGTCCCACCCGATCGAGCGCGTCGGCGATCCGCTGGCTCGTCACCCCGACACTTGCGGCAGCCGACAGCGATCGCTCGATCATCGAGCGTTCCTCGGTCGCTCCCGTTTTCCCCTCGCGGAGTTCGGAGTCGGCGATCGAGGACCACGAGGGCATCCCGCTTTCCCCGGCAGTCCGTTCGACGAATCCCTCGTCGGCGAGGAATTCGTTGACGCGGAACTCGTACCCGTCGTACTCCCCGATCCCGTGATCACTGACGATCATCACGGTGTCGGGGTCGTGCTCTTCGATCGTGGCCCGTACCTGCTCGTCGACGGCCCTGTAGATCCGTTCGACGACGTCCCAGTGGCCGGGATACTCGTGAAACACGGTGTCGGTCTGCTGGAACTGCAGGAAGCCGAAGTCGGGGTCAAACCGATCCGCGAGATAGCGAAATGCTTCGCCGCGGCTTCGTGTCATCGCACAGTATTCTTCGATCTTGGCCTCGGTCGGCGACTCTCCGGTCGGCCGTCCGCCGTAGATGCGGTACTCACCGATCTCCTCTTTGATGTCTTCGAGCAACCCCTCGGGATGACAGCGTGGCTCTTCCGGAGCGGTGTAACCGGGGACGATCGCGCCCTCAATCTCGTCCGGGGGCGTGGTGACTGGGACGTTAACGACAACGCTGGAATATCCTTTGTGATCCAGCAGCTCCCAGATGGCGAACTCATCGACGTCGGTTCTGTTGAGGACGTCCCAGTCGTACCCGTCGAACGTCAGGAAGCTAAAGACACCGTGTTTACCCGGATTAACCCCTGTATAGACGGAGGGCCAGGCGCTCGGGGTCCACGGTGGGATCTGTGATTCGAGGGTACCCGAGACGCCGGACTCAAACAGTGATTCAAGCGTCGGCGTCGTCCCAGCCTCGAACAGCGGGTCAAGCACCCGTTTGCAGGCTGCATCGATACCGACAAGCAGTGTTTGCATATTCGAAAGCGTGGGGGGAACAACTCTTTGTTATTGATCTCTTTCAACACACGGTACGTACCCACTATCGTCGGCTCCGGGTCGAATGTTGTCCCCCTCGATCCCGGCTTGGGGCGGTGTTGGCAACCGCATCACTCGCCGTACTCGAGCTCATCAGCCTCCGTTGATGCGGATGCTGGGAGGGTTTCATTGGTCTCACCCAGTCGGATCGGATTACTCCCCGTGGGCTGGTTTGGGGTAGTAACGGTATAACAAAGCAGGTGAACACCGCCGATATCGTAGAGTGGACTCCTGGCAAACGGAGGATGTCCAGTCTGAAGTCGCGGCCGGAGTAACAGCTCAATGTCCCTGTCACAACGTATCTCCCGTGGTCTGAAAGCCACGCTGCTCTCGCGGATCGTTCGAGCAGTCGCCAACGCGGCGATGATCATCATCCTGGCCCGCTACTTGCTTGGGCCCGACGGATACGGACTGCTGTACTTTGCGCTGTCCGTTATCGGTGTCGTAGCGATCTTTGCCTCGGCCGGTCTCCCCAAATCGACGGCACGGTACATCAATACATATCTCGAAGACGACCCGTCGCAAGTTCCGTTGATTCTCCGTCGTTCGGCACTGTATATCCTCGTACTCTCAGGTCTCGTCGGACTCGGATTGCTCGTAGCAAACGACTGGCTCGCTAGCCTGCTCGATGAACCTGCACTTGCTCCGTTCTTGCTCGTCGGAATCGCGTATGTACTCTTTCGGGCGTTCAACCAGTACTGCATACTCGCCTTTCAGGGATTCAACCGTGTCGACTGGAGCGCGGTGATGGGAATCATCGAGAACGTTGCGCGGCTCGTCTGTGTGATTGCTCTGGTCGTGTTGGGATACGGGGTGCTCGGGGCGTTTACCGGCTACATTCTTGGCTACGTCGTATCTGTGGGATTCGGACTGGTCGGATTGTACGTGTTCTTTTACAGGGATCTGGACCGGGCTCCCTCCATGGAACCTGGACTCCCACGCCGGATTCTGGAGTACAGTGTCCCGTTGACCGCCACCCGAGGTGCGAATGTCCTCGATAAACGCGTCGATACCGTTCTCGTCGGCGTACTACTCAGCGCAACCGCGGTGAGCTTTTATACGATTGCGAGACAGGTCGCCGAGTTCGCGGCGGTTCCGGTCCGGTCGCTTGGCTTTACGATCTCGCCCGCGCTTGGCGAGCAGAAGTTCTCCGACGAACCGGACGTGGCAGCACGGCTCTACGAAGAGTCGTTCCGACACGTCTCCATGTTGTACATCCCCGGTGCAGTCGGACTGATGCTTGTCGCCGACCCACTGATCCGATACGTCATCGGAGTGGAGTATCTTGGCGCTGTTCCCGTGTTGCAGGTGCTCAGTCTCTTCGTCCTCGTCAACGCGATCAACCTGATCACGACGGATAGTCTCGATTATTTGGGCCGGGCACGGATCCGTGCCATCGCAAAAGGCGTCACCGCCATTGCGAACTTTATTTTGAACCTCCTGTTGCTCCCGCTGATCGGCGTCGTCGGGGCAGCGCTTGCAACGGTTGTTACCTTCTCTACGTACACAGCGATCAACGTGTACGTGATCCACCAGGAACTGGGGCTCGATTTCGTCTCGCTCGCACGAAGCGCTACCGTCATTACCGGTATTTCGATCGTTATGGGAACGATCGTCGTACTGTCGCTCCCGTACGTTTCCGGACTACTCACGCTGGCCGGTGTCATCGCGGCAGGTGTCGCCGTCTGGGCGATCCTGTCGGTCGCCATTGGCCTGATCGATCCTGACGAGGCCGTCGCGTTCTTTGCGGAACGGAACTGAAATTTCCGGGGTTCCCGTGACTGTGGCCGGGGGAGGGGGACACCCCGTGTGGCTCGGTAGCTTTGCCATCCGGGCCTCCAGATACTGATTTTGAAGCTTCTGACGCGAACATCACGATTATCAGCATCGGGTTTGTTTCGGTAGGATGGTCTTTACAGGTGGTTCAGAGGGCAACTCCAGTATCTACCATGGGGTAGTTTCTACTCACGGATGAGCGCCGCGCGGAGTCCCACAGCCTGCTTTGGTAAGCTGTACATCCTTCGGTAAGCTGTACAAAATTAACGGTAATTCGGTACTAGTCGCGGGCCAGCAATGCGACACGCCGAGTAAGTGCTTCTTATCTTTGTCTGTAAGTATCTGGTATGAAAACATCTGTATAGCTATCAATTTAATATGTACTCCTCGCAACTCTGGGGGTATTGTTGCTCAAACCCGTCATAACCGTTATTATAGTAGCTTGTTCCTACCGGGATATGCGCGATGACCGACCGACGACCGATGACCGGACGCGACTGAACAGACGATCGTATCTGCGGACTGCCGGAACAGTGGGTGCTGCCCTCGGTACGGGTGGCTTACTCTCCGGAATCGCTACTGCTACCGAGATACATCTCGGCGAGGAAGGACTTCAGGATGGAGATGACGCTGGCGAATACCTCGCCAATCATATCGGCGACAACAGGGAGATCGTCATCCCCGCCGGGACCTACCAGTATTCGACGAGAGCGTTTACCCGCGGACACAGCTCGGGCTACGCTGATCTCGTCGTTCGTGGCGAGGGCGAGTTCGGTGACGTCGTTTTCGAGCATCCCGACGGCTATAGCTTTTCGGAGGTAATCGCTGCTAACGGGGGTGATGTTCTCGTCGATAACATCGTCTGGCGTGGCGTCGCTGGCGGTAATGGGAACGTAACCATCCGAGCGCACGGCGGTGACGAGGTGACGCTTCGGCGGATCGCGCGCCCGGACGGGAGCAACGACCACGGGGAAGGTGTATACGTCCGGCCGGAGCACGCGGGCGTAGCTAACTTCGAACACTGCTGGCTGGAGAACTTCACTGACAACGGTCTGTACGGCAGTGCACCCGCTGGCTCGCACGGCAATGACGGCGCGGTCAACGTAACCGGTGGTCTCTACAAGAACAACAACATCGCGAATATCCGTATCGGTGGCTCGAACTCGACGATTGAGGGGGCAACGGTCGTTCTGACGGATGAACAACGGGGTCTATGGGGATCCAGTCGGGCGGTTAACATGCGCGGGATCTGGGTGCGCGAAGGAACCGGAAGTAACGGTCACGACATCACGATCCGGGACTGTGATGTTTACAACGAACTCCCCTACGCTCCGATCGAGATCCACCCCCGGAGCGGGGGCGGTAGCGGCGTCGTCGAGGATACACGGGTGTACAACGAGGGAGGGGCTGCCTCGATCCGCCACCGTGGCGGGGACTGGTCGGGACAGGACAACCACGCGACAGGCTCCGGAAACCTACGGATAGAGACCGGGACCAACAACTGTGAGGGACCGCGATGTGACATCGCTTCGGATACTCCGAGAGTACCGATCGGCGACCGTGAAGGGAGTCCGGCGACGGCCGAACTTCCCGACATGGATCCCCACCTCGTGACGTTCATAACCGCCGAGGACGCCCCGGTTTCGGAGTACCGATTCGTCGCCGATGGCCCGATTGACGCCCTCTCGGACTCGCCGTACGACAGTCCGAGCGGAAACGCTGTCCGCGCAACAAGCAACTACGAGATCACGCGCGAGGACGACGAGCACGTCGCGGAAGGAAGCTCTGCAAACGGCTACGGTGACGCCTTCGAGGTGTACGGTGCGATCAGCGAGGCCTCCGTGGACTCCGAAGACATGGTGATCGAACTCGATGGTGACCGCGTCGACGCGGACGAACTCGTCGAGCGAACCCAACCAGAGGAAGCAGACGATGACGAGACCGGGGGAAATAACGACGAGACGGACGGTAGCGACGATACCGATGGGGACCCGTCACCGGCCGACGATGAGCAATCCGACAGCGACGACGACTCGCTGTCAAACGTCATCGTCGTGGATGGTTCCGCAAGCGACGACGTGAGTCAGTACGTGCTCACGGTCTCCGGCGAACTCGAACGCAGCGAGGCCCATACCTCAATCGTCAACGAGGGGCTTGCGTGGGATGCGTTGCCATCCAACGTCTCCGAAGACAGGGCGATCGGCGTGGTCGGAGAAGGTGCGGACGGCTATCGCTACACCGGTAACGTCATCAGCGTGGAAGTCCGGGGCAATGCTGCGCTTCGTATCGATCGGGAGGGATAGCATGAACGGAACACCTACCCCTTCGACGGGACCGGCTCTCGATCCCTGCACGGATCACACAGGGGGTGCCTGACCGTGGCCTCGAACGAGTGGGAGACCGTCCCGATGGATCCCGATCCCGAATCGGATCTCGGCTACGATCCGATCGATTGGGAAGTCGTCTCCACCGATACTGGCGGGCGCGAACAATTGCTCTTTCTCCCCGCTGACGAGGACGCCCTGCGGTCGGATGCCTTCATCGTCGCCGAACGGTCGGCTGTGACCGACATGGTTGAGAACCGCTGACGACCTGTGGCCTGTGATTCGGTTGCCTCCAGCCCGTGGAACCAGTGTACGAGAACACGGTAATCCCGGCTTACCCGTCGAAACACGGCTATAACAAAGCGACGCCATCGCCTCTCGCCGATAACGCCTCGGCGGGCGTGTGATACACGTATGGATTCACTTGCTACTCATGCGATGAACAGCGACGAACAGCGGACAGCACCGAGTCGGCGTTTACTACAGCGGAGGGTGACCGGATGACCGGCGCACAGTACGGCCCCGGCGTCAACGTTCAGCCCAACGTCACGATCGGGACGCCCGGAGAGGAGGGCGACCCACCCTCTATCGGCACTGACGCGACGATCCGATCCGGGACGATCATTTACTCGGATGTCCAGATCGGCGACCGGTTCCAGACCGGACACAACGCCGTCGTGAGGGAGCGGACCGCGATCGGCGACGACGTGACCGTTGGCACGAACGCGGTAATCGACGGGAAAACGACGATCGGTTCCTCGGTCAGTCTGCAAACTGGGGTCTACGTCCCGCCGTACACCGATATCGGCGATCAGGTATTTCTCGGCCCCCACGCCGTCTGTACGAACGATCCGTACCCGGTTCGGCGTGACGACGGGCTCGTCGGGCCGACGCTCGAAGATCACGTCTCGATCGGTGCGAACGCCGTACTGCTCCCCGGCGTCACGATCGGCGAGGGCTCCTTCGTCGCCGCAGGTGCGGTCGTGACGGAGGACGTCCCGCCCGAGACGCTGGCGGTTGGCGCGCCCGCCGTTCACAGGGAGTTGCCGGAGCCACTCGACGGAGGGAACCTGATCTAATGAGCCGAACGATGCCCGGACAGCTGTACGACCCCGCCCACGGGGACCGACCGACAGAGGAACAGCGCCGCGCGTTTCGGTCCGGCGAGATACCGGTCGCCGTCTACGGGCTTGGCAAAATGGGACTCCCGCTCGCGAGCGTGTACGCAGAGACCTGTGGGAACGTGATCGGAGCCGATATCGACGAGGACGTCGTGGCAGGAATCAACGACGGTGAGAGCCATATCAAGCGCGAGCCGGGTCTTGACGAACTCGTGGCAGAACTCGTTGGCGAGGGGGCGTTTCGAGCCGTCGCGGAGCCGAGTGAAGCCGCCCGCGAGGCCACGGTCCACGTAATCATTATTCCCACACTGTTGACCGACGAGCACGTCCCCGACCTCTCGATCCTGCGGAGCGTCGTCGATGATGTCGCATCCGGGCTCTCCCCGGGCGATCTCGTCGTTGTCGAATCGACGGTCCCGCCCCGGACCTGCTCGGAGATGGTCTATCCACGGCTGCAGCGAGAGAGCGGGCTGACGGCTGGGGAGTTCGGCCTCGCTTTCTGCCCGGAACGTACCGCGAGCGGGCGGGCGCTCGAAGACATCCGCGGAGCGTACCCGAAAGTCGTCGGCGGAATCGACGCTGAGAGTACCCGTGTTGCAGGACTCATCTACGAGGAGATCAACGAACGGGGGACGATTCCCGTCTCCGATACGACCACTGCGGAGGCGGTCAAGGTGTTCGAGGGCGTCTACCGGGACGTCAACATCGCGCTGGCGAACGAACTCGCCCGGATGACGGACGAACTGGAGATCGACGTCCGCGAGGCGATCGAGGTTGCGAACACCCAGCCGTACTGTGATATCCACGATCCCGGTCCGGGCGTCGGCGGGCACTGTATCCCCTACTATCCGTACTTCCTGATCGAGGGGCTAGAGACCAGAAACCGCCTGCTCAGGACTGCCCGCGAGATCAACGACGAGATGCCCGCGTTCACAGTGAGAAAGC
>LKMJ01006774.1_pt1 | contig 10802 bp, 11 predicted proteins | sample 643391 | NCBI WGS metagenome assembly LKMJ01 (sample SAMN04112250, study PRJNA286221) | soda lake metagenome | biome: soda lake; feature: Kulunda Steppe; material: water; isolation source: sample PL-Br10 brine of Picturesque Lake | place: Russia: Kulunda steppe | collected 2010-07
CCGATGACGTGACTTGCGATGACGAGTGCGCCGAACGGAAGCAATCCGAACAGCCAGGCGAACGTCGACAGCGGCTGGCTCCGGAGGTCGACACCGGTTCGTGCATCGGTCTGGACACCTGTCTGGAGCAGATACCGATCGCCATCAACGTCGATAATCGTGAAGATGTCGTCGGGGGTGCCCTCACCGTAGTGGAACTCGCTTGGCGGCTCACGAACCGAGTCGCACACGAGCATCCCGGTCGCACACACCGGCAGTTCATACTGTCGCCACTCACCAGCGGCGACATCGTCGGCCAGCGTCCGCTCGACGGCGTCTCTGGCCGTCGGCGACAGGTCGTCGAGCGCAACCGCGTCGTCAGGGGTGAAGCCGTAGAGTGCAACCAGTTGATCGAACTGGCTGTCGTCTTCGGAAACCGCCTGATGAAGGTACGGCGCGGGCTCGCTTGTTTCGTACGGCGAGGCGAGTATCGGGTGGGGAACGAATCCGCTCACGACCAACAGCAAGCCGACGACGAGGCCAATCGCGAGTCGGTGCCGGTCGTCCATACGGAAACAAGTACACTCGCGGGCAAATCGGTTCCGGGTTTCGAGACGGACAGCTGTTTGGTTAATCGTGTTACCCACGCTCCGCGTCGACGACGTGGGAGAGAAACGTTCGAACCGCACGCAGGGTTTCGTCCCACGTCGGATGGGCAGCGGCCGCCTCGCGCGCCCGACGGCTCATCGTGGCTAACTGCGCGGAATCATTCGCCAGCGCAGTGAGATGGCTCGCGATCGCCCTCTCATCCTCTGGATCAACGAGAAAGCCGTTATTTGTGTGATCGATAAACTCGGCTGCGCCACCACGAGCGCTCGCAATCGGAACCACGCCGTGCTCCATGGCTTCGAGGTACACCATGCCGAACCCCTCGTACCGGGAGGGAACACAGCAGACGTGACTCCGCTCGAACGCGGCTTCGAGTGTCGCTTTTGACACCTCACCGGCGAACGTAACCCGATCGGCGATTCCAAGCGACGCCGCATGGTCGACGACTGAGCGTGCATACGACGGGTCGGCCGCGTGGCTGCCGATGAGTGTGAGCCGCCAGTCGCCGAGTCGGTCGCGAACCGAAGCGACCGCCGACAGCAACGTCCGTGGATCCTTTCGGGGAACAACGCTGCCGACAAACAGGAGTTCAAACGGGTCGTCCGCGGTTCGCGGTGGTCGCTGCGTGGCCGCCGCTGCGGTTCGATTGCGGTCGGCCGCACGGCCGCCGGGCGGCGCAATGAGTGCCGGCCGGTCAGTCACGCATGGTGCCAGTCGGGCCGCTCGAGTTTGGGTAAACTCACTGGTCGCAATCGTCGCATCGAGGCCGCGGAGAAATCGCCGTTCGAACGGTTCGAAAAATCGGCCGAAGCGTTCGGTTGGATCGTCCGACTGGATGTGGTGCAGGAGGCCGACGACGACACCGGGCTCACCGAGACGGGAGACGTGTCGCCAGAGTGATGGGTGACACAAGCCGTCGACAACCAAGAGGTCAACGGGCCGATTGAGCTGCGCACGAACGGTCGGCGAGAGCCCACTGACGACGTTCCGTGGATACGATCGCCAGGGCAGCAAAATCACGTCGACGGTGTCCCCACGCGCGCGGCAAAACTCAACGAGTTTCCGATCGTAGCGAAAGCCACCGGAAGCGGTCGAGAGGTCACCGTAGACGACGAGGCCGATGTGCAGCGGGTCGTTGGATGTCTGTGAATTCACAGCGTGCGTTCGTGTGTGACTGTCGCCACGTCATCTTCTTGGATGGCGATTTCGAGCTGTGTCGCAGCCGGCGGTGTGAGCCGTTCGATCAACTGCTCACCGAAAATCCGGGCGAAATGCTCCGCACTCGGGTTTTTACCCGCGAACGCCGGAAGATCGTTGAGCGTCTCGTCGCCGAATGTCTCGACGGTCGCGTCCAGTGCCTCAGTAACGGCGTCGATGTCGACGAGATAGCCGTATTCGTTGAGTTCGGGCCCGCGGTACGTTGCGGTGACAGTGAAGTGGTGAGAGTGCAACACGCCCTCGGGGCCCGGGTTGGGAACGGTCAGAAAGTGCTGTGCGACAAAACTGCGCGACACGGAGACCGCGTACATACCATACGGTAGACGTGACCGTTGCTTAAATCCGTGGCTCACTCGACCTGCGCGTCATACCGAATTTTGAATCCCTCGTAGGCCGCCGGCTCGATGTCGATACAGACGAACTGTGCCTCCTCGTCGAACAGCCGCCGTGCCGCGATTGCCGCGGGCGCGGTGCCCGCACACGGAATGGCAATCCGCTCGCCGGGGTCGACGAGTCCCGACAGCCACGCCTCATACGGGCCGACCGGTTTGGCGCGACCGCCGCGGCCGTAGGTCTTGGTCGGCCAGCGGGCGATCTGTCGGGCCGAGACGGTCGTTCGGCGGTCGGTCGGCCCTTTGTGCGCGAAAACGACGCTGTAGCCACCGGTCGAGAGAAACGGGCCGTGGGTGTCACGGTCGGGTTCGCCATCGTCGGTGAGATACGTCACGCCACCGACTCGGCGAAAGCCGCCACCCTCGTGGTGTTCGGTTGCATCGCCCCACGTCTCGCGGAGATACGAGACGAACCGTGGCAACAGCCAGTCGTCGACGTCGGCGATGAGCCAGCCGCCCGGCGCGAGCGCGTCGTAACAGGCGTCGATGAGCTGTGTCGTCGTCAACGCGTCAGTCACCTGCTCGCCATCGGCCGGTTGGTTCTCGTCGAACGGATGGAGTTGATAGCTGACACTCGTTTGCTCGCGGCGCTGTGGCCGCGCCCATGCGTCATCGAGAAAAATGGCCGCACACCCGTCGTACTCGGCAAGGTGGGCAATTGCGTCGCCAACGATGTACTCGCCGCCCACTCCAACTGCGTGCCGCGTGGCCTCCTCGGCAGTCATCACTGACTCTTTTTCCGCCGGTCGAATGAACGTTCCGACGAACGAGCACCATTGGCCGTTCTGTCAACGGCCCTGCGCGCTCGGCCCACCGTTCTCGTCAGTCCAGCCGCCCGGACACCGCCAGCCAGTCCCACAGGAAATGCGCGAGAATCGGGACGGTCACGACCCACCCAATGGCTCGCGAAACCGCCGGATCGATCACCGGAAGCAATCCGATCGTGATCGTGGCCATGACTGTCGCTCCGGTAAACTGCCGGAACCGACTCGGTTCGAGATCGAACAGCGGCTTGTCGCGGATTCGACGAACCGCCACTCCGGCGACGAAGCCGTATCGTGCGAGCCCCACCACGAGAAACACCAGCGGGGCCGACTCGATTGCGATCACGGTGACCGTGCCGACCAAGACGAGCAGCGCATCGGTTTCGGTATCGAGCCGCGCCCCGAGTGCCGAAACCGTGTCGGTACGGCGTGCTACCCAGCCATCGGCCATATCTCCCAGCGCCGAGCCGACAAAGAGGCCAACGGCGAGCCACGAGATTCCCGATGCACCGTCACCGACAACGACGCCGACAAACAGGATGAGGAGCCATCCACGCGCCAGCGTGAGCCATGTTGCCAGCGTGAGCCGTTGGGGACCTGCCGCTCGTGTCGCCCGTGCAACCGCGACTGCAACAATCAGTGTTACGAGACCCAACAGGCCGCCGACGCTCGCGAGCACCGACGGGGTCGGCCGGAGCACCCCGCTCGCAACGAAAGCGGAGACCGCGCAGCCGGTGGCGACGCTTCCAGCGAGCGCGGCAATGACTACTGGCCGCCACCGAGTGCTTTTATTGAGACTCATCCGGCCAGCAGCCGTCGTCATTGTGCACTCCTCGGGTTGGCGAGCGCGCGTAGATCCGGATGGCCGGCGTCGCTCGTGGCGGTTCCGTTTCGGTCGCCATCACCGAAGTCATCCTCGTCCGCTCGCAGCCGGTCACGACGTTTCTGCCAGTGACGGTGTCGTCGGTGAACCACCACCGGAATCGAGTCGAAGTCGAGCAGTTGTGCCAGTGCGAGGCGGTGTTGGCCGTAGGCGCGCCAGTAGATGGTGCCGTCGCGGCCGATGTCGACGCCGATTTCGTCGATGCGATGGCGCAGTCGTGGGTGGGTGACACCGGCGAGGTGGTCTTGTCGTTGGTAGCCTTCGCTGCGAAGCGAGTCGTACAGCGCATCGATCTCTCGACACCGAGGTTCGAAGCCGGCCATCGACCGGTAGCCCCACGCGTTGCCAAAGCGGTGCAGTTGGTCGGCGAAGGCCTCGTAGAGCGCAGTTTCTTCCCACGGCCACCCGTCGACAAAGCGCTGTCTGAGGCCGCGAACCACTGCTCGCTCAGCGAACGGTTCGGCGCGTCGGTCCCAGTCGCCACCGACAACACGGCCGAACTGCGGCCGTTTGGGTGCGGTTTCGAGCACACTCTGGGTGAGTCGGTCGGGGTCGACGCGAATCAGCGAAAACGGATCGCAATCGGTGTATCGGGTCGGTGCGAGTCGGTTCCGAACGGCGTGGAGCTGCCGACAGCGACGGAGTGAGAGACGGCGAGCGATCGGCTGCGTAAGTCGGTGGCGAATGGCGAGGATAAGCAATCCGCGTGCGCGACGACCGGGAGACGGGTTATAACGTATCGATGACTGGGGCGAGCGCTCGGGTCGTGACGGTGGCTGACGGCTACGACTCACGACGCAGGAGGACGACGAGCGCGACAATCAACAACAGCTGTGCGATCTTGTCGACCGCATCCAGCGTCCCGATGTGCCCGAGCGCCGAGATATCGTTCATCACATACCAGAGGACGACCTGAACGCCGGTAAAGGGAATTCCGGCCACGTACACGAGTCGGCGGCGAACATCGAACAGCACGAGGACAATCGCCCCGAGAAAGCCGCCGGTCGCGAGGAGAAACGAAATGCCGAGCGTGCTTGGCATGATCTGGATGCCGATGAGCAGGTGGACGGCGGCGGTGACGAGTGTCAGCAGAATCGCCCCCCAGTGCAGCGGTGTCAACGATTCAGTCCGGAGTCGGCTGCCGATCGAACTCATTGGTACCCTATTCGTCCACATCAGCAAATGTGTTTGGTCGACTGTGCGGTTCGTGTGGTTGTCGGCGACGGCCATTTGCAGCCGCTCTGTCAGCAGAGCGCGTTATTCGTCGTCGGCAACGCGAATCGATTCGTCGAGCATTTCGCGCAAGCGTTGTTTGCCCTTGGCCGGATCGTAGCCGTCCTGCCGAAGATGTGCAATCGGCGAGACGGTCGGGTTGCGCTCCCAGTGACACCACAGCGCCGTTTCCCCGTCGGCGGTGGGAAACAGCCGAACGTGCAGTTGCCACGGGCCAAAAAAGCCGTCAGGGCGGTACGAGTAGCTCGCTTCCTCGTACCGCATCGCGCCGTTTCGCTCGTAGGCGTGGAGATACGCCCGAACCTGCTGGCTAAAGTCGTAGGTCGACTCCAGCCGTTGACGCGCCACCGCTGGCGACACCTCCCAGACGCCCAGATACTCGCTATCGGGCGGCGGCAACACGCGAAGATGGGTCGGCAGAACCCGATCCGGCAGCCGAACCGACCAGATGGCCGCCCAGCGACGAACCCGCCACAGCGGGAGCCAGCGCGCTGCCAGCCAGCCGATCGCGACGACGACTGCGAGCCGAGTGAGTAGCGATTTTTTGTCGATTGCGTTCAGCCGCCCACCGAATCCGTCGCTTGAGGTCATTCGTAGCTCAACACCACCTGCAGCGTCGATTCGGGCGACGAGTCAAGCAGTTTGTAGGCGTCCGCCGCCTGTTCGAACGGAATCCGGTGGCTGATGAGGCGCTCGCAATCGAGATGTGAAAGCCAGGTGCGTGCCGTCTCGAAGCGTCGCTCACGATCCCAACGGCCGCGGAGTTTCGGTGCGATCGTGCTCACTTGGCTGGAGATGATCTCGGTGCGGTTGCGATGAAACCGCCCACCGAAGTCGACCGGCGTCCGTTTCGAGCCGTACCACGACCCGACAACGACACGGCCGTCGTAGCCAACGGCGTCGACCGCGTTGTTGAGCACGTCGGGCTGCCCCGAGAGCTCGATTGCGAGGTCGAAGTCGGCGTCCAGGACATTCGTGTCGCCCGAAGGATCGACAACCCGGTCGGCACCAAACTCACGAGCGACTGCCCGCCGGTGGGCGATTGGGTCGACGACGACGAGTTCGGCGAGCGGAAAGTTTGCGAGCAGCCGCGTTGTGGACAGTCCCACAACGCCTGCGCCGAAAACCACCACCCGTTCACCGAGCAGCGGCGCCGCGTCGAGGACGAGATTTGTCGCGGTTTCGACCGTTGGCAACAGGGTTGCGTGCGCCGGATCGACGTCGTTGTCGAGAGTGACAAGCTCATCCGGTGTTGCGGTAAAGTACGTCTGGTGCGGTCGAAAGGCGAAAACGGCTCGGCCGAGCCAGTCGTCGGCAACCCGTGAACCGCAGTCGACGACGCGGCCAACGGCCGAGTAGCCGTATCGCAAGGGATACGAAAAGTCGCCGTCGAACGCCGAGAGCACGTCGTCAATCGGCGTTTCTGCGGGAATCTCGTCGCGGTAGACCAGCAGTTCGGTGCCCGCACTAATCGCGGATGCCTGTGTTTCGACGCACACCTCGTCGGGGGCCGGGCGTGCGGCATCGATCGACCGCGGCTCGACGGTTCGCGGCGCGGTGAAATAGAGCGCGGACTCGGACATGGGACGCGAGATACAGTACATACGACTGCCGTCATAAAAACCGTATCGCCCCCAGAACCGAACACGATCCGAGATACAAAGAGCGATGAGCCCCCGCCCCGAGTGTCACCTATGGGCGGAGACGACCCTGCCACACGGCGCTCGTCGCTCGCGACAATCGCTCGTGGCGGCTCGCTGTACACCGTCGGGAAAGTCGTTTCTGACGTGGGCGAGTTCGTCTTACATCTGCTCGTTTCGCGGTGGCTCGGCGCAGGGCTGTACGGGTTGTTCGCCTACGGCAAAACGCTGGCTTTCACTGCACTGTTGCTCACAAACCTCGGCAGCGACAAATCGATTGTTCGGTATCTTCCGCAGTACGAAAACGACCCCGAGCGCCGGCGGTTTCTGTTGGCGCTCGCGTGGCTCACCTCGATTGCCGGCGCAAGCGTGGTCGCCGGCGCGCTGTTCGTTTTTGCACCGACGGTGAACGCGCTGACGCTCGATGATCCGACGTTTGTCGGCGTGCTCCGACTGTTTGCGGTGATCCTGTTTCTCGATACGGTCGGCAATCTGCTGTATGCAACGTTTCGGGCGCTCGAAATCATCGAGTACGAAGTGTTCAGCAAGCGGCTGTTCAAACCGGTCATGCGTGTGCTGTGTGTCGGCGGTGCGCTCGTGTTTGGCGCCTCCGTGTTCGGCGTCGTCGCGGCCATGGTCGTCGCGAGTGTGCTTACGCTCGGCGTGGCGATTTACCTGTTCATCACGCGAACGGAGATTCGTCCGCACCTTCGCTCGCCGGCGGCGACTCGCGAAACCGTCCGGGACTACTACAACTACTCGCTGCCGCTGACGGCCAAAGAGGCGGGCACGGTGATGCAGGGCCGACTCGATGTCCTGTTGGTTGGCGTGTTTCTCTCGGCGACAGCGGTCGGCGTCTACAACGTGGCCGTGTTGCTGGCGGGCGTGCTGTACGTCCCGTTGTTGGCGGCGAACCAGCTGTTTGCGCCGGTTGCCTCCCGGCTTTACTCGCGTGGAAAGCGCGCCGATCTGGTGGCAATCTACCGAGCGGTAACGCGCTGGATTTTCACCAGTAGTCTGTTGCTGGCGGTTTTTCTCGGCGTGTTTCGGTTCGAACTGCTGGGGCTGTTTGGCCCCGAGTTCACCGCCGGCGCGGCCGTTCTGCTGTTGATGCTCGTCGGCCAACTGTGCAATGCGGCGACCGGCCCGAGCGGCTATCTGCTGATGATGACCGACCACCAGTACGTCGTCATGGCAAACGAGTGGGTGTTCGGTGTCGCCAACGTCATCCTTACGATCGCGTTTATCCAGCTGTTCGGCCTTGTCGGCGCGGCACTCGCCTCCGCCGGCGTGCTCGCCGTTCGCAACCTGACCAAACTCGCCGAAGTCTGGTACTTCGAACGAATGTCTCCATACAGCCGCTCGTTCGGCAAACCCGTGCTCGCCGGACTACTCACCGCCGGCGTGTTGCTCACGATTCAGGCCGCCACCTCAAGTAGCATTCTTGCGCTCGGTGTTGGCATTCCGACAGGCCTCACGGTGTATGTCGGCGTGCTCTGGCTGCTCGGGATCGAACCGGTCGACTACGACCTCTACGTACAACTCACGGAGGAATAAGTTGAATCGGCACAGCGTTTCAATCGGGATCGACACGGAACACTAAGGACGAACGAGTGCGAAATGCCCCCCGAAATGCGCCTCTCTGGGCGGCGGTACACGACCGCACTCGAACAACGCCTCGATCGACTCGGGCTCCGCAGCCATCTCAAATCGCTGTACTGGGGACTCGGCGTCCCACGGCTGCTGTATCGGCTCTCCACTCGCGAAACCGTTACGCACGACATTGGCGGCACGCTGGTTGAGCTTCCCGTCGAAACCTACTGGCAGTACCAGCGGTTTCGCTGGATGCATCCCGAGGTGCGGCTGTTCGAGGAGTGGGCTGCCGAACTCCGCACGGACGACGTGGTCTGGGACGTTGGCGCACACCTGGGCTGGCACGCAGTCGTCGCCGCCAGCGTCGCTCCCGGCGTAACCGTCGAGGCGTTCGAACCGCACCCCGATATCGCCCAGCGACTCCGCGAGGTTGTCGCCGCCACCGGACACGACATCGCGGTTCACGAGCTCGCACTCGGCGACCACGACGACTCTGTCGCCTTCAGCGCCGATCCCTCGCCGGCCGCTCGTGTTGTCGGTGCCCAGCCGACCCCGATCGAAACGGAAATCACCGTCCAGCGTGCCCGCGGCGACAGCCTCGTTTCGGCCGGCACGGTTGCCCCGCCGGACGTGCTCAAAATCGACGCCGAGGGTGCCGATTGCGACGTTTTGGGTGGACTGCGTGAGACGATCGAAACCCACCGTCCCCGACTGATTTACTGCGAGGTACACGTCGACGGAAGCGAGATTCGGTCGCTGTTCTCGTCATATGGCTACGAGTTCGAACCGCTGTCGTCGACGCGGCCGGTGCTGCGAGCGGTTCCTGCGTCGTCAGTGTGATTCTGGCGGCAACGCCGTCGACGCGAACTGATGCCGACAGGCGATGAGACGGGGTGACCACACCGGTGAGACGCGGTTAATCGTCACCGAGTCCGCCATGTTGCGCGCTGTGTGTCACGGGGTCGACGTTTTTCGGCTTGCCGACGACTTTGCGTGCGCCGAACACGCTTCCCGCCGCCAGCAGAAGGCCGGCCACCACGTCGATCAGCCAGTGAATGCCGAGTGCCATCGTTGCGACCACGATACTCGTTGCCAACCAGAGCGCGATTGGCGTCCATCGCGGGAACTCGTCGTGCGTCAAAAACGCAATCGCCAGCACCGTTACCGACAGCGAGGTGTGCAACGAGGGAAACACGTTGGTCTGCGAATTGACAAGCGAGGTGAGATAGACGATGTCGGGAAACAGTTCGACGAGTCCATGCGCAACCGTCGTCGCCGACTCGGATTCTTGATGGAAGCTCCGTGGGCCGTACGCCCGGACGCCGGCATAGAAAACGACGGCCACCGCGTAGTTGATTCCGTACGCGGCAACCAGCGTTTTGAGCGGCCGCGTTGACGACGCGAACAGATACGCGACTAACGGAAACGTCAGCAGTACCGCGTAGCCAAACACGTACATTCCCGAAAAATAAAACGTCGCCCACGCCGGAAACGCGCCCTGAATACCGGCGACGACGTTGCCCTCAATGGCATGAAACAGCGCGGTGGGTTCGACACCATACCGGTAGGAGAAGGCGACGATGTACGTCTGCAGCCCTTTGTTGACGATGAGAATTCCCGCAAGCACCGCGACGAATGGCGCGACTGCGCGGAGTCGGTCGCCGAAGAACACACGGTCGTTGCGGAGCCGTGCCAACCGGTCGCGGTCGACACAAATCACCAGCAACGCGACAAGCAGGACTGCGGTGACACTGAGGACGACAGCGGCCATCCCGATGGTGAGCAGCAGACTCATTTAGTCGTCGCTTGCGGCAACCGCTCGCTCGCCAAACTCGACGGTTGTGCCGCTGTATCGGCAGTCTTCAAGCGCGTGTTTCGCCGCATACCCCGCCTCGTGTGCGGAGTCGCCTTGACCGACACCGACCTGCAGTGCGACGTCGACGTCGCTGTTGACGTGGTCGACGGCCGCCCGGTAGTCAGCGGCCGACAACGCGGGACAGACCGCGATGATGTTGTCACCGCCGACGAAAAACGAGAGCGCGCCGTGTTGTCGCCGCATGTACTCCATCAGTGACGCATACCCCCGTTCGATCTGAATAAACGAGTCGAACTCGTTGAGCCGGTCGGTGTACTTGCCGGTCGCATTCTTGACGTCGAAGTGCGCAATGGTGAGCGGCCGCTGTCGACCGGCCGACAGGAACTCGCCAGCCAACACCTCGGTTCGCGTTTCGTCTTGGGCACTGCCGACGGCCTGAATCTCCTCGGTGGCCGCCTCCAGCGCGTCGACGGGTGTGTCGGCGGCGCCGACACCGAGACTGATCGTCACCGGATACCGGTTGCGGATGCTCTCTTGGAGGGTCTCGTGGGCGGTGCGGTCGATCCCGTTGGTGACGGCGATCATGTTGTCGAATCGGGTGAAGAACACGTAGCCGTCGCGGCTGCCGACGAACTGGGCCACATCGGCAAACAGCCGCGATTGGAGGGTTTGGAG
>LKMJ01006775.1_pt1 | contig 10801 bp, 15 predicted proteins | sample 643391 | NCBI WGS metagenome assembly LKMJ01 (sample SAMN04112250, study PRJNA286221) | soda lake metagenome | biome: soda lake; feature: Kulunda Steppe; material: water; isolation source: sample PL-Br10 brine of Picturesque Lake | place: Russia: Kulunda steppe | collected 2010-07
GTAGTAGTAGTAGTAGTAGTAGTAGTAGTAGTAGTAGTAGTAGTAGTAGTAGTAGTAGTAGTAGTAGTAGTAGTAGTAGTAGTAGTAGTAGTAGTAGTAGTAGTAGTAGTAGTAGTTAAAGTCCCGGTAATAGTACTTGTCGTACTAGGACTACTAGTCTACTCTAGTAGTTTGGAAGTAGTACTACTAGTAGTCTACTCTACTAGAGTCTAGTAGTAGTATGGTAGTACTACCACTGGCAGTCTACTCTAGTAGTGCTACTAGACCTCTGTCAAGAAAATAGCAACACAAAGCTTTGGGACCAACACCACTCCAGGTCATGCCTAAAGGAATGGAAAATACAGCCATCACCTCAAACTTCTGATTTGCAGCCTAGGAGGCTGTCAAACAGATACTTGCCAATTTTTTTTAGCTGATTCTTAATTGATTCCCAGTTGATTCAACCGACCAGTTGTTTCATGGTTGTTTCAATCATTTCCTAGTTGAAACCTGATTGATGGTTGAATCAACCACTGTTTCAACTGGACCTGGTTGAATCAATCATGGTTGATTCAACCACCCAAACATTTCTGACGCACTCGCGTAACACAGACAAGTCGGGAGTGGTGCGCTTTACACCTAAGATTCCTTTAAGCAAGCACATATGAACTGTTTGCAGAGGGCAGTCCATCTCATGAGATGAGCTGATCATGAGAAGCTGATCAGCTTCTTGCTTCATGTACCTAGTGCCCCATATTTGACTTGCACTGCATGGCATACATGCTTGCTGGAAGTGCATATCCTTTAGCCAACCAAAGCATGCTGTGTGGTCTATCTGTTAACCAGTGCTCCGATGCAAACTGCCTGATTCTACGACAACCAGCTATGAAAGGCGTAAGCATTTGCTCAGCTGCAGAAGCCATGTTGTGTGTCTTGGTGAAGATCATGCCCAGGTATTTAAGAAAATCTTTGCTGGCAAGCTACAGTCACTGTGTTGTCCAATGAGTGTTGTAAGTCGAGATCGAGTTTTTTGCTTCTACACTCGGCCTAGGCTAAGCATGCTGAAGGATAGCACAGTATTGCTTATTCCACACAAAAGGGTATTCTGTTGGCAAAGTATTTTCTTTTTGATCAACGATGGAGAGCCACAAGCAAATCAGCCTAACCACTAGGTTCACGATTATGCCTAACTTGCAAGCTTGCACTCTCAGGTTGAATGGGGAGCACGCGAAGTAGCATACCAGTACATCTGCCAGTACATCTTGTAAAGGACTCAAGAATCATATCCATGTCAAGCAGAAAACGCATTGCCTCTCTGCATTCGAAAGTCAAGATGACAGGCAGAGAGACAGGTGGGCTGCAAGACTTACCCTGAAGGCATGCCCATACCCTGAGAGTCGAAACCGGTTGTTGGCAAATCCACAATAGGCTCTGTGACAAATGTGACTTGCATGATGTCCAGGGCGAAAAGCATGTCCTTTTCAAAGCCCTTACTGAGAAATGTGCTATTTGAGAAGGAGATACGCAGAACAACTCGCTAATTGTACTGGTAGGACTTACACTGGAGACAGGCGCTTTTTACTTTGACAGCATTGGAGCTGAGATTTGAAATTGTTTCTCTTGAAGAAGACATAAATATTATTCCTTTTTCTTTCTGAGACTACGGATATTTTTTGTCTACCAGTGGCTGGCAGTGTCCAGCAAGCCCAGCAGTCAACCCATCTAGTTGAAGGTCTAAACCCATTGTAACTTAAGTTACCCTGAAGGTATGCACCACCTTGTAAGACGGTGGAGACAGGCTGACCAAAGCTTTAAGGGAAGGCAGGATGACAGTTTGCAGCTGGGTATGGAGCTTGCCATCCCTTACAATGCTTCTGTAAGTTCCTTATCCGACAATTTTAAGCCATGAGCCACACTTCTTCTGCTACGATGGCTTTCTAGAGCGAGGAAAGAAAGGAAAAGAAAAGTAATGTAGGCAGTGAAAATACTCCCTACAACAATCTATCTATAGCAAGGTGTCCTAAGCTCCTAGATGGACCCAAGGCATATGAAGCGCGTTAAATGATTGGTAATGACTGGTTCAGCACCACATGCAAGATCACAGAAAATTGGTGCACTTCACACTTGAACTCTGCTCTCCCCTGCATGCTCAACCTCAAATACTGCTTTCCACAAACAAGCAATCAGCTTTTGGCAGGCGCAAGTGTTAGATTTAATGCCGCCGCATATCCCAGCTTCGGGCGCTTGTTCTTTATTTCATGTGCACGGACACGCAAATAGTCTGTGTCCAGCTTCAACTTCTCCAGCTGTGATGTGAGTGCGGCACGCGCTTGTTGCAGTGAGCGCACATCGGCTTCCCGATCCTGCAACCGCCTCTCCAACTGCAAGCATGTGCAAGTGTGCATGCATGCAAAAAACATGACGCAGTGTGTGTTTGCAGTGCAAACATCGCACCAATACAATGTACCAACAATTGTGCTTGCATGTACTGCCAGGTAGTCACGCTCAGTTAGTGTGTACATGTGTGTCTGCGCCTCAAGTCCAAGTGTGGAATTCGCATAAAAAGGCATACAATATAGCACTTGAATAAGCAGTTGTGCAGATTTGCATACTCATGTGCATGTGTGTGCCTCCTCGCGCCTGCATGTTTTAAGAATGAAAAAGGCATGCTTGGTTTTTGAGCATGAAACCTGCTACGGCACACACAAATGCATTGTATATGTAGTGAAGCCTTAATTGCTTAGCAGCATGGAGGGGTCATACAGGGCCTGCCTAAAAGACTTCGCCATTTAAAATGGTCTAGTTAGCAACAGCCCTTTGAGGCTGTTAGTGGGCCTTTGAGTAACAGCTGAAATCTCAGGTGCTCAGTCAATTGGCTTTGTGCTATGATTTGTAGTGTTCTCTTTAGCGTCTGCATGTGTGTCTCTTTTATATGAGTGCATGTGTGCATGCTTGCATGTGTGTACGTGCATGCATGTGACTGCATGTGCACATCGTGTTTGTACAAACCAATGCCTGTGCAACTGCAGACTTTACCTGTGCCTGCGCATCCCTGGCTGCACACGCCTCCTGTGTCAGACGAGCCCTCTCCTCTGCTGCAGTTGCTGCAGTGGCAGCTACCGCATCCTTTGCCTCCTGCTGCTGGCGTGCTAGCTGCTGACCCATGCGCTTGGCATCCTTGGCTGCCTGCACAGGGCCAAATATCCCAAACATGTATTATCAAAAGTCGAGATTGGCAGTATGAGCCACTGCTGCTGAATCTATGGACATTGACGCTGAAAGTAGCGTGGGATTGCGGTATCTGTGCCAATTGTGTGCTCATTTGTTAAACCGTACAGGGTATGTAAATGGTATTCAGTCTCCCAACGAATGGGCTTTACACCCCTTGAGCGCCTGCTAGTAGTAAGCCTACAATGCTCGATGAGCCTCTGGTGGGTACGCAGTAGATTGCGTGCAGAAAGATTAACACGTTGATGTGTTATAGAACCTAGGCTATTTGATGATCAGCCCATGTACGTGCTCCTTGTGCACACACCCAGGGCAGGTACAAGGCTGTGTGATACAACAATTTGTTTACCTGCCAATGCAGCTGGTATCTCTCAATGTGAACTTACCAGACTCATGTACCCAACGCGAACTTCCATCCCACACACGCAAGCATGCGTGCATGCATACGCACACTCACCTGCTGCGCGCTGTGCTCTGCTGCTGCCAGCTCTGCCTTCAGCCTTGCAAGCTCTTTTTCCTGTTCACGAGCCTCAGTGGCCTTGAACAGAGCGCCGCCCTCGTCTGCATGACACGCACAGTTGATGGCCGGGTGGCTGAAATCGAGGCAGGCGCACACAGCGAATGGGCCAGACGGCTGAAACCGAGGCAGGGACACAGCTGAGACCAAGGCAGATGCACACAGCAGATGGCCAGACGGCTGAAACCAAGGCAGACAGATAACAGATGTCCCACTTGCTTGGGCTTGAAGGAATGTTGCAACTACCAACGTTCACTGCCCTCAGTCCTGATACACTGAGTCAGCTGATTGCTTACAACCTAGGGGATTGCACTCTCTGCATAGACAATATTCAAGAGGCTTAATATGGCAAGTCAGGTCATCTTGCTATGCTCTACGCTATGCTGCCCCTTTGTGGACGCTGCACGCTTCGCAACTGGTGCAATGTCAGCCTGATTTCTTGTCTTATTCCTCGATCACTCCGCGGAAATAATCACTTGGAGCTTGGATTTCCCGGACAGCATCACTCGCCAGAGGTCCAAACGCCACACATTCACAGGTCCAAACGCCACACATTCACAGGTCCAAGCGCCATACATTCACAGGTCCAAACGCCACACATTCACAGGTCCAAACGCCACACATTCACAGGTCCAAGCGCCACACATTCACCAGGTCCAAACGCCATACATTCACAGGCCCAAACGCCATACATTCACAGGTCCAAACGCCACACATTCACAGGTCCAAGCGCCACACATTCACATGTCCAAACGCCATACATTCACCAGGTCCAAACGCCAAACATTCACAGGTCCAAACACCATACGTTCACAGGTCCAAAAGCCATACATTCACAGGTCCAAACGCCATTCATTCACCAGGTCCAAACGCCACACATTCACAGGTCCAAACGCCACACATTCACAGGTCCAATAAAAAAGCCACGTACAGGCATCTACACTGATGTCTCACTTGTTGACTTGTCTTCCCTCTGTATCCTATTGCGATGGAAGGCTGTAGTATGGGCTTTGAGACAATGACATTTGCTAAGGAGACGGCCTACGATGATCAGACCGTGAAGAAACACGGGGGCCAGGCATTCTGGAGCATCGGTGCCTCATACTGGAAGGTTGACGGTCATCAGCGACTCTGAAGTGTGCCTGACCCACCAACATCTGTCTCCAGCATCACAGACAGCATTTCATGTCACACTCCGCCGGTCCCTTGCCATATGCTTGAGCCACCCATCCTGCGGACCTGCACCTTGCCAGACACAGGCAGCCCTGCATGAAACAGGACAAGGGGATGTGCACGGCTGCTCCCCTCCCGCACGCCGCACCTCGCGAGCACAACACAGCCTTTGCTTCAGGCGCGCGGTTGCGGCTGGCTGTTACATGCCCTCCACCTAGCACGCGCACCTCTTTAAAGTGGTAGAGGGATGGTGCACTGCCTGTCACTTGGCACGTACCTTGCTGCGTGCGGATGGCGTGATGATGGTGGGAGGGCTTGCCGCCCGGAGGCCCCGGTGGCGGGCCTGGGTCGTCCGCCATGAAATGGGTGACCCCGGCTTCCTTCAGCAGCGCCCGGGCCTGGGCCAGCAGCGCCCGCAGCCGCGCCACCGCTTCCTCCTGCGCGCCGGCAGGGGCATGGATGGTCAGTAGGTGTGTATGTGTGTGCGCGCGCATGTGTGCATGTTTCAAAAGCGAGTGCGCAGGGGTGAGGGGGCACACACCTACGTGCGTGGCATCCATGTGGCGCTCCCTGCGCTGCTCCTGACACCCATCCTGGATTCAAAGCTTGGGATCCAAGTCCATGACTCATGGCCTTTGAGCTGGTGACCAGCAGCTTTTGGGCCTTGCGCTTGGCATCAGAGGCTGTGGTGGGTGCTCACCTGCGTGCTGGCCGAGATCAGAGGCCGCGGTTGGCGCTCACCTCCTTGTGGGCTTCATGCTTGAGGTCGCGGATGGCCACCTCCAGGCGCGCGTGCTTGGCGTGCGCGTCAGACAGGGATGCTGAGACCAGCTCGGCCTCGCGCTTGGCCGCCGCTGCACTGTTGCGGTGCCTCTGCACGTATAGCATGCCAGGCACAGCACCAGGGCGATGCGTTGCACGATGGCACTCACACAGCTGGGTGGGCCCTGATGTGCGGTGCCTGCACTTGAACTTTTTTTTTCATACCCTTGAAGGCTGGATGCAAGCTGATGCAAGCAAAGAGGCCAGCGCACAGCTGCACACGTGCAGAACATGCGGCAAGCTTCAGCACGGTGACGATGGTGATGGTGATAATGATGATGGTACACTCTCTACTCAAAGCCTTCTGTTGAGCCCTGTGGCATGGTTTGTGTGTTAAGCATCAACCTGCAGCAATAGCTGCAACAGTGAAGCTTCAGCTGCTAAAAGAATGGGGGCGCTGTGGCAGGATCTGAAACAACCTGGTAGCATCACAGATGGCAACAGCATTAACATAAACAACAACACAACAACAACAGCAACAGCAGCAGCGGCAACAGCAGCAGCAGCAGCAGCACCACCACCACCATCACCACCATCACCACCACCTAAGTTTGTGACGGATTCCTTCTTACTATTGATGCGGTCATCCTGGTTTGCACAGTCTTATGGCAAATGCTGGCAGACCATCGGAAGGCCTCCTGTTTAGCTGCACAGATGTGTATTGGCGGAGCCACCCATGCCATGAAAGCCTCACCTGCGCTTCGTCCTTGGCGGCCTGCAGCCTCTCTTCCATTGTCCTGTCCTCACTCTTGCTCCCCTCATTGTTGCCACCCACGCTTTGGCCCCAAGTTGCCCCACTCCTTTGGGATTTGGGCAAGCAAATGGTGCAGCACGCACAGCTTGTTTGGCATGCACAATTGTTCAAGTCACACTTAATCCCTCTGGGATCCATCTGCTTTGGACCTGGATTGCGCCGCTCCTTTTGTCTTTATGCAGGCATGTGGCATATGGCGCGCAGCGCCCGCAGTGCACGCTCACGATGCACATAGACATCTTTACGCAGGCATGTGGCATATGGCACGCATGGCCCACACTGCACACTTGCGATGCTTACACACAGACAAATAAGTGCTTCAAGCGAATTCCATTTGCCGGGACTGCCTTCCGGCAAGCAAATCAGGACAGAATTCAAAATATCATTGAACAAAACAAAAGCAGCACTCCCTGAGGTTCCTAATACTTGGCCCCAGCACCCAGCACCGGACACCGGGCACCTAGCGTCTGGCACCTGGCCCTGGCACCAGGCACCTGGCCCTGGCCCCGGCACCGGACACCGGGTGCCTAGCGTCTGGCACCAGGCACCTAGCGTCTGGCACCTAGCGTCTGGCACCAGGCCCTGGCCCCAGGCACCCGGCACCGGACACCGGGTGCCTAGCGTCTGGCACCAGGCACCTGGCCCCAGGCACCTGGCACCGGACCGCACCCGCACCATCACAGCGATTCGTCACTGGAGGCGGCGTGAAAACAGGTGTTGCACAGCAGGATGCGATGGAAGGGCATTGCATACGGTCATTGCAGCAAACGGGTAACCCAGCGGCCCTCCTACAGTATGAACATGCGTGTGGAGTGCCTAGCATTTTAACCAAACTAGACCATTTCCCAAAGTAAAGCAATGTCCACATCCTTACAGCGTGTTTACAACCGATCCCAGTTAGAAAGTTTAAAGTTTTTCAATAAACACCAGTCAGATTTGAAACCGATTTTTGCAAACCCATTGCGTCTACAGCACCAACCCTTTTCTCTTCTACGTAATCGCTTTCCAAGCCTTCTAAGGCCACAGGGTCATTACCAAGAGCCATTAGCTGCTTTTTTAGCTTTCTCCCACCTACGGGGAATGAAACACCGCTCCCTGAATTTCGCACGACTTCCTGGGGGTGGTTTGCAGATCGTTTTTAAAACACCGCTCCGTTTTTGCAAACTGACAAAAAAAGACCGGTGTTGTAAACACGCCACTAACCCAGCCATGCAGTCCTCACCTTGGCCTCTTGCACACCTCCCCTGTACTCACCCCTGCACCCCTCCTGCACTCACCTCGCCCTCCTGTTCTCCTCCTGCAGCTGCTCTATCTGACTCCGGGCCACAGAAAGCTCGAGCCTCAGCTCCCGCACCTGAGCCGCTTGCTCAGCCTCGGCCTGCTGGCGTGAGCCTGCAGAGCATACCAGACCAATGGGCAGGGGCAAGCGGCTGACGTATGCCTGCTGCATTTGCAGGCGGGGCTCAAGTTAATTTAGCAGGGCTCGCACAGGCCCCACGAGCACTTACATGCGCGCAGCAGCCAAAAAAAATGTCCAGTCCCTTTTGGCACACAGACACAACACACACAACACGGCATGGGATCGGTTCAGTGCTAGTGCACAATGTCCCCGGTCCCATTGCTCCCTGGCCTTCAAACAATTGTAACCCTTCTGGCACAGAACTTGTACTCTTTTGGGGCACAGCAAGACATGTTATGCACAGCAAGTGATGTTGCGCACAGCAAGACATGATATGCACAGCAAGACATGTTACGCACAGCATGACATGTTACACACAGCAAGACATGTTATGCACAGCAAGTGATGTTGCGCACAGCAAGACATGTTACGCACTGCATGACAGGTGCATGTACACAGCGTGACTAGAGGATAAAAGGCAGAAAGTGGCATGGTGGGCATGCAGACGGAATGAGTATGAGTGATGGTAAGAAAGATATGGCATGGGCTATGGCAAAGAAGGGGAGCAAGGTGCCAAGTATGAGAGGCTGAAGCCTTGGAAAGACAACCACGCTCGATCCATGGTCTAGAGCACCATAAATATTGTAATGGGCCCAGCATAAATGAGAGACAAATCGATACAGAATGGGTGAAAGTTCAAAAGTAGGAATCTAGGTTCATGAGATGCAGCATCTCGATGGCACTTTCATAAGCTTTGCATTTACTTGCTGTCCCTGTAAAATATACCTGGCCAGCCTTCCTATATACCCTGCTATCCAGATGTGTGGGCTTGGAATGCTTGATTGTGCAATGCTCCACGTAGATGAATAGCAGTGGATGACCACTTGACGCAATGTACTTTGCATTTTGTACCCCCCATTTGTAGCATGGGGTATTTGTACCCCCCATTTGTACCCCCCATGCTCAGGCATGGGGCTGCAGTTCAATTTATTCCAACATGATTCATTCCAAAAGATTGATCAGGGTCCATAGAGATAGGTGCAAAGGATGTGGTTTCAAATAAGGGTTTCTTTAGCAAATGTGCTCTGGAGGCCTTGCCACAGCAGTTCAGTAGATCTACCTGCGGCATCAGCAGTCTCTTGAATCTCAGCCTGCAGCTTCACAGCATAAGCCTGCACGCAATGGCAGAATTTCAACTTTTTGTGGGAAGAGAGTACTTGCTTTAATGCAACACAACCCCTTGCAGTCTGTATTAGATGAAATCATGAACTTGAAAGAAAATTACTTTGAAGTGTACTCATGCACTGGTAAAGCTGATGGCTTAGGGATATGACCATCTGGGGAATTTGGAGTGGCACAAAAATACCTGGCTATCATCAATTCCCTATTAATTATTGATTGTCTGGCTTGCCAATGACTCCAAAATAAGATCAGGGACTCCTTAATTGCAGCACATGGCAGCAGGAATGAAAAGGAGGCCAGCCACATTTCAAACTGCACAGGGCTTGGAGCATGCAGTACAAGAATGCAGACGTAAGGCGCCCACCACGTGGCTTGTGCTCTCACATCTGAGCAGCCATGGGCTTTGTAAGCAATTACAAGGCTTGCGTATAATCACGCTTTGCATAAGCCAAGTCCAGCGTGGCGCAGCACAGGTGACACGCCAGCCATGAGGCACATGCTCGCACACCTGGGCTGCCTTAAGCTGCATGCACAGCTGCACGCCTGGCACAGGGTGTCATGCCAGCCATGAGACATATGCTCGTACACCTGGGCTGCCTTAAACTGCATGCACAGCTGCATGCCTGGGGCGCTCGCATGCAATGCATAGAAAACACAGTGGCAGGACCTTCCCCTATAGCCCTCAGCATCCCAGACATGAGGCACGTACAGCATCCCAGACATGAGGCACACCTGGGCTGCCATGAGTTGCGTGCGCAGCTGCAAGTTTGCCTCTGCTGCCGTTAAGGTACACTCAGCTTTGCTGTCCTCGCCCAGCAGTGCTTCTGCGCGGCAAGCAAGGTCATTGGCCCCATCAGGCATGTCACCCTTGTGCAGCTAATGCCATAAGTGCTTTCACAAACAATCAAGGTCGTGGGCCATTGGATAAGTGGTATTGTTGTCCAGCTGTTGCTTTGCATAACGTTTCACCCATAGATCGCGCCTTACTCCTTTGCAAGGTACATGACCCCTCCTCATACAGCCTTTCAGCCCTGTTTGGTTGACCCGTTCCAGCAAATCTAAACAGTATTTCTGACAAGGCTGCAAGTTGGAGGCAAAGTCCGTGACAACCCTGGTCCATGCACAAAGCAGCAGAGTGCGCTTGCTGATAAAAAGTTCAGTCCAGTCTCGTGGCTACCCTTCGCCCAGCCTCGATCAAACATTTCAGACGTTCCTGCTTGAGATGCACTGGGCAACCTTTAAAAAATAAGGTAAAGAGATCCATAGAAAAGAATCAGACCCCCAGTAATAGAACACGCTGGAGCTCAACGGTCAGAGTCGCACCCCACACACACCTGTGCCATCATCTACATTCTTTACACCCCCCACACACCTGTGCCATTATCTTCATTCTTTACACCCCACACACACCTGTGCCGTCATTTTCATTCTTTACACCCCACACACACCTGTGCCATCATTTATATTCTTTACACCCCACACACACCTGTGCCATCATCTTCATTCTTTACACCCCACACACACCTGTGCCATCATATCCATTCTACATACCCCGCACAGCCCAGACCTCTACTCTGTGCAAACCCATGCCGCCATGCCTGCTCTGAGCAGCCAGCACTGTTTTCCTATGCCCTGAGTGCTCCTCCAGTCTTTTGTCTCCGCTACTGTGCTCCGTTACGCACTCACACACACACACACTCGCACACACACACACACACACACACACACACACACACACACACACACA
>LKMJ01006776.1_pt1 | contig 10799 bp, 9 predicted proteins | sample 643391 | NCBI WGS metagenome assembly LKMJ01 (sample SAMN04112250, study PRJNA286221) | soda lake metagenome | biome: soda lake; feature: Kulunda Steppe; material: water; isolation source: sample PL-Br10 brine of Picturesque Lake | place: Russia: Kulunda steppe | collected 2010-07
GCAGCCGTAAGAACAGTGTCTGGATGGTAGAGGAACTTCACAACACCCATCCAGACGCTTGCTGAGAATCTAAGCTTGTCAGTTGTGACTATCTACTGACTCGATGGGAACTACCGAGGGTAGATGATGAAAAGAAATGGCTGTACGCAGCGGTCGATACAGAGTCGAAGTTACTGCTGGAAATCAACGCATACAGCCGCCGCGGGATTAGTCCCGCAGCGGCGTTTCTCTATTATTTTACCGAAAAATACGACGTTTCCGGGGCGGAGTTTCTGATTAATGACGGTGACTACCTGATTGACCCCTTTCGACGAGATTTAAGCGGTCAGCCAAACTATACTGAACAGAGGCAAATTGAAAAGTGGTTCCGGACAATGTCGATGCGAATTAACTGCTTTCATTCGTTCTGGAGGGGCAATCAATCCAGCGCACTCCGATGGTTACGCCAATTTAGACATCATTACAACCACGATCAACCAAACCAGGCGCTAGATAATCAGACGCCTGCTGAAATGGTGCTCAACTAGACCGTTCCCACAAGATTGAATTATATTTTAATTAAGTTCGGAGTCGCGCAGTTTGTTATGCCTCGCTACGACGATTACGGGTATCTTTTCAATATTTAATAACTTAGCAATAGATATTCTGTGACCACCTCCCCCAAGCCGAATAATTTCGCCATTTCTACCTATTGCTACTCTAGGTTCATCAGGATATTCACATTCACAGATGGTAAAAGACTCAGAGTCGTCTACTGGGATCTCGCTTTGTGATTTATATCCATTTTTTTTAATAGACTGAATCAGATCGTCATACTTCCTCATCTTGCTTTTTACTGCATAATTCTCTTCCCCATTTAATATTTTTCGCTGATACCTTTCAGTATCTTCCCAATTTTTGTTTCCAATAATTCTGTCGTAAATGGCCTGGTATGTGGGCGAACTATCATATTTATGTCGGCACATATCCCAAGGCCCTCCAAATTCCCCAACAATAGGTGAATTCCAGAATTTACTCCTTTTTGCAAACTTGTCCTTTGAAGGAAAACTGGTTTGTGAGAATGTAGAAAAATATTCAATCCTATTTGGATCAACATACTCGATTTTGGGCAAATTTTTTTCATCATTTTTTTCATGAATTAATATTATGTAGCCTATAGACAAATATTGCAGTATAAATAGACATATTCGTTTTAATATATATCTTATACCTCTATATTTAGTGTGCAGGTATAGTTTTTTGACGTACCCCATTTCTTTATTGTATTTATTGAATTCCATATTTATATAATTGGTAGAAAATCATCGCCTACTAGACGAGTTGTGTGATTTCACTACTAGTTCAAGCGTTTTGAGGAACAAGCAGGTCATAATGAGTAGTTTTCACGACACTCGCAAACCTGCTCAGAAAGACGTTAGAGATAGATTGTGATGAGGTTTGGAGAACAAGCGCATCCCGACATCCGGCAAGATGTTCGGGGTGCGACTCCATTCGATGGGACTGTCGGTGCGGGAAGTCGTTGCTGTGCTTGAATTCCTCGGCGTTGACCGGCCTCATGGAGCCATCTGGAACTGGACGCATGATCTCGCTGAAGCCCAAGTTGATCCGCCGACGGCGGCCGTCGTGGGTCGTCGTCGATGAGAAACAAATCAGGGTTGATTGTGAAAAGAAATGGCCGTACCCAACGGTTGATACAGAGTCAAAGCTACTGCTGGAGATCAACGTATACAGCCGCCGCGGGATCTGTCCCGCGGCGGCATTCTTCCATCATCTGACCGAGACACATGACGTTTCGGACGTGGGGTTTCTGGTTGATGGCGTAGACTACCTGACTGCCCTCTTTCGACATAATCTGAGCGGTCAGCTCAATTATACCGAACAGAACCACAATAAAAATGGTTCCAGACGGTGTCGATGCGGATCGAACTCTTTCACTCGTTCTGGAGAGGCAGTTAATCCATCGAACGTCGGTGGTTACGCCGGTTTAGACACCTATATAAGCACGGTCGCCCGAACTAAGCGGTAAATAATTAGACGCCTGCTGAGGTGGTGCTCAATTAGACAGACTCTATGAAAGTCCTGTAGCTCCTGGCGCGTGAATCACTATCACAGGAGTTGGGAGAGATCGTTCAGGCACTAGTGCAACAAGCATGCCAGACAGACTGATCCTCACCCGCGGAAGAAGTGAAAAATTGTGCCAAAGAGCACGCAAAGGAGTCTTTCCGAATCATGCGCGAACAACCCCGGCGGAGGCGTTGTATGTAACTCGAATTGACACTCACCGCGATACGCACAAGTTGCCGTCGTGCACGACGACGGAAAATTGTATGTTGATTTTCATATCCGAACAACAAATTCGAACAGTATGCTGGCAGTGCGGCTGGTATCGGAGCCACGGAGAACTACCGCCCTATCTACGAGGTGCTCAATGAGCGCCTCAACATTACTCTGGCAAATACATCAAAGAATTGTTTGTTCACCGATGAACTATGAAAACAGATCAACTAGAAGCCAAGCGGTTCGCTCTCATGCTTCGGTCAGGAATGTTTGCCGAAAGCCACATCCCGAAGGACGAGATCCCCGAACTACGGGATCACATCCGTACTCGTAAAGATCTCATCGATGGACGCACAGTCGAAAATCGTGTCAGATCGGTTCTCAAACGAACGGCTAATGCGTACGAGAGTGAGTTGTTCGGTCCGAATGGGCGAGAGTTCCTTGCAGAACTCTCGCTCAGCACTACCGACCGCACAACCATTGAGGCTCATTTCTCCGTGATCAATGAGTACAATAAGCAGATCAAGGCTATCAAAAATGAGATTGGGCGGCATGTGTTGGAATCAGATAATTCACGGTTGCAATTGTCCTTGCAGAAGTGGGTGAAATTGATCAGTTTGATTCTGATAACGCTCTGGTGAGCTATGCCGGTCTCAACCGAGTTATTCACCAACGTGGTGAAAAAAAGAAACACCGAAGTATCAGTAAAAAGGGCTCATCGCAGTTGTGCTGGGCCCTCATTCAGGCTGCTGTCAGACGTGATGACTATTTGAGCATTATACAAAAAGTATGAAGGAGAAATAAAGATGAGTTGGTATCGTAACAACAGTGCGGAAGATGCTCTTCTCAATTTATTACATGTCCTCACGTAAATAAACGTACACCCCACCGAGGTTAGTGCCTAAGCGATCTGCCCGATCGCTCAAGCGGCTTATTTTCGGCTGCATAGAACAGCTATCAGATTCTCGTTTACAGTCAATTGATACCATATCTGCCATCACACCGCCGTTGGCTCACCCGAACAACTATTTCTCCGTCAGCTTAGTTTACGCTGCAGAACTTTCATAAGAACGCCAGAATCATTAAAATTAAATTCGCATCTGTATGCTCTAAATTATTACTAAAATATTATTACCTCAACTAAATTATGTTCTATTAATTAATAATACCATTGTGATAGTAAAGATTGCAGTGAAATCAGCAAACCAAGTATTAAGCATTGATACAAAAAGATATATAGACAGTAGACAGACAGATGAAATTTTTAAATTTGTACTCAGCCGGAAAATTCCTTTGGATGCAGCGAAAACCATGAGTAAAAATAATGTAAGCCCAATAATCCCAGTTCCAGTTCCTATATATAAGTATGTATTGTGTGGTGGAAAAGACGATCCCATCAGCGGTTCAATTGCTGTAGAGAAGGTACCCGCCCCGGTACCAATTAGAAAATTTTCACTGAATAATTTAAAACCTGCATTGTAAATTTCAAATCTGGAACCAATGCGCGCCTCTCTAGCTGTGGCATCTCCCGAAAAGAACGCAATTGCGCTGATCCAATTTTCCATCGCTAGTGGAAGTTCTACCGCTTCACGGAACAAATAGCCAATAAATACTGTGGCTGGAATAACGATTATGTATGGTTTGGTTAACCTGCGAAAGAAGTACGAAACCCCCCCAATATCGTCACGTGAGTCGTAGATGGAAATCAGTAATATCAAAAACAGTAGTATCGCAACCGTCGCTGATCCTTGACGTGAACCGGTAAAAAACAGTGAGATAGCAGCAAAAGGTAAATAAGCGATTGATAAGATATGAATCTTACTCGAATTGAGCGAAAGCGAAGAAGTATGGGCTGCTACGTACCAAGCGAGTGGAAGTCCAAAAGCTAGACGTGCCGCCACGTAATTCGGTCCACTAACAGTATCACCAATTCGGAAATGTCCAAACATAATTAAGTCAGTCCATTCAATGATAAGAAGTATATAGCAACCAGCAACGTAGGCAAAGGCCGCAACTGCAACATCTGATTTGGTTCTCAAGAGATCCCATAGTACTAAGGAAAAAAGTGAACCCGATAAAAGTGTAAAAAATAATGTTGCGGTTGAGCTGAAACTGATTGACCACAGCCCGCTGAACCCCACCCATGAAACAAGTAGAAAGAGCATTATATGGAACACATCTGGTTGACGAATTACGTTATATTGACTCAAATATAGAATCCACACAAACCCTGCTAGTGCCCCAACAAAACGAGCTATTGTAAATCCAGGTAAGACAGACAGCAATGCCCTCCACGGTAGAATAAATATTAATAAAATACTCAGCACGTACGCTACGCGCCGAAAAGTGCCATAATCCGAAATAGATGTACAGTAAGTATTTTTCATTAGGTTTACGCAGTTTTGTTCAGATCCCGCATTATGCGAGTTCTGTTTTTATTAATGAGTTTCATTCAGATAGCTCTTTCCGATATATCTGCTCTATCTTGTCTGCGGTTATTGTGGCAGAAAATCTATTTTTGACGACAGATACTCCCTGAGATGCAAACATTTTTTTACGGCCATTATTTCGAACAATATTAATAATACTATTTGAGATCTCTTCAGTACTTGGATCAGTCCCCAATACTATTCCCGTCTCTCCGTCGGCCACAGCTTCAGAAACACCTGCAGTATCTGTAGTAACAACTGGAGTTCCACACGCCATTGCTTCCAATGGGACACGCGGGAACGCTTCACCGTGTTCAGTGGAGGTCAGAACTAACAGATCCAACGAAGCCATTATTTTAGCAACATCAGAGCGGTACCCAAGTAAATGGATATTAGAAGAAAGACCACGCCTCTCCACAGCTTCAGTGATTTGTTCCGCATATCCTTCGTTGTCTTTTCCGACAATAACGAAGTGTATACTCTGGTCTTTCTCGAGAGTTTTGAGCGCACTGTCGACGAACAGCATTGGTCGTTTGCGTGAAACGAGATTTCCTACAAAACCAACAATCGGTGCTGATGTGCTAATATTTAATTCGTCGTGAAGATACGTTTCATCCTCCTCGGAAAATTCAGAAAGATCAACACCATTGTACACAACAGATGAACAGACTTGGGAGAGTTGATCGTGACTAAAGCGCCGTTTGTTAGACTTCGCAACAAAAATTAGGCGATCACAGACCCGTAGTCGCATACGATCCCAAGAATTTGCTCGCTCGCTTCGGACGTGCCAGATGACCGGGATATTCAATGTTTTGGCAGCACTCCCCCAAATCATCGTTGTTAATCCGTCGTTAGTGTGAACAAGATCAATACTCTCCCTTTTCAGCAAATTTCTTATTTTCCAAATATATGGGAGAAGATGGACACCAATTAGAGCCTCCGTGAGAGCAGTATTATTTCCTCTAATCTGTTTAGAGAGTGAATCTCCTAGTGGCAGCGTCACAGTCTGAAATCCATTTTTATTCATTTTCTCAACAGCGGACTTCTCTTCACCAAATACAAATAATGGAGTAAACTTTTCGTCGACAGTAGCTGCTAACAACTTCGTACTGACTAACGATCCCCCTGTTGGGTTCAAAATATATGGGTAACAGATCTTCCGAGACATCTATTGCGAGTCACCGACTCTATATTAAATAATTCTATGCTTTGTCTTCAAAGAAACGGTCTGGTTGAAATGATTTGAGAAGCGAGTAGATTGTACTGAGGTGCGACTACATTGATACGACTGTCGGTGCAAGAAGTCATTATTATGTTTTATTTAGCATTGACTAGTCTCATGGAACGGTCTGGAATTGGATGTCCAATCTTTCCGAAGGTCAGGCTGACTCACCAATCGCCAGGGTACCGCTAGTTGCCGTTGATAAAAATAAGTAGAGGTTTAAAAAGATTTGAGTATTATTGGAGACTATTCTATTTTATCACAATCTTATTCTTTAATTTCACCATCATGGAAATTACATTATTTGGGTGAAATTCACCACAACGTTCAACACATTGTTGTTTCGATTCTTTGAGTTTAGATTCATTGCTGCCGAACGAATCAAACAACGTTGCAATAGCTTTCGGATTGCGAGGCTCAACAACTTCACCAGCTTCACCAACCGCCCAAGAGGAACCCCCAGTGTTAGTCACAATCATTGCACACCCAGATTGCATCGCTTCAAGAACTGTCCGACTAAATGGTTCCGGCCAGATCGCGGGATGAACAAAAACATCAGCTGCCTCATAGAACTTACGAACTTCATTATTCTCAACAAACCCCTGAAAATTGATAGTGGATTGATTTTTATTCATCTGGGCTATTTTTTCTAGTCGTTCCTTCTCGTCACCTTCGCCGACAATATTGAGAACAATCGGTTCTGTAGTGTGGTTTGTGGAACGAATGAGAGTCTCGACACCTTTTTCACGACTCAACCGACCAACATAAAGAACATTCAGTTGGTCGTTAGAATCAAACGAAGTATTACTATCTGTAAAGTCTGGGTTATAAAAATTAGGAATCACTTTGATACGGCTTCTGTCGATTCCATACTCGGAGTAGATCTCTTGAACTCGGGGGCTCACTGCATAATATTTGTCGACATGATTACCCCAGTCTCTGAATACATCAGACTGGAGTCCAAAAAGCGGAATTTTCAATACCTGATTCTTAATCGAATCGTCCGAGTGTCGGATTCGGTCAATCATTGTACAATTTTGATGGCATTCACCGTCCATCTTGGCAACATTCGAACAAAACATGCTGTACTGGTTTAGCCGACAAAGAACAGGAGTGGTACCGCCAGATTTTCGATATTTACCCGCATACGGCGCGATGAGAGGACTAAAAACATGATATACATCCGATTTAGATTCCCAGTCATCAAATATATTTACTATTTGTTTAGTAGTCAACAACGTATGTTTCCCAACACTGCGCCTATGAACAGAGTATTCACGATCAGTAAAGAGATTATTCTCTGCAGAAAGGTTTAGTGTGACGACGTTCACCTCATATCCTTGATCTACCAGCTTGCGCGCAATTAAGTCCAAACTAAAATTGGAACCACCTTTTGATTTATTAATCTTATTCGCAATTATTGTTATACTTTCCAAATTACTCATAGTTTCTGTACTCACTCATAAGTTCGGAGAAAACTCTATCACGTACTTGTTCGATTGATTTTTCACTAGTATCGATCATAATTGTACTGTCGTCTGGCAAAGAATTTTTATTGATTTTATTTACGCAATTTCTTTTTTGTTCATATATTTCTAGTGGCTTTACCCTTCCTGACTCCCGATTTTGTCCGATTTCTGGTTTAACATCAAGATGAAAAATTATGTCGGGTTCAGGTACGAGGGATGTTAATTTCGATAACCGGTTTTCAGCGTATGCGTATTTCCAATGTACTCTTACAAGATCATCGTAGAGATACCGGTCCAAAATAACGACGTTTGCATTCCGATTTGAAACGACGTTAAACCAACTCTGCCAAATACCGCGGTAGAGAAAAAACAACCCGATCGGTTTCATCGACTCTGATTTATTATCGTTAGGATTTAATTGTACTTTTTCCTCTTTATTCAGGAACGATTCTGCAACATGACTTTTCAAAATTTGAAGAGACTTTAAATTCGGACCAGTGAGGTGTTCATATCGAGCATCAATTCCCTCTTCAAGAAGAGCATCCCGAAGCAATTCCGCCTGTGTTGTCTTTCCTGACCCGTCAATACCTGTAAACACTACAATCATTTGATCACCTGTAACCCATATTGTGCATAATGTGAAAGCAATTCTGGTCCACTCAGAATACCATTTGCGTGTGAACACCACACCTGAAATAAATCAGAATGGGAGTATACAGTAGGAAGAGCAATATGGCTGTTTCCGGTACAGATTTCAGCAGCAGCATCAGTAACAAGATCAACCGCGTCAACCATACGCAATGATTCTAACAACTCATGATCTCCGAACTCACTAAATGTCTCAATGAGATACGCTTCACCCAGTGTCAGCTCGTAATTCTCAAACACAGAGTGTGCACAGTGGATGAGCCAATCTACTTGCTCAGTTGGATACTTGACCCCGTCAATTACCCGAGTGTGCGAAAGGACGAGCGATGCTGGGAGATACGTAAAACCGTTCCAAGAGACAGAATCGTGAACATGTATCGGGTGCCGATCAGCGTGCTCAAGCATGATCTTTCCCGGCTCAGTCCGTGCGATTGGATGTTCTCGAAGTGTCGTTCGATACCACCCATCCTCACGAAATATGGAAATTGCGTCGTTACGTGACTCAGGAGCAACAAGAAGGTTGAGATCCCAACTCCGGTACGTAAATGGAAACTGTGTCTTGATAATCGCGTAATCAATTCCATGTCCAGAGAGCCGCGAGTCAATATACTCCAGATCCCGTTCAAAGGCGTCAAACTGCTCGTTGTTTTGTTGTAATTCCTCTTCGACCCACGTTGCATCGACTCCCTCAGATGCGAGATACTGGAGGAACGGATAACCAATCTTGTTCTTACGCGCGGCAGGGAGATACTGTGCTGGATTCGTCACAGTATCGCCGTCATCAGCGACGATCGACAAGAACAGTTCGACGACATCTCGATTGTATTGCTGTTTAGATTTCATGGATTTACCACCTCATTAAAAACTGTTTCGTACTGATCGACGACAGACGTAATCGAAAAGTCTTGTTTGATGCGTTCGCGAGCACTATTCCCTAGTCGATGTCGCAATGCCGCATCATCAATCAGCTCTGTCAGTGCGTCTGCTAATAGATCTGAATTCGGACGGTCAATGAGAAGACCGTTTTCTTTGTGATCAATCATATCGGGCAAGCCACCAATCCGTGTCGCAACCGGTGGTGTCGCACACGACATGGCCTCAAGGGCTGCGACTGGATAATCTGCGGGTCCGACAGTCGTTCGGAAGGGCACAGCAAACACATCCGAACGAGCGAGAAACGCCGGGACGTCGTTGACTATACCAAACGGATAGATATTCGGGTCTTGTTCGATTCGCTCCCAGAGTGGTGAGTCTGACCGTTCTGACCGAACTTCAAGCCCGAGAGCGAGAACAACGTCTCGGTCTACAGTCAACGATTGAAACGCATCCACCAGTATATCTAATCCCTTTTGATCGTTGAGACTACCCAAATATCCGATGACGACAGCCTCTGTCTCGAAAAGATCAAATCGGGACTCGGCAGACGATGCGTATGTCTCAATATCTAATCCATTGTGGATAACCTCAACCTCCTTGCGTGTCGCATTGGAGGTGGTCTCAGCGACGTTATCGGTCACACCAAAAACTCGATCGTTACCAGACAACCAGAGCTTCGATAGCGGTACTGACTGAATCAGGTCGTAAACAGTACTACCAGAAGCCTGTCCGATTGGGCAATACTGAACGTGAACTGATGGACAGGCAATCGTACTACTAAGCGACCCGATGAGACCCCAGATAGTAAATCCAGTATGAACTGAGACGACATCAAGTTCGTTGTCGGCCGCTAGCCGTCGAATCTGCTGGATCGCGTATTTGGAAAAAGAAAAGAGATATCCTGGTGATCCATGGTCATATTGACAATCAAGACTATACACCTCAACCCACTCAAGTGGGTCTGTATAATTCTCTGCTGCATCACGGGGTTTGGTCGTAATAATAGTAATTTCGTGACCTCGATCTGCGAGAGCTTTTGAGACAGAAACTACGTTATTCACGTTCCCACCCATGAACGCACCGCCTTCTTGATGACCTATCTCTGTCGCTACAAATCCTATCTTCATATTTGACACTCAATGATGTATTGGATGTATACTACTTCTATTTCGATAGGGATTTGAGAGAGCAAATATTTTTGATAATCTATTCACGTGTGGTTTATTCTCTTACGCTCTTATATTTCTTGTTTAGTACTATAGATACACTATCTGTAATTCTCAACCTTTCTAAGAAGTGTAACTAATGCAGAATCCTAACCAAGGAAACGTCTGTGTGAGCGAATATTTTGGTGATTACATAACCAGAAATTTGTCTTTCAGCTTCAGACATAAGATAACTAATAGAAGATATTGTTGGACAGCTCTCACTACCGTGGACTAAGCTGTCACAACTTTTCACTTGTTGACGGCGATATGTGCAGTCTCAGCTAACTTCTCTTCGTCAGCAGATACCATATCCGTTATTAGATGTTTATTACTTATCGTTTGATTCAATTAATTTTTCCTTAGCACAACTCATAAAAATGCGTGAGAAGAACTTATTTGATATGGCAATATAATTTAAAAGGTCACATTTGTAATTCTCGATCAGCTGAATAAGATGGCTCTTGATCGCTCAGTCGTCCTCACTGCCGCTGGCCGACAATCGCTTCTAGCTTCTCAGTTGTCTCTCGAACCGTTCGCTCCCACTGAAACGTCGACGCCAACGTCGACCCCTCATCACTAACACTCTCCCGAATCGCCTCTCCAACCGCCACCGAATCCCCACCATCAACGTACCGCACCGAATCACCAAACGCCGACCGAACCTGATCCA
>LKMJ01006777.1_pt1 | contig 10795 bp, 10 predicted proteins | sample 643391 | NCBI WGS metagenome assembly LKMJ01 (sample SAMN04112250, study PRJNA286221) | soda lake metagenome | biome: soda lake; feature: Kulunda Steppe; material: water; isolation source: sample PL-Br10 brine of Picturesque Lake | place: Russia: Kulunda steppe | collected 2010-07
GTCTGGCACGATCTACAACCAAAAACACGCTGTCCGTTTCAAGCAGTCCAACAGCCTTAGTTGCCCCATCTGCTCCTGCCAAGACAGTGCACTTCACATCCTCTCAGGGTGCCAGCATCCCATCATTTGAAATATGGTGACTGAACGCCACAATATCGCAGGCAGACTTATAACAAAAGCCATAAGTAAAGGTTCCCTAGGATCCTGTCTTGCATCCACAGATGTGGGCAGTGCTGACAAGCATTGTATGCGAAATCTTCAAATACCTATGACAGCAGAATCCAGAGTTCCTCCGGCTTGGATTTTTGCTATAAACCACAATCAAAGAGATAGACTCACTTCTTGCCCTGACGCCATTTTAGTGACTCCATAGAAAACATGCAATATCAATTTCCAAAATCAACAGAACCATCCCAATGATCAAGGCCTTACTTCAAGGAGTGGAAGGAGGGTGGTTTTGGGTAGAGTGCAAGGTTCTTTAGCGGCAGCCACCGCAGCTGGAGGTAGACCCCCATCACCAGCCACAGCTTTCCGGCCTAGACAGACTCGCCCCAAGAACCTCCCTTGGCAGCGCGGTACCACCCTTCTCATCGAGATCAAGTACTGTGAAGATACTCGCCCTGAGCAGCAGCTCCAAGCTGCCCATGCTCAACATGGTCATCTTAGACGCAGTATTGCAGGAAACCATGTTTTTCATGTTATAAGGGGGTGTTATTTACATTCTTCGCACTCTAGTTCCTCTGAAGAGTCTCGGCCTTGATTCACAAAGAGTCAAGAAACTTGCTCTCAAACTCCATGCCCATTTTGTGCACTATGCTCATAAGCTTGTTCAGACCAGACATTCTCTTGAGCATTCTCCCCACCTTCAAACCAATCAGGAGAGGTCTGCTAGCTTGTCTGCTCGCAACCCTCCTGATCCTCACTGACTGCTTTCTTCTTTTCTGGTGAAGAGGTTTTTCTCCCCAAGTGGCCCTTTTTTCCTTAATTGATGTGAGGAGTTTTTAGCTGCTTGCGTAGTTTTTCTTTCTTTCTTTCAACAATATACACTATTGGTTTCCATGTGGATGGCCTTGTAATATGAATGTCAACGCCTGCAGGACATATTTTATCCATATGGAGAACAAGGATGATACTAGGTCTAAATGCTGCCCTTCTTTAGCAGGCACAGGTATAACCCTTGCCCCATACTGCTTTCAGACTGTGTGGAAAGCATTATCTGCAGGTTGCTGGGGGGCGATGCATGAGCACCTCCACGCTTGGTGCCCCCTGGAAACGGTGCAAGCGTGCTTTGTCACGTCGAGAGAGTGCTGCATCCAAACTGGACTCGCAGCATGGCCATGACATTATGAGGTGTGTGGACTGGCTGCGGAAAGCGACAGTGTACACCAAGCAGACAACAGGTTGCCCGCAATGAGACTGAGGAGCCTCTGATACCCTTATCCTTCCCTACATGTTCTCTCTTGTTCAAGCCTGCATATAGGTGAAGTCAGCGCTGCATGCAGCTGCTGTCGGTTGCACTCACACTGTACGGACTGGATTGGACTGGACTGGACTGGGCGCTGCCACGCCTGTGTGCCCCCCAAGGGCTAGAGGGGTCTACTCCCTGGCTTACATGTTACAAGGATGCTAGGAGCAAGCAAGGTATTACTGCGAGTTCGTCTTTGACGTGCTCAAATACATCTATAGCTGAACTGACCACGGGATCAAATACTCCTCCAACTGACTCAACCGACCTCCGGCTCACAATGCAGCATAAATCTGGCACTGCATAAATCTGGCATGACAGCTTGCATGCTTGCACCGGCTAAGACTCATTCACAAACAGTGTTTCTCAACACCAGGCAGAGGAGCAGGAGCAGCAGGCAGCGAGCTTGGGGCCGCGCAGGCAGAGATGCGGGAGGACCGGGACTGGGCTTTAATTACGCACCACCTCTGTGGCCACTATGTGGTGCGTTTGAAATAACGGAAGACTGCGTAGTCTCATCCCGCGCTAGTGTCTGCGCCTGCCTAAACAGCTGAGTTTGTTGGCGGGTGAGTTTGGAGAGGGAAGGAGAGGAGTGTCACGGAGCATGGAGTTCTTTTACACGGCTCGCTTTTGGGGAGCTCCTTAGCTGGTTTGGGCCTGTCAGTATTGGGGCTCTGCATGGGCAGGTTGGCTGCGTTGGTGGTGCATGCTGATGGGCACAGCTGCTGGGCTGCACATCTGTCCTTTGTTCTCCTTAGCTGCAATTGCTTGAGAAGCTAGTTGCTCAACTCTTCTAGTTTTCATGCACCTGACTGAGACTTCTGTACACACATTTTGTGAAACAAATTCGGAGATTTGCATTTGGAGACACATTCTGGGATACATTCGGAGACATTCACATTCACAGACACACGAACACCCCTTCTGTCAAACAAGCTTTTGCATGTGCCTAGTTTCTTGTCCCTGCCCTTAGGGGGTGAGGTTTTCCAGATGCTCTCACAAACATTTTCTTTCTAACCAACAAACTGACTGCTTCTTTTTATAGTGAGGTATGGTTGCAGGTTTTTTTTACAAATTTCCACTCAGATGCCTTTGAGGCATATATAGTAATGTAACCTAACCTTACCTGCAGGTTGCTGATGCGTCCATAACCATTTTCCCTTCATACTTGACATTAGATACTAAAAATTGGCATTGGATGGTTTTGCACCAACAGAAGCATAAAAGTTGAAATGGTAAGCGCATAATTAAGCTCCATCTTGCAATCAAGAAGAGGGTACACATACAATGCGTACACAAATAAACACAATGTTTATAGCCAACGGTCACGCTAATCCCACACCAGCAATCGATGCTTTCCATAAAGGCTGGTAAGCTTTTGTGCCACAGCCTGAGCTCTTTCTGCTCGAATGTTCAGGCAGGCATGATTATAATCTGAACAATAAATGGGTTTGCAGCCTGTAAAAAGCCATAAGCAAATAAAAGGCAAACATGGCTAAAAATCTAGAGACTGTTGGCCTCTAGTGCTCCGTGGACAATGGTGTCACTTGGAAGGTTGGTGTCATTGTTGCTGAAGCTCCTCATCTTTAGGCAGGTTGTTTGCCCTGGAAAAAAGTGATTTAAGGAGAGTTTTTAGGCTTCAGGAGAAGGTAGGTTAAGCCAAGGAGGTTGTTTTCTATTATTAAAGATAACTATAAATCATGATGCACATATTGGCTTGGAATGCCCTCCATGCAAGCACAATCAGCCTTTTGTGCGCAGGCTGAAGAACATTTCATTAAGACAGCTAAGTCCCACATCTTACACCATAACAACAGCTGTGCAAAAGCACAAGTGAAAGAATTCATAGAGCAACCATCTCACCATCCATTCAGCGGGTCCTTAAAAGCTTGCTCAAACTGCCGAAGCGCCTTGTGCTGGTCCTTGCTAGGTGTGGCAGGTAGGAAGAATGCGCTCTTGATGAGCATCTTCTGTGTCTCTGTGATATGAGTGGGGAAAAGCAGCTCTACCTCCAGGATCAAATCCCCTTTGCCTCCTGTGGGCCTGCATATGTGTGACATTGTGTATCAAGGGATAGCTGTGTGAAACATTTTTCAAATTTTTGTGAGAGCTCCCTGTAGCATGAAGCCCAGCCCATGAGCAGCTGATGGGGAAGCATGGTGATCTTATTAAATGATAATAATTTTCACACTTAAGCAAGCAAGCCATAGTACAATCCTGGTCGCACCTGGGCATGCCCTCTCCAGGTACTATACGCTTGTATCCAGGAGTAACGACGTCCGCTATTGGGATTGATAATGTCCTACACACCATCATGTCATCAATTACACTTGCATGATAACAAGAACAAGGCTTGGACAAAGTAAACACGTGGCATGGAGGGCACACCATGACTGCATATCAGCAGCACATCATGTGCAAAATAGGTGCTTGTGCTTCTCAAGCAAAGGAATTAATTTGAATACCTGTTGCTGAAGAAAGAAGGTGGGTTAGACAAAGACTGTGTTTTTCACAAAATAAACCTCCCAAGGGCACGTCAAAGTATGCAGCTGGAGCAAGATGTAGGCATTACTGTCCAGGCTCCAGAAGCATTTTTTGGTGCAGATTTCCCCATTAAAGCATCTGTCTCCAGGGACCCCTGGACCTCCTGGCCAGAGTGTGAAATACCTTTTGACATAAGGCTGCTTTTTCCTGAATTTGCGACCCCCTTCCAAGTTGGCGTCCCCCCCGCCCCCTGACTTGATTCATATTGAGACGGTGCAATGAGAGTCGTCACATTTGTTGATTTGATTGACCTTGGGTGTGGGATTAATTTGGGCAGGGGCAGGTTTGCCGTAGTGTCACTGGACTATTACTTGCTGATACATGATTAACATGTCCTTGCAGCTAGGAAGCGGCCACCCATTTGCTGGCTTAGCGTTCTCTGGGCGCGTGTGGGTGTGATAAAAAAACTTGCAAATGAGGTTGCAGCTGATGACCAAGCAAGGTGCGGAATGCTTTGACTCCATGTATGCAGCGTCTGCACCGTAGATGCATTTCTTCTGCAGGGCAACATATATTGGTGTTCAGGGAACCACCACATATGACTCATATGATATGAGGCAACCAGTACTTGGCATGCAACCACAGCCTGTTTGGAAGGCACTGCGTGCATGTGCATGTCCTGGACGTACCTGTGATCAAGGGTTTGCACATCAACAGATGTCCCTATCAATGCCTGGTACAGTGGGAGCGTCAACTTGTGTACCAAGTCTGCCCCCCGCCGAATGAAGCGCTTGTGGGGCAAGGGCTTAAGTACGAAGACAACATATCCGGGCTCCTTTTTTGGCACTTTATTTCCCTCCCTGTGCGCATCACAGTTGAAATGTAGCACGAGTACCCTTGGTGTGCAGGACACCTCAATGGTAGTATACCAGAGTTCCACACACAATCACTTGCGTGTTCCCTGAACACCATTCTGGGTTCCTTAGCTCAGCTCAGGTTCAATGAAGACACAATTGTGAACACACTTGCCTGCCTAGCACACGAAGAAAAAGCATCTCACCCTTCAAACACAAAGCGGGTCCCACTTGGTAGCCCACTCTTCACATCGATAGTGAGGGTGCGCAGCTCCTCCGTGCACTCCCCAGACTCATGCAACACCTTGCGTTTGTGTGTGACCTTCTTTAAGCAGCCAAAGTAGATTTCTTCCAAGGTGAGCTCTACAGTATACTGCACGCAAATCATAGGAGCCAGGATACACAAGAGATTAGGTTTGAGGAGATGTGTGCAGAAAAGGTGAAGGCGCCTAGACACATCACCATTTAGCTAAGGCTTGACATGCCCCGTGACAACATGCCGTGATAAACACATGGTATACAGCACAAAGATTAAAACAGCCATGCATACTCCGTGCTGCATACTCACCACTTTATTCTTCCCTTTCTTAGGCGGGTCTTGGGTGGTCATGGCTTCAAACTGGAGAGAGATGGCTGGAAACGGAAGAGGACAAGGGGGAAATGAAAATCCCGGGCCATGTTCCATACTCTGAAAAGCAAAAGAGACAGCAAGATGGCTGCTCACCTTCCAAAGCTTCATATGGGTTAGCCGTGCCAAAGAAGCGAGCGAAGACCTGGGGTGGCCCCAGCTCAGGGTCAAATTCATAAATGCCACCCCTAAGACCTGCGCATGTGAGTACGCAGATATGTTGATGTCAATTCCAGAAGTACAAGACAAAATGGATGGAAAGGCATCAGCTGGAAGGACGCATGCAGCTGCTGTGTACACGCACCTCCTTGGGCATCCATCTCTCCATCCTTTAGCCCGTGCTCCCCATACAAATCATAGTAACCTTTTCTCTTGGCTGCAAACAAAGGTCATGGAGGGGGGCAGCACGAAGTGTACCTGTGTGCTAGAAAAGAATGAGGTCCAGATGACACTGGTCGTGCTGGCAGTAGATCAGGGAGGGCTGTCCAGGTTCACATCAAGGCGCTTCCCCCACAGAGGGAAGGAAGCACAGAAGCTGTCACATACATTCTCTCTTTGTAGTCTCTGCACTCACGATCACTGAGCACATCGTAGGCCTCGCAAATGCGTGCAAACTCCTCCTTAGAATCCTCGTCTTTGTTACAGTCAGGGTGGTACTTCAAAGCTAAGCGCCGATACCTGCAAAAAAACAAATCCAAATGAGACAATGCACGCGATAGTCTACCCCGCTATCAACGCTAACAAGCATAAAGGAGACCGCCATCATAAACTTACGTCCTCCGAATGTCTAAGTCATCGGCATTCCTGCGGCCGTGGGCATGCAACGCACGTAGTGTTGATGAACGCCCATACAGCCAGCGGGAGGTGGTTGCTCTGGGAACGTTCTCTGCCTGTGGCCTCAGCCCAAGCCAGCAAAACCCACCGTGTCAGGCCCAGGATGTCATAATAGTCCAAACCACGTGCAGTGGCTTTGCTTGCTTCCGTGGAAGGCATGCTATGGCTCTCAAGGTGCAGGTGGCCTCCCTAGCTGGACCTTCAGGCTTGCATGTGAGAGCCCGCGTACAACTGCATTTGTAACAAATTTAATTGACAAATTTAATTCCAATTATTTTCCATGCCATTTTTTTACGGCATGCCGCACACCCAAATAATTGTAATGCTTATTGAAGAGTGCTACATGTTACAGCATGCTTAATATGAAGAGGTTTCCGGGTTGTAGACGTGCAACCAGAGGCCCTGTCTAAGGTTGACTTTCCCCGGCCCCTTCATCCATGGCGCACGTGGTGGCGATGCAACTTGGCACTCCTGCTCCCAGTGCGCAAGCAGATAACCACAGTATTGCAGGGTTGAGCCGCAGCAGTGATTGTTCAAGCTCTGATGCCTCAGAGGAGGAGGGCAGTACTCAGCAGGAGGGCACAGAAGTGTTAGCAACATTGGCTGCCTTGGGTGTCAGTGATGAACTGCGCGCCAAAGTCCAGGAGGCCATCCACCAGCTGGAGCAGCTTGAAGCAGACAGCTTGAATCTCAAGGACACTCACCCTGCAGTGTCCAATTCACCAGGCAGCAAGCTCACTGGCAAGGGTCCTGCTGCAGCAGCAAAGCCTGGTAGCAGTGCCGCTCCCAAGGTGTTGACAGTAGAGGCCAAGCTACAGATGTCTCGAAGCATCATGCGCAAGCTGCACCATAAGAACGTGGCACTGGAGAAAGAGCTGCAGGTGAGCCAGGTCCTTGACCAGTGCTTGCAGCAGAGGGTGTCACGAGCGCTTGGAGGCCAATACAGAATGACCAAGCAGGCAAGAAACTGTTTGCTGGTGGCTTGTGATGCAGATGTACAAGGCAAATGCGAATCCCATCACGTTCTCCCAGTCAACATCAGAGATGATTGAGCGACTCCATGCGCAACCCAGCAGCTCAGATCTTGTGGCTCAGATGGGAGACCGACCCGGCAATCTTCTAGTAGCAAATGCGTTGCAGGTAAGAGAGTTGTGTGTTTTAAGGTAGCTAGTGCTGATTGAGGTGCCACGGTGGCTCTTGTGGATCTTGGGGCACCCAGACCAGTACTTCAGAAACTACCCAAACGGCTGACCAGAAGCAGCTGTTTGCCGTCTTTGGCGCCTATGTATGGAATAATAAGTTTGCAATCAGCAGCAAGGGCAGATATGCGCTAGCACCTAGCGGCCTGGCATGCAGAATGTTTTAGTCTGCTTGGGTAGCGTTCATGTTTGGCTGACATACACCAGCAAGACACACTGGCATATCACACGCTCGGTCTCAATTTTGCCTAAAGTCACAGCATCAAGTTATCAAACAAAGCCCACCACTCTGCCAGCAGGTGTTGGAGAAGCTGAGCACGATACCAAAAGGTCTCGTGCAGCATAAGGCGTGCTTTGAGCACCCACCCATTACACTTGCAATCAAGCATAATGCACCTCAGCAGAGCTTGAAAAAGAGCTAATAAGCTCCTCGTTTGCCTTTTCTGGGTGATCATTGAGCGGGTGCCTGTAGGAGCGAGATGAGGCTATCCTGCAACTGCGCCATGCCTTGGATGCTTCACGGCGGAGCAATGCCCTCCTGGAAAGCCAACTGGCAGCAGCTTCTTCAGCAGCTCCCACTAAAGGTCAACTTAACAAACAAGGTTTGTCAGTTTTGGCCAACTTAAAGTGCCCACAGCTCTTGCTCTGACGGATTTTGGGGAATCCCTTGTTGTACATATACTTGTCCAAAAAAGAAGTACCGTCCCTCACTTAATTGACATTGTGTGGGTGCATTGATCAAACTAAGATCATGCAGCAAATATATTATCTTGCGTTGTCATGCTTCCAATGCCATCTCCTGAGTCCAACATGACACTAACCCCCTGTTTGGCCACCCAATCCAACATTCATGAATGAGCAGTGGCCATCATGTTGCTCCGCAGGGAGCAGGCAGCCCGGTAAAAATCCACGCAATTTGCAGAGCTCTGCTGCAGCCCAGGAAGCTCAGCTTCATGCCAGTCGATACAAGCAGATACGCAATGACTACAATCGCTTACTGTTCAGGTGAGGCATGAGTGCTTTGAAAGTGATCTGCGGGGAGAAGGCAGAAAGGTCTAGACAGACATGCCATCCGCGTCTGAGCTCGTGGCACTCAACGCACTCAGTTTGCCTAAGGGTGGTGCATAGGCAATCTGCTTGAAGCTCCCTTTCCCTGTCACAGCCATTGTTGAGTGTGAGAATGCTAATGGTCATGTGTATGCTTGCAGGAGGGCCGGAGTCAGTCAGGCGAGCAAAGCTGCTCCAGGCACACCCCAAGCTATGATGTTAGAGCTCAAGGTCGGGCAGGCTCTCGTTCTTTCAACCCTGCATTGTGTCATAGAAGAGCAGCAATGTTGTGTGCTTTACCTCCCTTGTGGTGCGTGTGCAGTTCCCAAAGCTTGTGTTGTTGGTCTACTTGTACCAGTGCTAAGGTAGTGAATTTGTCAGCAAGTCAGTGAGACACCCTCTCTGAAAAGGGTGTCAAATTTCAATGCACGGCCTTGCAAAGTGTTTCCAAGTACTCTTAGGTGAACTAGTAAGTAGAGACATGTTTTAGCAGAGCTCTTACCTTACCCAAGATTGTGGTCTAGACGGCGGAGAGCGTGCAGCTCACGATGATACATACAGAGATAATTGAGGTCCAATGCAAATTGTCATGAGAACTATATTATTGTGTGAGGGGGAAAGGGGGGACTGTTGCAGGAGGTGTTGCAGGGGGATGTTTCTCTCAAATCCACACATACTTAAATGGCATCAGCATCCTGAACTGTTTTGACAGCCAGAGCCAAGCTTCTGGTTAACTCGATCTGTGGCTTTTCATGCAGAGCATCTGTTCTTCCAGCAAAACATGCCAAATTTTTGAGCGCTGCCCTAGTCTGACACAGACATGTTCAATTTTGTTGAGATCATAAGTGTGAAGGAGGTGGAGTGCCATGAACCTTAGCCCTAAGGCTGTGCAACATCGTTTACTTCTTGAAGATGGATGAACATTGCTGAGAATGATACAGCAATGGTTCATTTTCTGTGTCATTCGCAGGCCCGCTTGACCAAGGAAATGAGTGAGAGAGATGCAGAGGCTGCTCTTTACAGCACACGGCTTTACGAGTCAGAGCGTCATTTATCGGACTGGTGAGATTGCATCTTTGGGGTATGAGGATTGGCATGCATGAAACAAGCTACTCTTCACACGCAGCGTGAGCTCAATTTTTAAGGCTTTTAACTCAAGGCTGTGCCAATTTATCTGACCGTGTCTGCTCCTTTCAGGTATGTAGAGAAGCGGATGCTGGAAGAGCATATCACCAAATTGAACAGTGAGATTGTTGAGAGAGACAATCTTGATCAGCAAATCCAGAGCTGTGTATGTGGCCTGTTCGAGCGCGTGCACCTTCTTGAGGCTGAGAATGCTGAGCTAAGAGCTAAGTTGCAAGGCTGAAAGCCTTAGTTATGCAGGCTATTGCATATTACAGAATATAAAGCAGGGCCTACGAAATGCAGGGCTCAGGTTTGCTTAAATGATAAGATTTAATGCATGCAAGCACAGGAAAGGTTAGCTAAGGGGTGTAGAGTGTAGGAGAAAGCCATCAATTTTGCAGATTCATACACAGTTACATGAGGTCGTCCCCACCACTGGGTCACCCCTTTCTAATGCAAACGTGGCCAAATAGGCCTCTCAAGGCATAACTTTGCATCCACCGCACCGTTTCCTGACATGAGCACACCATTGGATAGCTTATATTTTTCTGGTTCTGGTGGTCTTGGGGTCGAAAATGGTGCGGTGAGTGGAAGGCAATTTTGGAAAAATGGTATGTGATGTTGGAAGAGTGCGCGCTGTTTCCCACTCCCAGCCCCAAACTCCGAGCTTGAGATGACTGCAGATGTGTAAAATTGGCCCGCACATCCTGTTTGGATTTGGGCGTGGGAAGCTGTCCCGTTGAGCTGTGCACTCAAAAGAGGCGAATGTGATGCAACGTTTTGGCCCGCCGCTTTCCACCCACGCCCTCGATCGGCCCCATTTTGAATTTTCTAGGTTTGATTTGATTGCCCGCAACCCTCAGACTTGGTCTGGCTTGAAAGCATGCATGTGTTGCGGAGATATTGCATTCCCTGTGTTCGGACCCTTATCCGGTCGCAACAGGGTCACCCACGGAACACACCTTCTAGACCGCCTCCCCCTAATCCAACATCGCAGCATCGAATCATCATGCAAGAGCAGCTGAAGTTCTAGAAAGCGGCAGGATTGGAGCAAGTTTGGGGATGCACCATTTGCCTGCCAAAAGGGTGCAAAACGGTGCCAGAATGGCCAAAGGCGCACACGCCGCGCCCCCACCTCGCATTTTCTCATACAGCCTGA
>LKMJ01006779.1_pt1 | contig 10795 bp, 18 predicted proteins | sample 643391 | NCBI WGS metagenome assembly LKMJ01 (sample SAMN04112250, study PRJNA286221) | soda lake metagenome | biome: soda lake; feature: Kulunda Steppe; material: water; isolation source: sample PL-Br10 brine of Picturesque Lake | place: Russia: Kulunda steppe | collected 2010-07
GCTCGCCCCCTTGCACAGCATGCTCGCCCCCTTGCACAGCATGCTCGCCCCCTTGCACAGCATGCTCGCCCCCTTGCACAGCATGCTCGCCCCCTTGCACAGCATGCTCGCCCCCTTGCACAGCAAGCATGCCCCTTCAGCCGGTACACTTGCTCCCTTACATGGCACCCGTGCCCCCTAGGCAACACCTGCCTGCCGTCGTGCCAATCCTGCAACATTGGACGTGCCGTCTCATGCCAACAGTGCGGCTTGTGCCCCAGCTTGTTGTCGCACAGCTGCATGTGCTTCAACAGCTGCTCAAAGGCTGGAGGGGGAACCTTGGATGGATCCTGCCGGCGCCTAAGTGCCTTCAAAAGGAACACAAACTGCAACCCTGCATGCGACTGCCGCGGAAAGCTGGCCATGCCAGTATGCTCCCAACCAATGCACCCTGCGCCCCCCCATGCCCACGCCGCACTCCACGGCAACAGGGGGCATACCCTAACCCCGCAGGGCTCCACTTCAAGCCTCCTCCGTGGAAGCCGTTGACAGGGCCAAACCCCTGCCATGCACCTACCATGCGCTGTGTTCCACGGGATCTCGCTGAGGTTGCAACTCTCCAGGTCGCCCATGAGCATCGTCTCCGCGGTGCGCGCGATTAAGAACCTGGAGCATGCCACGCAAGCATTGCAGGGTGTGCGGAGCATTGGCGGGTGTGCAGGGCATTGTGCAGAAGTGTGCAGAAGTGTGCACATTGTACTTGTGCAGGGCATTGCAGGGCTTGCAGAGCATTGGCAGGTGTGCAGGGTGCAATGCTGTTCTTTCATTACCGGTCTGACTGGGCAAGGCATGCTTTGCACATTCCAAAAATGTCCATATTTGCAACATCGTCCTCAACTCCTGGACACCTTCACTCTCGGTGGCATCATGGCAGCCGGGCAGCATCTGCTGCTCCTCTCACATCCTATTTTAGAAGCTCTAGCACACAAGCAGCCACTGCACATGCTCCATCTGCTCTGCACGCTTCCCTGCCCATGCTCCATCTGCTCTGCTCCACAAAAGCGCACAAATGCGCAGCTCACCTGTTCTTGTAGATGTTGATGTGCTCAATCTCATACTGGTACATGCTCCTGAGCACGATGCGCTTCCCGGTCTTGAGCTCCTTCACAATCACACTGCTCTTGCTGACGTAGGTGAACTCGAACTTGCCCTTGTAGCGGTGGCGCTGCACGAGCAAGCCATGTCATCGAAGAACTAGGTGGCAAGCAGGAGCACAGCAAGAAACTTGAAGCCCTGTACTGTAAAGACCCAAACATTCACACATGCAGCAGCAGCAGTAGCGGCGGCAGCAACAGCTTAAGCGAGCACTCACCTGCCTGAGAGCGACTTGGCACCCCGGCAAGGCACACTCATCACCCGGCATATGCACAATTTGTGTATGAGCAAGCTCCAATGTCCACACATGCACAGGTGTGCATGCACATGCGCGCGTACACCTGCGCATGCACACTGCAAACACACCTTGAGGCAGGCATCATAGACGTCCACGCTGCCAGTCATGTTGCCCACACACAGCTTTGACCCGTCAGGCTTCCAGGACAGCGCGGTGATGGAGTACAGATTGTCTACGTGCTTGAGGCAAGCCTGCACCAAGCACAGCAAACGGCAAGAGCAAAGCCCGCCCAAGTCTAGTGCATCTTTGCTCGAAGCTGCTTGGAGTCCTGGGGTGCGCAACAAGAGGCAGCGAGTGCGTGGATCTGGACACCATACAAAGAGTCTTTGTAGGAAATCTCCTGGATCCGACAAGGAACACGCCCAGTTTGAGCGCGTGGAAACGCATCGAGCAGTCGTCAAAGGTGCGGATAGCTCTGATGTGCATGGCAGAGGTGCGGATGCCTAAAGCACGCTGACACGCATCAGGAGGCATGGCAGAGGTGCATACATGTGGCATGCACATCTGTGCGTCCACATGGCACATGCGGTCCACACAAAGAAATATGATAACAAGGCAGCAATTTGGACGATGCAGCGGCCGGGGTCACAGCAAGGCTGGCCACAGCTTTGGATGAGTCTACGATTAAAGCGACACTGATCAATGGCTGCCTCAGCAACTAAAGCAGTCATGGTCTGTGCTCATTTGCTGCCTGCCCCTTTTCAATGCTTGAGAGAGAGTTCGAGACAGGCGCTTCCATTCAGAAATGCATGTTCAAGAGGCAGCTTCTTTTGTGCCAGAACTGCGGCAGCTGAAGTAGTTCCACACAAAGCCTCTAATTATACTCACCTGCTCCCATACATTCCTGTTGGCGTTGTGGACGTACACATAAAAGCGGTTGTAGGTTCCAAACGCCACTGCATCACCACTGGGATTGAAGGCGCAGGCTGTGAACTCGCGCACGCCATCATCATTGCTGTAGTCAAACGTCTGAAGCGTACGCCCGTTGGCCTCATAAAACACAATCTGCGCAAGCATGTGTTTTGCCCTCTTGTCAGAGCCAGTTGGGCGTGTGCCTATGCAGTCATGTGTGTGTGCGCGTGCATGTGTGCATGTGCACAAACGTGCGCAATTATGCATGCGTGCTCAAGCAACCGCAGTACACAGCGGTTTCAACCACATTAGGGCAGCAAGGAACATGTGGTCGTAACAACTCAACGGCAACAGGATGGCAGGACAAGCAGGCTGTCTGAACGGAGGGGGGGCCAAGCCCCGCCCATGCGTGCCCTACATGGTTGCGCTTGTTGGCTTAAGGCACGAGATATGACGAGGGATGCTGAAATCCACAGGCTTCTGTTGGCATGACCTTGGTCTCCAGGCATACGTGCTAAGCACGGGCAGGATGGGATGCAGGTGGCTTGCAGCTGGTGAGCGGCCTCTCAAAAGGGACTCACCTTGTTATCATTGCCCGCCGCGGCGATACACTGCCCCCAGCCCAGCGCGTAGGGCACGGAGGAGTGCACCACCACCTGCGTGCTGCTCATGCCTGAGCCGCCCTCCTCCTGCGTGCACGCACCGGGGCAGGCAGCACAGCCTTGCACCATTGTGGCTGAAGGCATTCGGCACACCCTTACAGCAGGAGCAGGCTGCCGAAAAGGCCGAGAACACGCACTCCCCATGGGAACGGCTTGCACAACCCTGCTTGGACATCCTACACCAGCCATTCAAACATGTGCAAGGGCAGGCTGACCTGACCCGCGCTCAAGGTTGGCCTGCATGCATGCCCGGCTTATCACGCCTCTCACACCCCTGCCACCCCACCCCACCCTCCAAGTGCAATCAAAGCTACATGCACCACGGCACCCAAACGCGGTGGCTTCAATGCGCAAAGCGTGCGTGTCACATCGTCTCGTCCCTTGGCTGTTGTATGGCACCTGTGGAAACGTGAAGCGGTAGATGGACCCGTCCATGTGCCCGCACACCACAGCCTGGCCGTTCAGGCTGGTGCACAGGGACACCACATAGCTGTTCTCTGGGTGGGTGTACAGGGTGTATGACTTGACCATGCCTGGCTTGACCTGCACCGATAAAAGGACGGTCTTTGTGTTTTTGTTTGTGTGTGTATGTGTGTGATGCAAGACTTGACCATGCCTGGCCTGACCTACAAGCATGCTGCACAACGTGCAAGACGGCCGAAGGAGGGAGGGCACGTCATTGAGTCCCAGAGCAACAACCTGTGCAGAGTTTGTGAAGCAGGCTGAGCTTGCACCAAATTCTCTCAAGCTCACACACTTTGATTTGGTGCACCTCCAAGCATGGGTCATGTTGGCAGGAACCTAAGTCAGGGCAAAGGGTCCTGCATGCGCACACATGCCCTGTGTGCATGCGAAGGTTTTTGCTAGTGCCAAGAGGCCTGTGTGGTCATCACATTTGGCTTGACCACTGCCAAACACGGCCAACACCAGCGCACGCCTTTGCTCACTGACCTGCCCCAGCTTGACCTTGCCATCAGCCAGGCCAAAGACGACGTCATCGCGTGTGTGGGGCCAAATGAGGCAGGTGACAGAGGATGACTGCAAGAACTTGTTGCAAATGCTCTTCTTGTCTGCCCAAGAGTCACCCAGTCTGCAGTGCAACAGTTTGAGGAAGCGGCAGTCTGACCAGGCATGTCTGCTGTATGCATTCACAGGTGGCACTCCTGGCCAGGCATCAGAGCACTTGCGTAGCCAAAGGCAAAAACCAGCAATAACCACACAGTCACCTTGGGCATCACGTTCACACCATGTTAGACACATCATACCAACGCCAGCAAAGTCCATGCAGGCTGTGCTATTTGCGCGTTTGCGCAAAAGACTTCCTGACATGCTCCCACAAAGACCCACCGGTACACAAACACAATGTTGTCGCTTTGGGCGATGGCGAGGCGTGTGGAATCTGGAGAGAAGGCCATGGATCTGACCACAAAATTGGGATTGCTGTTCTGGTCTGCAGGCTTGGTCCTGAATTTGTCTTTCTTCTCCCCATTGTCATCAAACAGGTAGACAACACGCTCGCTCGTCACTGCAGCCAATTTGGCACTGCAGAGGAAAGACAGAGGATAGGGGGATAGGGTCCGTGATGGAAATGACTGCACAGGCATGGACTTGCAATGTTCTGCACGCGCAGTTCTTGCTGCAACAGGGGTAGCAAACTTGCATGTGGACCAGAGATGTGTCTTCCTTATAGCAGCTGAATGAACGGCACACTCCGCATATACATCAATGAAAGCCTCCTTGAGTCACAAACGCGCACTTGTTCGGAGTCCACGCCAAACTGTTGACCTTCTGCAGGCCATCTGCAGGAGGGAGAATGGTCTTCAAATACTGCAGCTTCATCCTGCTGAGCCTCCTTCCAGTAAATTGATAGAGCTAGCCTAAGAGGGCGGTGCCGTAGCAGGCTGTGGGCAAGCTACAGAAGCAAACAAGCTTCAAGAAATGAGAGACTCATAGCCCCATCCCTTCAATTTCACATTTGATTGCGACATCTAAAAAATTTAATATCCACCCTAGATTGCCAATGTAGCACGATTTAATCAAGTCCGCGTGGTATTTCCGACCGCCCTTCTGTTCACTTATATTTGCTATTTAAATGTTATTCTTAAATTGATCAACTGTTCATGCACTGTTCAAGCAACATGATTTAAGTACCATAGGACAACGTCCTGCTCAGTCAGGCACACAGCATGTCCACAGTGAAGCTACCACGGTTGAGGACGAGGGATGAGCTCCTCAAGGTTTGTTGTGTTGTCCAACCGCACACTGACAGGGTTGTCTTTGTCTTTGTCCTACCTCCGGGGATAAAGCATGCCTGCTAGCCATGCCCTCTAGCATCTCCCAATTATTGTTGTCATGATGTTAGTTTGCAGTTCTTCAGGCCTCGAAGGGGTTTCATGTGCCCAGCTTGGTCTGGCAAGCAAGGTGTTGCTCCCTTCGTGCACCGTGCAGTCCTCTCCCGAGCTTCAAAAGCTATTTGGTGAGGATCCAGAGGCGGCAGATAGTATGTCGCCCTTCACGGTTCCCGCAAAACCACCTTCGAGGGGGATTGGGACGACAATTCGTCCCATCGCCACCACTACGAAGACTAGCGGCATGGAAACCCCAAGAGGGGAGCTCGAGGAGTTAACTGAGGAAGAGCTGCTGAAACTGGAACTGGAGAAAGTGAAGATGGAGCGCAAGACTCTGGTCCAATCCATCTTAGCTGCCAGGGACCAAGCAGGTGTGTGCTTGCGCGCGTCTGCATTGTGTGCACATGCAACAAGCTGTGTGTGTGAGCTAGGTTGTATTACATACGTGCTTGTGAGCTAGGCATGTATGTATGGCTGCCTGTGGTCTGAGCCGGGTACGGGTGCAGAAACAGGCGGGTGAAACATGCTTAGAAAAGAAGGGAGCTAATTGGTTTTGTCACAGAGCCATACAAGAGCATTTCTGTAGGAGATTGCCTTTAAAAGAAGCAGACTCTCCCTGCTCTTGCCCTTGGTGCCAGCATAGCCTGCCTTGCCACTGGCGCAGGTACTGCTGGTGGCGAGGCACAACACAATGACATAAGAAGCCTGCGGAGGGAAATAGAGCTGAAGAAGGCCAAGCTCAATGAGCTGAGGGAGGAAACACGCAGGTGAATGGCACGTGCACGCATACACACACATGCCTTGCACATGTGCATTACAACACTGTGCCTCACTCATGTGCACCAAGAAGAACTCACTGTGGAGACAGAACGCATGCATTTGCGCACACTTAGAAATGCTGAGTAAGCGCAAGTGCGCACACGAAATGATGTTTTATTTATTTGCAAATGCATGCGCATATGCACACGCTTATGCAAATGCGCAAAACATGCCTGCACACATGCATGCCGTTCACGCGCTGTACATGTGCATGTGCCATGTATGCACTGTGTAGAAGCATGCACATTAGGGGGGTGCTTGCTGGACCTCATCAGCACATGATCTGCCTTTCACAGAGCAGCATGCAACACACATGTGCAAGCAGCGCCTCATGCTTGCGTGCTGGACAAATGGCCAAGACCCCTGTCAAAAACTGGTATCCTCCCCTGCCACACGCTTGTGCGCACAGGAAAGAGCACGCCATCTCCAAGATCAATGATGACAAGACCGACGCAAAGAGGCTCACACCTGGCGAGCTGTCTGAGGAGATGGCCTACATCCAGCAGCTTCAGGTGCGGCTCGGATTCCAAGCATGTGCATGCACCTTGACCGATGCTGATGCTCCCCGTTGCCAGCAAGACCCCTCTGATACTCCACCCTGGCCTGTCCTCCTTCCCGTCTGCATCATAGCTGCCTCCATGCAGCCCCACCGCTGCCGCTCAGTCTGTGCCATGTTTTGTTTGCAGGACGAGATGAAGCAGATTGACGAGGACCTGACGGAGGCCGAGGCCAAAAACAGGCTGTACTACCTGCTGGGAGAGCGAACAAGGTGAGGGGTGGCTCAGCAGCAGGGCCGATGGCACCTGCCTGATACCTGCCACCGCGGCAGCCGTGCAGGTGTGCTGCTGTACCTTGCAGGCGTGCTGGCTGGGCCTGCCCTACTGTACCTCGCTGGCGTGCTGGCCGGGCCTGCCCTGCTGTACCTTGCTAGCGTGCTGGCTGGACCTGCTTGCTCCGCCTGACTGCCTGCCTGGCGGTATGTCCACCCAGCTGCTTGCACACACCATTTGCTGCAGGCGTGAGCACCAGGCCATGGACCAGAAGGTCCGCGTCTCCCAGCAGATGAAGAAAGACAGCCTGGATGACCTGAAGACCCTCAGCAGCTACCTGTACGACACACGGGCGCAGAAGGTGCGGTGGCAGGCGCTGCAGAGGCGCATGTACCTGGCGCGGTTGGGTGCGCAGGCCTGCAGGGCAGCTCCTGGAGTGGGACGGTACGGTGCAGCGACCACCTCCTGGCCCCTTGCTCCTTCCTGACCCCTTGCTTGTTGCTGCTTGTGGGCAGGGATGGCCCCTTGCTTGTTGCGGCTTCTGAACACAGGGACCTGCTACTTTTGGAGTGGCGTTTCTGCTGGGAGAGCCTATCCCAGACAGACCCTTTGTGCCTGTTGCTGCGAGGCGCCGCCCGGATGTTTCTTCTATACCCTGCTTGTCTGCATTATAACCATCCCCTCGCTCACCCAACCTTGTTTCGTGAGGGTGCACGCTAGCACACTGGTGCACACACAAACTATGCCTGCGCACATGCACACACACACACAGACGCGCACACACACACATGTCGTGTATGTGATGGTCACTGGATGCGTGTGCTGCAGGAGGCGGCAGAGCGGGAGCTCGCCAAGCTGAAGCGCATGCTTGAAGAGACACGGCTGGATTGGCAGAAAAAGCTGAAGGAGCGGCGGAGAGAGGTGGGTGCGTGCGTGCGCCGTTGGTGATGCACGAGAGCAAACGTGTGGCTGGCTGAGGCACAGGAGCAAGCTGAGCCAGGATGCTCCCATCCACGCGCACTAGCTTGCCTCTGGCGCGTTTGTTGCGCAGCCCTTGGCATTCGCCCCATTTGCATGTGTGCAGCATCCATTCCTTGGCCCCTAATGTGCGTGCTGTGTGCCCTCCCAAGCCCAGCCTGCAAAGTACCTGCGCCAGTTCCCTCGCTGCCGGTGCCTGTAGGTGCGGGAGCTCAAGAAGCGGCAGCAGAAGCAGCAGGAGCGCGAGCGCCGGGTGCGCGAGAAGAACCTGGAGCGGCAGAAGGAGCTAGAGAAGGCGGCACAGAAGATCAAGGCGGAGCAGGAGTCGTACGAGCTCAAGGTGGGCGGGCAAGCAGGCAACCACGGCCAGTCAAGCATGCGCGCCAGCCAACCCTGCTGCCCGCAAACAGCTGTGGCGGCTGTGTCGACCACACTTTGGGTGTGCTGTGCATGCTCTACGAGAGGGGGAGAGGAGCACACATGGCACGTGTATGGCAGTCAGGGTTTGCCTTGGGGCGCTCACTGTGGGTGTGCATACATGGCAGTTGTGTCATGGGCAGGTCTGTGAGCTGAGGGTGTGCCAGCAGCCATCAGCGGCTATGCGCAGGACTGTGGGCTGAGGGAAGCGTTTCAGCGTGCACAGTGTGGCGGTCACACACATGTCACATGTGTGCGCAGTGTGCGCTGAGGGAAGCGTTCCAGCATGCACAGTGTGGCGGTCACACACATGCGTGCGCAGTGTGGGCTGAGGGAAGCGTTCCAGCGTGCGCAGTGTGGGCTGAGGGAAGCGTTCCAGCATGCACAGTGTGGCGGTCACACACATGCGTGCGCTGTGTGGGCTGAGGGAAGCGTTCCAGCATGCACAGTGTGGCGGTCACACACATGCGTGCGCAGTGTGGGCTGAGGGAAGCGTTCCAGCGTGCAGAGTGTGGGCTGAGAGAAGCATTCCAGCATGCACAGTGTGGCGGTTACACACATGTGTGCGGGGTGTGGGCTGATGGAAGCGTTCCAGCGTGTGCAGTGTGGGCTGGGGGAAGCGTTCCAGTGTGCACAGTGTGGTGGTCACACACATGCATGCGCGCATGGCTGTGCCGTGCTGCAGGTAGCGTCGCTGGCGCCCAAGGTGGAGGCCATGGAGGCCAGCTGGAACCGCATCCGCACCATCAGCGGTGCAGAAACGGCGGAGGACGTGATCATGTACTGGGAGGGGTTGAAAGCCAAGGAGGAGCAGGTGCGCAAATGTGTGCTTGTGCCAACATGTGCCGGGTGGGGCTGGAGGCCAAGGAGGAGGTGCAGGTGCATGCATAAGCATGTGGGTGCTGGGGCATCAGTGCGTGTTGGCCGTTATGGCCGTGTTGGCCATGTTGTGGTCACGTTGTGGGAGGAGGGAGTGTCTGCACTGGCCAAGTGTGTGATTGAGCAATGTGAAGGACATGCATGTGGCAGGGCTTGCCCGCTGTGGGCCTGCGTGTGCAGCCGCTCTAACGCATATGGCCTGCCAGCATGCGGTGGATGTGCGCGGCCTGCTGCTGCGGCTGCGGCTGCTCCCTCCTTTTCTCGGCGGCAGCCAGCTCGAGCACATGCAGCCCCGGCACTGCACGCAGATGCGAGAGCTAGTCAAGATTGCGGAGCAGCGGGAGGCAGCTGCAAAGGGCACCATCGCCAAGCTCCTTGAGAGCAGGGCCAGCATGTGAGTGCTGTGCGCCCCCATGCCTTTGTTGGCTGTATCCCCTGGGTGTCGCGGGGGCCAAAAAATGCGCCAGTGGCCGGTGGCCTGTGCCTGTGTAGTGAGCTCTTGCCTGATCAATGGGTGCAGTGCTCGTTAGGATCTGCCCTGGCTCGGGCTTAATGGAGGTTCGCTGTGCACCCGCGCGTACGTGTGTGTTTTGTGTCCCACTCGAGTGCCTGCCCTTGTTGAGGTCACACCCCGACCAAGCTGCCCTTGTTTGGCAGTCACAATTATGTCACCCCTTCCGCACCTTGCCCAGATCAGATGCACATGCACACATGCACGCACACTTATGTACGCACGTGCACACACACACACACACATGCACGCGATCACATGCACGTACGCGCACGTGTGTACAGGTACGAGAAGGCGGACGGCATGAAGGAGATGGACAGCGCGAGCCAGGAGCAGCGTGAGCGCATCGAGAGCGCGGAGCACCGCATGGAGCAGACGCGTCAGAAGTTCAACCGCCTGCATGCCGTGTGCGTTGCGGGCGAGCAGGGCCTGCGCAGCGTGCTGGACCGGCTGCTCGTGGCGCTGGGGGAGGCGCCCCCTGAGACCCTGCGGCCTGCCTTTGCCAAGGTGCGTGTGCAGGGGTGTGGAGGGATTGCGCCTCGGTTCGCACGTGGGCGTTGCCAGCGGTATGCGTGTGTAGGGGAGGGGTGAGGGTGTGCCTGCACCAGTACAGGTTTAGAAGTTATTGAGTGGGTGTAGGGGGGGGTGGACGTGGACGTTGGAAGTGGGGGCACCATTGGCCCAGCTCACAGGCCCGGTGCCTGGCAGAAGGTGGGGGGTTTCAGGCGGTGCATAAGGGAGGATGGAGTGTGTGTTTGACGCTTGTACCCCCTGGCAAACAAGGTGCCATGTCTGATGGCCTGGAAAGTTTGATGGCCCGGACGCGCAGGGTTGACCTGGGCAGCTGCAGCCTTTTCTTTTTGACCAACTTTGAGCCGCAAGGCTGCTGCACAAGCCGTACACTGAGCAGGTACCTTCCAACACAAAGCTCCCCATGTCCTTGGGCGCATGCCCCTTAGCGGGACACTAGAGCATAAAGAGACAGCGTCACCTCGCCTGCATGCACCGCAGGTGGGCACTGACCGGCGTGCGCAAGCCGCCGCTGCCGCCGCCGCACAGGAGGCTGCCGCGGCCCTGCAGCAGCAGCAGCAGCAGCAGCAGCAGCAGCAGCAGCAGCAGCAGCAGCA
>LKMJ01006780.1_pt1 | contig 10795 bp, 9 predicted proteins | sample 643391 | NCBI WGS metagenome assembly LKMJ01 (sample SAMN04112250, study PRJNA286221) | soda lake metagenome | biome: soda lake; feature: Kulunda Steppe; material: water; isolation source: sample PL-Br10 brine of Picturesque Lake | place: Russia: Kulunda steppe | collected 2010-07
CCCCGTGAGTGACAGGTATGGAACTCGGAGTTATCGGTCTCGGACGAATGGGACAAATCGTCGTCGACCGGACGGTGACAGCGGGCCACGACGTCGTCGCGTTCGACGTTGACGAGGATGCCGTCGAATCCGCAATCGCGTCAGGGGCGTCGGGTGCTGACTCGCTCACCGACCTCGCAGCACAGCTCGGGACGGAGAAACGCATCTGGCTGATGGTCCCAGCAGGAGACCCCGTCGACGCAGCACTGGAGGAGCTCGAACCATCGTTGAGTGACGAGGACATCGTCGTCGACGGCGGGAACTCACATTTCGAGGACTCGGTTCGGCGGGCAGAGGCGACCGACGCAGCGTATCTCGATTGCGGGACCAGCGGTGGGCCCGCGGGTGCAGAGCTCGGTTTTTCCCTGATGGTCGGCGGACCGGAGTGGGCGTACGAGGAGTTCGAACCGGTGTTCGACGCGGTTGCCACCGGTCCAGCGGGACACGACAGGATGGGGCCGAGTGGTTCGGGTCACTACGTCAAGATGGTCCACAACGGCGTCGAGTACGCACTCATGCAGGCCTACGGCGAGGGATTCGAACTGCTCCACGAAGGACGGTACGACCTCGACCTCGAAGCTGTCGCACGAACCTGGAACAACGGAGCCGTCATCCGGTCGTGGCTGCTCGAACTCTGTGAGGAAGCGTTCCGCGAGGAGGGTGGCGACCTCGGTGACGTTGCGGACCACATCGCTGGCGGTTCGACGGGAACGTGGACCGTCCAGGAAGGGCTCGAACAGGAGGTTCCGCTGCCGCTCATCTATCAGGCGCTCGCAGAACGGTTCGGGAGCCGGAACGACCGATTCTCACGACAGCTGGCGAACCGGCTGCGCTACGGGTTTGGACGGCACGAAGTTCACAGGGACTAACGATAGTCGCTGTGGACATCCAAATTGTACTGCTTTGCAATCACGAGAATACCCAGTTTATTATCTGCTTGGCAAAGAAAGAGGTGCAGGAGTGAGAGGCTACCGGGCGAGGTTCTCTCGAAGCCTTCGAAGTTCGTCGCTCTTTTCGGAATTGCCGTCGACGTCGGCGAGCGTTTCGGCGGCTTCGAGCGTCCGGATGGAGCTATCGAGAAACGAGAGGATGTCGCCGGGATAGGCGTACAGCATGTACTCCTCACCGATTACGTCGACGATCGCGTCGGGGCCGAGCCCTTGCTCGCGGAGTTCGAGCAGGTACCTGACGAACTTGCGTTCGGCACACCCACAGTGTGGGTTCGACTGACAGTCACAGTCCAGGAAATCCTCAGCGAACTCGAGGACGCGGTCCTGTGAGGCGTCGTCGAGTTTCGCCAATCCCTCACCCCGGAAGAGGATGTCGAGCGTCGCGCCGCTGAAAGCACTCTTTGGGAAGGACGTCTCTAGCTGGGAGGCGAGCTGCTGGTGATTTTTGACGTATATCTTGTCCGTGATAGCCACACTTGTCTAGTGTGACGAGCCTGAGCAATTAAAACGCCGCGGTTGCTAGTTTCGGGCTCGCCCATCAGCCATGGTTGCAAGTTGCTGGCTCCCGGCGGCCACGGAGAGTAACGATATTTAAGCAACGGAACTGTAGCCAACCGCATGGAACTGTTCGGGACGGCAGGTATTCGCGGTCCAGTTACGAAGGTGACGCCCGAACTCGCGCTCGCGGTCGGGCGAGCAGTCGGGATGGACGCACGAGAAGGGAGCGAAACAGTGGTCATCGCCCGCGACGGGCGAGACACCGGCACGTCGCTCGCAGCCGCGGTAGAGGCCGGCGTTACCAGCGCGGGGGCCGACGTGCGCCGCGCCGGGCAACTCCCGACCCCGGCACTCGCCTACGCCTCGCGGGGCCGGCACGGTGTCATGCTCACCGCCAGCCACAACCCGCCGGCGGACAACGGCATCAAACTGTTCGTCGACGGCACGGAGTACGACCGCGAGGCCGAGCGGCGAATCGAAGAACGAGTGGAAAACGAAGTTGTCGCGACAGCGTGGGACAAATGGGGAACGAGCGAGCGAACGCACGTCCTCTCGTCTTATCGCGAGGCTGTCGTCGAGTACGCCAGGACTCACGGCGCAGACCCCGACATGACGGTGGCCGTCGACTGCGGTAACGGCATGGCGAGTCTCGCCACGCCGCAAGTGCTGACCAGTCTGGGTGCAGACGTGCTCTCGCTCAACGCCAACGTCGATGGACGGTTTACCGCCCGAGAGAGCAAACCGACGGCCGAAAGTCTCAGGGACCTCCGGCGGTTCGTCGCCGACGGGTCGGCAGCGTTCGGCATCGGCCACGATGGGGACGCAGACCGCATCGTTATCGTCGACGAGTCCGGGGACGTAGTTCACGAGGACACAGTACTCGCCATCATCGCCGAGCACTCGGTTCGTGCCAGCGACGAAGCAGACCCCGTGGTCGTGACGACGCCGAATGCCTCTGGCCGAATCGACCAGCGCGTCCGTGAGGCAGACGGTCGCGTCGAACGCGTCCGCCTCGGTGCGCTCCACGAGGGAATCGCGAGCGCCCGAGCTGATGGAGACGACACGACGGAAATCGTGTTCGCAGCCGAGCCCTGGAAACACATTCACCCCGCGTTCGGCGGTTGGATAGACGCCGTCGTCTCGGCGGCAGTGTTCACCCGGCTCGTCGCCGAGTCGGGTCTCGACGGACTCCGCGAGCCAGTGCAGGAACGGCCCTACCGCAAGGTGAGCATCACCTGTCCGGACGAGCGAAAAGTCGCGGCGATGGACCGACTGGAGACCACACTCCCGAAGGCGTTCCCGGATGCACAGGTCGAGACAGAGTACGGTATCCGCCTCGACATTCCGGGCGACGGGTGGACGCTCGTCCGACCGAGCGGGACCGAACCGTACATCCGCGTCTACGCCGAGAGCGAGTCGGTTGACGACCTCGTGGAGAGAGTGACCGACCTGGTCGAAACCACAATCGAGGGTTAAGGGAACAGCCCCCGGAAGAGGCTGCCGAGTATCGACAACACGAGCGCGATTCCGACGGGGAGGAGTCCAAACTGCCCCATCGCCATCGTCTTTGCCAGCGTGCCCGAAAACACGAGCACACCGACCCAGACCACGAGAAGAAGGACTGCGAATCCGATTCCCGAGAGAATTGCGCGCTTCAGGTCTGCTGCGAGGATGCCGACGAACGCCCCGCCGAAGACGATTCCTGACCAGTGGTTCCACGAGAGGACGAGCCCGAGAAGACACGCGGCGACGAGTGCTGCCCAGTGATACTGGGAGTCCTCCCGCAATCGCCTGAGCCTGCGAGACTTGCTCCTTCCGCTTCCGTCGCTCATTGGTCACCCTCCACAAACTCGACAGCGAGTGCTCCTTCAATCTCGCGCGAGAGCGTCCTGTACTCGCCGTTCGCCCAGGCCTCGATCTGGTCGTCGTAGTGTTCAGAGAAGTACCGCCCAGAGTTTCCGCCAGGGAGGATGCCAATCAGGTCCCCGTCGAGGTCGGCCTGCATCTCCCAACTTCCACCCCACGGCCCGCCCCGGCTGTAGTTCCAGACGGTCTGGCCGCTGCCGCCACGCTGGTGCGCTGGATACCCCAGGAAATCGAGCTCGGTCAGATGGTTGATGTGGCCAGTGTGGTTCACGTCGCCGTACACCTCCGCCTCAGATTCTTCGAGGTCGTCCAGCGTCCGGTCGAGGGCGATGCGCATCACCCGCGCCCGCCCCCGTGATGCGAACCACACGCTATCGGGCCCGAGCTGGACGATTGCAGCGTCCGCCGGGTAGTACGAAGAACCGAGGTCGGCCTCTTCGTACGCGTCCCCGAGAGTCTCCTCCCGATAGTTGTCAAGCCACTCGGTGAAGATGAGCGCTGCCCGCGAGTCCGAGTCGAGGCGGTAATCCCAGTCCGCCAGTTTGTCTGCAGCCTCCTCAAGCCTGCCGTCGTCAGTGCCTCGCGCGGCAGAAACGAGGTCGTCAACCAGTTCTGCCGCCCGGCCGTCGAACGAGTCACGACCGAGCTCCTGGAGATAGTCAAGGTCGATAGACTGGCCGCTGGCAATTCGCTGGTCGAGCAGGTCGTAGATTCGCTGCCCCCGGTACGGGCTTGCGTACCCTTCCGCGAGGTAGTACTCGAGCTGGTCATCCGGGACAATCTGCTGGTTGGCCGTCGAGAGGTACTCCGGGTTGACAACCTGTGGATTGGCCGAAAGCGGGACGAATCCTTCCCACGAGGACTCCCCAAACGGCTCGAAACCCTCCCACTCGCCCTCGCGGGCTGAGCCGTCGAACACCTGGTCGCCGCGTACGAGTTCTCCGTCGGTTCGACGAAGTGGCACGCGTCCGGTCATGAAGTACAGCGTGTTCCCGTCCCGGTCGGCATAGAGAAGGTTCTGGGTGGGCGCTTCAAACTGCTCGACGGCGTCGAGAACGTCGTCCATCCCCTCGCTGTGACTCAGCTGGTAGAGCGAGAGCATCGATTCGGTCGCTGTGTGGCCAGTCCAGGCGACACCAACCTCCTGTTCTGCCTCCTCAATGACCGGGCCGTGGACCGTCTTCCTCACCTCCACCTCCCTGTTCGGACCCCCTGATACCTCGATTTCCTCGGTCCGACGCTCGAACTCCCGTTGCTCGTCCCCATACTGGTACGTCTCGCCGTCATCGTCGTACCGATAGAAATCGATAACATCGGCACCGGCGTTCGTGAACCCCCACGCCCCGTAGTCATTCTCACCGATGGTGACGATAGGTGCTCCGGGGAACGTAACACCGCGAGCGCGGTGGTTCGGGCCGTCGAGATGCATCTCGTACCAGGTCGGGGGCGCTTGCAGCCCGAGGTGCGGGTCGTTCGCGAGAATCGGGGCATCCCCGGCGGCGTGTTCGGTCCCAATGACCCAGCTGTTTGACCCGAATCCCCGTGGCGGCTCGAACTGACTGGTCCAGTCGACGAGCGACTTTCCCACCGTTTGCTGGTTGCTCAACTGAGTCGACGGTTTTTGACGGTTTTCGGCCGTCTCCTCGTCCTCCGCCGCTAACCGAAATTCGCCCGCGTCGTGGTGGTCCCGGATGATGGGCGCGTCGTGGTCGAACCGTCCCGGAAACAGCTCGTCAGCCAGTTCGTCACCCCGGTCAAGGGAGAACAGCTCACGGAACCGCTCCCGGAGGAGCGAGACTCGGAGTGTACGAAAGCTACCGGTCAACTGCCAGGTAATGATCTTCTCGATGAGGGCAGTGTCGGCCCTGGTCCAGGGCTCGGGTTCGTAGTTGAGCAACTGGAAGCCAACTGAGAGCGTTTCGTTTTCGATTGCCTCGTTGACCCCCTCAGCATACGCATCGAGGACCGGTGCGACGGCAGTTCCGTCGAGGTTCTGTGCTGTTACCTCCGCGGCCTCGGAGAAGGCCATCTGCCGGTGGAACCGGTCAGTGCTGACCAAGTCCTCGCCCACGACTGCCGCCAGTTCGCCGCGAAAGAGCCGACGCTGGAGGTCCATCTGGAACAGGCGATCCGTCGCTTGCGTGTAGCCGACCGCGAAGTACAGCGCCTCCTCGTCATCCGCGCTGACGTGGGGAACGCCGTCGTCGTCGAATCGTACAGTCGCGGGGCCGTACGGGCTCTCGACGCGCTCCTGTCGAGTGGCGCGTGCCGAGCGCCAGACCGAGCCGGAAACTGGCGCGAACTGCTCCAGCGGCTCTCTCACTGGTGAGAGGTACGCGCCGCCGACGCCGACACCGATGATTGCGCCGAGTACCGCCCGACGACTGAGTTCTCTGCTCATGGGACAGCCTCACTCGGTTCGAGTATGTACTTTACGCAGCAGTTCCCACATTCACCGTTGCGGTTTACAGGAACTCCAGAAAGTTCTTACACGGCGCCAGACGAGAGAGGATAATGAGTCAGGCCGTCGAGGTGAGCGTTGTTCTTCCCGCGTACAACGAGGAGGAGACGCTGGCCGGCACGGTCAAAACCACACTGTCGACGCTCGAATCGTTCCTCCCGACAGGGAGTTTCGAGGTCATCATCGCCGAGGACGGGTGTGACGACAGGACGCCCGAGATCGCGGACGAGCTCGCCGAGACAAACGAAGCGGTTCGACACGTTCACTCCCACGAGCGTCTCGGTCGGGGCGGTGCGCTCGAATACGCCTTCGAACAGGCCCTGGGAGAGACGCTGGTGTACTTCGACACCGACCTCGCGACGGATATGGACCATCTGGAGGAGCTGGTTGAGAGCGTTCGGTCCGGAGAGTACGACATCGCGACGGGGTCGCGCTGGCTCCCCAACAGCGACGCCGAACGGCCTGCCAAACGGGGCGTGCCGAGTCTCGGATACAACGGACTGGTTCGATTGTTCCTGCGCTCGGACCTGCAGGACCACCAGTGCGGATTCAAGGCCTTCGACCGCGAAGTGCTGTTCTCGCTCCTGGACGATGTCGAGGACCAACACTGGTTCTGGGACACCGAAGTGCTCGTGCGAGCCCAGCGTTCGGGCTACAGAGTCCGAGAGTTCCCGGTCGAGTGGGTGCCCAAAGGCGACTCGAAGGTCGACCTCGTCCGCGACGTGTTCGGGATGGGAAGCCAGATACTCCGCACCTGGTGGCAGCTTTCGGTCAGCCCGCGCATCACTCGCACGGTCACGCTGACTGCAGGCAGTCTGCTCGTACTCGTCGCGGTCGCACTGATGACGGTGTATCTCGACCCCTCGGAGGTCATCGAGAGTATGGGGAGCGCCGACCCGTGGTACGTCGTGCTCGCGGCGCTGATCTATCTTCTCTCCTGGCCGCTACGTGGGATTAGATACCGCGACATCCTCTCGACGATTGGCTACCGTGAGCGCTGGGGCTTTCTGACAGGTGCGGTGTTCATAAGCCAGACCGGGAACCTCGTCTTCCCGGCCAGGGCCGGGGACGCCGTCCGTGCCTACATTGTCAAAGCGCGACGAGGGATTCCATACCCCTCAGGCTTCGCCTCACTCGCAGTCGAGCGCGTCTACGACCTCCTCACGATTACGTTTCTCGCAGGGACGGTGTTGCTCGGCCTCGCCGCGACCGGGTCGCTTGGCGAGTTACAGGCGGCGTTGTTCGGCGAACCCGTCGACGGCAGTGAGGCACGAAGCGGCCAGACCGCACTCGTCGTCGCTTCGGGCGTTGGCCTCGTCGCCATCTGTGCCGTCGTCGTCATCGTCTACACGGCTCGTAGTGACAGGAACTACGTCCGCTCTGCCGTCACCCGAATGAGTTCAGACAGTTACGCCGACTACGTGGCCGGTGTGCTGGAGCAGTTCGCGGGGGACGTCCAGACCGTCGCCCGCGACAGGCAGGCGTTCCTGCGTGTTGGATTCGCCAGTCTCGCTATCTGGATACTCGACGTGGTGGTCGCAATTATCGTCCTGCTTGCCTTCGACGTGGCCGTCTCGCTTCCCTTGCTCGTCGGGGCCGCCTTTTTCGCCGTCAGCGTCGGCAACCTGGCGAAGGTTCTTCCACTCTCGCCAGGTGGAATCGGTCTCTACGAGGGCGCATTCACGCTGCTCGTCGTCGCCTTGACCCCCATCGGTGCGGTGGTCGCCCTCTCGGCGGCCATCGTCGACCACGCCATCAAGAACGTCGTCACCATCATTGGCGGGTTCGCCTCAATGACGCTGCTGAACGTCTCGCTGACCACGGCCGTCGAGGAGAGTCGCGAGGCAGAGAGCGTTGTCCACGATGACTGAGACGGAACCAGCTGACAACTCGTTCTAGTGCTCCTGCAAGATGGACCGAGAGACGAATGTAGCCCCCTGCCAAACTCAGGCTCTCTCCGCCACGGCGAGATAGAGGACGTAGGCGAGCGCCGCAGCCACCAGCGAAACGGCGAGCACGGCCACACCCACGAACTCGTCAAGCGCAGCCTCGGGATTTTCCCAGAGATGTGCTGCCCCCTCGATTGCGAGAATCACCAGTGCTCCGTATGCTGCCGTCGTTCCGACGACGTATGCCAGACTGCGCGCGTCGTAAGAGCGTCGCCGGGACAGTTCGAGAATGAACAGGAGCGCGAGTGCGAGCAGGTAGAACGGACCAGGAACCGCCTGTCCGAACCCCACTTCTGCGACGTTCTGGACGCCGTAGTAGCCGAGCGCAAGAAGAACACCCGTCACGAGCACCATCGAGAGGCCGAAGCCGCTGGTGTCGTCCACCGTCGGTTTGGTGAACGTTTCCGTTGCCGAAGTGTCTGCTCGCTGTCGACCTCGCGGCCCACCACCGTTGCTCTCGTTGTCCATACAGGACGGTAGGACAGGAGACGAAAAGTTACAGACTGGTTAGTTCCACAGCATGAGAGAAACCTGTCCCTGAATTGCCGCCCGACATCGACGATCTCTCCCGCGGTTACTCCGGACCAAACTCGACCCCTTCTCGCTCCTCGGCTCGTATCCGACGGATGGCTGCCCGAGCGTTGCCCGCATGGTAACCGAACAGCACGTTCTCGGCGTACTCCCCGGCGACTTCGGTTGCGTGGACGAGGTTGTCCATGTCGATGTTGATGGCGTACAGTTCGATGCTGAACGGAGAGTCGAGACGGTCCTGGAAACCCGTGGCGATGACCTCGACCCAGTAGGTCGTCTCGTAGGCCATGTCGTAGATGGGGACGACAAACTCGTCGACGTACTCCGAGAGCGCGTCGACGTCGATGCCGCTTCGCTGTTCGAGGTGACCGGGATAGGGGTCCGGATACAGCGTCAGGTAGAGTTTCCCGGGGATGCGCTCGCGGGCTTCGGCGACGAACTCGGTGATGACGTTCTGTCGCCACGCCTGCCAGTCGTCGAACTCACTCTCCCCGAAGAGACGGGTACACCGGTCGCAGTGGCAGTACTCCTGGCGGGGGAAGCCGACGTCGTCGAGGCGCACGTCCTCGTTCGCGGCAGCGGCGTCGTCTATCATCTCAAGTATCCCCGCACGGTAGGTCTCGTTCGTCGGACAGACGTAGTCCCAGTCGAAGTACGTCCGCTCGCGGGTCGCAGGCTCGCCCTCGGCGGTGACAGGGGCCAGCGAAGGGTCGCCCTCGACGGCCGCGTTATCACCGAAACAGGAGATCATGTTGACCGCGCCCTCGACAGGAGTGGTCGCACGACCAGTCACGTCTTTCATCTCGAAGAAGGCGGCCTCGAACTCCTCCCACGTCACTTCCTCCTCGTTCCGTGTGACGACGCCGTACATATTTCCACGAAGGAGTTCCAGACACGTAACTGTTCGAGAAAGCAGTTGAGTGTCGATGCCTCAGACCGGTGGTCTCCCTCAATCCTCGATGACGAGTTTGTAGACGAGCACAATCGCAATCAGGGCGAGGGCTACCTTCAGTTTCGTAGACATCCATTTGTATGCTCGTTGGTTACGATAATAGGCTTTCTGGGACGTGTCCTCGAATCGTTCAGTTCTTGTGCTCGGCTGCAGAGAGACTCCGTGAGCGCTTAGTCCGTTCGCTCGCAACCACGTGCTATGAGTAGTGACGGGTCGCTGGGCCGGCGTATCGATGGGTTGGTTGCCCACTGGCTGGACAACCCTGTACCGCCAGTACGGGACCGTTCACGGTGGCTCGCGCCGCTCCCCCTGTGGCTCGAAAACGTCGCTTTCCGCCTCGTCTGGCTGCTCGTCGCCGTGAACCTCGCCGGAACTGCGTTCGGGTTCTGGTACTACATCCCGCAGCTCTCAGAAACGCCGACGGTGATGTGGCCAATCGTCCCAGTCAGTCCACTCGCGACGCTCTATTTTGCACTCTCGTTAACCTGCTGGCGGCTCGGATACGACGGTCGCCTCGTCCAGTTACTTCACGTCCTCGCGTTCGTCGGCTGTCTCAAGTACGGCCTCTGGACCGTCTTCGTCCAGTTGTTCGTCGAAGACGCGAGCGTACTCCCCGTCGTGGTCTGGCAGTTCCTCATCTGGAGTCACGTCGGCATGGCCGTGCAGGCGTTTCTCGTCACCCGGTACGCGGAGTTCCCGCTGTGGACCGTCGGCTTCGCGACCGGCTGGTACGTCCTCAACGACGTCTTCGATTACTTCGTCACGGTTTTGGGTGGTCCCCACCACACGTGGCTGAACGTCATCTTCGCCAACGGGGAGATTGTCCGACCGAGCCCGGAGTTCGAGTTAATGGCTGCTTCTGCGGTGGTGACGACAGCGCTCGCAGTTGTGCTCTCACTGTTGGCGTGGCGAACGTTCAGCCGATAATCGAGAACAGACAATAAAAGGTCAGTACGTCCTGGCGAAGTGGGCCGTCTCCTCTGCCGCCTCGCCACAGATAGCACAGTCGTCGTGAACTGGCTCCTCATCGCGGTCGAGCGGAACCATCACGATTTCGGCCGCGATAGCGTCCTTGATTGGTTCCTCACAGGCCTCGTCGCCACACCAGCCACATTTGACGTAGCCGCCGTGCTGGCCGATGGTGCCGAGAATCTCCTCGCGACTCTCGGCCTCTCGAATTTCGCCTTCGAGCGTCTCCTCGGCGCTGGCGTACAATTTAGCAAACACCGTCTCGAGGTGTTCGTCTGTCGTCTCCGCGATTCCGTCGGCGTCGACCGTCTCGCTCTCACCGTCGGGTCGGTGAACGAGCGTGGCCGTCTCCTCTTCCATCTCGTTGGGGCCGAGTTCGATGCGGAGCGGGACACCTTTTAGCTCCCACTCGTTGTACTTGAAGCCGGGATTGCGGTGGTCGCGGTTGTCGAGGTGGACGCGAATACCAGCCTCGTCGAGTTCTGCTTCGATTTCCTCTGCGTAGGCGAGAATCTCCTCAGCGTTATCCTCCTGCCAGATAGGGACGATGACGACCTGCGGGTCGGCGAGCGTCGGCGGG
>LKMJ01006781.1_pt1 | contig 10795 bp, 18 predicted proteins | sample 643391 | NCBI WGS metagenome assembly LKMJ01 (sample SAMN04112250, study PRJNA286221) | soda lake metagenome | biome: soda lake; feature: Kulunda Steppe; material: water; isolation source: sample PL-Br10 brine of Picturesque Lake | place: Russia: Kulunda steppe | collected 2010-07
ATGCGCGCACAACTGTGACTGTGCCCTGTGCCAGGCGCGCCATCGACCTGGCCCGCCGCGACTTCCCCTCCAAAGTGATCCAGCTGGAGGAGGAGTGGGGAGACTGGCTGATGAGCCAGAAGTCCATGGATGCGGCCATCAACCACTACATCGAGTCGGGATCGTCCTTGAAGGCAAGGCCAGGACGCGGCTGATGGCTCCCTCCGCGTGTGCACATTTGTTTTGTTGGCAGCAGTGCCCTCTTGCAAAAGGGGGGGCGGGGCTGTGCCTGCCTGTGCGTGCTGTCATTCATCCAGCGTTAGAGCCGCTGCGCGCCAAGTGGTCACTGCGCATTATCGACCCATTTCAATCCATTTCCAAATCCCATGAGCACATTCCAAGCGCATCAACCTCCGGGTCCCTACGCACCCCTCAGCGAGTCTCTGTCCCAATCTGTCACACACGCGTCTGACAGTGCGCCCGGCACGTTTTGCAAGTGCACTCACACACGTGTGCATGCGCGCAAGGACACAGGCACACGCGCGCACACACAGGCACATGCGCACACGCACACGTGCGCGTAAACACACACACATAATCAAGTGCATTTGTGTGCTATTGCACCCCTGCAGGCCATCGAGGCGGCCATGCAGTGCCGCCAATTCTCTAAGGCTGCTGGCATCATTGAGTCTCTGGTGCGCGGCTGTTGGTCGTATGAGGCCCGCGGCTCAGATGATGGGATGAGCTCGCTGTTGTGAAGGCCACATGTCCTTGGATGTGCTGCTCGTAGCTTTTGTTGCACAACCTTATCTGTGTGTGCCTGCTGTGAGCGCCAGAGGTGGCACAGAAACAAGGGCGAGCTGAAACTTTGAAAATACACATTCACCGGGCGTTTCTAACTGTCAGCAGCAAAAGATGCAGGAAACACACAATCTACACACACGCGTGCATGCACAAATGCTCACATACACCTGCATGCACACACATGCACCTGCATGCACACACATACACCTGCATGCACACACATGCACCTGCATGCACACACATGCACCTGCGTGCACACACATGCACCACTGGGCCCACAAGGCAATCAGCACATATTATCAGCGCCCCAGTGCGACTTACGTTTCCCTTGCATTGACAGCGGCGACCAGGCCCGGGCTTGCTCTGTCGCAATGGGCGCTCGACAGCAGAGGGCCCGCCTGCCTTTATCTGTTGCACACCTCTGTCGCAAACCAGAAAGGCCTCAACTGCAGAGGCCCCCCCTTGCTCTGTCGCAAGGGGTGCTCAGCAGCAGAGGGCTGCATAGGCGGCTATGCTGCCGGCTGATGCACCCCAGCCGCAGCTATGCACACACCAGGCGCATGTTCACCTGTGACGTGCATGCACACAAACATCCCCCTTGCTGCTGCATATCCATCCTGCAGGACCATTCAGATGCGCTGCCGTTTTTCAAGCGCATCGCGGCCGCGTACAGCGCGACGGGCAAGCTGGAGGAGGTGAGAGGCAGGAAGCAGGGAGGCAAGCCAGGCTGGTGCTGCAGCACAACATCCCTGCCAGGCACTGCCAGCCTGTCCTTCCAGCACACCTGCGCTGGGGACGGGCACGGCCAGCCTGTCCTTCCAATACGCTGCGGACTCTGCATTAGCTGAGCACTGCAAAGCTTGGGTACCCGCGGAGCATCCGCAAGGGGCCCCTGCCAATGCTGAGCAGCACCCCACTCACTGCTGTGACTGGGCTCCTGCTGCGCGCCTGCGCTGGCTGCACCCCTGCGCTGGCTGAGCACCTCCATGCGGGTGCTGGCTGTGCTCCTGCCAAGCACCTGCACTGGCTGCACGCCTGCGCTGGCTGAGCACTCCCATGCGGGTGCTGGCTGTGCATCTGCTGCACGCCGCCTGTGGCTGCGTAAAGGAGGGAGGGGCATTGCTGAGGTGTGTGTTGTGTGTGCTGAGGTGGGTACGCTGACTGGCCAACAGCAATGCTGCAGTCAAGGGTGGCCGTGTCGCTCCCACATGACTAAACTGCACTTGTTTGTTGCTTCCACCCGGATCGCCTGCACTTGCCTGTTGCTCCAACCTGAATTATCTGCACTTTTTTCCTGGACGGGGCAAGGAACGAGCCCGGGCACGCGCCTGAGCAGGCGGGTGAGCCGCCCGCTCCCTGCCTGTCCTGTGCGTGAGGCTTGAAGCACCTCAATGTGCCTCAGGCTGCGCTGAGCGCGTGTGGCACGGCCCTTGCGTAAATGGAAAACAGGCAAACACAATCGCATGCGCGCCATGCGGCTAGCAGTTGTGTGGTGCACCGGCACCATTGCCTGTGTGCAGCACGGCCACCGGGGGCTGCAGGCAAGGCTGTGTTGATGCCAAAGGGCCGCCAAGCGCGCTGAGCATGCTGAGCATGCTCATCATGAAAGGGTGCCATCGTTGCCCTCATTTGTCTTCAGGGCCCCAAACAAAAGTCACTCACAGGTCGCAGCCAAGGTTCCGCTACCTATTGCCTGGCTCGCCCAACATTGCACGCTTGTCTTTGAAGCATGTGCTCTTCCCCCTTGTGCGCGCCCCTGCTCCTGTGCAGGCTGAGCGCTATTTCATCAAGGCAGGCATTCCGCTCGAGGCGGTGGACATGTACAGCCGTGCAGGCAAATGGGACGCGGCCCAGAAAGTGGCGCGGGGCTATCTGTCAGACAGCGAGATGCGCAGCTTCTACCGCAAAAAAGGCCGCGACTTTGAGGCGGAGAAGAAGTGGAAGGAGGCAGAGAAGGCGTATATCCAGGTGTGTTGTGTGTTTGATGGCATGGGTTGGCCCCTGCTGCAACATGCATGCAAGTCGCAAGTTGGGGGAGGTTGCGTGTTTTTGTGTGAGTCCTGCGCATGGAGATGCACCTGTGCATGGGGGGGAGAGGGGAATATGCATTGGGGGCATGTATTCATCCCGAGACAGCGCAGTGATGAGCTTCCAGGTCTCTGCTCATGGACATAAGGGACGCTGCAAGGGCTCATGACAAAGCTCAGTAACAACTCTGCCATATGGTGGCGGAAGAGGACACTTGCGTGGACAGGAAGGCGCCCAAGCTTGGGCAACCTGGATCAGGATTGATGTATGAGAGGGTTTGAAGCAGGCCTCTGTGCAGGGGTTCCCCGAGTGACTGAGCCTCAAAGCCCCCACAGCCGCATGCTGGCCTGCAGCCACGCACTCTCACCTTCGTGCACAAGCTGTGCTTTGCCAGTCTAAGAGGCGGTATAAGGCTGCAAACGCCTGCTTCAGCGAAAAGCAGCACACTCGCCGCAAGCCGCCAGCGCCGTATGCTAGCCTGCGGAGCCAGGAATGACCAACGATGCACCGACAGGAAAGATGCAAATAAATGATGCGTTTATACCATTTTTGCGGCACTGGCGAGTTCCTGGCGATGCAAACAAGCCGTGGATGGTGGCCAAGGGGGACGGTGGCCAGAGGTCAAGGAATGCAAGCGCGGGGGAACAGGGCAGCTGCACACTCCTGCCCCCACAATCACGGCGTCATTGCAGGTGTATGTAAGTATAGATGTTGTGCATGCTTAACAACATCGCAGCAAAAAACGGCGGGTGAGCACTCGGGCGTGTGTGCAAGCGCCACAGTCAATCGCTGGCACAGCGAAGCGACCTTCGTGCCGTGCAAGCACAACCCGGCTTCCATGAAATGAGGCCACGCTGCTTGATTGTGCGTGTGTGGGGGGTGTGTGTGTGCGTGCGTGAGCTCGCACACACCTACCAACCGCCTGCAATCAGGCCTGTGTACTATCCCACAAGGCATCAAGTCGATGTCCGCCAGCGCACGGCTCACACGCGGCCCTGCTCATGCAAGGATTGAATTTTCTGTGTGGTGGGCGCTGAGCATGCTTGCATGAGCGTGCATTTGTGTGTGCGTGCACGCAGGGAGACGAGGTCGACCAGGCCATCAACATGTACAAGAAGAACAAACAGTATGACCCCATGATCCGCCTGGTGGCCCAGCACCGCAAGGAGAACCTGGCGCAGGTGTGCATGCTTGTGCGTGCTGGCACGCACAGGTTGTATGCCCTGGGCGCCAGGCACCCTGCGCGCTGCTGAAGCCGGACAGGGCATGCTGTGTGTGTGTGCGTGTGTGTGCATGCAGTGCTGAGCACAAAGGGAACGTGCAGCACGCACACCGTTGGCCCCAAACCAGGCGCGGCGCTCACAGTGCTGCACCCAGACGTCACACAGCACGCACACCACTGATCCAGGACAAGCTGCCGCACATGCGGCGCTGCGCCCAAGCGTGATTCTCCTGGCACCTTGTGCTCAGAATATGGGTGCTGTGGCTCACAGGAGCGCGGTGACGTGCGCTGTTGTGGCGCTGCGGAAGCACAAGCCCTGCCTTTGCACACCCCCACTCCCTGGGGAGCGATTCCTACAAAGGCACGCGCACCTTAGGCTGCAAGCACTGTCGAACGCGACTGGCTGGCTGGGTGCAGGTGCATGTGCTTGTGGGCCAGGCCCTGGAGTCTGCTGGCAGCCTAAGGGAGGCTGAGAAGCACTACACTGACGGGAAGGAATGGAAGGCGGCAGTGCAGATGTACAGGACGGCGGTAAGGTTGGGGGGGGGGGCATGTTGTGCGTCGTCAGGCTATGCATGCGCTGCGCCCTTGTGTGCTGCTCCTTTGTGGGGTACAGAGGTCTATGCTCATTAGTGGCTGTGGTTTGCCTTGGCTGCTGACGTCAGTCACAGTTCAAGCAGCATGTCGATAGTCAACTGCATGACAGGTATGGTTGATGGACTTGTGCGCAGCGCCTGAGTTGGAGGCAGCTTTCATGGGCGCTGCTATTCGTACACGCACTGGTTTCACTCTCTCCTGCCCATACAGCCCAACTCAGCAAAACATTCACACAAATGTACACACACACACACACACGCGCACGCACAGGCATGCACACACTGCAGGATGCTAGCTGCAATGTGCGCCCTTGTCCTCTGCTGCTGCTACACACAGCAGTATGCGCGAAGCAATGCTTGTCCTTGTCCTGAACTGCTGCTGCTGCTACTGCTGCAGAATGCGTGGGACGACGCCCTGCGTGTGGCCAAGGTTTACGGTGGCGTGAACGCCTCCAAGCAGGTGCGTGCCATATGCCGCTGCTGGCAAGGGCGGCCCACGTGCTCACTTGGTTCCAGGTGCCACCGCACTCCTCCACATGCTTTCGTCCTTGCGCTGCATCTGCGGCAACAGCAAGCTTGCCTCATGCCTCATTCAGCTCTTTTTGCCGTGCAGCATCCACATTGCACGGCGGGCGCGCAAGCGCGGCTTCCTCCCCTGCCTGCTCTGATGCGCTTTGCCCCCTCGCAAGTGGCCCCAACCCGGCTGCCCGCCTTTCACCTGGCCTCCTGCAGGCGCTCTGAAGCACAGCCTTGCACAGTGTGTATGACACTGGGTGTGTCACAGGGCCTGCGCAGACAGACTGTGGTCCAGATTTGATCTCGGGTTGCTGAGTCAGATCATACTCCTGGGTGTGAATTGAAGCTCAATCCCCCCCTCCCTCTGCCATGCACCTGAGAGCTGTGCCCGACACGCAGATGCCCCTCTGCTGCGCCCGAGCCACACGCACCTTTTTGCATACCCCTGCTTGCCCCAAAGGTTGCGTACGCATGGGCCATGACAATGAACAGCGAGGAGGGCACCGCCTTGCTGCGCAAGCTGGGCCTGCTGGAGGTGGCCATCGACTTCGCAACGGAGAGCGGCGCGTTTGCGCAGGCGTTTGAGCTGTCCAAGGCAGGGGCAAAGCAGAAGCTACCGGAGGTGGGGGCGGGGCTCAGGGGGCGGGGAATGCAAGAGCTGTGGTGCGCGCATGCAGGTACAGAAGTGTGCGTACGTGTGTACGTGCATGCGTGCCTGCGCAGATGCGTGTGCCAGTGTGTGCGCATGTGCATGTGTGGGGGTGTGTACTTGCGTGGAGCATCAGCATTGGCAAGGCAGGGCCCACAACGCTGCTTGCCATCAGCGCGCGCGCACTGACCGGCCCTCTGTTTGTGTGTGAGAGCCTGGGGTGATGGACGGAGGGGCGCCTGCGGGGCGCGCACAGACCTCCTCAAAGCAAGCGCGTCACACAGGCTCACTCCTTGAAGCCAGATCCTGCTGCAGCTGCTGTCCTGCGTGCACACACCACCCTTGAATGCCTTGGGCAGTGCCCCTTTGTGCTGGACGCCCTGCAGCATACCCTTGCAGCATACCCCTCGCCCAGTACAACCTGCGGCATACAACTGCAACATTCACCCGGCAAAGTGCACGCTGCGGCACACCCTTGCCCCATACCCCCCGCAGAGCACAACCTGCAGAACGCCTGTAAACCATGCCCCCCGCAGAGTTTCCCTGCATAGTATCTCCCCGTGTTGTCTTGTACCCTCCCCAACAGTAACCCTTTGACATACTCCGCAAAGTACTCCTGCACACATGCATCACCCGAACGCACCTAGCAGCACTGAGCGCGTTCCTGCCAGCTGGAGCAGCTGTTTTGTACTGAGGCTTGCCAGAGCCAAATGGCACTGCCGCTGCCTGACCTAGCCTTGTGTGCATGTGTGTGCGTGTGTGTGTGTATGTGAGCAGGTGCACTTGAAGTACGCGATGTTCCTGGAAGACGAGGGCCGCTTCGTGGAGGCAGAGCAAGAGTTTGTGAACGCCGGCAAGCCGCGCGAGGCGGTGGAAATGTGAGCGCTCGCGCAAGGGCGCGCAAGGGAGGGCTGCTTTTGGGGGCCTTTGCTGAGAGGCGCATGTGCTAGGGAGCGCCTTTGCTGAGAGCGAGTGCTGGCGCACATCTGGGCTGGCTTGGGGCAGGCTCTGGCTTGATGCTTGTTGGCCCATGTTGTGGCCTTCCCCTGCCCAGAACCCCGCCCACTCGCAGCCCACTGCTTCTAAGGCTGTACAGTCCTTCAGCACGCACACCGCCACAGCGCATTGCTCGGGCATGATCAGCGCATCGTTGGCGTGCCGGCCGCAGGTTCATCCACAATAAGGATTGGGATGCAGCCATGCGCGTGGCAGAGGCCTACGACCCCCCCAGCATGTCTGACATCATGCTCGCCCAGGCCGCGGCCGCTGCAGAAGCTGACCAGCACCAGGTAACGCCCAGGGGTGACGGCCCTGGGTAGCAAGGCATGCCGTTGAACGGCCGGCAACCATGCTTGGCCTTCTTTGCTTGACAATGGTCTGGGCCGCATCTGTGAGCTGCTCATGCGGCTAGGGCGCTGGGCAAGGCGCGCTGGCCGCCCTTGGTCGGGACAGGCTTGTGCTGTGCTGGCTCAAGGACATGTCTTGCAGGGGCGTTTGGCGCCACGCGTGCCGGCCGCCTTTTGAGCCAAACTGCGCGCCCCTGCGTGTCTTGTTCTGCGCTCCACCTTGTGGTCACGTGGAAGACGTCACAGTTGGAGGGGGCACAGGGCACGTGCGTGCACTGCACGTGCCCGCAGTGCGCCCGAGCTCATGCACACGGCTGTGGACCTCGGCTGCCTCCTCACAAGTCACTAAGCCTCTTTAGCCGCTCTCTCTGCCCCAGCATCGGCAGCAGCGGGTGCTGGCCAGCCGTGCACTTGCACCTGCATGCAGGTAGTGGGGTTGGCCGCAGCTCCTCAGCAGCAGGTGCCTCAGCAGCAGGTACTGGCCTGTGCGTGTGCGCCCGCAGGTGGCAGAGTCGCTGTTCCTCAAGGCCAAGCGCCCGGAGCTGGCGCTCAAGATGTACCGAGACAAGCGGCTGTGGCACGATGCGCTGCGCTTGGCTGAGGACTGGAACCTGCCCAACAAGGCGGCAGAGATCCAAGCAGAGCTGGCGGCTGGTGCGTTTGTGCGTGTTAATGCTTGCTTGTGCCTGTGTGCATGTGTGCATGTGCTTGTGTGCTCATGGGCTGGGGTGCAGCAAAATAGGCAGCAGTGGATGGACCAGGTGGACCTGGTTGCAGGCAGCGTGCTGACCGCGCGTGTGCATCTCGAGCAATGGGCATGCACAGGGGTGCAGAGTGGGGGGGATGCAGTTCACAGAGGGTGGGCCTGTCTCCCAAATAGTCCATGTGTGTGTGCGTGTGTGCGCGAGTACGTGTGTGGAACATGAAGTGCATGTGGGTTAAGGTGTGGAAGGTGTACCCTGCCCTGCCAATCATTGCCTGGAATGCTCTGGAGCGTGCGGAGGGCACTGCCCAGGGCCTGGCCCATGCCCCTTACCCCCTTTTTCCCCCTTTTTGGTGCCCTGCACGCCCTGCGTGGCCCGTCATGTGTGCGCGGCCTGCGATGTGTGTGCAGGCACTGGCAGCACCAACGCCGGGGCCATTGGCGTGGCTGGCCCTGACGCCATCCTGGCCAAGGCGCGCAAGTACCAGAACAACAACGACTTTGCGCGTGCCATCGAAACATTTCTGTCACTGTCTACCGCGGACACCTCCAACATGGACACGCTGGAGCAGGTGCGAGCACGCGGGGCGCAGGGCGTGCCGGCAGGCAGCAGTGCGGTCGCACGCTTTTGGGCGGCGCTTGGTGCACGCCGCCAGCAGGGAGCTCCTTTTTCGCTGCTTTGGTTTTGGTAGGGCCCCCACCTTGCCCGCCTGCTGCACGGCTGTCAGGTCCTCAGTGCATAGCAGACGAGCCGCAGGATGGATGGGCGGGTGGGGGGCAGAGGGAGGGCTGCAGCGTGCACATCATGTGAGCAGCGGCAGCGGCACCACTGAGTAAACGCCTTGAGGTTGCTCCAGGGCCCTCCCTCCCTGGGGCTCGCCCTCGGCCTGCCATGCCTTCAGCCCCGCTCTCTAGATTGCCTGCCCTCCGCGGGAGGTCAGCCCCCTGCCCTGGAGGCCGCCTGTGCCTCCCACGCGGCCTCCATGCCGCATCTACACCCCACACCTGCTGCATCTACAACCCACACCTGTCACGGACACCTGCATGCATGCACACCCGCTCCGCCCGCGCCCACAACCTGTGCCCTACCGCAGTCGTGGGTGCAAGCCGCCAACCTGGCCATCAGCCATCAGCGGCACCGCATGCACGACGTCATCAGCGTCGTCAGCCAGAAGCTGCTGGACGTGGGCCGCTTCCAGGCGGCTGCGGACCTGCACGAAAGCATCGATGACTTCCAAGGTGCGCAGGCTGCCTGCGCATGGGCTCAGTGTGTCCTTGCGCAAGCCGTGCTTCGTGTGCCAGCATTAGCGCATTTTGCATTTTGGTTGCTCAGGTGGCTCAAAAGCGTGGACGACTCCCAAGGTGCGCAGACCAATACGCGTGCACGTGCATGCGTAGGGTGAAGCAGGAGGACGGACTTCTGTGCCACCGAAGTTTTTTTCCTTGCTTCATGCAGTGCACGCAGAAGAAGACCGTGCGGTTGCACCTCGCCCTGTGCGCCAGCAGGCCTGTGATGCCGGGGCTGTCCTGTGCTAAGGCTCAGGCAACTTTGGACATGCCCAGCCCAACCATGCGCGCGACCCCTCGTTTGCGTGCAGCACGAGTGCTTCCCTTTGTGTGCTTATGCGTCAGGCCTCCTGCTCTGTGAGTGCCCGGTGCTGCCTCCGTTATGGGTATGGAGTGGGTGAGAGAGTGGGGAGGGTGAAAGAGTAGGGAGTGATGAGAGAGTGGGGTGGGTGAGAGAGTGAGGCCGGTGAGAGATTGCCCTTGGGACAGAGAGGGCCCCTTGGTAAGGAGGGCAGGAGTGTTTGTGGGGTCAGAGGCTGTGCGGGCTGCAAAGCACACGCACTGGTGCCCGCAGCCCCCTGTTGGAGTCGCTCCTTGAGTCTTCCACAGTGTGCAGCGCCCGCCGCACGCACCTCACCACAGTCCTCTTGGTGTGCAAAATGCAAAGTTGAGCGCCAGCCAGGTTGCCAGGCCTGGTTGGTGTTCCGCTCTGCCTGCACATCATTGCCGTGCGGTCAAACAGCTCTTTTGGCTCGCCTGCCCGGCTCACGCGCAGGGGCCATCCGCGCCTGCTGCATGGGCCAGCTGTTTGAGCGCGCGCGCCAGCTCGCCGGGAACAACCCCATCTTCACCACCTACATCGAGGAGCAGTACAACAACTTCCTGCTGCAGGTGAGCTGGGCCGCCCGCCCGCCACGCCCGCCTTACGCCGCTCCCATGACTGCCTGCAGATGTGCCTGTCCTGGGCACGTGTACTCACACAGGGGTGCTCGCGCGTGCATTGCTCACTCTCCATGGTCCCGTGCCTGTCTCCATGCTTGATTCACCTCAATGCAGGGTGTCCCCAATTTCCCTGTATACTGCTGCCACTGCCCTGGGTGATGCTGCTGTTGCCCGCCTGTGCGTGCGTGTGTGCAGAACAAGAAGGCGGAGGACCTGGCCAATCGCGGGGGGGGCCTGGCGCAGCAGGGCATCGAGATCTTTGTGCAGAGGGATGAGTGGGACAAGGTGCGCCTCCGTGCAGGGTCTTTGTGCGTCGTCGTACAGGGTCTTCGTGCGTCGTCGTGCAGGGTCTTCGTGCGTCGTCATGCAGAGGGCAGCGCACCAACTGAGCCCTTTGCAACTCATGGCCCCTGAGCGCGTATTGCTCGTGCGCAGTCCAAATGATGACACCCCAGACACACTGCGCAGTGCACCACATGCTCCCTGAGAGGCGTGCTCTCAACCAAAACGAGGGTGCAGGGCCTGCCGCACGGTCCTGCCCGGTGCCTGCCTCTGTTGCTGCCACGCTTGCCCCAGCTGGGCTGTGCTGCGTTAACTGCTCAGGGGCCGATGAAATGTGGGGCTAGGGCACTGTGCTCCCATCCTGCGGAGCCTCTGGGCCTCTGCCCTTATGCATGTGGGTGTGGGTGGCGCGGCTTGTGGGTGCGGCTAAGGGGTGCAGAG
>LKMJ01006783.1_pt1 | contig 10795 bp, 14 predicted proteins | sample 643391 | NCBI WGS metagenome assembly LKMJ01 (sample SAMN04112250, study PRJNA286221) | soda lake metagenome | biome: soda lake; feature: Kulunda Steppe; material: water; isolation source: sample PL-Br10 brine of Picturesque Lake | place: Russia: Kulunda steppe | collected 2010-07
AGTGGAAGAGATAATGGAAGATGAATATCAATTTATCAGGGGGGTTGATTTATGCAGATATTCGAAAAGATGAAGGAGCAGGGCCATGAACAGCTGAATTTTGTTCAGGACAATAAAACAGATCTCAAAGCGATAATCGGCATTCATAATACTGTGCTGGGTCCGGCCCTGGGTGGCTGTCGGATGTGGAATTATGAAAAAGAAGAAGATGTTATAAAAGATGTGCTCAGGCTTTCTAAAGGCATGACCTATAAGGCCGGTATTTCCGGTGAAGATTACGGGGGCGGGAAAACAGTAATCTGGGGTGACCCTGAAGTCCATCGTACCGAGGGACTTTTTAGAGCCCTGGGACGTTTTGTTGATACTCTGGGAGGCCGTTATACCACCGGAACAGATGTAGGCACCCAGCCTGAAGATTTTGTGATGATGCGTAAGGAAACTCCTCATGTAGGAGCACTACCTGAAGAATACGGCGGAGGTGGGGATTCCTCTATACCAACGGCCTACGGAACTCTGATGGGGATAAAAGCCAGCTGTAAGTATAGATACGGAAGTGATGATTTAGAGGGTAAAACCGTAGCAGTTCAGGGTCTGGGAAAGGTAGGATTAAAGCTTGCCCGTCACCTTAAGGACGAGGGGGCTAAATTGCTCGGAGCTGATGTAGTGGAAGAAAATATCGAAAAAGGCAGAGAAATGGGAATGAAAATTGTGGAACCCGATGCCATCTATGAGGCAGATTGTGATATATTTTCTCCCAATGCCCTGGGAGCGGTAGTTAATGATGATACCATTGAGAGATTTAACTGCGATATAATCTGCGGGGCAGCCAATAATATTCTGGCTGAACCTGAACATGGTCGAAAGCTGGCTGAAAGAGGAATTCTCTATGCTCCCGATTATGTGGTTAATGCCGGGGGATTGATTCTGGTTTGTGATGAAATGCAGCCCGCTGGTTACAGTGAAGAACGGGTAATGAAAAAGTGTGAGGGGATTTATGACAGGTTGCTTAAAGTATATGAGCTGGCTGAAGAGCAGGATATTTCTACCATTCAGGCAGCAGATAAGTTTGTAGAAGAGAGAATAGAAACCATCAGGATGACCAACACCATTCGAAAATTTAACGAATAACAGGACCAAGCTCGAGTTGAGAGGAGGCTGCCGAATGATTTCCAGTATTACCGAACTTGTTAATCAGGCCAAAGAATCCCCTCCCCTGAAGCTGGCTGTTGCTGCTGCCGGAGATCCGGCCGTGCTGGATAGTGTATCCCGGGCCTGGCAGGAGGGAATTATCGAGCCCATACTGGTAGGAGAGAGGGAAAAAATAGAACAGGCCAGAAACAGTATCGAAAGCAGCCTGAAAGCCAGAATTATTGAGGTTAAGAGCAACAAAGAGGCTGCCAGCCGGACCATGGAATTGATTTCCCAGGGAGAAGCAGATTTTCCCATGAAGGGACTGCTAAGTTCGGGAGAAATTTTACAAGCACTGCTGAATAAGGAATACGGCCTGCGCCAGAAGAGGCTTTTAAGCCTGGTAACCATGATATATCTGGAAAAGGTAAAACGCTTTGTGTTTCTCTCCGATGCCGGGCTGAATATTGCCCCTGATCTCGGCGACAAAGCAGGAATAATCAAGAATGCTGTTATTATTGCCCGCAGTATTGGTATCGAAAAGCCCCGGGTGGCAATCCTGGCAGCAGTGGAAACGGTTAATGAAAAGATGCCTGTTACCCAGGAGGCGGCTCAGCTCTCAAAGATGGCCGAACGCGGTCAGATTAAAAACTGCCTGGTCGATGGGCCGCTGGCCCTGGACAATGCCATTATTCCTGAAGCTGCCGAGCACAAGGGGATTACCGGAGATGTCGCCGGTAGGGCTGATATTCTGCTGGTGCCTGATATTGAAGCCGGCAATATTCTTTACAAAGCCTGGATCCTCTACGCCGGTTTTCCTTCAGCCAGCCTGGTGTACGGGGCCAGGGTTCCGCTGGTGATGACATCCCGGGCTGACAGCCCCGAAACCAAGTACAATTCGATCGCTCTGGGCAAGCTGGTGACCAGAGGACTGAATGAGCTCTTAGATTAATACTGAAGAAACTAATTAATCTATTAAAAAATTAGGGGGAATTAATGATGACAAAGGTATTTGAATTGATGGAGGAACATGATTTTGAGCAGGTTGTTTATAATTATGATGAAGAATCAGGTCTGAGAGCAATTATCTGTATCCATGATACCACTCTGGGACCTGCTCTGGGTGGGACCAGAATGTGGAACTATGATAATGAAAATGAAGCCCTGGTTGATGTGCTCCGCCTGGCCCGGGGCATGACCTATAAAGCTGCGGCGGCCGGACTGAATCTGGGGGGCGGCAAGGCTGTGATAATTGGAGATGCTGACAAAGATAAGAGTGAAGGACTCTGGAGAGCCTTCGGACGCTTTGTTCAGAGTTTGAATGGCCGCTATATTACTGCCGAAGATGTTAATACCAGCGTTGAGGATATGGACTTTGTGGCCCAGGAAACAGACCATGTAACCGGGCTGCCGGGAACCAGTGGAGATCCTTCACCGGTAACTGCTATGGGGGTCTGGAAGGCCATGAAGGCCAGCGTCGAAGAGGTTTACGGTACCAGAGATTTAAATGGCAGAACCGTTGCCCTTCAGGGTGTGGGAAGTGTTGGCTACTACCTGGCCCGTCATATAGCAGAAGAGGGCGGCAAACTGATTGTTACCGATATCAAAGAGGATAAAATTAACCGGGTTAAAAGTGAATTTGGGGCTGAGGCTGTGGAACCCGATGAAATTTACGGAGTTGACTGTGATATCTTTGCGCCCTCCGCTCTGGGGGCAGTTATTAATGACGATACTATTCCTCAATTGAAGTGTGATATTGTTTGTGGAGCAGCCAATAATATCCTGGCTGAAGAACGCCATGGTGATATTCTCCATGAAAAGGATATCCTCTATGCCCCCGATTATGTGGCCAATGCCGGCGGCCTGATGAATGTTTATGATGAGATGCAGGAAGGCGGCTATGAAAAGGAAAGAGCTTTGAGGCGGACAGACAGAATTTTTGCTAATATTAAAACTGTCTATGAAATCAGCAAAAGAGATAATATTCCCACCTACAAAGCTGCCGATATTCTGGCTGAAGAGCGCATAGCCAGCATCAGAAAGGTTCGCAGCAACTATATCATTAGATGATTGTACTGCATAAAATCGATATCATCAAATTTCAAAATTATAATCCCCATCATATCAGACATCCTGTTAATCAAATTGCCAGTAAAATAACTTTTCGCAGCTGAACCATTAGAGGATAAATTTAAATAATCAAAAGCAAATCTAAAGGTCAAAAAGCAGTTAATTAGAAAGTCAAACTAAATCAGTGATTGTTTGAACCAATCGAGAGAGGTGTTGTTATGACCGAGCCCAAAATTCTGGTAATCAATCCCGGTTCCACCTCTACCAAGCTGGCCCTATTTCAGGGACTGGAAGAACTCTCTGCCTCTACTATCAATCATGAACAGCAGGAACTGGAGAAATTTGCGGCAATTTCTGACCAGCTGGACTTCCGGCTGGATTTAATAGAGGATTTCCTGGATGAGCAGGATTTTGCTTCCCGGGAGCTTTCAGCCGTGGTGGGCCGGGGAGGTCTTTTAAAACCAATTCCCGGGGGGACCTATGAGGTTAATGATGAGATGCTGACTGACTTAAAAGAAGGTCTTCAGGGTGAGCATGCCAGTAATCTGGGCGGTCAGCTGGCCCGGGCTCTGGCGGAAAAGGCAGAAGCCCGCGCCTTTATCGTCGATCCTGTGGTGGTAGATGAACTGACCCCGCTGGCCCGGCTGTCAGGCCATCCTGACCTTCCCCGCCGCAGCATCTTTCATGCCCTGAATCAAAAGGCTGTGGCCCGGCGCTATGCTCGAGAAAGCGGCAGGGATTACCAGGAGGTGGAGGTTATTGTAACCCACCTGGGCGGTGGTATATCCTGCGGACTTCACCGGCAGGGCAGGGTTATTGATGTTAATAATGCCCTTAGCGGTGAAGGTCCCTATTCTCCCAACCGCACTGGAGGACTCCCCACTCTGGATCTGGCCGAACTCTGTCTCAGTGGTAAATATTCTGCTGCTGAAATGAAAGAAAAACTCCTAAATTCCGGAGGAGTGGCGGGTTATCTCGGCACCAATAATATGATCGAGGTGGAGGAGAAGGCCCGGGCCGGAAATGAGGAATATGATAAAATATTCCGGGGAATGGCCTATCAGGTCAGCAAGGAAATTGGCTCACTGGCAGCTGTTTCAGCTGATAAACTCGAGGCAATTCTCCTAACCGGCGGGATTGCCCATTCCCGCTATTTTGTCAGGTTGATCCGGGAGAGGGTTGAATTTCTGGCTCCGGTGAAAATCTATCCCGGAGAAGAGGAAATGCAGGCTCTGGCAGCCGGTGTCCATCGAGTTCTGACCGGCCAGGAAGAGGCCAGAGAATATAACTAATAATTTTTATAAGGAGGAGAGATATCTTGGCTGACAAGAAGACAGTCGAGAAAAAGGTTGTGTTTGATGAAGAGAGATGTAAGGGCTGCGAACTCTGTGTCGATGTCTGCCCTGTTGATATAATTAGAATGGCTGAAGACAGAATGAACAGTCACGGTTATCAGCCGGCTGAGGTTCCTGATGAGGATCAGGAGAAATGCATCAGCTGCACCCAGTGCTATCAGATGTGTCCCGATGTCTGCATTACAGTCTACAAAGAAAATAAAAAGGATTGAGGGGAGGAATTTAAGATAATGGCAGAAAAAGTTTTGATGAAAGGAAATGAAGCCATCGGAGAAGCTGCAATTCGGGCTGGCTGCCGCTATTTTTTTGGTTATCCCATAACACCGCAAAATGATATCCCGGCCTATATGTCCCGGGAACTTCCCAAGCATGATGGGGTTTTTCTCCAGGCTGAAAGTGAAGTTGCTGCCAGCAACATGGTCTATGGGGCTGCCGGGTCCGGGGCCAGAGTGTTAACCTCATCCTCCAGTCCCGGAATTAGCTTAAAAGCCGAGGGACTTTCCTATATAGCAGGAGCTGAGCTGCCCTGTGTTGTGGTTAATATCATGAGATGCGGCCCCGGCCTGGGAGGCATTCAGCCCTCGCAGGGTGATTATTTCCAGGCCACCAAGGGTATGGCTCATGGCGATTTTCACCTGATAGTCTATGCTCCCTCTACGGTTCAAGAGCTGGTGGATTTAACCTATAAAGCCTTTGATACCGCGGATAAGTACCGTAACCCGGTCATGGTGCTGGGGGACGGCATGCTGGGTCAGATGATGGAACCGGTGGAATTTATGGAACCGCTTGACCCGGCTGAACTGCCGAAAAAGGAATGGGCAACCGATGGAGCAAAGGGCAGAGAGCCTAATGTAATAAATTCCCTGGCCCTGGCTCCCGAGGAGCTGGAAGCCATGAATAAAAAACTGGAGAACAAATACAAGAAGGTTAAAGCCAATGAAGTTATTCATGAGGAGTACCGTCTGGAAGATGCTGAAATTGCCGTGGTGGCCTATGGTACCTCGGCTAGAATCTCAACCAAAGCAATCGATATGGCCCGGGAGCGGGGAATTAAGGTCGGTCTGATCAGACCGATTACCCTCTATCCCTTTCCGGAAAAGGAGATCGCAGCCACCTGTGATCAGATAAAGAAATATCTCACTGTAGAAATGAGCACCGGCCAGATGATTGAGGATGTCAGGCTGGCTGTTAACGGCAGAAGACCGGTTGAATTTTTTGGCCGGCTGGGAGTGGTTTTTGAAGCAGAAGAAGTTTTACAGCGGTTGATTGCCCTGGGGGGTGACAATTAATGGAAAAGATAGCTTCCTATCCTGATTCTCTCACAGATAAGCACTTTCATTACTGCCCGGGTTGCACTCACGGCACGGTTCACCGCCTGATAGCTGAGATCATGGATGAACTGGATATTAGGGAGGAAACCATTGGAGTTGCTCCGGTAGGCTGCTCGGTGCTGGCCTATGAATATTTTGATTGTGATATGCATGAAGCCTCACATGGCAGAGCTCCGGCAGTGGCCACCGGGATAAAAAGAGTTCATCCTGATAAAGTTGTTTTCACCTATCAGGGCGATGGTGACCTGGCTTCAATCGGTACGGCAGAGATAGTTCATGCCGCCAACCGGGGAGAAAATATCACCACGATATTTATCAACAATGCTATTTACGGCATGACCGGAGGACAGATGGCACCCACCACCCTGGAGGGTCAGAAAACTACAACCACGCCCTACGGACGAAATCTGAAGGAAGCTGGTAATCCCATAAAAATGACGGAGATGCTGAGTGTGCTGGATGGGCCATCCTATATTGCCAGGGTTTCGGTCCATACCCCAAAACACATCCGGAAAGCCAAAAAGGCCCTGAAAAAAGCCTTTCAGAGACAGCTGGAGGGCAGAGGCTTTACCCTGATTGAAGTGTTATCCACCTGTCCTACCAACTGGGGAATCAAACCCAAGGATGCCCTGAACTGGCTGGAAGATTATATGATGCCTGTCTATCCTCTGGGAGATTTAAAAGATATTGAGGAGGTGGAATAAATGCAAGAAGAAATAATAATGGCCGGATTTGGTGGTCAGGGCGTAATGTCTATAGGCCAGCTGCTGGCCTATTCCGGAATGACCGAAGGATTGAATGTTTCCTGGATGCCTTCTTACGGGCCGGAAATGCGAGGGGGAACGGCTAACTGTACTGTTATTGTTTCCGACAGCAAAATTGCCTCACCTCTAACCAGCAAACCTGATTCAGTGATAGTCATGAATCTGCCTTCTCAGGATAAATTTTCTCCTAAGGTTAAGGAAGGCGGTCTGATTGTTACCAACTCATCTTTAATAGATAAAGAAGTAGAACGGGAAGATGTCGAGGTTATTAAGGTACAGGCCAACAAAATTGCCAATGAACTGGGAAATACCAAAGTTGCCAATATGATAATGCTGGGTGCCTATCTGGCCAAAAGGGAGATGATCTCTCTGGAGACAGTTAAAAAATCTCTGACCAGTGTCCTGCCGGAGCGCCACCACGGCCTGATTCCCCTCAACGAAGAGGCTCTGGAGCGGGGATTTGAGCTGGTTAAGGACAGTGTCTCTGTTTAAATTACTCTTCAGGCCAGACTATATCACACCAGGATATAAAAAATAAGATATGAAATAAAAAATAAGATATGAAAAATTCATCTGCTATTTTTCAAGACACGCCACCTAAGAGAAAAAACCCATGATCCCTTAGCAGTACTAAAGACAAGAAAATATTACAGCATGTTTACAAGATGTTCACAAGAGAAAACTGAATACAGTTAAGCTGACGGGCAGGAATTAAATTTGAGGATGGTTCTCAGAAATATAAAGGGAGGAGGAGCCATCCTCATTATTTTATTTTTCCTGCTGGTATGGTATAATTTAAAATAGTTATGATATAAATTAAAACAGCAAATCCTGGAGGTGCTCCCGGGGTATGAATCAAACTGCTAAGCTGCTGGAAGAACTGGTTAAAATAGAAAGTCTGCCCCGCCAGGAAAGAGAACTGGCGGATCTGCTTAAGGCTGAACTTAAATCCTGTGGCCTTGAAGTTCAGGAGGACGGGGCTGCGGCAATACTTTCCGGCAGCAGCGGGAATCTTTTGGCCTGGAAAGCGGACGAATCCCGGGAAATGAAAGGTTTAAAGAGGACTTCAGCCGGAGAAGGTGGCAGCGGTTTGCTGCTGGTAGCCCATATGGACAGGCAGTTTCCGACAGCAGCTGAGAAAATTACCATCAGCCAGGGATATCTGGAAAGCAGAGGAGACTCGGTACCTGGAGCTGATAATCTTGCCGGAATCAGCGTTATTCTGGGATGGTTGCGCTCCAGCCGGAGCAGGATTCCTGCAGATTGGGGAATTACCCTGACAGTTGCTGAAGAGATAGGTCTTCTGGGAGCTCGCTGTCTTCCTGGCGAGTTTTTATCCCGGTTTTCCCGGGCCCTGATCCTGGACGGTGAAGCTCCGGTCGGAACAATTTACACCTCGGAACCTCCGGTTTCTGTTTTTTCCCTGCTTCCTTCTGAGAAAATGACAGAAGCTGAACAGAAACTGCTGCTGCAGGGGCTCAAATCTCTAATTTCTTCTAAGAGCTCTGCTGTTAAAACCATCTATCTGGACAGTCCTCTGCCGGCTGCCGGGATTACAACTTCTGGACTGCTGGTAGCGGTCAGAGGTCACCGCCAGATGGCTGTTAACATTTGGAATAACATACTCCAGAAAGTTTTGCAGGGTAGAAATTTGAGAGCAGCGGACATTAGTTCCCGGCTGCTCTTTTCCTGTCCCGGGACCAATTTTAGCGGTCGGGAGAGCTGGCTTTCCTCTTTGAAACAGGCATTAGCAGAGAACTCTCTGGAGCTCAAATTTCTCCAGAGCCCAGGAATCAGCGAAGCAAGTGTTCTTACAGGTCGGGGTCTCCCGGCAGTCAATCTGGGAATAGGGGTAGAATCTGCCCATACCAACCGGGAAAGGGTTAAGCTTACTGAATTACATAAAATGATGAAGGTTTTAGAGGATCTCAGCAACTTAACAGGAGGTTGATGTTAGAATGAAAGATCTGCAGGAAAAAGTAATAAGTACCAGTCAGGCTTTTCAGGGCAATATTCTTAATGTTCGAATTGATCAGGTTGAACTTCCCGACGGCAACATATCAGAAAGAGAAGTGGTTGAGCATCCCGGAGGAGTAACGATTATACCGGTTACGCCGGAGAAAAAGATCATGATGGTCAGACAGTATCGAATTGCCACTGAAGAAGTGCTTTTAGAGCTGCCAGCCGGTAAAGTAGATGGTGAGGAAACTCCGGAAGAAGCTGCCCGCCGGGAACTAAAGGAAGAAACCGGTTACTACGGGGGAGATTTTCAACATCTTTTTGATTTCTATACCACGCCGGGTTACAGCTCAGAAATTCTGCATCTTTATCTGGCTGAAAAAATTCATCAGGGTGAACGGAAGCCGGAAAAAGGAGAGTTTCTCACAAATGAAAAAATAGCAGTTGAAAGGATTCCTGACCTCATTTTTTCTGGCCAGATTAAGGACTCCAAAACCATAGTGGGACTGCTGGCCCTGAAAGAATTAATTGAGCAGTCCGGAGAACAGGGCAGGCATTGAATATTAAAATATTTAAGGAAATGATTAATAAAATTAATATTTTACTTGACAAAATTAATAATATATCGTATAATTTTAGCATAAGCAGCAATTAATTATCAGAAGGAACAGGCAAAGAAAGAACATGGGAAGAATTAAGGCTGAAGATTCCAGCAAAAAAGCAGGTGATTAACTTTGGCTCATAAAATAAGTAAAATAATTGGAAAATGTCCGGTATGTGATGAAAACATGTATATCACCGAGCTGAAATGCAGTCGCTGTCAGACTACTATTAGAGGTAAATTTGAGCAGGATAGGTTTTCCCGACTGACTTCTGACCAGTTGAAGTTTGTCGAGGTATTTATCCGTTCCCGGGGAAATATTAAAGAGGTTGAGCGGGAAATGGGAATATCCTATCCCACGGTTCGCAATAAGCTTGATGAGGTAATAGCTGCTCTGGGATACAGGGTTGAAGACAGTCCTGATGATGAAAAGGCTGAAAAACGCAAGGAAATTCTGGATTCCCTGGAGCAGGGGGAAATTGACTCCGGGAAGGCAGTAGAAATGTTAAAAAATATTTAAGGAGGCAGAATTGATTATGTCGGAAGAAAGAATGAGAATATTAAAGATGATTGCCGAAGGCAAAATTTCTCCGGAAGAAGCCAACGAACTGCTGAAATCGCTTGACCAGCCTGCTCCGGAAAAGAAAAAAGGAGGCAGACCTCGCTTTGTCAAAATAAGGGTGGAGGAAAGAGGAGAAGAGAAGGTCAACATTTCCCTGCCCTTAATGCTGGTTAAATCCTTTATGAATTTCATTCCTTCAGAAGCTCGAAATAAAATGGAAGATAAAAATATTGATATAGAAACAATTCTGGCCGGTCTGGAAGAAAATGGCGGAACCGGCACTCTGGTCGATGTGGAAGATGATGATGAGCGGGTGGAAATTAAAATTGAGTAATTTAAAGTATTAAAAGTATTATCCGAATTTATTATCTCAAAAATTTATCCGGGTAACAAAACAATATCTTATCCGAACAAAAAAATTGTTTATATCGGTTTATTTTTCCCAGGCTGTTCTTCCGGTTTAGGAATTTTTTATTTTTTTTATTTTTTTTTCTTGTTAAATTTTTAAAATAGTAGTATAATTATAAATGACACTAATTGTTAATGACAGTATTTAGATCAAAGGGAGAACAGCAGAGGGGGACTTAAAATGAAAAATAAACTACGGGAAATTCGTAAGGAGCAGCAGGTTGCTGTCAAGGATCTTGCCCGAGAAACCGGGGTTACACCCAGCATGATTTATCAGGTGGAGAGAGATGAAAAGGCTCCTTCCCTGGAACTGGCTCAAAATATTGCCCGGATTCTTGGCAAATCAACCGATGAGGTATTCCTGCCCAATAAACAGACAGAAAAAAATAATTAAAAAATATTTGAGAAAATCCTTTGAAAAAATTATTTTTTCAACAATATCTATTATTATAACCTTTCCAGTCATTTATTTTGAAAATACGCGGCTATATTTTCATCTATTGTTTGTCCCGGAAGGGCATGGTGATTTACCTTATATCATTTATTATAATTATAATTGAACTGCTTTTTTATCAGTTTATTTTAGTCTGCAGACCTGTCTGCAGATTTTTTTTGTG
>LKMJ01006786.1_pt1 | contig 10794 bp, 10 predicted proteins | sample 643391 | NCBI WGS metagenome assembly LKMJ01 (sample SAMN04112250, study PRJNA286221) | soda lake metagenome | biome: soda lake; feature: Kulunda Steppe; material: water; isolation source: sample PL-Br10 brine of Picturesque Lake | place: Russia: Kulunda steppe | collected 2010-07
GCAACGATGGTGACCGCCCCAGGGAACATCGAAGCGTTTCTTGACACGGTAGCTGCAAGCGACACTTGTCTCAACCCGAACGACAGTCAACGTGCATTCATCCGCGCGGTTGACCGACCAATCGTTCCATTACAGGGCCCGCCGGGAACCGGAAAGACAAGCGGGGCAACCGCCCCAGCGTTGCTTGCCAGAGCCTACGCACGCGAGCAAGAAGACGAATCGTTCGTTGGCGTTGTCGTTGCGCCATCACACGAAGCCGTCGATGCCGTCCTTGGTGGTGTCGTCGAGTACCTCGACACGTGGCGTCAGGACCACAACGGGTTAGAAACGCTTCAACTCGTTCGCGTCTTGCCATCGACACCGCCATCTCCCGACCAACGTGCGGACGTGACGGCAACAACCGTTAACGTGACCTACGCGAATTACCACAGCACCGACGGAGAGGCCACACTGCAAGCGTTAGCCACAGACGTGCTTGACACGACAGCAGGAACTGATGACCCATCGCAGTGTCTGGTGTTTGCAACGCCAGCCACGCTGTATCAAATGCTTGGTATCGTTGCAGAGACACTGTCAGGGATTGACGGTGACAGCGCACCGGCAGCGATGCGTCACCGAGATGGACTCGCAGATGTCGTCTGCGTTGATGAAGCCAGCATGCTCAATCTCCCGCAATTGTTACTTGCAGGGAGTGTTTTGAAACCGGCTGGGCAAACGTTACTCGTGGGCGACCACCGCCAGCTTGCTACCGTCTCAGAAACGGACTGGGAAGATATCCTCCGCAAGCCCCTCGCGACGGCGAAAGCGTATCTGTCTGCGTTAGAGTACATCCACTGGCTCAACGACACGATTACAGATGGGGGTGTGCAACGAGACGAAGGCCCACCCACTGGCACACACCAGGCACTTCTGACAGGCTTCGACGACCGTGAAGCCGCGACAGAAAATGACGGTGAGGGACAATGACTGGTGAAACACCGCTTCCAACCGAACAGCTCACAGAATCGTTTCGCTTCGATGCAGAGCTGGCCGCGTTGCTCACAGCGTTCCAGTATCGTGAAGACGGTATCACCCTCACTGCAGCAAAACCACGTCCACTCCCAGACACTGCGTATAGCGCGTCAACGACCGGTTTGGAGGCGGTATTCGGGGCGGAATCCGCCGTTGTGTTCGTCTGTTATGACAACCGAAGTCATCGCATGGTCAATCCAATCGAAGTAACGCTCATCCAAGCACTTGCCAACGCGATTCACACCACTGAAACGGGGGCACGGCCGGACGGCGGGACAACTGAGCCCCTCGGTGAGGGGCCTCCAGCGACCGCAACGACCAACCACCGTCCCGAACAGAGACAGTCTGGAGAAAAATCATCGGGAGACACAACATGCCCGAATCTCGGTGTCGTTACGCCACACAACGCCCAGCGTGGTGCGCTTGAAACAGCGCTCCCAGACGGCATCACCGCCAACACGGTCGAAAAGTACCAAGGTGGCGAACGGGATATCATCGCCGTCTCTGGGACAGTCTCAGACCCTGAATTCGCTCGCCGCGAAGAGCGATTCATACTCAATCCGCGCCGATTGCTCGTCGCAATATCGCGTTCACGGTTGCTGACCGTCGTCGTTTGTAGCACGGCATTATTCGAGGTCGTTCCAGAGGATAGCGACCGCCTGGATGAGGGACCAATCTGGGGACGCCTGTTCACTCAGGCCGTGGGCCGTGATGCCGAGCCAACGTGGTCCGGACCCCTCGACGAGTTCGTCGGTGAGGAACACGCTGACCACGCGGACGTGCCAGTGCAGGTGTATCCGAGTAGCATCGACGCTAGCGGAGGTGGGCAGTGATGGAACCATTCGAAAAAGATACTGCTCCACAGGTCGGCAACGAGGCCAATCAAACTGGCGACCACGCCGTTATCGGCGCGCTTGAACAGTTATTCACCGGTTTTCGTGTTGGCTTGCCTTCGCTCGACGTTCGCTGTTACAGTTGTGGCAGCCAGTTGGGTGATGGAGACCAAGTGTCGGTGTTCGCCTACCGGACTGTCGATACGCCCCGGTGGCATCTCGCCCGTTGTCAGTGTCCTGACTGTGCGCCCGACGAAGTCACTACGTCGACGCTCGGTACGACTGAAGTCCGTCTCAGGGCCCGGTTGGCCGTCGTCTCGGATGGAGGAATGCAACAACACCGGTTGTGTCTCGCCGAACTGACGGTCAACGCCGTTTCCCCACCTTCGGACGGTACGCCTCATTAACACAACTACAGCCATACGGTGACTCAATTTTTGCCTCCGAAAGATTGTATGAAAATAATAGTAATACTCATAAGTTATTACTTCATAACTAGCGACATGCCACGCGTTACCACCAAAGGCCAAGTCACTATCCCGAAAGAAATTCGGGACGCACTGGGGATCGAACCTGGTGACGAGGTTGCGTTTGAGGAAGTCGAGTCCGGCTACAAGATTGCCAAGAAAGAACCAACCACGGCAGACGGAGACGATCCATTCGCAAAGTACCGAGGAAGCGCAGACAGCGACGAGACGATGCCCGACCGGATGCGTCGGCTCCGTGGAGAGTATCCCCGGTCCACCGACGACAACGATGAGAATAAGTCGGAGGCATAAGCGTGATTACTGCAGTCGATACGAACGTGCTTCTCGCCCTGTTGTACGAAGACGAACACACCGACACGAGTGAAGCCGAGCTTCGGCGCATCTATCGGGAAGGACGCGTGGTTATCACGCCAATCGTGTACGCTGAACTTGCAGCGGATGGGCGTTTCGGGACCACAGCAGAACTCGACCGGTTTCTTGAAGACCTAAGTATCCAGCTCGTTGAGCCGTCACGAGAGGCCTTGTTCCGGGCGGGTGAGCAGTTCCAGCAATATACAAGTCGACGACCGAATGGACTTCAATGTCCGTCTTGTGGGGAGAAACAGACTGTCCGTTGTGACACGTGTAATGAGGTTTTTGCACCGCGTCAACACATCGCTGCGGACTTTGTTATTGGTGGGCACGCAACCGTTGATGGGGATGCGTTAGTCAGCTTTGATACTGCCTTCTATGAGACGTATTTTCCGTCATTGACAGTTTATCCTGAGTGACTTCTCCCACGACTAAAGTCGTGGGATGAATCCGACATCCCACTACGCCATCCACGTTCGATAGCAGGCCTGAGTCTCCCACGCTAATCCATACTTTTACAAACAAATACTTCGTAACACATAATGATGAAGCGAGCCAACCAGTTCGATGTTCGCCCTCGCTCCGAGAAGGAGCGTGAGGTGTTCGTTCGCTGGTTGGACGCTTCTGCCAGTCTCTGGAACGAGACAAACTATGCTCGCCGCCAAGCCTTCCTCTCAGACGAAAGCGTCTGGGAGGTCGATACCGGCGCACTCGAAGGCAAATACAAAGGCGTTCTCAGCAGTTCGGTCGCTCAACAAGTCATCCGTAAAAACTCTGAAGCGTGGCGGTCGTTCTTCGACCTCAACGAGAAATACCACGCCGGGAAACTTGATGAGAAACCGTCGCCACCGGGATATTGGGGTAGCGTAACTGTTACAGAATCTGGTATCTATAAGTAACTACAAGTAGTAATTGGTAACATCAGAATGCCACGGTCGTACTCAATTGGCGAGTTCGCAGACGAACTCGGTGTTCACGCTCAGACCGTCAAACGCTGGTGTCGCAACGACGACCTCGATTACACTCGCACACCGGGCGGTGAACGACGGATTCCACACCGAGAACTCCGCCGACTTGCAGGCGATACTCGCCCCACAGACCGTGTTGCACTCTACGCTCGCGTCTCCAGTCACGGACAGAAAGACAACGGCGACCTTGACCGGCAACTCAACCGACTCACAGAGTACGCCCACGACCGCGGCTGGAGTGTCGAAAACACCTACACCGACGTTGGCAGTGGCCTCAACGAAGACCGCCGTGGCCTTGATTCCCTCCTAGATGACATTCAAGAAGCCGATTACGGGCGTGTCCTCGTTACCTACGAAGATAGACTCACTCGCTTTGGCTTCTCGTATCTCGAACGGTATTTCGACTGCTACGGTGTCTCCATTAGCATCATCGAAGATGAGACGGACAAATCAGCACAGGAAGAACTCGTTGATGACCTCATTAAGCTCGTCGCCAGCTTCAGCGGCAAACTCTACGGGATGCGCTCATCGAAAAAACAACAGGTCGTCAACACCGTTGAGTCTGAGGTGAAACCAGATGAGTGACCACCTCTCACTCCCGATTCGCTTGCCAGACGACGATGTTGACCGGTTCGGCCGGCTGGCAACACTCACCCAACAGGTCGCTACTCACGTTCTCGAAGACCACTGGACACCTGCACATCTCGACGGGGTTGCTGGCTCCTCCTATCAGGCGTGGAAATACTTCGATGAACACGAACTGTTCGACGAACTCGACCTGTATCTCCCCTCGCGGTTTCGACGGTGCATCTTGCAGAAAGTCGGTGAAACGCTCCGGAGTCACGCCGACCGCCGAGACGCCTTTCAGTCCATCCAGAGCGTGTTGCCCGACCACAAAATCCGACGCATTCACCGTCGTCGCATCAAAGAACGACTCTGGGACGACGGCGACTATCTCTCGTCGGGCTATGTGGACATCCTCATCGACCAACTCAACAGCTACTACGACCAACACGGGAGCTATCCAAACACGTATCTTGAGATGCAAGACTATCCCGAGTACGACAGCGGCGTCTTGCCGTTCTCTGCGGATGATGGCCCAACGAGCGGGCAAGCTGTCAAATACCAGTACGACACCGAAACCGAGACGTTGACTATCCGACTCAAGACGCCAGACACACATTCACCAGAGACACGCGGTGACTGGTCGTGGACAGAGTACGAGCGTGACGGTTACGAAGCGTTTCACGACCTGCTCGCTCACGGCGACCTGTCAGCTCCTGAGTTCCAGCCTTCCCGTCGCAAAACCGGTGACGCCTACTACGAACTCTCCTTCTCCGTCGAAATCGAACACGCAGAGGCAACTGACGGCACCGACTGCGTGCTGGCACTCGATGCAGGGATGCGGAAAGACATGACTGCCGTGGTCGTCACTGACGACGGCGAACAACTGTCCACACCACAGTTCATTCGATTCACTGACCGTGACGGGATGCGACGACTTCACCGCGAACGAACCCGCCTGAACGACCGCCTCGCCACATTACGCTGTGACGGTTGCGCTCACACCGACGAATTCTGCCATGTTCAAAGCGAATACGAGCGGGTGAACAACAAGATTCGCCACAAGCGTGAGCAACTGACACACGACGTAGCCAACCAAATCCTCGCACTGGCACTCGCCTACGACGTGGACGCTATTGTTCACGAGGATTTGCGGTCGCTCTCCCCGCCGAGTGACGAAGGTACGTTGTCATGGGAGTTGTCATCGTGGGCACGACGGGAAATTATTGAGAACATCGAGTATCGGGCAGACTGCGCTGGAGTTGCTGTTGAACGGGTCTACCCGCAGGGAACGAGTCGGTCGTGCCCCCGCTGTGGCTCGACTGGACACACCTGCAAGTCACCCAACCACCAGCAAGAACACTGGTGGGGCGGGCACTTCCGGTGTGATAATGCTCGGTGTGGGTTTGAGGGCGACCGGGACTATATCGGGGCACTGAACGTGGCTCGCGTGTTCTTCAGCGACACGGACAGGCTAGACCACGATTTTACATCTTCGTATACCGAGGATTCTGAAATCGTGCTAGCTGACCGTTCCGCTGGCACGCGGCTCACGTTCGGCCCTGGCATCGTCGCCTACAAACCCGAACAGACAACGGCGACCACTGGTGGCGGGTCGGCTGTTATAGCACCCGCTGTCGCCGTGTCTGAGTCGAATGCGGATGGTAGTGATGGACGTGGCCCAGTCGTCCAGCAGTGTACTCGTTTTGTACGGTGTGCTACTGAAAGCTACTGAAAATTGGAACGGTAACGAGGAAGACGGACGAGTCCTCCGAACCTACGTCCGCAACGACCAGTACACCATCCAATTCGGGAACCGTTCCCGGCTCGAAGTCCCAATCGGCTCCGACCTCAAAGACGAACTGGGATTGAATCGGAATCAACGCCTTCGCGTTGAAGTTGCTGGTGAGCCGAAATGGAGCGGTGAGCAGAACCGGCTTGAACTCGTGTACGACGAACTCGCAGATACGTTCAGGGCTTTTCAACCAGTCACCGTACCTGATTCTCGACTGGATTCACCACTGGCTTCCCACGAAGCCGCCTTGGACGTTGGCGCGAACAACCTCGTCGCCTGCACAACAACGACCGGTTCGCAGTACTTGTACGAAGGACGCAACCTGTTCGAGCAGTTCCGTAAAACAACGGAGCGAATCGCACACTACCAGTCGCTTCTTGAAAACCAGTACGAGTCCAGCAAACGCATCGACCGTTTGTATCGAAAGCGCACGAATCGACGCAACCACGCCCAAGACAGTCTTGTCCGTGACCTCGCGGAACGCCTCTATGACGAGGGCGTCTCACGGCTGTACGTCGGGGATATCAAAGGGGTTCTCGAAACGCATTGGTCACCGCGTGTGAACGAGAAGACACACAACTTCTGGGCGTACCGCCGGTTCATCAACCGCCTCGAAGACGTGTGTGACGAGTACGGTATCACGGTCGAAGAGGAATCTGAAGCGTGGACGAGTCAGGAGTGTCCCGAATGTGGCGAGCGCGAAGGGACTATTCGCCACGAGGATTCGTTGACGTGCCCGTGCGGGTTTGAAGGACACGCTGACTTGGTGGCGTCGGAATCGTTCCTGAGACAGCAGACAGAAGTTGGGCCGATGGCACGGCCCGTGTACCTCAAGTGGAACAAACACAGTTGGCGGGAACACCATAGCCCGCTCTCCCTCGTGGAGACAACGGTCAACGAGGCGTACACAAACAAGAGTACCACCGCGGGTGGGAATGTCGCTCTCGGGGAAGCTCAGAACGATTGAGACTCCCACGAGAGGAATCCCACGACTTCAGTCGTGGGTGGATGTCAATTTGACAGACTACGGCTGAGCTAACCTTTCATTTCGACCGGGACACCGGCGAGCGTCGTCTGGAGAGGTATCGCTCGGGAAGGCCGCTTGACGGCGTTCACTCGCTCCCTTCGAGCATCTATCACCGGTAGGAGAACGACAATTGCTACGATTTCGAATCAAATCCTGTCGCGGCTGCTTCGACGAGAATTTGATTCGGTAACTACTGTTCAGTCGTGGGTGGATGTCAAACCGATTTGCTGACTGATTTCAAACACTTCATCATTCAGCATTGAGCGTAGTTGATTTACCAATAGTTTCATTACTGAAGGAATCCTGCATCTTATAAAATATCATATATGACTCTCACTGAGCGAATTACTGTTCTCCACGTAGATGATGACGTGCAATTCGGTGAGTTAACGAAGACGATGCTTGAACGCGAGCATGATACATTCGAAGTGATTACCGAATCCGATCCACGTGAGGTAGAGGGGTTACTCGATAAACATGAAGTTGATTGTCTCGTCAGCGACTACGACATGCCCAGAATAGACGGTATCGAACTGCTTAAACGGACTCGGGAGAACAACCCGACACTTCCGCTGATTTTGTTCACTGGCAAAGGAACAGAGGAAGTGGCCAGTCGCGCCATCTCTGTAGGTGTTACCGAATATCTGCAAAAAGAGGGTGGTGCCGATCAGTTTACCGTCCTCGCAAATCGGATTCTCAACGCCGTTGAACACAAAACCAACGAACGCAAGCGTGAACAGTATCGGACGGTCGTGGAAACAGCTGGTGATGCGATGCTCGTGCTTGATGAGGACGGCCACATCGAAATTGTCAATGATGCGCTCGAGCGGATGTCCGGCTACGACCGAGAGAAGTTAATCGGTAACCACGTCTCGGAATTCCTCTCCCCCGACCAAGTTCAACAGGGAAAGGCGGCAATTCAGTCATTACTCCAAGACGGCGACCGTGATAGCGAACGTTTCACATTCCGTAAGCAGCGGCCGGACGGTGTGTTACACCTCTATGAGATGACATTATCGCTGGTCGAACGAAATGGGTTCGCTGGTAGTGTCGCCACTATCCGTGATATTACCGATGAGCGACGAAAAGAGGAACTCTTGTCTGGACTGTTCGAAGAATCGCTTCACGGTATCGGTGTCAAAGAAATCGTCACAGACGACTCGGGTGAGCCAGTCGATTATATCTATAAACGCGTAAATGACCGGTTCGAGGAGTTGACCGGACTGGATGCTGACGATGTGGTTGGGAAGCGAGCGACAGAGGCCATTGACGGAATCGAAGACACGCCGTTCATCGATATTTTCGGTGAAGTTGCACTCGATGGAACGACAGCTCAGTTCGAGCAGTATTTTGAGCCCCTCGATAGATACTATGAAGTGTCAGCATTTTCACCGCGACAAGGCGAGTGTATCAGCATCTTCTCCGATATTACCGAGCGCAAAAATCACGAACAAGAACTCGAATCGGAACGAGAGTTTATCGAAGAAAGTATCAACGCACTCGACGATACGTTCTATTTAGTTGATGTAGAAGGGAACTTCCAACGGTGGAATGAAACGCTGCCCAAACTCACAGGCTACACGGACGAGGAGATTGATTCGATGAATGCGCTTGAATTTTTCGAGGGGGAACATATTACATTGATCGAGGAAGCAATCCGTGACATCCTCCAGACGGGGTCGAACGTCACCGAAGCCGAAATCACAACAAAGGACGGTCGACAGATTCCACACGAGTTCAGAGGTGTTCGAATGACTGACGATACCGGACAGGCAACTGGCATCATTGGAATCGCCCGTGAAATCACGACTCGAAAGCAGCGTGAGTCGGACCTAAAAGCCGAACGTGACCGTCTGGATGAATTTGCCAGCTTTGTTTCACATGACTTGCGAAATCCGTTGAATGTTGCGACACTACGCACAGAACTCGCGGCCCAGGAGTGCGATAGCGACCACCTCTCGGATGTGGCAGAGGCATTATCTCGAATGGAAGAGCTGATTGATGACCTCTTGCTTTTGGCTCGACAAGGTGCGACCATCGGTGACAGAGAAACACTCGTTCTCCAAGACCTTGCCGTCAACTGTTGGCGCACCGTCGAAACTGGCGACGCAACAATCATCGCCGACGGAGAGACCACACTCGCCGCGGACCGAGGCCGGTTGACACAAATTCTGGAAAACTTGTTTCGGAATGCCATTGACCATGTAGGCGGGTCTGTAACGGTTACAGTTGGTGTCTTGGACGACAAGAACGGATTCTATGTGGCCGATGACGGTCCTGGCATACCGAAAGAGGACCGCGAAGACATCTTCGAAAGCGGGTTTACCAGAAGTTCAAATGGAACCGGTTTCGGACTCGCAATTGTCAGCCAAATCTGTACGGCCCATGGCTGGGATGTCACCGTGACCGAGGACGACACAGGGGGTGCACGATTTGAAATCACCGGTGTCGAATCCATCCAGTCGTGATCACTTCGCGTCCTGCCAACGGTCAATAATTTACGGAAAACGTACGTTTTCCGTCTATATTTCGATACCAAACACCACCTCAAAGATCCCCCGGATTGTCTAAATCAGCAACTACTGTAAAGCCGTGTGGAGGATGTCAGGAGCGGTTTTGTCATCCACCCCGCCCTGAAGGACGAGCCTTTCTCATCGAATGTTCGTAACGTCGGTCAGTCGGGATACACGGTCAATGACGGAAAATACGTTTCGTGAAGATGTCACGCAGACCCATCTCGGAATCGCTCTATCGGTACGTCCGTGATATCGTCATAGTCGTCATCGCCGCCAATCAAAAGTGTTGCTTCGAGATGTTTAGCGGTCGCCAGTGCAAACGAATCACCGAGCGCCAGGTTGTATTTGAGGACGTACTCCGAAGCTGCCGCCCAAGACTCATGCACATCCACGGGTTCAATTCCAAGGTCAATGAGCCAGTCAAGATACTCGTCGGCGGTAGCCTGATTGTACTTCCGGGCGATGGTGTACCGAAACTCAGAGAGGTTCACAGAATAATCAAGGCGGATGCCACGGGGCTTGACCCCGTGGAGGAAGCCGACACTTGATGACGCCAACACCGTTCAACAGCAAGGCCGACTCCCCCACCATCTATATAAATATTTATTAGGCAGTAACTCTAAATGTGAACTACGATGGACGATGACGCACCACGGCGTACCGTGCCCATCAAACTCGATGTACCCGAACAGCGTCGTGGCGACCTCCATCAAACCAAAGAGCAATTTCTGCACTGTGCAAACCGCACGAGCGAGTGGGCGTGGCGCTACGACGAACTTTGCATCACCAGCAAGAGCAAGGCGGATGACGCACTGTACGACGACTTGCGCGACGAAACCGACCTCACATCCAACCTCGTCCAGAAGGCAATCAACCGTGCTATCCAAGCTGTCACAGGTGGCGTCGAGAAACTGAAACAGGGTGAAAAGACGAGTCAACCGAAGTTTGATTCGTGGAGCGTCGTCTACGACAAACGCTCTGCAACATTCAACGATGACCACGCGACACTTTCCACACCGAACGGGCGGGTCAAAGCTGAGTACGTCCTTCCACCGGAAGGAGAACGCGAGGAAACACCGTTCGGTCGGTATTACGAGAGCGACGACTGGGATGCCTCAAGTGCCACTCTCCAGTACGACGAACAGGAGGACACGTTCTACCTGCACGTCACGCTGAAAAACCCCGATTTCGAGGTTGACGGAACGGAACGCCAAGAAGCCGAGTCACCCGACGGCCACGAA
>LKMJ01006788.1_pt1 | contig 10793 bp, 11 predicted proteins | sample 643391 | NCBI WGS metagenome assembly LKMJ01 (sample SAMN04112250, study PRJNA286221) | soda lake metagenome | biome: soda lake; feature: Kulunda Steppe; material: water; isolation source: sample PL-Br10 brine of Picturesque Lake | place: Russia: Kulunda steppe | collected 2010-07
AACCACATGCCTGGCAGGCACGACTGTGCAGACTTGCTTGTATGGCAAAAAGGCACATGCCTGGCAGGCAAGAAAGGGCAGACTTGCTTGCACAGCAAAAAGATTGCCCATGGCCTCTTTGCTATCTATCTAGCTCTGCTCCTCTCAGTGGAGGCAGTGGTGGTGGTGGTGGTGATGGTGGAGGTGGTGGTGGTGGTGGTGGAAGTGGCGGTGGCGGTGGTGGTGCCGCAGCATGGTTGCGCACCCAGAGCCGCCATGCTGCCACACTGCAGGGCTGCACTATGCCCGCACGCTTACTGCACTGCACTGCATTGCTGCTGCTGCTGCTTCTGCTGCTGTGCCTGCACGCTCACCTCCAGTGCCCCCAGCATGACCTCAGCCTCTTGGGCGGACGCAGCGGTGGCAAACAGCCGCACGTGGGTGCGCTCCGCTGACGCCTGCGCCATAGCCACCAGGTTCTCTGTGCGCAGGTGCATCATGGGAAGAGGGTCCCTGGGGCGAGCTTTCCACATGATGAGGACGCAGCAGCCCTTGGAGCGCGAGCAGGCGCTTGCTCGGCAGAGAGTCTGCGCAAAAGCATGGTCTTTGCAAATTTAGGGTCGAGGCAAAAGCAGGGTCTGCAACAAAGAGGCACTGCGGGCACACAGCTCGGCAGTGCAGTGGGCACAATTTGCACAACACGCAGCAGGGAAAGTGGCGCCGGAGCAGCGCCGTCGTCCTCTGTCCAAACAGGACCACGGCGCGGTGTCCGAATCGGCGCCAACGGATTCGGCGGCGCCAACAGCACGGGCGCACACACAAGGCGCGCATGCATACACACACATGTACATGTATGCTCTGTGCGTGAAAACGCACCCGCTGGAATGACCTTCCAGTCGCTGGCGTCCATGATAGCAATGTCACCCAAGGCCCCAGTGTTGGCAGCTGGCGGCCGCCCCTCCTGCCCAGCCCTTGCCAGCCCCAGCAGGGCCGCCTCAAAGTGCTTCAGATCATCAGGGCCAGCCACTGCGTGCACCCTGGCCACCTGCTTGCCCTCCTTCTCATTCACAATGCTGCCTGTGGGCGTCTGATACAGCGCCTGGAAACGCCCCAGCTTACTCCAATCCGCCGCCTGTTTGCGCTGCCCCTCGAAAAACACAAAGTTGTTGATGCCGCATTCCATTGCTGATGTGAGGGTGTCCTGTCGAATGAGCGGTGGGGAAGCTATGGCATGCGCTAGGTCAAAGCATGGAGCGTGAAGGCACAAGCAGCACAGGCATGCATGCTGGGCAGCACGAACCTGGTCGCTATGTATGCAGCAGATGTCAACAAGGGAATCACTTTTGGTCATTCAACAAGAGTTCAGGGCTTGCTCGGGCGTCCGAATCACAAGAGTGGGCCGCTGGTAAAACGAATGTCGTTAAGTTGAACACACCATCAACTTCTCACCTTGTCAGCTGTCTGCACCCACAATTCTTTTCCAGGGGCACTCCCAAGACAGCAAGCTGTTCTCCTCCGCCAGGAGCCCTGCAATGAAGGCCTGGTGCAGCGCACCGTTTTGGAGGGATACATGCTGCCTGAAGCCCGGTTGTACGTCTTCAGTTGTTTCATGACTGTGCTTCCTAAAAATGAACGTATCAGTAGTCCAACAGGAACACCACCCAAACATACACTAATCCTCAATGCAATAATATTAAGAATATTTCCTTGATTTAAGGGGTAGCAGCACCCGACGAGGCGGCATTCCCTTGTGAATGGTGTGGCTTCAGACAATACTGCCTTTGTTCAGTATGTAAAGCACCTCATAAATTTGGCTCATTAATTATTAAATAAGAATCAACATGAGTACCTACTGTTTGTCACTGCCTGCACAGTTTTTCCTTTGTGCTTACGGTGCGTGTGGACTAAGGGGCAGGTGAATAAAGGGACAGTTTCACTGCAAGCACCACGCGACCCCCCACTACATACTTGCGTTGAAATTCAAGGACACCAGGGTAAGTTAAAAACTTATTAGCATGAGTCGCTGCAGGGAGAGTGGCAAGTCAAATGAGTCAAGAGAGTCAAACAGCAAGTTGTCAAACGGCAAGTTAAACGAGTCAGACTTCACGTGCCTTAACTCGCCCCCTGAGGCTCACGTCTGAGCCATCCAGTCTATTGTGCAAGCACCAGGGCACAAGCATGCACGGCTCAAACGAACAGACTGACCTAGGGATGGTGCTCTATGTGGTTCCGCTGCACCCTGGAATAAGTCCCTGACTTGGCTACAGCACAACAGCTAGTGCACAACAAAATAATGGCATGAAGAGGGCTTGGATACTCTGCATGGCCCTGCTGCGGAAGTTCAGGAAGAGCACTGCTGCTCCAGATGCTTTTTTGACGATGCCAGCCGTGTGCAAATGAGATCTTTCCTAATACGTCCCCACTGTGTTTGAGATAGTAAGGGCCATATGTGGAAAGACACCTAAGACATGATGAATCGTTGAAGGCAGAGACGCGTGCACACCCCAAGACACAGGTAGGGGCAGAGGCATGCGCAAGCGCCAAGGCGCAGGCAGAGGCAGAGGCGCGCGCACATGCCAAGGTGCAGGCAGAGGCAGGAGTGCGCACTCTCTATAAGTTGCAGGCAGAGACGTGCGCTCGTGCGCGCGCCAAAGCACAGGCAGATGCAGAGGTGTGTGTGTGTGTGTGCCAAGGCTTTGGGGATCTTTTTGGTTTAACATTGAAGCGCATACGGAGTGCCACAAGGCTGGCATTTCCAAGTCGAACGCATGTGTTCTAGGCGATTGGCCCAAGGTCATTCAGTATGCATGGGTGGTGGCAGATTGTTGGACATACCTTGCAGGCTGCAAGCTGGTTCTAGTGTGACAGCAGTGGTTTCTCAGCGACAAGGTTACATGCCTTATGTCATCATTCCCCGCATCAGGCATTTGTTTCTGCGAATTTGCATCCCAATATGTTATTACAGTCACGTGTAAAGTTGCGCTGGATGCCGCCCAGGGCTGTGCTGTTCCTCAGACTGAATTAATGACAGCTTTTTGTGTGTCTCCTCCTGTGCAATCCTGTCTGGCAGGAGGCCATGGCCGCACAGGCGACAAAAGTACGAAGGAGTGGCTCAAGGCACGGCCCAGGTATTTTGCTGGGTCCTGAAGACACCTTATGTTATAAGATGAGGAGCTTACTGCCCATGGTCTCTCTTAGCTACCTAGGCAGTGAAGCACTCCCTAAATCCATTTAGGATAAAGAGTCACCTAGGGCCTAAGCACGGTATGACTCCTCCACCAGCAAAGAAAACCAAAGAAGTCGGTGGGGATCAGGGGGATGACTAGCAGTACCCCGTTCCTGGTCTTGATGATGATTTGCTGCAAAATTTTTCTCAAGAGCGCGTCTGGTACTAACAAGTTCATAAGGTTTAAGGTTTTTAAGGCTGTATCCGCCAAACAAGGGCAACTTAGCCGGTTGTGAGCCTCTAGTGAGGTTCGAACCCCGAACCCGCAGGTCGCGGGGGTGGAACAACAAGTTCATAAGCATATTGAACCGAATGAGCATGAAGTTAGTTTCACAGCAAGCTTGGTGACTTTCTGAGGATCTAGACCGACAATTTTCAGAGGCTCTTAACTAAAAGCGTTGTAGATGGTACCTCCCACTTCCAGAAGGATAGTGTGAGGATAGGCTAACATTGGCCGCAGCTTGGCAAAGGTGTTGACAGAGCACGCTGTACATGTGCTGGTGGTGAACGGCTTCAAGCTGGCTCCTAGGCCTGGCAACTTCACAGTACATGACCTTCACAAGATGGATGTGCCGCTGATTGGGTGGGAGCTGACTGGAGTTCCGGACTCTGGACGAAGGCTGGTAGGCTGATACTGATGCTGAGAGCCCCCTATCCCCTCTGCACCCTGCCCTACTCCTTAATGCATACCTAGGGTGGACATCTGGTAGGTTTTTTTAGTTACTGGTAGTGAGTCTTTGCTTAGTAGGAGATCGGCGAGGCAAGAGCCATTCTGGGACGGTTCTGTTGGTAGATCCTCCAGGGATTTGTAGGTTGTGTAAGGCTGAGCGGTCTTCACTGCCAACTGCCAATATCCATTTGGACAAAATACTGCCCCAAGGAGCCTGCTTCTATAGCTTTCATGATAAGTCTACATGCCATGTTGTGACATTCAGTAATCATACCGAAGATAATCTGGTGTTGACAACCTGATAGAATGTAGAGGGCACTGTCTGAGTGATGACAGAGGGGGTATTGAAGACTGGTCGAGGTATGAAATCCAACAGCATGCTTCTGATTGAAAAGTTTACCTGTTCGGTAGTGGAAAATGTTTTTCTTAATCTCGAAGGACAGATTGGACATTGTCCATAAAGTGTTGCTTATGTTTTTGTGGGCTAAGAGAAGTAAACCTTTGTAACATGAGTAGTAACCGGTTGTAGGGTTTGTGTGGCCATGTTCATGTTTGGAGTGCATATTTGCCTTCAGAGCACGAAAATTTATGAGCTTTGGTGCAGGTAGGTTGGAGGGCCTTGAGGATGTTGCATCAGAGGGGATATCCCTTTTATATGCAAGCCAGCGCATGGCATCCCTGCGTCTGCAAGATTCGCGACTTGGGTTGCTTGATACTTGGCCACAGCATCTGCGCACTTATTACCAGCAATACCAGCGTGAGATTTGACTTTAAATAGGTGCAGAGGGTTTGGTGAGTTGCGGATAATTTGGATGAGTATTTTCTAAATATCCCCTTGTACGTTGTGGCGGTGAAGCTCAGATTACGACAAGTGCTTCCTGATTTGGTGGAAAGACGAGAGGCTGCCAGTGGCAATATGTGAGTGGCCGTGAAGAATGGCAGCTGTGATAGCAGCCAATTCAGTTCTGTTGATGGTGTTCGTAATGCCCATACCATTTGGTGCAACAAAGCTGGGAGTAGACGTAGCAGGGTGGTATGTGCCTGCACCTGTCACGTGTCTTCCTTGGTGAATCTGGCAGCTGCCATCTGTGTATGCCCTTTCCTTCCAGTCAGGAATTTTTTTGGAAGTGTGGGCAGGATTCTGTTGGGAAGGGTTATTCTTGACTGTGGTTGAGAGTATGTGTGCGTCGGTAATCAAGTGGAAGTTTTTAAACTTCTTGAAACCAGTTTCAGTCCTTGGGTGGCAGGCATGAAGAACTGGGTCGTTACTGATGTTTTTGTGCTTCTGGAATATCACAGGCCAGGTCCCTAATCCAGGTGGGATTGTGATTATTAAGACGCAGTCGTGCTGCTGTATTCCAAACAGCAATCATTTGCATACTCCAATCATGGCAAGGGAGTAAAGTTTCTTTGCTGATCCAAAAGGAGGGGGTGGCATAGTCAAGGTTGGATGAGGGGATAGTCCCTTGAGTGCAACATATATGGGGGTAGGCGTTGAGAAGTTTGGAAATGGGTTTGGTACTCATCCGTCCTCCCCAAAAAACATGGTAGAAACATGAATGTGGCTGTTTCAGTCTCGTTTGCTATGGCAGAGTATATATTGCATGTATTAGGGCACGGTGCATGAGTTGATCATCATACACAGGATAGCAAACAGAGAAGCCAGAAAATTTGGATGAAAAAGCGTTGGGAATGGCTCCAAAGACTCTGTCACGAGGGTCCTTGCTCCAGAAATTAAAGTATTTAGGGAATGGCTCCAGTAATTAAGGTATTTAGGGTGGAGGGCAGAGTGAAGGCGAAGGGGGAGAGCACGCATATAGGAGTGTTTAACCTTCTTATTCGTGGGTGTCTTGCTGTCGTGCATGGTAGAGCAGGAGGCCTAAAAGTTCAGAGGCAGAGCCCTTCGGGGGAGACATGATGGTATTATGGATTCCAGCAAGTCAAGTGTCATAAAATGCTTTTTAAAGGATGCTAAAACGTTTTGGAGTGAGCATGCCTTTGCATTTTCCCGTCACGCCATAGATGCATGCCACCTTTGACGTGTATTAGAATTAGGTGAACATTGGTAGGGTGTTTGCTCAATGGTCAAAGATCCTTTACCCCATGCATCCTACACGCAACTGAAAAGTTAGGGTTGATCACCAGTCTGGTCATTAGGCCTGATTGGTTTGTTGATGGTCTTTGCCAGCCAAAAAATAGTCCATAAGTCCATAAAAAGCCATGCCACTCAAGCTGGTTTGGACTTAGATTGTTGCAAGTCCGTGCCCCTTGCTTTGCTGCCACTGTACTTCCATGCTATCCTTTCGCCTGTTGTTGTTGAGGTGGGGGTTGAGAAGGTGTCTTGTCAGCTGAGCACCAGCTGCATGCGTGCATATGCGTACATATGCGTGGTTGGCAGCACACCTGTGGAATGCCCCCTTATGGCTCAAGCTTGCAGCAGGTATGCTCTTGGTGGAGGCGGTGGCCTTGCTGCTGGCGCGCTTGGGACCAGAGGCTCAGTGTGCACGCGGTGCGGCTGGCCTGCGCAGCACCTGCAGGATGGATGGACTTCACAGGGCAGCACGGTATGCCATACCAGTGGCCATCTCGAGGTTGTCAAGGAGCTGCTGGCCAGGGGAGCCAGCATCAACAGCACAAAGAATGTTTTACAGTGTTGCAACTTCAACTTCTGGCAAGTCCCTCTGTTGTGCATTGGTGACTCCAGTAGCTCCTGTGGTTGTGTGGCAGCTGTGTGGCTCGTACTTCCAATGTGTGCGGCCTCTTGCTTCATACCAGCAAGTCGCTTAGCGACAGCATGTCGGCAAGTCTGTCCTTATTCTTATTTGACGTAAACAGTACTCTTCCAGAGGGTGTGAGCTGATACGCAGGGCTCACAAGCTCAATGTTTGCAAGAGTGAAACATGCCTCGCAGGGGTCAAGAACTGTAAAAACTCTTAGTATCGGATACATGGCCTGGAAACCAATTGGAGGCCTCTTCAAAACAGCATGGGCTCCACAATAGGCTTTGTGACAAATGTGACTTGCAAGATGTCGAGGACAAAAGGCATGTCCTTTTTTATGCCCTTGCTTAGAAATGTGCTATTTTAGAAGGAGATTTGCAGAACAATTTGCTGATATTACTGGTAGGACTTAGACATCGGAGACACAGGCGTTTTTCCTAACATAAACAACATCAGAGCTGAGAATGTGAAGTCTTTTCCTTTAAAGCAGATGCACAAATCATTTCTTTTTCTTTCTGAGGCTCTGGATAATTTTGTTCTAGCTGGCAGTGTCCAGCAAGCCCAGCAGTCAACCCATCTGGCTGAAGGTCTGAACACATTATTAAGTTGATTTGAAAAACAGCACGAGATTCTTTCCAAGTGCTTGAACCTTTAGGAACCATACCATCCCTCTTGGTGTATAGGGCTCTATTTATACCTCTAATACTTTGCTCATCTTCCTAGCAGGGAAAGCCTTGAAACCTTACCTACCTAGCAGGGAGAGATCAGATTACACACGTATAGCCAGACACAACTTGTTGAAAGAAAAATTTCACCAGCATTAATGGCCTTCAAGTTTAGTTTTTGTTTAGGAAATCTGTGCATCATGATGGCAAAGACCCGCTAGCCACAAACCAATCAGCCTAGCGGCCAGGCTGGCGGTTAACCCTAACTTGTAACTTGTCATGATGGCACCACAAGAGGAAACTAATTATAGAAAAATTGAACTTAGGGCATTTGCGGACAAACATTGAGAAAGCAGAAGCGAATTGTTCAAGTTACCTGCAGAAAGGGAAGGACACAGCCTTGCCTATTCATTGCACATCGTATGGTATCAACTTGCCTAATTTCCACTCTACTTCACATTAAAGGTCATTTTGTTCTACTTGGAATTGAAATTGACCAACTCAATAATCTTTGCCCAACCTCGAACAGAAACGGACACACCTAAGGCTGCCGCACTAGCATGGTGCATTCCTCCATGGAATGAATCGCTCACAATTAAAAGCTCCTGGGCTTACTGCTCCAAGTCCTGAGGTAACTCCCTAGCGCTTGTGTACCTGTTAGCTTCAGTCAGGCAGTCCAGCTTACCTGATAATCTGTCTGCAAGGAGCGGGCCTACTTTTTCTGAGTGGCATAGAAGGACTCAGATCCCAGCTGCAATGCATCACTGCGGATCTCATTCATCTTGCGCTGCTTGGCCTCCTGTCAGTGGCAGGCAAAAAGAATTGATGTAACAGGCCCGCCGATCAACCAAATCCTGCTCCTTTGCAACCCTGCACATGGCACACTTGTAGGGATAGGCATTTACTGAAAGCTATGTAGCACCATAGTATTTTCAGGTATAACACGTACCAAACCACAACTCGAACATTCCCCTCCGGGCCCCAAGAATAAAGTATATGATAGTTCAAAATTGTCAGACATTTTTTTCATTGGGACAAGCCATAGATGAATCTGGGGACGGATGGCATGCAGCCCCATGTCCAGGGCATTGCCACCCCTGCTGACCTCTTCAATAGGACAACAGCAGGGTCCCTTAGGAAGTGGTATGACTAGGGGTCGGCGTTGGCTTATAGCGCTATAAAATTTCAGGATATATTATGCCCTGCTGATTCACTCGTTTCAGGCTCCCCTCGAGTGACGGGTTGGCTTGAATCGATACTATGAATCGGATTATATCAATGTCGTGTATGGGGTAGAATCCTGCATATGGCCGGGTTGCCCCAGACGGTTTCTATGTGTGCCAACTTAGTCATGTCTACTGTGGTGGACAAGCTGGGCAAGCAGCGCACAAAGCCTCGACCAGAAACAGTAGCTGGAGCTCAAGGCTAAGGAATGGGTACAAGCAGTAGCAGGAGCAGCAAAGTGCAGCTTGGGCATGGCATCACGAGTGGCGCAACTTTGCTGGCGCAGCTCTCTTCTTCTCTCCCTCACTGGAACAACCCTTTGCCTCACTTTTCATCAATACAATATAGCACACAACACAACACGCAAGCTAAACTGGCATGCCTGCACACGAGGACACATGCATGCACCCATAATACTTCCGCATGCTTTCACGCGCTGGTGCAACTGTGCTATGGGCACAAGCACAGGGCCCAAACAAGCTGTGGCATGTGTATTCATGCCAGTTATGAGTGTGGGTAACCCATCCAGGTAGATAGCTGCCAAAATGGGGTGCAGGGGTGAAGAGAGGACGGTGTGCACGAGACTCCTGGCCCTTACTGTGGTAGCACAGGTGCACCAAATACAGCGCTATATTGGAGCCTAGGACGCCATAAAACGCGACCAAATGAAACTTCGCCCCTTTGCAAGTGGGGTGCATACATCATATTCCATTCGAAATAAAAGCATGATGACGAAATTCGGGCTGGCGGGGGGAGATCCGGCCTATATAGCGCCTGTAATATAACGCATAATAGCGTTATATCGTTATAAATCACTATATAGCGCTATAGATTTGTTCATTTAGCGCTATACGTTGACGCCTAGGTATGACAGGCTTACAAAGAAGTTTAAGCCTGAGTGGGGCTGTGTAATGGAGTGCAAATGCTGCAAGCCAACCTCAGCCCCGTGAACCCCAGGACAATGCAGCGTCACAGCTTCGTGCAGCAAGCACTGGAAGCAGCAGGGGTTTGCACAATCCCCGGGGAGCGTGCCAGAGAGGAGGAGAATAATGAGATGAGGAGGTAGACTGTATTGGGGAGCCAGTGGCTAAGAAGCAGCATATCAAGTCCTTCTCAATGGGCCCCGCACAGCACAAGTAGTACCATTGTCAAATGGCCATCTATTTCATAAATTATCCGTCATCCGAGGTCTCCGTCATCAAGCTAGAGTGCCCTGCGCTTGAGTGAGTTGAGTCCACGCAAGCAGCTTGCAAGCATGCAGTATGCAAGCAGCCATACAGCGAGCAGTAGTAGCACCAGCGCCAGCACCAGCATCAGCACTAGCAAAAAATTTTGAAGAGCAGGCAGCAGAAGAGAGCAATTAGTATTGGGCAGTAATCAGCACAAGAGAGTGGACAGCTAGGGTGTGCCTTGGAACACAAGCGTGTTTCTCAGATCACGATGCACCTGATCTGAAGGGCCAACCTGTCAAGGTTATGTATTTTTCAGGCAGCATTTCAAGGGGATATCCAGAGCTGTCTTAAGCATAAAGGGAATTGAGGAATGAGGGGGCCAGGGTTACCAAGGCGTGTGCCCTCCCATGAGTAGGAGTGTAACCTTAGTGCCAGATTTAGCGCTTTATCTGGCAAATAGAAGCCCCCAGCCCCAACAAAAAATAAATTTTATTTATTCAAATTTTTGTACGGGGGCATTATACAGGGTGCTGAACCTCGCTCCCAATTCTGATGCTGGAATTCGAGGTGCAAGGTGGAGTTCTGGCAGATATAGCAGCTCAAATACAGCAAAACACTGCAATATATCACTATATTACCATATATATAATATATTGCTATATTACTTTTGAAGTTGAGAAATATCAAATATTCTGCCAGTTCTGATTAATACCATGTCATTGTGGCAATAGAAGGAAGTTGCAAAAGCATGTATGAACCTGAGATTGGCCATGTTACTCACCAGCCTTGATGCAGCATACATTGACATTGCCCCTCTGTCCAGCGCAGGGTTTGGAGCTGCAGAGACAGGGGACAACACATTAATTCAATTGTTTTCTTCAGATTAGCACACCACATAGGTGCAGGAAGATTGGATCAGAAAATTTCCTCACCAGGTCGTGAAGCAGCATCCTGCTTGTCTTGCAAATCTGTAATTTGACAGCCACCTCCTGTGAAATGGTCAATCTTATTTGGACCTGTGGATGCCACATGCCAGTGTATGTGTTTGTGTGCGTGTGTGCGTGTGCGTGTGTGTGTGTGTGTGTGTTTAGCTGTCTTGTTTGCGTGTGTGTTTGTGTGTGTATGTGTGTGTGTTTG
>LKMJ01006789.1_pt1 | contig 10793 bp, 8 predicted proteins | sample 643391 | NCBI WGS metagenome assembly LKMJ01 (sample SAMN04112250, study PRJNA286221) | soda lake metagenome | biome: soda lake; feature: Kulunda Steppe; material: water; isolation source: sample PL-Br10 brine of Picturesque Lake | place: Russia: Kulunda steppe | collected 2010-07
GAACCTCCGCTCGCGCATTCGCGTCACGGTCGACGGCGGGATGAAAACCGGCCGCGACATCGCCGTCGGCGCGCTGCTCGGTGCCGAGGAGTACGTCTTCGGCACCGCCCCGCTCGTCACGTCCGGCTGTGTGATGGCCCGGCAGTGTCACGAGAACACCTGTCCGGTCGGCGTCGCCACACAGGACGAGAACCTGCGTCAGCGGTTCCCCGGCGAGCCACAGCACGTCATCAACTACATGACGTTCATGGCCCAGGAGCTCCGGGAGCTCATGGCCGAGCTGGGCTTCCGGTCGGTCGAGGAGATGATCGGTCGCGTCGACGCGCTGAAACAGCGCGAGGACGTGACCCAGGAGAAAGCGAGAAAGCTCGACCTGTCGGCGATACTCGCGAAGCCGGCCGGTGACGCACGGTTCAAGACCAAGCCGCAGACCCACGAAGTCGACGAGGCGCTCGATTGGGAGCTAATCGAAGCAGCCGAGCCGGCACTCGAACGCGGCGAGCCGGTTCACATCGACAGCGACATCTCGAACGTCAACCGCACGGTTGGGGCGACGCTGTCGAACGAGATCTCGAAACGCTACGGCGGCGAGGGCCTCGCCAACGGCACGATTACGGTCGACTTCGGGGGTACGGCGGGCCAGAGCTTCGGGGCCTTTCTCGCCTCCGGCGTGACGATGCAGCTCACCGGCAACGCGAACGACTACGTCGGCAAGGGGCTCTCCGGTGGCCGACTCGTCATCAATACTCCGAACGACGCGCCGTACGAGCCCGAAAAGAACATCCTGATCGGCAACGTCGCCCTGTACGGCGCGACGCAGGGCGAGGCGTACATCAACGGCATGGCCGGCGAGCGCTTCGCCGTCCGCAACTCCGGTGTGAAGGGGGTCGTCGAATCCGTCGGCGACCACGGCTGTGAGTACATGACCGGCGGCGTCGTCGCCTGCCTCGGTGAGACGGGTAAGAACTTCGCCGCCGGCATGTCCGGTGGCGTAGCGTACGTTCTCGACCGCGAGGGCGATTTCGAGGAGAAAGTCAACTACGGAATGGTGTCGACGACCCACGAACTCGACACGAAAGACCGTGAGATGCTTCGTCGGTTGGTCGAGAACCACTACGCGTACACTGACTCCGACCGCGCGGGTTACATCCTCGACCACTGGGAGGAGGAGCTTGAGAAGTTCGTGAAGGTGATGCCCGACGCGTACGCCGAGATCATCGAGGAGCGCGAGAGCGCGGACGTTCGGAACACGCTCCCCGAGAGCGTGACGCCGACCGCTGCGGCCGACGCCACGGGACACGTCGCGAGCGACGACTGAGGCGGTGTCCTCTCTCTCTTTTCGATTGTGGGTTGAGGTGCCAGCGCTTGGTGTGAGCACAAATCAGAGCTCGTTATACCATGGTATCCGCGCGAGTGAAGCGAGCGCGGTTTCCCGAGAGCGAGGCCGATGGCCGAGCTCTCGGCTTTTTTCATCGACGTTCGTCAGAGCAGAGCTCTGACGCAGCCCATCAGAACGGCTCCGCCGTTCTGAGGACGTTTTTTACCGAGGGTTCCCGCAGCACCCGGAGGGTGCGAGGAAACCCTCATTGAAAAAAGGTCGTTTGGACGGTTTTGTCAGAACGCTTCTTTACGGATGTGCGTAGCTCCGACTGTGAGTCTCACCCATGCATGACCACAGTCACGACGTTCCGGACGAGGAGCAGTTCACCGACGCGTCGATCTCGCGACGGCAGTTCGTTCGGCTCTCGGCGGCGACAGGCGGCATCCTCGCACTTCCCGGTCACGCGACAGCGAGCGCGGAGTCCGCCGCCTTCGACGACGAGTACCAGTATCTGTTGAATCACACGCCGGAAGACTACCGGGTTCCGACGCTCATCGAGCTCTCTGACCTCGTCGGACTTCGGGCGTTTGAGGCACTCGGGCTCGGCGAGGAGGTACACACGCTATCGTCGTCACAGGCCGCCTACGCACAGCTGACGACCGCGGAGGCCGAACAAATCGCCGAGATACCGACCACCGAGGAATTGAGTTACACGCCCGGTTCCAACCCGTTCTGGCGGCTCGGACAGTACCCGTTCGGCGTCTTTCCCGAAGTCGAACGGTCGGTCGATTTCATCCACTACGAGCAGATGATTTCGGGGATGAACCACCTCGAATCCGAGCACGCAGACCAACTGTTCTTCTATGCGCTCGGTGACGCGAACAACCCTCATGACCTCACGTACACCCAGAGCCCGGGCCATCACAACAACATCACGGCGCGCGCCGATCCGAAAGACCTCCACGTCGCCGAGCTGACGAACCTGCCGGCCGGTTTCGACACCGTCGAGGAGTTCCGCGACACCGAGGCGTTCGAGCAGCGACAGAAAGTGATGTACGAGGCGTCGATTCACGGCCTCGAACGGGCGGGGCCGGAGGCGTGTTACCGGTTTATCGAGCGGATCGTTACGGGCCGCGAACCGGAGTTCGAGCGGCTGCTCGACGACTGTGTGCTGATTATCCTCTCCGTCAATCCGGACGGGTGGGTCGCCCGCGACCCGCAGTACGATTCGGGGTGGCAGGTCGGCGGCCAAAGCGAGGACGACCTTCGGCTTCCGGCGTGGCCGCAGTACGAGCGCGGTAACTCGCAGGTGTTCGACACCAACCGGCAGTATCCGACGATTGGATGGATCGACCCCAACCACCATCCGGGCGAGCCCGACGAGACGAAGTGGGCCGAGGACAACCCGTACGACATCGTCACGAAAGTCCCGGACGCGATGGCGACCGTCGAGCATTTCCGCCAGTACGAGAACCTCACGCACGGCGCCGACCTGCACGCGATGTTGAACAACTCGGCGTTCATCCTCGGGCTAATCAACCAGATCGAGTTCACCCAAGACGAGTTCCACGACCTCTACGAGATGAATCTCGTGTTAGAGGAGAGCCTCGAGGGCGAACTCGAGCTCTGGGAGACGGCTGCAGACCTCCAGGAAGCGGTGACGGGCGACGAGAACATCACCGTCGGATTCGACGTGCTGCCCGAGACGGCGTACGACTTCTCGACGATCTGGGACACGATCGGCTACACAATAACCGGCGGGCTGATCGGCTTTATGGGTGCCGACGAGGAGCGTGGCGGCCTCGACATGACGACGATGGCGTTCGAGATGGCGTTCAGCCACATGGTCGGCGGCAACAAGTTCGAACCCGTCCTCGCCGACCTCTGGGTCGAAGGATATTTGCAGGCGATGCGAACCATGACCGAGTACGCGCTTCGCGACGTCGAGTCGGATCTCGCGACCCGAAGCGGCGAGACGGAGACGGTCGCGTTCGTCGAATCTGACGCGCTCACACGAACCGACGCCGACTTGGGTTTCATTGGGGCCAACGGTGGCAACGAAGGGGGCAGTGAAACGGTTCTCACCAGCACCCAGCACGAGCTCGAACTCGACGGCGAGGCGCTCGACACGTTCACGATCGACGTCGACGAGGGCATCCACACGCTGTCAGTTCACACGCACGCGGAGCAGGCGTTGCTCGACGTCGCTCTTCGGAATCCCAGCGGTGAGGAGGTTCGCTCGTACCGAATCACCGAAACCCTCGGAGCGGCCCATCACGACTACCCGCCGTTCGTCGTTCGTGAGCCCGACGCCGGTGAGTGGACGCTCGAACTGCAGAGCCTGATGACCACGCCGACGTTGGTCGGCGTCGACCTCGCGACGCTTGACACGAACGGCGACGAGCACCCTGACCCGCGGGATGCGATGGGATTCGAGCAGGAATCCTACGAAGTCACGCCGCTGAAATTCTTCGACGACTTCGAGAACGACAACAAGCAGATAGAGACTGACGAGCTCACGCCAGCGCAGGTCGCCGATGGCGTCGACGCCGACCACCTGGTCGTCATCCACGACGTCGGCCTCGACACCGACGGCTACGTCGAGGCGATAGACGAGTTCGTCGACAGTGGGGGCAATCTCGTCCTGACGGATTCCGGGCTGAAGCTGCTCGAACGCCTCGAAACAGCACCCGAAGTCGAAGACGGTGACGTCAGACGAATCACCCAGGACGTCCCCCATCTCGAAGAGAAAGCCACGGATCACCCGCTGTTGACGGACACGCGGGATATCCAGCAGATGACGTACAAGATCGCGCCGCTCGGTATTCCGTACGCCAACGACGCGCCGGTTTGGCTGGTCGACGCCGACGGCTGGACGGGTTCGGGCGGAACCGTCGCGGGCGAATCCGACGGGGACGTCTCCTCCGGCTCGCTTTTCACCGACGAGGAGCGCTGGCAGGGTATCCACGTCATCGGTGGGTTGCTGCCGCCGGCCGAACAGACCGAGCTGCACCCGTTCGGGTTGAAAAACTACGTGCTGGCGTACTTCGGGCTCACGATATTCACGAACGCGCTCGGTGCGGCACAGGAGCGGTTCGTCGACGGCGAACTGATTCGAACGATCGGTGACACCGAACAACCTCCACTGGTCGGCGACACGCCCGGTGACGTGTTCGAACTCGCCGCCTCCGGAACTCGCGACCTCGATAGCTCGACGTACACGGCGGGACAGACCGCCCGTGTCCAGGTGACGCTTGACGAACTGACCACGGACGCCGACAGCGTCGAGGTGTTCGACGAGTTCCCCGAGGAGTGGACGCTTCAAGAGCGGTTCAGCGACGGCACCGAAGTGGACGACGGCGGGCTCTCGTTCGGGACGGTCAACGCCGACGAAGACTTCGACGGCCACACGTTCACGTACTTCCTCGAAGCGCCCGGCGACCTCGCCGATACGAACCAGTACGATATCGGCCCGGCCGAGGCGGTCGTCGAACTGGATGGCGACACCGTGATCGATGAGTTCGCCGACGAGGAGAGCGTGCTACTCGCCGGCGTCTCGACGTCGATTTAAGCTGGCGACTGCCGCCAGCGTCCGTTTCCGACCGGGGCTAGCAATCGTTCGCGACCGGCACCAGCACGCTTTTTCACGCGCCGCTCGGAGGTCGCTTATGAGTTCACACGCGCTCGTCATCGGCGGAACGCGGTTCATCGGTCGCGCCACGGTTTCGGAGTTCCTCGAGGCCGGCTACGAGGTGACGATCTTCAATCGTGGGAATCACGACAATCCGTTCGCGGCGGACGATCGCGTCACCCACGTCGAAGGCGACCGAACCGAAGACGGCGACCTTCGGCGAGCGGCACTCGACGTCGACCCCGACGTCGTGATCGACTGTGTCGCCTACTATCCGCGCGACGTCCACACTGCGACGGATATTTTCGACGACGTCGACGCGTACGTGTACATTTCGTCGGGGGCGGCGTACGGCGAGGAGCGGATTCCGAAACGCGAGGAAGAGACGCCGTTGTGTGCGTGTTCGACCGAGCAAGCGACCGACGACACGATGGCGTCGTACGGGGCGCGAAAGGCGGAAGGCGACCGCGCGGTGTTCGCCGCTGCTGAACGTGGGGTCAACGCCATGTCGGTTCGCCCCCCGGTCGTGTACGGCCCGCACGACTACACCGAGCGATTCGATTACTGGATACACCGTATCGACACACACGACCGGCTCATCGTCCCCGGCGACGGGACGAACCTCTGGCATCTCGTGTACGTGAAAGACGTCGCGAGCGCGCTCCGAACGGTCGCCGAGGACGGCGAGCCGGGCGAGGCGTACAACGTCGGCGACGACCACGCGCCCGTTCTCGACGAGTGGGTCGAGTTGCTAGCCGAGGCCTGCGAGACCGAACTCGAAGTGGTGTACGCGAGCGAGCGCGAGCTCGGCGCTGTCGGGCTTTCGCTCGACGACTTCCCGATGTATCGCGACTATCCACACCTGCTGGAAACAGCGAAGCTCCGGTCGCTGGGCTGGTCGTCGACGCCCCACGAATCGGCGCTCGCCGAGACAGTCGAGGAGCATCGGAGCTCCGAACGGACGGGCGAAGAGAACGGGCCGTCCCGTGAGACAGAGGAACGACTGATGGACGTGCTGGGAACGATTACGTAGGCCAAACGGTTTTAGTGTATCCTCGCACAGTCTCGGTATGTTCGATAAGTCGACGTGGATACGGCTGCCGCGGAGCGTCGTCGTCGGCCACGGCGTGCTCGACCGGGCCGTCGAGGTCGTCGACGAGCTGTATCTCGATGGCCGACCGCTCATCGTCACGAGCCCGACGCCCGAGGAACTGGCGGCCGACCGGCTCGTCGAGGCGTTCGTGGACGCCGGTTTCGACCCGGCCGTTTCTATCGTCGAAGAGGCGTCGTTCTCGGCCGTCGAAGCCGTTTTGGAGACCGCAGACCGTGAGAACGCGGGTTGGATACTCGGGCTCGGCGGTGGCAAGCCGATAGATATCGCGAAGATGGCCGCGGACGAGCGTGGTTGCGGGCTCGTCTCCGTGCCGACGGCGGCAAGTCACGACGGCATCGTTTCGGGTCGCGGATCGGTTCCCGAGGGCGACACGCGCCACTCGGTCGCGGCCGATCCGCCGCTTGCCGTCATCGCGGACACCGAGCTCATCTCGAACGCGCCGTGGCGGCTCACGACCGCTGGGTGCGCCGATATCATCTCCAACTACACCGCTGTCAAGGACTGGCAGCTCGCCCATCGATTGAAAAACGTCGAGTACTCCGAGTACGCGGGTGCGCTGTCGCAGATGACCGCGCAGATGCTTGTCGACCAGTCGGATTCGATAAAACGAGGGCTCGAAGAGTCGTCGTGGATCGTGGTGAAAGCGCTCGTCTCCTCGGGCGTCGCGATGTCCATCGCGGGGTCGTCTCGGCCGGCGTCGGGGGCCGAGCATCTGATTTCACACCAGCTAGACCGGCTCGCTCCGGAGCCGGCACTCCACGGCCATCAGGTCGGTGTCGCGAGCGTCGTCACGGAGTACCTCCATAGCGGTGATGGTGGCGAGTGGCGGCGGGTGAAAAACGCCTTGGACGGCATCGAGGCGCCGACCACCGCCGCGGAACTCGGTATCGACGACGACCAGTTCGTCGAGGCGATAACGACGGCTCACGAGATCCGAGACCGCTACACCATTCTCGGCGACGGTATCGACGTCGATGCGGCCATCGAGGCAGCGACCGTCACCGGCGTCATTTAACGAGCCGTTTGGTCGGCGATTGGCTGTGAATGATGTGACGGATTTATCAGTGCGCCCCTGTTGGCGGGGATATGAACGCACGCCGGCCGTCGGAAGCCATCGCGACCTATCTCGACCGTCTCTACGACGCGTACGACGGGTTCGACGTGCAGCAGACGACCGTGACGGTCTCTCCCGGCGAGTTCACCACCGCGGCCACGCGTGGTGACAGCGCACGGGTTCGTGTTCGCGTCGAGGGGGGCGACGGGGTGTTAGCCGTCAGAACTGATGACGGGTGGTCGCCGCCCGGTGGGACGGTCGAGACGCTTTCGGACGACTGGCTCGCCGCCGACCCGGTGACGTCGCTCGAAACGGCCGCTCCAAAGCTCGTTCGGCGACAGACCGGGGTCGATTGCCGCGTCAACGACCTCATTCGGCTGTCGCTCGTCTGCCTGCAGTGTGAACAGTCGGGCGACCAGGTGTGGGAGGTTTCGGCGCTGTTCTCGGGCGAGCCCGAATCCGGAACGCCCATCCAGGACGCCGCATGGCGCGAACACACCACTGAGCTTTCTGTCGCCTTCTGAGTGAGATTCTTGTATCCGGCCGGCTGTTTCGCGGCCGTTGTTCGTCCGCGTCTCACGTTCATTCACCCGGGAGCTACGAAATACGAGGACAATCCCTGTGATAGAGACGATCGTAACGACTCACCGTTCGTCGGCCAACAGCCCGTATCGAACGGTGTCAACGCGGTCGCCGTCGACGTACGCCTGTTGGCGAAAGCGACCTTCCTCGGTGAAGCCGTTTTTTTCGAGAACGCGCCGGCTCCCTTCGTTCCCCGCGAGCGTGTTCGCGTACAGCTTCGCGAGCCGCCGCTGGTCGAACGCGTAGTCGACGAGTAGCTCGACGGCCTCGGTGGCGTACCCTTGGCCGTGGTCGTCGGGGTCGAAAAAGTAGCCCAGCTCGGCGATGCCCCAACTCGGGTCGATTCCCGACAATCCGACGATGCCGACGGCGTCGCCATCGTCGCAGACGAGTAGATGCGTTTCACTGTCGTTTTTCAGTGACTCGTGCCACGCCTTTTCGTCGGCCATCCGCTTCGGCGTTGCGGTGGACAGCCATCGCCAGACGCGGGGGTCGTTGATGACCGTTTGGAGGAACCCGAGGTCGGATTCTTCGACGGTGTGGAGATCGACGCCATCGCCGGGGAGGAACGTCGGGCCGGGCATACCCGGTGTGCGAGCGGTTTGGTGTTCAAATTAGCGGTGGTATGACATCAGATAGCATAGTGTGGTTCCGGCTTCGACACACCAAAGCGTCGGCCGCGCGCGAACGGAGATATGGGAACACCACTCGATTCGCGCGAAGCGCAGGTCGTCGAGGTGCTCGACCGCCTCTACGACCGGTATCCGGAGCCGACCATCTCGCTCGACTTTTCGAACCGGCTGGAGCTTCTCATCGCCGTGATGCTCTCCGCGCAGTGTACCGACGAGCGCGTCAATACGGTCACTGAAAAGCTGTTCGCGAAGTACGACGGGCCCGCGGCCTACGCGAGCGCCGACCAAGCGGAGCTCGCCGACGACATCTCCTCGATAACGTACTTCAACAACAAAGCGAAGTACATCCGGTCTGCGTGTGCGGATATCGTCGAAAAACACGATGGTGAGGTGCCCGACACGATGGGGGCGCTGACCGACCTCGACGGCGTCGGACGCAAAACGGCGAACGTCGTGCTCCAGCACGGTCACGATCTCACCGAGGGAATCGTCGTCGACACGCACGTCCAACGGATTTCGCGTCGACTCGGCCTCACGACCGAGGGGACGCCGACGAAGATCGAGCGCGACCTCATGGATATCGTCCCTGAAGAAGACTGGAAGGAGTACACACACCTGCTCATCAGCCACGGGCGCGCGACGTGTACCGCGCGGAACCCCGACTGTGATGACTGCGCGCTTGAAGACGTCTGTCCGTCCTCGAAGCTCGACCACGACGTTGACCTCGCCGACGGGAGCGAGTGGTGAGCGCACTGACCTTCGCCACCTCGCCGGTATTCCACCTCCACCGTAACGATGTCCCGGCTACTCAACGCGCGTGAACGCCGGGACGGGTGCGTTCCTCTCAGGTGCCGTGTCGGCGGCGTCCGATGACACTTCTGTCGGTTCGCCGAGCAGCGCCACGGCCATCCGTCCAGCGACGTACGCGAAGCCGTTCGACAGCGCCAGTAAGACGGCGGCGAGAACGAGTCCGGCGAGGAGCGCGACGCCGGCTTCGGGGAGCGTTTCGACCGTCCAGACGACCGGTTCGTCGTTCACCGTGCCGAACTCGATGTCGGTGGGGTACCGCAACGGCGCGAGGAGAAGCGACACGACCGCGGACAACAGCAAGACCAGCACGATGGCGACGAGTATAAACCAGAACTTCAACGAGAGAAAGCCGAGACTCCGCCAGGTCGACGCGGCGTGCAGGTACGTGCGAACGGTCGACCACAGCCCGCGATTCGACGCGTCGACATCGTTGAACGGTTCGATGTCGACATCGAGCAGCACGTTCGCTAACCAGCGTTCGAACGTCGCAATCAGCCGCGCGCCGAGAACAGTACCGATGAGCACCGCGAATCCGACTAACACCACGGAGAGCACGAAGCCAAACAGAAACCCGAACGAGACGTACACGCTGTAGACGAAGCCGAGCGGCAGCGCCAGCGCGATGTATAGGAGGTTCTTGTACGTCTGGCGGTCGGTGATTCCGATGAAGGCTACAGTGCTGCCAATGAAACCAGCGCTCTCGGAGCGCGCACGTACGGAGGGCATGGCGTGTGGTACAGACAGCAGGGATAATACGTTTCCCCCGACTCGCCGTCGGTAGACGGCTCGGTCGTCCGCTGCGACGGTTCGCTCACACGTACCGGGATCTGCCCGTTCGCTCACGCGTATCAGGCCCCGGTTCGTTTACACGTACAGCGCGATGTACCGTGCGACCCCGGTCAGGAACGCGATGATCCAGCAGATCACGTAGCCGAACACGCCGATCCGGAGTCGTCGTCGCCAAAACTGCATGTTCTCGTCGCCGATTTCGTCGAGTAGCACGCGCTCGTCGTACTCGTTGTACAGGTCGTGTTCGTATTTCGCGCGGAAGATTCGGACGATGCCGGTGAAGCCGAACGCGAGGAAGGCGTACGCTTGTAGCCCGAAGAACGCGTGAACCGCCGAGAAGCCTCCGAACTGCTCGAACAGTCGCGGGAGCATCCAGAACACGAGCGGAACGGTAGTCAATGCGAGCCCCGTGACGATGAACTTCAGGTGGTAGACCAGGACGTCCCACGTTATCTCGTCGTTGTCTATCATTATCCAGGCGCCGTAGAGAAAACAGGGGAAGCTGGCGGCGACGGCGACGAGAACGACCGTCGCGATCTGGGCGTCCGAGGGCATCGAACGCACGTAGGTTCGGGCGGCGTATTACTGTGCTGACTCGATCACGGGCGGTCGTCGGTCGGAAAGTGTAAGCCGCCGCCGGCCGTAGTTTCGGTGATGGCCGACTCTCGCCAGCCAGAGGCCCCGGCCGACGAGCGGACGACCTCGTCCGGCGAAGACGCATCCCCGGCGGTAGACGACCCCTCCGAGTTGTCGACCGAGGAGCTTCGCCGACGGGTCGAAGCGAAGTACGACTTCGACGAGTTCGGCCCCGCGGATATGGCACAGATGTCCGCCGACGAGTGGGCGGCCGCGTTCGATCC
>LKMJ01006790.1_pt1 | contig 10792 bp, 10 predicted proteins | sample 643391 | NCBI WGS metagenome assembly LKMJ01 (sample SAMN04112250, study PRJNA286221) | soda lake metagenome | biome: soda lake; feature: Kulunda Steppe; material: water; isolation source: sample PL-Br10 brine of Picturesque Lake | place: Russia: Kulunda steppe | collected 2010-07
CAACGGCATTGGTGTTGACGTCCTTGAGACTGAATTTGTCACGTACCAGACAATTCGGAGATATCTGAAAGACCACCGAGGAGCTGAATACGCGCCGACAAAGACGGACTCGATCGAACGCGAAGAAACGAATCTCAAAGAATTACGAGATCGGACGGCCGCCGTCACTGAGGGCAAAATCCAACAACTCCGCGAAAATGACCCGCTCGTCCTGGACGAGTATCAGACGCTCGTCAATATTCAAATCGTCTGTAAAGGCTACAACAGCCAACTTGGGGTACTCAAGTTCCTCGAGCGCGGGGGCTGTGAGTGTGTAGAGAAATAGCTCTACCGTGAATCTAACCGTTGATCGAAAAATAATAGAATAACATAAGTAATTTTGTTATTCTGAATTTGTATGCCTCCGTTTTCATATCACAGCATGAACATCTCCGTTGTATGGACGTTGAGCAGAGCAAGGTGACAGCTGAACTCAGTGTTCGGAACAACGGCGGGGTCGACCAGACAGAAGTGACGGCTGAGATAGATGAACGGCGACTCAGCGGACGAAGCTGTGGCAAGCAGTTTCAGTTCTCGGCAGTGATGATATCTCGGCCAAGGGTGATGAGACTATTCACGAGGGGTTGTTACTCTACTCAGTTCCTATTTGCTGTTCTAAACCTTCCGCTTTAGTTTGTATCTTTGGTACAATTTTATTATGAAGTTCGTCGATAGAGACCCTGTATTTGGGTACTATGATACTCAGGCTCCCTACTACACTATCGTTTGGTCCAGTAACTGCGACTGCGGCTGATATCAGGCCCTCAGCAAATTCCTCATCCAACATTGCATACCCCTGGTCTCGAACTCGCTCAATTTCTTCGTAGAACGTTTCGCGTGACATAATCGTCTCATCCGTCACTCCGGGCAATCCCCATTGATCGAGGACCTGTTCAATTTTTTCGTCACTGCCTTCTGCTAACATTGCCTTGCCGACTGCGGAATTGTGCATATATGCCCTCTTGCCCCGTCGAAATGTCGGATTCATCATTCCAGTGGGCATAGCATTGTAGTACACTATGACTCGATTGTTCTCTTCGACGGCAAACGTAACTTCCTCTCCCGTCTCTTTAGCGAGTTCGTCAACCTCCTTTTTGACACTGTGATACTCCGGTTTCCTGAGATCTGCGTGTTCGGCAAACCACAACATTCGAAGGCTGATACAATACCGATCACCCTCCTTTACAACGAATCCAGTTTTGAGCAACGTCTGAAGGTGGTTGTAGACACTACTTTTCGATAGGCCAAGTGCAGAGCAAATCTCCGATAGCCGAGCACCATTCTGTTCACATATCTCTTCAAGAATTCTGATCGACTTCTCAGTGGTTGATACATTATGTCCATCTGTTTCTGGGGCAGTCATACCTGTTGGTTCATCCGAAGTCTTTATAAAAGTTTCCCTATAGACAACTATTTGCTACCGAACACAGTTTTACGTGATTTTTATAAATAGCGATTTGAAAGAGGGTCTTAGATAGTTCATATACTGAGAACAATCATTTAATTTAGTATCGAGAGGCTCCCTAACGCCTGGTTATTATTCTGTACATTGTCTATATAACAACTCATGTATGGGGAACATTTAGAAGGCATCAGTTGAATTACTACGTGTATGAAATTTGGCTACCATTGTCATGAGTTTGGAACTGGAACCCCTGTAATGAACGATATCATAGAGAGAGTCCAGTGGCTGGAGCAAGCTGGTTTTAGCTGGGTATCTGTCATGGATCATTTGTGGCAAATCCCGATAAACGGGTACTCTGATGATCCCTTTTTTGAAGCCTACACTACACTCGGAGGGCTGGCTGCGTCTACCGAAGAGATCTCACTCGGCACTCTCGTAACCTGCCCTCTGTACCGGAATCCGGGATTGCTGGCAAAAATGCTCACAACACTAGACCACCTGAGCGAGGGTCGGGTTATTTTCGGAGTCGGTGCTGGGTGGGCCGAGCACGAATTCCGAGCGTACGGGTACGACTTCCCACCACCCGCAGAGCGAGTGAAACGAATGGAGGAAACAATCGAACTGATTACTAAGCTGTGGACCGACCCGTCACCTACCGCCTACGAGGGCACGTACTACGAACTGGCGGACGTTTTCTTCGAACCGAAACCTCAGCAAAGTCCACATCCCCCCATCTTGGTTGGCGGAGGTGGTGAGAAGCTCACGCTTAGAGTCGTTGCGAAACACGCGGATATGTGGAACATTCCCAGCGCGTCTGTTGAGACGTTTGAGCGGAAACTGGACGTTCTGGAATCACACTGTACGGAGGTTGGTCGCGAAATAGACGATATAGACATAGTTGGACACCACTGGCTCGTACTGGATGAGACAACGGAACGAGCGAACGACCGGTATTACGAATTACAATCACAGACGGAAAGAGGGCCGACGCCAGAAACGGAAAACCGGGGATTAGTGGGAACTCCGGCTGAAGTGGCTGAGACGTTAGAAAGGTACAGAGAGATAGGTGTAGAGACGTTCGTGGTCAAACCGCCAAAAGGCGACGAGAGATCGCTCGAACTCTTTGCTGAAGAAGTTCTACCAGAGTTCAGTTGAAGGTACACTTCGGAACGAAACAGTTCGTTCTCTGATTCTCCGCTCGTTGGGACTCAATTACCGCAGAGTCGTCACCGAAAATGATCATTGGAAATAGAAAACATGTGGAAACCGGGGGACTGGACTACATCAATCACGCAGTGAGTCCATGTTTTTCATCTGAGTATCACCTGTTGAGTACGCGAAAGATATTACTACTCTCCTTGTTCATATGTTACTATGTCCCAAGTTGGAGGGAGTGTACCTAACGCCGAGGTGATAGATCAAGCAACAATTGCTGACGTGGACGTCCACCTTATTACAGGACTTCCACCGGAAGAGGTCGACAAATACGTCGAACCCGACCAGCAAGGCTGGCTGACGAATCCACGAACTGGATTGCTGCCCGAGCGTGATCCGTATATGAAGGGGAAAATTGAACCCCGGACGATATCTGGCCCAGATCAGTTGAACGATGAACTCTGTGGTGAACTGCACATCGACTATCCAATCGCCAACCCCTTTGCAGGTCTTTCGAAATACCACGACTTCGACCTGGCATCGGCCTTAATGAGTGGATACAATCAGGCGATGCTAGATATATTCCTCGATGAGTACGATCACTTCAGGGGCATGATAGAGGTCGCGCCACAACAACCTGAGAAGGCGGCCGAAGAGATCGATAAACACGCCGATGAAGATCAGATTGTAGGCGTCTGGATGCTCTCAACTGGGGCATCACCCCCACTCGGAGATCCGAAGTACGATCCGATTTACCAGGCTGCACAGGACAATGGTCTCCCGATAGCGTATCACGGCGCTGGTCCGGGCGCGTTTCACCGTGAGTATCCCATGCACGATATCGGGATGCAGTCGCTGATGGAGATTCACTCTCTTGCGCACCCGTGGAATCAGATGCAAACCCTGGTCAGCTTGACAGTCAACGGCGCCTTCGTGAAGTTCCCAGACCTGGATTTTGTTTTCCTCGAAGCTGGCATCGGGTGGCTCCCCTACATGATGTTTCGTCTCAACAGCGAATATGGTATGCGCCGCATGGAAGCGCCCCTTCTCGAAAAGAATCCCGAAGAGTACATACGCGAAAGTTGCTATGTCTCCACTCAACCACTCGGAGAACCGCTGTCCCCGAAGCACATGCATCATCTCATCGATGTCGTGGGTGCTGATAATATAATGTTCGCCTCCGACTATCCTCACTGGGATTTCGACCATCCCGACGGCCTCGACCGGCATCTCCGCGAGATGTTCGACGAAGAACAGCGCCAGAAAGTACTGTTCGAGAATGCGAACGAAGTGTTCGGTCTGGGGGGACGATAATGTCAGAACACGTCGTCTGTGAGCATGGGGATCTTGAAGAGGGCGATCGAAAACTCGTTCAGATCGAGGGTCGGGAGATAGCCGTTTTCTACGTTGACGGAGAGTACAATGCGTTCGTAAACTGGTGTCCCCATCAGGGCGGTCCTGCTTGTGAGGGGTTGATATCCGGGACTAAGGAAGCCTGCTATGACGAGGAGTCCAAGGAGGTTTCGCTTGAATGGACGCGCGATGGAAAAATAGTAAACTGTCCCTGGCACGGCTGGGAGTTCGATATCACGTCTGGAGAGTGTTTATCACGACGACCGATTAAACTTCCATCATATCAGACTGAAGTCGTTGATGGCAACGTAGTCATCACTGTCAACTGAGTGGCACAAGAAGAGGGCAACATTGCAAGGGCTCGGTCGATTGTCTTCGGCTCAGCCTGGGATTCCAGTGGTAGTAATCTTGCAGGTTTTCTCCGGCGCTGATGGAAGGGACTGACGGTATGCAATTGAAGCGAATTGATTAGTGGCTATCAATCTCCCAGGGAAACCCGACGAGTGGCGCTCCCGAAAAGTTGCTCCTACCGTTCAGTTGGGCTGTTAACCAACTGTATCACGGGTGAATATATACTTTCTATATAAACATCCAACATCAGTTGGCAAAAGCTCTTATACCCTGGATATTGTGGGGGTTAGGTATGGTAAAGCAAAACAAGGAAGCAGGTACAGATCAGCGTAAACTCTCGAGACGGTTGGTTTTGGCAGGAATGGGATCGGTTGGGATAGGCATGACAACTGCGGGCTGCATCGGGGACGACGAACAGGACGATACTGGGGACGACGCTGGAGACGATACTGGCGGCGACGTACAGGACGATACCGGGGACGACGCTGGGGATGATGGAGACACTGGAGCACCAGTGAATCTCGATTTTGGAACGTTCAACGAAGGAACAGCCTGGTTCGTCATGGGGAGCGCAATTGGCGAAAATCTGGAGGGGCGATTACCCACTGGTTCTACCGTCAACGTGCTTCCATTTGCTGGTACCTACGGGAATATTGATCTCCTACGGGATGGCGAGGTAGATATAGCGTTTGGAACTGAGGTCGTCAACAAGTGGTCGCGGGAAGGTCGATTCGACTTCGAGGACGAGGAACCATTTGAAGGGCTCCAGACAATTGCTGGCCATCTCGACGTAAACTGGGTTCCGACTGCAATCTCCGAATCTGCTGCAGAAGAGTATGGAATCGAAACGTACAGCGATCTCCAGGAGCAAGAAGCCGAAATCTCCCTGGGAATCGGGCCCGGCGGAAGTATCTCACACATCGCTGCCGAGCATCTCTACAATGCCCATGGGTTTTCTATCGAGGAGGCTGAAGACTGGGGCATGGAAATCAACGAATTTTCACTCCCGGATATGCCGTCAGCTATCAGCTCCGGGGATATTCAAGGCCTTACCTACGTCTCGTCCCCAGGCCATCCAACCTGGACGGAGATTGCTTCTGAAACCGATATGCGGTTTCTGCCGGTCGAGAACTTCGATTACCTGGCCGAGCGTGATTGGTCTGAGGTCAGTCCCCTTCCCGAGGGTATGTTCGACGCGAGTCAGGAAACGCCAATGATGGGCTTCAGGTCTTTGATTATGACGACTGAAGATCTGTCCAATGAAGTTGCATATACGATTGCCGAAACGCTCGTCGAAGACCGCGAAAGTCTCGTCGATGCGTATGCGTCCATGGAGGCGTTCGATGCGGAGACGGGTACTCTGGAGCAGTGGCTAGGTGCTCCGTTACACGACGGTGCCCGTGAATATTTCGAGGAGGCAAACATACTTCAGAACTTGAGCGTAGACCACTCTGTATGAATTTGAATCTGGGCTGGATACGGGAGGCCATCCCTCGAGGACCGAAGGAGGTCCGATCGTCATACGCGTTTGTTCTCGGTGTTACGTGGGCAGTGTTCCACATCTATGCCGGGATCCAACACGTCGACATCCTCCGGCTCGTGCACGTCCACGTCTGTGTAGCGGTATCGATGACCTTTGCGGTCAAGCCGACGAAAATATCCCGTCTCCCAACGAATATATCGAGAATTGTAGACACGGTTTTAGTAATCACTCCGCTCGGGATTTTGGTGTATCTACTCGATCAACAGAGCCGTCTTGTCACGCGAATCCCACAGGTCGATCCGGTCACGTCCCTCGATATGGTGTTGGGAACCATACTTATTATCCTGGTCCTGGAAGGGGCCAGACGGATCACTGGCATCGTCCTCCCTCTCATCGGTGCATTCTTCATCTTTTACGCGTACTTCGGTTCATACTTCCCGTCTATCATTTACCACAGCGGGATGGATTTCGATAGAATGATTGATCTCATGTTCCTCGACGACAGGGCAATCTTCGGTATTCCCGCAAAAGTTTCGGCTCGATACGTGTTTCTATTCGTCTTGTTTGGAGCAGTGTTGATCCAGTCCGGTGCTGATAAACTGTTTCTCGAGCTTGCCAAATCGATCGGCGGCGGATTCAAAGGCGGTGCAGCGAAGATCGCCGTGATGACGAGTGCCACGATGGCAAGTATAAATGGGAGTGCAGTCGCCAACACCGTTTCGACCGGGTCGATAACGATTCCCCTGATGATGGAATCCGGATACGATGATGAATCCTCTGGAGCAATCGAATCACTCTCATCGACTGGGGGACAGCTGATGCCACCGGTGATGGGGGCCGCAGCGTTCGTTCTCGCGGAGTTGTCCGGTACTCCCTATCTCGAACTAATCATCTATGCAGTCATTCCGTCACTGCTGTTTTATCTTGCGGTCTTCATGTCAGTTCATCTAGAAGCGCTGAAACAGGATGTGCCAGCAATTCCCGAAAGTGAACTACCTCCTGTCACCTCCGCGGCGAAGTCGGCCGCGTACCTGGCAATTCCGATTGTCGGGCTGTTGTACATACTGTATACGACTCGTAACATAGAGCTAGCCGCGGGAATCACTGTCCTGCTTACATTCGCTACGATACAGCTGCATCCCGAAACGAGAATGGGGCCGGTCGAATGCCTCCGGGCCTGTCGAGAAGGCGCCGAGATGGTCCTGGCAGCGGCTCTTCCGTGTGCTGTCGCCGGTATCGTTATCGGAGTCGTGTTTTTCAGTGGTATCGGAGCACGCTTGACCAGCGTTATTCTCTCTCTCACTGGTGGAAGTCTCATTCTGACACTTCTGCTGGTGGCTGTTGTCTCGATTATCCTCGGGATGGGCATGCCGACGACAGGAGCGTATATTACGGTCGCAGTGTTGGCTGTGCCGACCCTGATCGAACTGGGCATAAATCCCCTCGCTGCCCACATGTTTGGGCTATATTTCGCTGTCTTCTCGATGGTGACTCCACCGATTGCCATCGCAGCTTTCGCAGCCGCAAGCATCTCGGGGTCGAATCCGATGGAAACTGGCGTGCGGGCATTCCTGCTTGGGCTCCCTGCGTACGTGGTGCCATTCCTGTTCATACTGCATCCAGAACTACTCCTTCAGAGTGGAACGATCATCGACATCGCGCAGTGGACCGCCGCGGCAGTGTTGATCATCGCGCTCATTTCGGTCGCAGGAACCGGCTACCTCTTCGATAACTTGCTATGGATCGAACGGGTGATTATTCCGATTGGCTGTCTACTCATGGTGTTCTTCCCGAGCTATTTCTGGGTGGGACTCGCGATATCGGCACTTGGACTATCAAATCAGATATGTATCAAATTGGGAATCGATAATCCCCTGAACATTAGTCGTCCCTTCTGAAGAATCATCACATCCTACGTAAGCGAAACATAATGTCACAGCTCACTCGATTAGGTGTTTGGTTTTTTGGTCAGGAAGGAGATCTCGTTTCAGATCACTCGGTACAAGTCATGGTACTGGGCGCCTCAACCCTAGTAACCGGTACTGTCGTCATCAGTCCTCTCGTATCCGACCTGGCACCGATATTCGGTGTTTCGGAGTCGACAGCTGGCCTACTGATGGTTGTTATGGCAGCACCCCAGCCGTTTTTGGTTCCTCTATCAGGGATCATCGCTGATCGAATCGGCCGAAAACCGGTATTCGTTTTCGGACTGTCCCTCTTTGGAGTCGCCGGGAGCGCAATTACGTTGACCACGTCGTTCGAGTACGTGCTTCTCTGTCGATTTTTCCAGGGTGTTGGATTTTCCGCTGCGATGCCGATGACTGTCGTTATGTTCGGTGATCTCTACGACAAATCCCGAGAGACGACCGCTCAGAGTTTCCGGATGGTGGGGATTAATTCAATATACATCTTCTCGCCGTTCGTGGCTGGCGTGTTGTTCCTCTATGCGTGGCAATACCCGTTCTTGCTGTATCTCCTCGCCCTCCCGATCGCGGTTATCGCCTGGGCAGTATTACCGGACACGGAACCGTCGGAAAATGACGCTATTACCACCTATCTCAGGCAACTAGCTTCCCTCTTTCAGAATCCGGCTGTAGCGCTGTATCTCCTGTCGTTTATCCTTCGCTTCGTCCTGCTATTCGGATTTATGACGTACGTGTCAGTGCTCGCGACCAGACAATTCGGTCTTGCAGTCACGATTGTCGGTACTATCGTTTCAGTCAAAGGAATCGCCTCGCTTCTCGGCTCCGCCCAGGGCGGGCGACTCGTCGGTCGATCGAACCCATCCTACGTCGTTATCGCGGGATTCGCACTCGCTGGTCTCGGTATCGCCTTGATGGGGCATATGTCATCAACAGCAGGTCTGTTCCTGGCAACCACTCTATTCGGTGTCGGTGACGGCATTATCAGCCCTGCACAAAAAAGCACTATCAACCAAATTGTCCCGGCTCATCTCAGGGGTGGCCTGATGTCGACCGCGGTTGCATTCCAAAATATTGGGAAGGTAGTTGGACCATTGCTGTTTGGATTTGGGTTAATGGTGCTGACCGCTGGCCAAACCTTCGTGCTGTTTGGTCTGCTCGGCGGCACAACCGGCGTCATCACTGTGTCAACCGCCTACCTCCTCAAATGATCTGTTCCCTGCTAATCTGCTGGCATTCGTGCGTCCGCCAGTCAGTATATCGGCCCCTGCAGTGAATAGGTGAAGGGGGAGCAGCGCCTGCAAACCGACGAAAACGCGGGTTGAAAATTCTAACGGAATAATGAAAATCAAACTGGTAAAGTCCCAAATTTTCAACACGAACCTATTTATGATGTGGTGTAACCGTATTAGGTATGCAAACTATCGAGGCCGCAGTATTCGAAGGGCCAGAGCAGATATCAGTAGAGGAGGTAGACTTGGCGGAGCCTGGTGACAGAGAGGTGTGTGTCGATATTCGAGCAACTGGCGTGTGCCGTTCCGATTATGAGCGATACGAGGGTCGAGGGGACGTCCCATACCCGATCGTACTTGGTCACGAAGGGGCGGGCGTCGTTGAATCGGTTGGGTCGGCGGTTACGACGGTATCTCGAGGCGATCACGTCGTGTTATCTGTCGTTCCGTCCTGTGGCAAGTGTCCAGACTGTGAGTCGGGCCATCCGTATCGATGTGATCTCGGCATGGAAATCGCGTTCTCCGGAACGATGTTCGATGGTACTCGACGGCTCTCCAGAAACGGCGAACCGGTGAACCATTTTTTCGCACAGTCTTCCTTTGCCACCAAAGCTGTCGTGCCGGAGCGTTCTGCGGTCCCAATCCGTGAGGATGTTCCGTTCGAGAACGCAGCGTTGCTCGGCTGTGGCGCGACGACTGGTATCGGCGCAGTTCTGAACACGGGTTCTGTGGCTCCCGGTGAGTCTGTGGCTATCTTCGGGTGTGGAGGTGTCGGGTCGAGCGCCATAATGGCAGCTGACGGAGTCGGTGCGAATCCGATTATCGGGGTCGATATAGACGAAAAGAAACGGAGTTTCGCTGAAACACTCGGGGCGACACATACTATCGATGCCGAATCTGAAAACCCACCTGAACGCATCCGTGAGATCACAGGCGACGGCGTCGACCACGCCCTTGAATTCGCGGGGAGCACGGAAGCGATGGAACAAGCCATACTGAGTACCTCCTCAGGTGGTGTAACTGTTATTTCGGGAAGTGTGCCCGAGGATGCGACCTTATCGATCGATCCACGGACGCTGATGAGAGATAGAACAGTACGCGGCAACATCGCCGGTTCGCTTCGACCTCGCGTAGACATTCCGAATTACGCCGACATGCACGCCTCGGGGACGCTCGATCTCGACGTTCTTCTTTCGGAGACGTTCCAACTCAGCGAAATTGAAACGGCGTTCGAGACATTCGAGTCAACGAACAACATCCGTAGTGCGATCTTGTTTTGACGTGAGTGCTAATTTAAGGTGATTTAGCCGTGGAAAGAGGCCAAAACCCCCGAACTACAGATTCACCACTATCTTTATTTAATTCTATACTGTACACAACATTGGTAGACGGATTGATAATAGATGACAGGGAGCAATAACGGCGGGACGGACAGCAGTGACGATCCGAGCCTCACCCAAGACATCGAATGGCAGCAAGCAGCACAACGTATGTACGAGCCCGACCGAGACGGCGAACTCACGAAAGCAATCGTGTTCGCTCTCGCAGACGCCGACGGTGTCCCCCCCAACGAGTTGAAATCGCCACCGTTGTACGAGATGATCGACGTTCCCGCGATCGAAAAAGTGTTCTTCAGATCCACGTCGACGGAGTTCAACCGACAGGTCACGGGTGTCATCGAATTTCGTTACATCGAGTACCTTGTCAACGTTAGGAGTGATGGGCGGATCAGCGTCTACGAGCAGAGGGAACCTGACCCGGTGTGATCAGCTACCGCGGCTCTTGGACAGCTGTGCAACCGTAGACCTGTTTCGGTCTGCAGGCGAAGCAGGCCGAATGCCTCGGAGTTCCG
>LKMJ01006791.1_pt1 | contig 10791 bp, 7 predicted proteins | sample 643391 | NCBI WGS metagenome assembly LKMJ01 (sample SAMN04112250, study PRJNA286221) | soda lake metagenome | biome: soda lake; feature: Kulunda Steppe; material: water; isolation source: sample PL-Br10 brine of Picturesque Lake | place: Russia: Kulunda steppe | collected 2010-07
CAGGAGATTGGTAATGTGAAGGTATATTTAAAAAGAGAGGACCTCTCCCATACCGGCGCCCATAAGATAAATAATACAGTAGGACAGGGATTGCTTGCGAAGAAGATGGGTAAAAAGAAACTAATAGCCGAAACTGGAGCGGGACAGCACGGCGTTGCTACTGCCACTGTAGCTTCCCGTCTGGGACTAGAATGTAAAGTCTTTATGGGTGCAGAGGATATTTCTCGCCAGGCGCTAAATGTTTTCAGGATGAAGCTTTTGGGGGCAGAAGTTGAATCTGTGGAGACAGGCAGTAAAACCTTAAAAGATGCTACAAATGAAGCTATCAGGTATTGGGTAAGTAATGTCAATGATTCCTATTACTTGATTGGCTCTGTTGTAGGGCCTCACCCTTATCCCACAATAGTAAGGGATTTTCAAAAGATAATCGGGGAGGAAACAAAAGAACAAATTAAATGTGTGGAAAATAAGAGAGTGGATTATATAATAGCATGTGTTGGTGGTGGAAGTAATGCTATTGGGATAATGCATCCCTTTGTAAATGAAGATGTACAGCTTATTGGAGTTGAGGCGGGGGGCGAAAAGATCGAAAGAGGTTATCATGCAGCAGTTCTAAACCACGGCAGCAGGGGTGTTTTACATGGCAGCATGAGTTATCTTCTCCAGGACGAAGAAGGCCAAGTTGAGCCCGTACATTCTGTTTCTGCAGGTCTTGATTACCCGGGTGTAGGCCCGGAACATTCTTATCTGAAGGATATAAAAAGGGTCAAATACGAGGTCATAAATGATAAAGAAGCCCTTCAAGCCTTTGAACTCCTGTCGAAAACAGAAGGGATAATTCCCGCTTTAGAGAGTGCCCACGCCCTGGCATATGTTACAAAACTTGCCAGGGAAATAGGGGACAAAGGAAATGCCCCGGTGATTGTGGTCAATCTATCCGGTCGGGGAGATAAAGACGTGGAGCAGGTTTCAGAGTTGGAGGTTTTGGCTGATGGACAATAAAATGAACAGACATAATAATAACCAGGTGTCTAATGAAATAAATAATCAGAAGAGTAAGATAGAAAAATACTTTGCTAAGAAGAAAGAAAATAACGAAAAAGTGCTTATCCCATTCATAATGGCTGGTGATCCGGACATCCAAACGACAGAAACGCTAGCCCTTGAGATATTGGAAAATGGTGGAGATATTTTGGAACTCGGGTTACCCTACTCTGATCCTCTGGCAGATGGGCCTGTTATCCAGCAGTCAGCCCAAAGGGCAAAAGGTACAAGGATAGCAGACGTTCTTAAGCTCGTAAAAAATATCAGGGGAAAAACAGACAAGCCCCTGGTTCTACTTGCTTATTTTAACCCTATCTATAATTACGGCAGTACCAGATTTATAGATGACTTTTATCAGGCCGGCTTGAATGGCCTTGTTATACCTGATATGGCCTATGAAGAGAGGGATAAGCTCGAAAAAGAAGCTAAGGGAAAACTAGACCTTATAACTTTTATTGCTCCAACAAGCAAAGAAGAGAAATTAAAAGAAGTGGCGCAAAGGGCAAGTGGCTTTATCTACTGTGTGTCTGTGGCAGGAGTAACTGGGGTTAGAGAAGACTTTGATTTTCAGGTGACAAACGCGATAAATAAAATTAGAAAATATACTGATGTCCCCCTTGCCATAGGATTTGGAATCTCAAACCCGGAGCAGGCCAAAAGAGCCGGGGAAATTGCTGACGGGGTGATAGTGGGAAGTGCAATAATCAAGCAGATAGAAAAGTCACAAGACAAATTATCAGAGGTGATAACTTTCATTAAAGATCTAAAAAATTCCTTAAAGAGCTAGTCACAAGTTTAAAACTTCCTCCTTGAATAAAAACTAATAAATGGTAGAAACTTTAAAATGACTGTTAAAGTGTTTTCAAACATTTTTTAGTTATTTATTATTAAAAGGGGGATTTTATTATATATGAGTATAATAAGAGAGGGAAGTGTCAGAAAAAAGGCAAAAGAATTTATTGGAGATAGAGTCTTTAAGAAAGCTCTTAATCACCTGGAGAAGGATCCATATCAAAATTTGATAAAGGCAATGGAAATGGTAGAAAAAGCTCCTATTGCACCACATCATTATAAGATGATTCAAGATGCAAAATATCAACTCCAAAATGATATGGTAAAACAGGAATATCTAAAAAGAATATTTGCAAATGTTAGTGAGAATAGCCTAAAAAAGGGTCTTGTCAACTTATTTTTGAATGCAATGCTTATGGGAGTTCCAAAACAAAATAAAATGGCAGAAGAGCTAGGGGTAAGTGTACCCTTTGCCATTTTGATAGACCCGACCAGTAAATGTAATTTAAACTGTTCAGGATGCTGGGCCGGAGCTTATGATAAGCATAATTCATTAAAATTTGATCAAGTGGACAGGATAATCCAGGAAGGAAAGGAATTAGGAATATATTTTATAGCCCTTTCTGGAGGGGAGCCACTCATGTGGCCCCGTCTTTTTGAACTATTTAGAAAGCACAGTGATATGGCTTTTATGGTTTATTCTAATGGAACTTTGATCAACGAAAAAATAGCAAAGAAAATTGAAGAGATAGGTAATGTAAGTGTTGTGTTGAGCCTAGAGGGGAAAAAAGAAGCAACCGACAAGAGACGCGGCGAAGGTGTGTATGACAAAGTGATGGCTGCAATGAAAAACCTCAGGAAGGTAGGTGTTCCCTTTGGTTTTAGTGTAACTCTTACCAGAGAAAACTGTGAGGATGCAATGTCTGATGACTTCATTGATTCGATGATCCAAAGGGGTGCCCTGTACGGTTGGTCGTTTCATTATATCCCCGTGGGAAGAGAGCCGGATTTTTCTTTGATGCTTACAGCCGGGCAAAGAAGCTGGTTGATAGAGAGGGTAAGAGAGATAAGAACTAAAAAACCCCTTCAAATTGCTGATTTTTGGAATGATGGTTCCCTGCCCGGAGGTTGTATAGCAGGGGGCCGCAGGTATTTCCATATTACTGCCAGTGGCGACGTAGAGCCCTGTGCTTTTGTCCACTTTGCTGTTGATAATATCAAAAGAAAGCCACTTAAAAAAATACTTAAAAGTCCAATATTTGAGGCTTATCAAAAAAGACAGCCTTTTAGTGATAATATGCTTCGTCCCTGTCCGCTAATTGATGTTCCAGAGGCTTTAAGAGAAATAGTCGAGGAGTCAGGAGCCATGCCCACTCATCCTGGAGCAGGTACAGTATTAAGTGGACTGGAAGCAAATAAAATGGAAGAAATAGCAAATACATGGAAAAGAAAAGCGGAAGAAGAGATTTATGAGAAGAAAAGAGAAAGGGTGTGATTAAATAAACAAACCAAATTTGTTATTGACAATATCTTTATTAAGATGTATATTATAATTCAAATATTATTATTTGAATGTTATAAACTGATACTTATAGTTAAATAACGTTTCCTTATCCAGAGAGGCTGAGGGACTGGCCCTATGAAGCCCGGCAACCAGCGAAAATGAAAATTTAGTCTATTTTCGCAAGGTGCCAATACCTGCGGTACCGGAGAAAAGGTACCGGTACCGGATGATAAGGGTTTGAAGCTAGACCAATATTTTTGGCTATCTCAAGCCTCCTGGATAAGAATTAAAAAGGAGGTTTTCTTATGGATTTTAATGGTCAATTTGGCTTTGAAACCAGGCAGTTACACGCAGGCCAGGAGCCGGATAAAGATACTAAATCTAGGGCTGTGCCAATTTATCAAACAACTTCGTATGTTTTCGATACTCCAGAAGATGCAGCAAAAATATTTGCCCTACAGCAGGAAGGTTACATATACACAAGAATAACTAACCCGACCCTTGATGTGCTCGATCAACGGCTGGCTTCATTAGAAAATGGAATTGGAGGGCTTGCTGTTGCTTCTGGTCAGGCTGCAATTACTTATTCGATTCTAAATATTGCAAAATCAGGGGATGAAATAATCTCTTCAAGTCATTTGTATGGAGGCACCCATGTATTGTTTACCAGCACTCTTCCCAAATTTGGAATTAAGACTAGATTTGTCGATGATCCAAATGATGTAGCTACAATAAAAGAACTTATAAACGATAAAACAAGGGCGGTTTTTGCCGAGACTATAGGTAACCCTAGTGGAAGTATTCTTGACATTACAAAGGTGTCTAAAACCGCAAATGATCATGGGATTCCTTTGATAGTGGATAATACTTTTGCTACCCCGTATCTTTGCAGACCCATTGATCATGGTGCTAACGTTGTGGTACATTCGCTAACTAAGTTTTTGGGTGGTCATGGGACTTCTATAGGTGGAGTTATAATAGAAGGTGGCAATTTTGAATGGAATAAGGAGAGGTTCCCTGAATTTCATGAACCGGATAATACGTACCAGGGGCTTGTGTATAGTGAGATTGATGCAGGTTATCTTACGAAGATAAGAGCGCAATTATTAAGGGATATTGGTGCCTGCTTGAGTCCGTTTAATGGCTTCTTAATCTTACAGGGATTAGAAACTCTGTCTTTAAGGATGGAGCGCCATGTGGATAACACCCTGAAAATAGCAAAATTCTTGGAGGATCATCCCTGTGTGAAGTGGGTAGAGTATGCCGGCCTAAAGAGCCATAAATATCACGAACTTTCAAATAAATATATCGAGAAAGGACCGGGAGCGGTGTTTACTTTTGGAATAAAAGGTGGAACTGAATCCGGTGAAAAATTAATAAAGAATGTAAAGGTTTTTTCTCACCTGGCAAATGTAGGGGATGCAAAATCCTTAATAATACATCCAGCAAGTACAACCCATCAGCAGTTATCAAAAGAAGATAGAGAAAAAGCAGGAGTGTTGCCGGAACTTGTCCGTCTTTCAGTGGGTATTGAGGATGTGGAAGATTTAAAAGAAGACCTTGATCAGGCTCTTAAAAAAGCTTCTAAATAATAAAATTTAACTACCCACTTTCTCATCAAGATGTATGATGTATTATGAATAAAAGTCAAAACTTTGCTCATAAGACTTTTTGCACCAGATCAAGATTTAATTATAAAGGAGTAGGTTATTTGTGAAGCCAAATTATTATGAATTTAAAACTCCTTTTGAGCTAGAAAATGGAGAAAAACTAGAAGATGTTCAGGTAGCGTATGATACTTATGGCAAATTGAACGATAAAGGTGATAACGCTATCTTGATTTGTCATGCCTTAACCGGCAGTAGTGAAGCAGGGGTGGAAAATGGCAGCGATGATTTGAATGATGGCTTTTGGGCTCCTCTTATCGGCCCGGGAAGGTTATTTGATACCAGGCGTTACTTTGTGGTTTGTATGAACGTTTTGGGGAGTTGTTACGGTACAACTGGCCCTATATCTATTGATCCCGATACTGGTGAGCCCTATGGTCCGGATTTTCCAAGGATTAATATAAGAGATATTGTAAAATTACAGAATGCAACCATGGATTATCTTGGGATTGATAAATGGTATGCGGTAGCAGGTGGTTCTATAGGCGGGATGCAGTCCCTTGAATGGGCTATAATGTATCCTGAAAAACTAGAAAAGACTATTATCATTGCAGCTCCATTTTGGCTTAATTCTCATGCTATAGGGTACAATTGGATAGGGATAAAAGCTATCAAACAGGACAGGAACTGGTATGATGGATATTATTATAAATACGATGTAAGCCCTGATGAAGGTCTTGCCCTTGCCAGAATGTCAGCTATGCTCACCTATAAAACCGGAGAGCTTTTGAACCGGCGATACAGCCGGGAAGGTAACGATATAAGATATGGTGAAGCAGAGCATGAAGTGGAGAGTTACTTAGCGCACCAGGGAGAAAAGTTTATCAACCGTTTTGATGCTAATTCCTATCTTACTCTTGTTAATGCTATGAATTCTCATGATGTAAGGGTTTCCTACAATGGTAGCCTCAAAAAAGCTCTTTCCCGGATTAAGGCTGATGTATTACTTGTGGGTATAACAGAAGATCTTTTGTATCCTCCTTCACTGAAACGTCATATGAAACAGGAATTAGAAAAAGCTGGCGTGGATGTAGAGCACGAAGAGTTTAGCTCCCTTCATGGGCACGACGCCTTTCTTGTTGAATTCGAGAAATTAGAAAAAGTAATAAAACCTTTTTTGGAAGAAAAAACTATTTCGGATCTTAAAAGTGGAATATCTTAATTATATAACCCTTCTATAATAGGATAAAAATAAATAAGCTTACCATAGAAGGGTTTATATGGTTTATTATGCTTATTATTGGAGGGGATATTTATTATTAAAAGGATTTTTGTTAATGAGGAAAAAGGCATCAGGGGTGGATGGAAACTAGCTTTGATCTTTATCCTTACAATTGTTTTTTTCAACATATTAGGGACACTGCTTGGCAGTATATTTGTGGCATTAGGTGATTTTGAGCTTCAAGAGATAGTTCAAGGTTTTGTTGATGCCCCTACGGCAGATTCGGGCTTTTTTTATCTTTTTATGTCTCTTCAGCATATAAGTATGCTTCTTGCAATAATTTTTGTCCTTAAGCTCATAGATAAGAGTAATCTAAATCAAATTGGATTCAACTCTATTAGGATGAATTTTCGAGATTTAATCTTTGGTCTTGTGCTTGGAGCGTTGTCGATATTTTTGATATTTGTTTTCTTATTTAATTTTGGGTATCTTTCAATAGAAGGTTCATTATTACAACCTGGATTCACACCCCACCTTCTTTACGGCCTGTATTTATTTGTCCTTGTCGGTATCATTGAAGAAATATTTGCCAGGGGATACTGCATGAAAAAAGTATTAAATTACGAAAATATCTTGATACCAGTTATTGGTTCTTCAGTTATTTTTACGGCAGTGCATCTTATGAACCCAGAACTGTCTTATCTAGGGATTTTTAATATTTTTTTAATCGGCACTTTATTTGCCTATATGTTCATAAAGACAGGGAACCTCTGGATGCCTATAGGCTATCATATAACATGGAATTATTTCCAGGGCAATATTTTTGGTTTTTCTGTGAGCGGTATATCCATCAAGGGGATATACAATATAAGTTATATTGAAGATAATATAATTACCGGGGGTGCTTTTGGTCTAGAAGGTGGATTTCTGGCAACTTTTGTGATTTTATTAGGGTTTTTGGCAACAAAAAAGTATCAGCCAAGGTATTAAGCGTCACATATAAGCAGGTGATAGGCCCGCTCATTATATAGAGCGGTTTTTTTATTTTCATTTTTTAATGGTAGCTTTATTAATTACTCTGTTAAAGTTGTTGACAGGGATAAATTACCATTAATAAATCAAGCCTATATATAAATACTAATAGTACTTAATATTTCAGAACATTTTGAGAGTGACTAGTAAAGGGAGCTTTAAAAAGGGGAGCTTTTCTTGCAAGATTTATTCACGATTATAAAAAATAAATTGAAGCCAATTAAAAAGAACAAAACTACTAACAACTGGCTAGATGGAAGTTTTGATATTGATGAGCGACTAAAAATCATTAAAAAAGAAAAGTTAAACAAGGATCTTAACTCTAATCTTACAAAAATAAAAGAAATTATGGGTGACAGCTATGACCTTAAGATAAGAAAATTTTTCATAGGGAAAAAAGAAATTAGGGCAGCAATAATTTATATAAATGGACTTGAGGACTCAAGGGCGATAGAAAGAATAGTAGCCGATTTAACCGGTGAAATAATTAAAACTAAAGTTTCGTCTTCATCTCCAATAGAGGCTTTTGAGACTATTTTTAGCAGGATTAACAGCAATGAAGAGCTAATGAGGGAGAATAGTCTGGAGAACGTTTTTGACAAGGTTCTTTTAGGCGACACGATTATTCTTGTTAACGGTGTAGACGAAGGAATAATATGCGACACCAAGGAGTGGGAGGTAAGGGCGGTTGAAGAGCCGGAATCAGAAAAGACCATCCGAGGTCCAAGGGATGGTTTTGTTGAATCCTTAAAGGTCAACACTTCTCTTGTCAGGAGAAGGATAAAAAATCCTAACCTGTGGATTGAAAGTATGGATATAGGCAAAATGACTAAGACCAGAGTGGCCTTTGCTTACATCAAAGGCCTCTGTCAGGAGGATTTGGTGAACGAGGTTAGAGCCAGGCTAAAAAAGATAGATATTGATGATATCCTGGAAAGTGGATATATAGAAGAATATTTAATGGATACACATTGTACCTTGTTTCCCCTTCTTCATCGGACTGAAAGAACCGATATAGTTTCGGCTAATATCTTAGAGGGGAAGGTAGTTATTTTTACAGAGGGGACCCCTTTTGTCCTTATTGCTCCGGCCAGATTTCACGAGTTTCTTCAAGCTCCTGACGATTATTATGAGATTTTTCCGATAGGTTCTTTTCTTCGTTTGGGCAGGCACCTTGGATTTTTAATATCTATTTTTTTACCCGGGGTTTATGTTGCAGTGATAAATTTTCACCCCGAACTTGTTCCAAGTACCCTCCTGCTGCGAATAACTGCCAGCCGACAGGGGGTTCCCTTCCCGGCAGTAGCCGAAATATATTTAATGGAATTTGTCTTTGAGATGCTCAGAGAAGCAGGTCTAAGGCTTCCCGGAATGATCGGGCCTGCCATAAGTATTGTTGGGGCTTTAATCCTGGGTGAGGCGGCAATACAGGCAGGAATAGTCTCGCCTATAGTGGTTATTATTGTAGCTATGACAGCAATTGCAAGTTTTATAAGCCCCGCATTTAGCCTCAGTGTTGCAGGAAGGCTACTCAGATTTATAGTAATTTTTGCAGGTGCTATAATGGGGCTTTTTGGGATCCAGTTTATATTTTTATTTATTGTCATCCATCTGTCTTCTCTTCGTTCTTTTGGCTATCCCTATTTTGCCCCGGTTGCTCCGATTATTAAGGGAGACTGGTCGGATTTATTTTTTAGGATGCCCTGGTGGTCTCAGAGCAGGAGGCCAGAACTAACTGCAGGACGTTATCCATACTTTCAATCGCAAGATAAAAAAGGAAAACAATTCCCACCCGAAGGTCTGGAAAAAAGGGAAAAGCCTTATAAGGAAAATAGCAGTAAAGATCAGGAGGGTAACTGATGGCTGTAGAAAAAATATCAAACCGGCAGCTTATATTTATGATTTTTTTACTAAGAGCCACAGTTGGCTTTTCTCTACTGCCCCTTGTCACTACAGGTACTGCTGGACAGGATGTTTGGGCGTCAGGTATTTTGTTTTATATAGGGTCAATATTTATGACTTTTATTATAGTTGGCCTGGCGGTGAGATTTCCCACTAAATCAATTATCCAGTATTCGAAGTTACTTATTGGAAACGTACTAGGCAAATTCATAGGCTTTATAATACTGGCACAGTTTTTGCACATGGCTGCAACGGATGTAAGGATTTATGGAGAACTTATAAATTCTGGTTTTTTACCCCGGACTCCACTGGTTATCATAATAGGAAGTATAGTTTTTTTGGCTTCTGTAACTGCTTATTTAGGGATAGAAGTTATAGGCCGGATGGCAGACTTTATATTTCCCTGGTATATAATTTTGGTGGTGGGAAGTATTATCTTGCCATCTATCGAGATACTGCCTGATATATATACCCCAATTTTGGCTGAAGGTATAAGACCTGTTTTAAGCTCTTCAATTGTTCCTATAGCCATTTCAATTCAATTAATAACAGTTTCCATTATTCTTCCCCATGTTAATGAGCCAGAAAAAGGGGTAAAATCTATCCTAATCTCTGTTAGCATGGCATCAGCCCTGATAATTGCATTGGCTATGGTCGTTATTGGTATTGTTGGGCCTGAACTTGCTTCACAAGCTGTTTTCCCATTTTTATTTTCTGTTAGGAGTGTCACCGGGATGGAGATTCTTGAGAGGATTGAAATTTTAAGTATTTTGGCCTGGGGACTGGGCACTTATGTTTCGTTAACTGTTTATCTGTACTGTGGCTCAAAAGGGGTTTCACAGTTTTTTGGAGTTGAAAGCTACAGGCCACTGATTTTTCCGATGGCAGTGATATGGACTACGCTGTCAATTCATAGTTACGATAGTATATATCAACTCCATGAGTTCTTTTCCCCTGAAATAATTTTTCCCTTTATAATAATGTTTTTGATTATAAGTTTCGGATTACTGTGGGGTGCTTATCTGCTTCGCTCCAAGCTTACAAAGAAAGTGGGGCAAAAAAGGTGAAGGAGGGTGATACGAGGTGAATAAAATTATAAATTCATACAAATTATGTAAGCCATTCAAATCATGTAAACCATACCTTGCTGTAACATGTTATTTATCTTTGATGTTTATGATGATATTTTTGATAAGTGGCTGCTGGGATAGGCTAGATCCCGAGGATTCTTCCTTCATCCTTGGGATGGGCTTTGATTATGAACAAGAAAGTGAGCTTTATGAGGTTACAGTGCAGATTGCAGATCCCACTTCAACTGAAGAAATGATGGGAGATGGAGGAGGAGGTATAGACGTTTCGGTTATCAGTGCCAAAGGTCGTACCCCCTTTGAAGCAGTGCAAAATTTGAGACAATACCTGCCAAGACAACCATTTTTTTCCCATAATAAAATCGTGATTGTTACAAAAGAGCTGGCAGAAAGGGGGCTTGGGGGAGTATATGATTTTTTTGCCAGGGAAAGGGAGGCCCGGCTGGTTTCTATACCGATAATACTAAAGGGGGATAAAAGCATCACTAATCTGTTTAGGACTGAAGTTCCTCTGGAACAGACTACAGCTGAGGCTCTTGAGCGCGAAGTACTTCTTAATGCAACTGAGAGAGCAATATTTCCTACGAGAACCCTTGTAGA
>LKMJ01006792.1_pt1 | contig 10788 bp, 7 predicted proteins | sample 643391 | NCBI WGS metagenome assembly LKMJ01 (sample SAMN04112250, study PRJNA286221) | soda lake metagenome | biome: soda lake; feature: Kulunda Steppe; material: water; isolation source: sample PL-Br10 brine of Picturesque Lake | place: Russia: Kulunda steppe | collected 2010-07
CGAAGCGCCGACCTAACTGGACGATTCGCACATCCTGCCCACTGATCGAACTTCCCGACTGATTGACCGACCTCCCCGATCGACGGATTCACTCCTAGCCGACCGCCTCAGGGCGCGTACCCGTGCTCGTTGCGGGTGACGAACAGGTCGTCGGGGAGTTCAGTGCCGATATCGGTCCCCTGCACGTTCTCGTAGATCCGGGCGGCGACCGCGGCGAACTGGATCCCCATCCCGGTGTTGTTCTTCATCATCGTGATCTCGGCGTCCGACCGACGACCCGGAACCGCCCCGGAGACGAGTTCCGCCAGCTCGTCGATCTCGTCCGGATCGAGAAGGCCGGACTCGAATCGCGGGTAGAGATCGCCCTGTCGGTCCTCGATCGCCTGTTCGAGGCGGTTGACGACGATCCGGTCGGTCCGACGGGCGGTCTCGTCGTCGAACTCCTGGCGCTGGAGGAACTGGTCGCCGCCGACGATCGAGTTGATATGAGTGCCCGGATCGAGCCAGCTGCCGTCGATGACGGGCTCGACGGTGTTGGTCGCCAGCGTGACGATGTCGCTGCCGCGGACGGCCGTCGCGGGGGCGTCGACGGCGACCACTGCGGGCTCGAGCTGTGGGTCGAGATCGGCCGCGAACGACTCGCGGCTCGCCGGGGTCGGGCTGTACACCTTGATCTCCTCGAGGTCCCGAACCGCCGCCAGCGCCTCGGCGTGGGCGCGGGCCTGCTCGCCGGCGCCGATCATCCCCACCGTCGAGGCGTCCTCACGGGCCAGATGGTCGGTGCCGATGGCGCTGGTGGCGGCGACCCGAAGCGGGGAGAGGTAGTGGTCGTCCATGATCGCCTTCAGCCCGCAGTCGTGGATGTCGAACAGGAGGACGAGGCCGACGAAGTCGCCGGGGTAGGTCATCTTGACGTCGCCCTCGGCGTCGTCCTGCTCGACGTCGGCCAGCTCCCGGAGGCTGGAGTCGATCCGCAGCGCCATCGAGTCGTAACCGGGGACGGTGCCGAGAATGTTGTTGAACCAGTACCAGATGTCGTCGTTGTCCGGCGGGCCACCCTCCTCGACGTGGATGCGCTTGCGTGGCGCGATCTTGGCGCGGCCGTCGCCGAGTTCGCGGAACGCCTCCTCGAGTACTTCGATCGTCTCGGCCATCGAGATGACGTCGTTCGCCTCCATCTCCTGATTCTTGAGAACGCGGACTGCCATGGCTGACGCTACCGATCCGGGAGACATATATCGTGGGGTAGGCGACCACCCAACAGGAGCCAGTTCGACGGACGTCAGCTGCAGGGGGTGGGACGCGGCGCGATCAGGGGTGGTACTCCTGGGTGTATCGTGCGACGGGTTCGATCTCGCCGAGTCCGCGGTCGGCGGCGCGCTCGAAGACGGCGTGGCCGACCGCCGCGAACTGGATCCCGAGCCCGATGTTGTTCATGAACAGCGTGATGTCGTCGTCGCTCGTTCGCTGTGGGGCGCCATCGACGCCGGCGACGACCTCGTCAAGCGAGGCGACGTCGTCCCACAGCGCCAGCGAGTCGTCGGTCCACCAGCCGCCCTCGGTTTCGGGGGTGCCGCCGACGTCGCCCTCGAGGACGACGTTCTCCTGCATGCGCTGTTCGACGGAGTGGAGGACACGGACGTCGGCCCGGTCGAACGCCTCGGCGGTAAATTCCTGTTTCTTGACGCCGGTGACGTGGACGCCGGGTTCGAGCCAGTCGGGGTCGATGACCGGGTCCAGGGAGTTGGTCGCGGCGTCGATGATGTCCTTGCCCTCGACAGCCGCCTCAGCGGAGTCGACCGCCCGGACCTCGGCGTCGAGGCGGTCGTCGAACTCCGCGGCGAACCCCTCGCGACTCTCGGGGGTCGGCGAGTACACCTCGATCAGTTCCAGATCCCTGACCTCGTTCAGCGCAAGGACCTGCCCGCCGGCCTGCCAGCCCGCGCCGAGCAGCCCCACCGTCGAGGCGTCCTCGCGGGCGAGGTAGTCCGCGCCGACGCCGTTGCAGCCGCCGACGCGCATGCGCTGGATGAACCCGTCGGGCATCCGGGCGAACGGCGCCCCGGTGGCGGTGTCCCAGAGGAACACGTCGCCGACGTAGCGATCACCCGGTGCGGCAGGCACCTTCTCGCGGCGCCGTTTCCCGTCCCGTTCGGGCCAGGTGATGATGTCGGAGTTGATGCGCAGCGCCATCGTCCCGATCCGGGGGACACAGCCGACCATCGTCTTGAAGCCGTAGTAGGTTCCGGGACCGGGTGTCGGCACGAGCGTGTCGATCCGCGGCGCGTTGATCGCCTCGTCGTTGCCGAGATCCCGGTAGGCGGCGTCCAGTTCCTCGACGACCAGATCCATCGACAGTACCTCCTCGACGTCGTCGTTGTGTAACACGAGCACGTTCTCGTCGCTCATGGCAGTCGGATCCCCACGCTGGCAGATAATGATTGCCTTTTGGTAGCTCATATCACGATGCGCCGACATCTTCACGGAGTGCAACTACCCCCACACTGTTATACGATCCCGCCGAGAGCGGTTTATGATGGTCGGCGTTCTCCAGGGGAGAATCCGGGTCCTCCACGTCGAGGCCGATCCGGACATCACGAAGGCAACCGCGAGCGCCCTCGCGGATGAGGTCGACCGGCTCACTGTCGAAACCGCGCGGACGACGAGCGAGGGGCTGTCGAAACTGGCCGAGGGCGAGGTCGACTGCGTGATCTCGGCGTACGAACTCCCCGAGTGCGACGGGGTCGAGTTCCTTGAGGCGGTCCGCGAGGAGTATCCCGACCTGCCGTTCGTCCTGTTCACGGGGAACGACAGCGCGGCGGTCGCCAGCGAAGCGATCTCGGCGGGGGTCTCGGAGTACCTCCGGAAGAGAACGGGGCCCGAACAGTACGCCCACCTCGCGGAGACGGTCCTCGACGCCGTCGAGGATGCGCGCGAGGAACGGACCCGCCGGCACATCCTCAGCGCCATCGAGACGGCGGCTGAGGGTCTCGGAATCCTCGACGCCGACGGCGAGTTCCGCTACGTCAACGGGACGTATGCCAGCCTCTACGGCTACGATCGCGAGGAGCTGATCGGGAAACATTGGGGACGCCTGTATCCGGCGGGTCAGATCAGGGAGATCGAGGAGGAGGTACTGCCACGGGTCGAGTCGGACGGGTACTGGTGCGGTGAGACGGTGGGTGTCCGCGCGGATGGGAGTCGGATGCACGGAGAACACACGTTCGCGAGGACCGGAGACGGCGACCTCGTCTGTACGGTGGTCGACGTGAGTGAGGGGCGGAACTGGGACCGGGCGATCGAGAAACTCCACAGCACTGCCCGCACGCTCCTCCAGGCCGAAACCACGACCGAGGTGGCCGAGATCGTCGTCGACGCGGTCGAGGGGATCCTCGAGCTATCGACCAACGGGTTCTACGTGTACGATAGCACCACCGGGGTCCTCAGGCCGGCGGCAGTGAGCGATCAGGCGACCGAACTCATCCCGGAGATCCCGACGTTCCAGTCAGGGGAGGGGCTCGTGTGGGACGCCTTCCACGCCGGCAAAACCGAACAGTACGACGACGTAACTGCGGTCTCGGGCCACTACAATCCGAAAACGCCGATCCGCAGCGAGATCATCGTCCCGGTTGGCGACCACGGTGTGTTGATCATCGGGGCCGCCGAGGCCGGGGCGTTCGACTCGATGGACGTCTCGCTCGCCGAGACGGTCGGCACACATGCGGAGACGGCACTGAACCGGATCGAACGCGAGCGCCAGCTCGAACAACAGAGAGAGCAGCTCCAGGAGGAGCAGCAGTTCGTCGAAAGCATCTTTGGGGCCCTGCCGGACGTGCTCTACGCGTTCGACACGGACGGATATCTGCTTCGATGGAACGAACCGCTAGAGACAGTTGTCGGGTACTCTGAGGAGGAGATCAACGAGATGCACGTCACCGAGTTCGTCCCCGATGACGAAGTCGAGGACATCGCGAGCAACTTTCGGAGGATCCTCGAGGAACGACGGACGGTGACGATCGAGTCGGCGTACAGAACGAAAGACGGCGATCGGATCCCCTACGAGTTCACCGGTTCGCCACTCGAGGACGCCGACGGGGACCTCCGTGGTGTGACGGGGATCGGCCGGGACATCACCGATCGAAAGGAGCGCGAACGTCGCCTCAAAACGCTCAACGAGACCGCACAGGAGTTGATGGGCGCCGAAACGCGGGTGGAGATCGGTGAGATCGGCGTCGGGGCGGCGGCGGAGATCCTCGGCCTCGACGCGAACGCGATCCACCTGTGCGACGAGGAACAGTCGGGGCTCGTCCCCGTCGCCCACACTGACGCGCTGGTCGAACTCGTCGGCGATCCGCCTACCTTCACCGGCGAGGAAAGCATCGCGTGGCGTGTCTACCAGCGGGGCGAGACCCTCGCCGTCGACGACGTGCGGGAGGATCCGGACGTCTACGACACGGACACCGACGTCCGAAGCGAGCTCTACATCCCGATCGGTAAACACGGGGTCCTGATCGTCGGATCGGGGAGGACAGAAGCGTTCAACGAGCAGGACATCGTCCTGGGGGAGATCCTGGTCGGGACCGTCGCCGCGGCGCTGGAGCAGGTCGAACGGACCGAACAGCTGCGTGCCCGTGAGACGGAGCTGACCAACCAGAACGAGCGCCTCGAGGAGTTCGCCAGCGTTGTGTCCCACGACCTTCGAAATCCACTCAACGTGGCCGAAGCGCGGTTGGGGGTTGCCATGGAGGAGTGCAACAGCGAGCACCTCGAGCGGGTGGAACGCATGCACAGCCGGATGAACCGCCTCATCGACGACCTCCTGACGCTGGCACGGGAGGGGGACAGAGTGAGCGGGCTGCGCCCGGTTGATCTCGAGACGATCGTCGAGCGTTGCTGGCGGAACGTCGACACGACCGGGGCGACACTACTCGTGGAGGCTAACAGGACGATCGAAGCCGACCAGAGCCAGTTCCAACAGCTCCTGGAGAACCTGATCCGCAACGCCATCGAACACGGCGGCCAAGACGTGACGGTCACGGTCGGAGAGCTCCCGGACGGGTTCTATCTGGAGGACGACGGGCCCGGCATCCCCAGCGACGAACGCGAGGCCGTCTTCGGCACGGGCTACTCCACGACGGATGACGGCTCGGGGTTCGGACTCGCCATCGTCAAGCAGGTCGCCGACGTGCACGGTTGGGAGCTTCGGTTGGTTGAAGGAAGCGACGGGGGCGCCCGGTTCGAGATCACCGGCCTCGGGGCGGGGGCAGAAAGTCCCGACTGATCAGAGTGAACGACTCCGAAACCAATCACAGTGAACGACTCCGAAACCAATCACAGTGAACGACTCCGAGATCGATCACAGCAAGCCGAGCAGCCTACAGCAGGTTTCGATCGGCACGGATGAACATCTCCTCGGGATCGAAGCGCTCGTCGATGAGCCCCTGCTCGTGGGCGTATCGGATCATGGTTCGTAGCTCCTCGGCGTTTTCGTCGAACTCGAACGACCGTCCCCAGACATCGCCGACGACCTCCCGTTCCTGTTCGCGGTACTGCTGCCACCAGACGAGCGGGTACTTCGCCTCGTAACGAGCTCGTTCGGCCGCGAGCTCCTGGGATCGGCGAAACGCCCGAAGTAGCTCGGTCGGGACCCACGGCTCGGCCTCGGCGACGTCGTCGCGGACGACGACGTTGTGCATCAGCGGGTAGAAGCCCGCGGCCTCGTAGTACTCCCGTTCGGAGCGCTGCAGGTCGTCGTAGAGCCGTTCGACGGTGTCCGAAAGCGGGTACAGTTCCTGGGTACTCGGCATGAACAGGGCGTCAAGCTCGCCGCGGGCGAGCTGCTGGGGGCGACTCGCCCGGTCGATCCGCTCCAGGTCGACGGGGAGGTCGACCGGCACCGGTTCGGGTTTGGAGGTACACCAGTCGACCGCCTCCACGTCCAGATCGTCATGTTCCGAGAGGATCCCCTTCGCCCACAGCGCGAGCGTGTTCTGGTACGACGAGAGGCCAACACGCTTTCCCGCCAGATCGCTGGCCCGTTCGATGCCCGCGTCGCTGTTGACGAAAATTCTCGAGTGGGGCCAGAACCGCCGCGGGAACGCGGGGATCGCGGTGAACTCCCAGTCGGGCCAGCCCGTGATGTAGGTACCCAGCGAGAACTCCGCGACGTCGAACTCGCCGGCGACGACCCGCCAGTGGCGCTCCCCGCCACCCATGTCGGTGAGGATCGTGAGATCGATGCCATCGGGCTGAACCTCTCCGTGGATCAGCGGTTCGAGCCACTCGTAGTCGTTGCACGCCAGCGTGAGCGAGATCGTCATAGAGAGAGTGTGTCAAACGTACTGCTTAACGGTTGCCCCTCGAGAGTAGGCGTCGACGAGACGACAACAAAGCGGGGATGTCGCGAGGTTTAAGGTGACGAAGGATGCGCCCTAGCGCGTGAATCGATCGTACGGGGGTCGGCGTGCCACATAGATGATTGGCCTCAGCAAGCTGTCGGTGTGGATCTTCGGCGAGGAGGGCGACATCGTCACCGAATCCTCGACGCAAGCGCTGATCTTCGCCAGCAGCGTGCTCGTGATGGGGACGATGCTGTTGAGCCCGCTGATCGCGGATCTGGCGCTCGTCTTCGACGTCTCGGAGGCGTACGCCGGGCTCATCATCATCGGGTACACAGTCGCGACGTCGCTCACGCTGCCGATCGCTGGCATGTTCACGGACACGATCGGACGACGGCGGGTGCTGGTCGGTGGGCTCACGCTGTTCGGCGTCGCCGGCGCGGCCGCCGGAACCGTCCCGTGGTTCGAGGCAATCGTCGCGCTGCGCGTGCTGCAGGGGGTCGGCTACGCGTTCGCGATGCCCGTAATTCTGACGCTGTTCGGCGACCTCTACGATGGCTCGACTGAGGCGACTGCACAGGGGATTCGCGTGTCAGTCAACAGTATGATGAACTCGGGGGCCCCGTTGATCGCCGGCGTCCTGTTCGTCTACTCGTGGCGCTACCCGTTCGCGGTGTACCTGCTGGGGCTGGTCGCGGCGGCGTGGGTGTGGCGGACGGTTCCGTCGACGGGAGTCGACACGGGTGGATCCCTGCGGGGGTACGTCCGAGACATCGCCGGCTTCATCCGGGAGCGACAGATCGCGCTGCTGATGGCGTCGTTCTTCTTCCGTTTCGTCGTCATCTATGGGTTGATCACCTACATATCGGTACTGGCGATCCGGGAGGTTGGACTCGCCGTCGTCGCCGTGGGGGTCCTGCTCGCGGTCAACGGGGGCGTCAAGACCGTCGCCTCAACCCAGGTCGGGCGGCTCTTCCCGGTGTTCGGGTCAGCTCTGCTGTCGCTGCTCAGCTTCGCTGCGATCGTCGTCGGAACCGTGTTGATGGGATCGATGCCGACCGTGGTTGCGCTGACCGCGGGGGTCGTCATCTGGGGGATCGGCGACGGCGTCCTGGCGCCGTGCCAGAAGAGCCTCCTCAACCAGCACTCGCCACCGGAGTACCGCGGGGGGGCGATGTCGGCTGCGCTGACGTTCCAGAACGTCGGAAAGGTCGTCGGTCCGGGGTGTCTCGGATTGCTGCTGAGCGTCATCGGTCCCGGCCCCGCGTTCGTCGTACTCGGGGTGGTTGCCGGGGGGCTGGGGATCGTATCGCTCGCGCTGGTGTGGCTGCTAGAGTAGTCGGTGGGAGGACAGTGGTTGGAACAGCTCGGCGGCGAGCGATCGTCTGAGTGGGTCGCGCTGTCCTCTGCTGTGGGTCGCGTGTCCTCTGTAGCGGGCCGCGCTGTTCTCTACAGTGTCTCACCCTGTCGCTTGCGGGAGCTGTCCCCGTTCTGCGAGCAGGTCAACGACCTCCAGCAGGAGCGACACGACCAGCGGGCCGACGATGAGTCCGATCGCGCCGACGGTGAGGATCCCGCCGACAAAGCCGACGAAGTAGAGCCCCGCGGAGATCTCACCCGTGCGGTCGGCGAGCTGCGTTCGGATCACGGCGTCGGGGATGAACGAGACCACAAACAGCCCCAGGACCAGCACGGCGACCGCGCGGGTCGGATCACCGAGCATGAGATCGCTCGCCGCCAGCAGCACGATGAGAACGCTCGGACCGACGACGGGGATGAACTGGAGCATGCCGGCGACGACGGCCAAGACGAACGGGGAGTCGTATCCGAGGGACCAGAACAACACGAACGCGAGCAGGAACGTCGCCGCCGCAGTCGTCGCCTGCAGGACGTAGATCGAGTACAGCGTCGTGCGGGTTCGGGCGTGCAGCCGCATCGGGATATCGTGATACTCCGGTGGAACGACCCTGAAGGTGGCTTTCCTGACCGCGTTGGGTCGGGAGAGGATCCCGTAAACCAGAAACGTGAACACAGCGAACGACAGCACGAGTCGCGGGGCCGCGGCCGCGATCTCGATCCCCAGCTGGCGAGCCCACACCTGTGCGGTGTCCAGTAGCGGCGCCATCTCCACGACCAGTTCGAACCCACCGACTGCGATGGGGACTGACTCGGGGAGTCGCCCGAGGGTCTCGAACAGCTCCATCCGCCGTCGATACAGAACGTACAGGCTCGGGACCACCAGCAGCACGACGACGAGGAAGCCGACAGCAGTCGCCGCGGCGCTGGCGAGACGGCGGGGTACCCCCCGGCGAACGAGCTGCTGGCGGAGAGGGTACAGGACGTACGCCACGGTGATCGCGAAAACCACCGTTGGCAGTATCTCTGCCAGGAGGACGGCCGTGAGCACAACCAGCGCGATCAGTAACCCCCCGAGGATGCGGCGTCGGTCGATAATCATGCGGATAGATGACAAGTGTAGTGCAAAACCGTTGTGGTGGCACCCACCGGTCAGCCGAGGCTGTCTATGAAACCGTGTACAAAAAAGCGCCGTGTGTTCGACTCCGGAGAGTCGCGTGTATCGAAGGTGCGTTAGTTGCTGCCGATCAGATGACGCGGTTCTCTTTCCCGCCGTGCTCGCATCCGCCGAAGAACCGTCGTCTCAACTATCGTAGCTTGAACTACGATAGTTTGGACTACGCTATATGCACCTTTTATGTGCTGGTGAACCGAAGGGGGAGCATGGCTGCGTTCGTCAACCGAGAACAGGAACTCGATAGACTCCATGAGTTATACGAGAGTGACTCTGCGGAGTTGAGTGTCGTCTACGGGCGTCGGCGGATGGGGAAGACAGCGCTCGTCGTCAAATCCATCGAAGACCGTGACGACGCGGTGTACCATCAGGCTGCACATGGAACAACGGACCAGCAACTCGACTCCTTCATCGCCGATGCTGCAACGGTGTTCTCGGGAGTCAATCGGATTCGGAAGGACTGGGAGAACGTTCTCACGTATCTCGCTGAACAGGACGCAATCGTGATCCTCGACGAATTCCCGTACCTCGTAGCCGAAAACGAAGCGCTCCCCTCTCTCATTCAGCGGCTCTGGGACCACAATGTCGAAGATACGGCTGCGACTTTCGTGCTGACTGGCTCGGCCATCGGTATGATACACAAGATAGCGCTCGACGGGAGTTCACCGCTGTACGGCCGTATCTCCAAACGGCCGAACGGGAAACTCGAAATCGGGCCGCTTCCGTTCGCCGCCGCGATGGAGTTCTTCCCGAACTACGCGCCAGCCGAACAGGTAATCGCGTACGGCGTGTTCGGGGGAACACCGGAGTACCTCAGGGCTGTGGACGACACGCAGTCACTACAGGGGAACATTACAGAAACCTTGCTACTCCGTGATGGCGGTCTCCACGAGGAACCTGAGAACGTTCTGTACCGAGAACTGGACGAGGTGGATCGGTATTTCGCCGTTCTGAAAGCGATGGCCGAGGGGAACCACAAGCGAAACGAGATCATCCAAGCTGCTGGGATCAACGCCAACAGCGCGAGTTACTACCTCTCGCGCCTGCGGGAACTCCAGATAATCGAGCAGGAGTATCCGGTTACCGTTGATCCGTCCCGGAGTCGGAACAGCCGGTATCGAATCCGAGATCAACTGTTCGCGTTCTGGTTCCGGTTCGTACACGGCCGTTCGTCCCGGTATGAAGTGTTCGGGGCAGATGCGTACGACGAACTCGTCGAACCACATCTCCCGGACTTCGTCAGCACGACCTTCGAACGACTCTGTCAACGAGCAGTTCTCTACGAGTACGGGGACGTGTACACGTTCACGGAAGTCCCGGATCGGTGGTGGGACACCGATGGGCGCGAGATCGATATCGTGGCCCCGACAAACGGTGACACGTTACTGGTCGGGGAGGCGAAATTCCAGCAACAATCGATGGGATACGACGTCCTGGCCCAACTCGAACAGGAGGCTCCCGAAGTCAAGTGGTCGCCGACCGACGGCGACGTGAACTACGAGTACGCACTGTTCAGTCGAAGTGGCTTCGCGTCGTCACTGGAGGAAGCAGCCAGGGAGCGGGACGACCTGGGTCTCTTCACGGTTGACGATGTCGTTGGGACACTGTCCGATTGATTACGAGAGAGCAGTCCGTTCTACACGCGGTTACTCAGATGACACGCAGCTCACGGCTGAAACCAACACTTGGTTCTGTTAGCAGTCCAAGTCTCAGCGTAGAATCCCCATTAGCAGAATGCAGGCGCTAAGCCCCCTCCCTCAAGGAGCACCGCAGTCCGCGCCAGCGGACAAGGAGCGCAGTAGGGAGGGGATACAGCGCCGTCATCGTCTTTCATGCACTGTTCTATTTCTGGCCCACAGGCCCACGCAGTCGTAACTTCTTTCTACTAGGCTCTACAAATATTGGCTGAACCCAATGGAG
>LKMJ01006793.1_pt1 | contig 10787 bp, 19 predicted proteins | sample 643391 | NCBI WGS metagenome assembly LKMJ01 (sample SAMN04112250, study PRJNA286221) | soda lake metagenome | biome: soda lake; feature: Kulunda Steppe; material: water; isolation source: sample PL-Br10 brine of Picturesque Lake | place: Russia: Kulunda steppe | collected 2010-07
GTTTCCCCACGCACTGCACTGCCCCTGCCTGCGCTCCTTGCACCCTCCCTGTTCCCCACACACCACGCCAGCCCTGGCAGCACCCCCACAGCGCCCCTGCCGCGCCCCTCCCTGGCATTTGTCCTGATGACAATCGTTCGCAAGAGATCGGTGATGTGCATCCCCTCCGCAGGCTGCTGGGCCTGAGCGCCCTGACCTGGAGCGCCTTCTGCGCATGGTCCAGCCAGGCCACCAGCTTCGGCGACCTCATGATCTCCCGCATCGGGCTGGCCACCGCACAGAGTTCGCAGGTACGGGGCGGGCGGCAGCACCGGCAGCAGGGGCTGTGCGATCATGCACACACCCAGTGCAGTCATGCATGCACCCAGTGCGGTCATGCATGCACCCAGTGCGGTCATGCATGCACCCAGTGCAGTCATGCATGCACCCAGTGCAGTCATGCATGCACTCAGTGCAGTCATGCATGCACTCAGTGCGGTCATGCATGCACCCAGTGCGGTCATGCATACACCCAGTGCGGTCATGCATGCACCCAGTGCGGTCATGCATACACCCACTGTGCGGTGTTCCGCTGGCAGGAACTGTTCCATTGGCAGGGGGTGAGGGGGCGATTCAGCGGCTGGGCATGTTTTGCCGCTGCGGCTGCGCCACCTCCCTTACCGCCCACACGCAGCAGAAGCCTGGGGAGGTGACCCCAGGAGTGCTTGGCCAGTGCTCAAGCGCGTGCTTGCTGCCATGTGCTTCCTGTCTTGCACGCAAGAGCTGTCATTGTGCGCCTTGCACGCGCCCCCCACGCGCTCACGCCTCCACGCGGTGTATCATCCCTGTCCATCCACCCTTGCTGCCCCTGCAGAATGTCATCTGCTTCTCCATGATCCCTGACCTCTTCCCCAAGAACAAGTCCTTTGCGCTCGCGGTGTACAACTGCGCCATCTACGTCGGCAGGGGCCTCATGTTCGTGCTCATCACTGGCGCGCGTTCGGTGGGTTTCGCTGGGATCGTCACTCTGGTCGGGCATGTCTGTGGCACCTGCCGCATGCGCGGCAGCAACAAAGCCAAGAGCATGCGCGTGCTGGGTGGGTGCCGCTGGGGCGCTTGTGGCGCCGGTTGGAAGCCGCTGCGCCTCCTGCTGCACAAGGCCTAGACACCGACAAAAACGGCAGCGGCTGGGCTGTATGTGTGTACGTGCTTGTGCACAGGTGTTCATTCCGCTCATGCACGCGTGTGTAGGTGTGTGTGTGTGTGAAGAAATGCTTGTTCTGTGTGTGGGTGTATGATTCCCGTGGAATCCCTGGTGCTCTGAGCTCAATTTAGGGCAGTTGGGTTGAGGAGCAACTGCGGCAGATGCCATGGGCGCAGGCGTGGAGTTGGTGGTGCTGTCAGACCGCGCGGGGGATGGCCTGCCACAGCCATTGCACCCTGGACACTGTGCCTGGAGCAAGTACAGGCAGAGGGATGTGTAACTGACCCACATCCCGCAAGTGCAGGCAGTGCAGGCGGGGCGCCTGACGCACCCCGCATGCACGCAGCTGGTGCTCTCCCCGCACGGCTAGTGTGCCCTGCCAACCCACACGGTATACTCCCCACCCGCAAGAGCACGATGTTCCCGACCCCCACGCAGCTGGTGCCCCCACCCACGTGCAGGTGATGTTCCCCACCCAGGAGGCTGGAGCGGATGTGGCCTCAGTGATGAGCTCGGGGCCACCGCAGGCCATGAAGGACGCGGGCGGCAACCTGTGAGTGGGCTGTGGTGTGGTGTGAGGCCTTCTGCTTAAATGCAAGGCAGTGGTGTGATGTGCGGTGTGGGGCGGTGGTGTGACGTGCGGTGTGGGGTGGTGGTGTTACGTGCAGTGTGGAGCGGTGGTGTGACGTGCGGTGTGGAGGTTGGTGTGAGGCGGTGGTGTGAAGCGAGGCAGCAACCCTGCTGGCAGCAAGCGTCAGAGGCATCATGCACATCCCGCCTAGTGCTCGTTTCGGATGCATGAAAGTGGCGTGAGACTCGGATGCAGGCATGCATGTATGTGTATTGGTGTGTGACATGCCTGTGCTGCACATTGTGCACAGGCTGGTGCCCCTGGAAAAGATTGACCTGCGGCTGGTCCAGATCATGTACACCACCGGCGACATGGCAGCCATTCGGGCCATCAGCCCCTTCGACATATCCGACGCAGCCAACGCCATCGACCTGCCATGGCTAAATGAGCAGGTGTGTGCGTGCGTGCACGTGTGTGCGCGTGCTGGTGCGGCAAGCTGGTGCAGTGGTGGTGTGTGCTAGCATGTGACGAGGAGGACAACTCGACATCTCAGTCAGTGTGCCCGTGCTGGCATGAGCGCATGCAGGCTGTCGTGCAGGCGCAGTGCGAGGCAAACTGGGGGGGGAAGGGGGAGCATGCAGTGGACAGACGCCTGTCCTTGCAACGGCAGTGCCTAGCTGCTCCTCCTGGGTAAACGCAGCCCAGTTACCAGACCTGCTCCTGCTGCTTGTCTGCTCCCCGCCAATGTAGAGGTGAATGAAGTCACATGTTTGCACATGCTTGCACATTGCGCGCACACGCACTCACAGCCCGCGCACCCACACACTGAACACACACACGCGCACACGCACGCACTGCCCACGCACGCACGCTGCCCGCGCACACACGCACGCACGCACACACCACAAACGCACACACTGTCCGCGCACACACATCCCTCGCGCATGAGCACACGTACACACACGCACACACATGCTCCATGGCATGCAGATGTGGCGCACAGTGCTCAAATGGATCGCGCTCCCTGGCTTCCTCCTGGGTGCCGCAATGCTGCTCACGGTGCCTGAGACGCGCAAGCCGCCCGCCGCAGCTCCCCCCGCCCAAGCGCCATCAGATTCTAGCAGCAGCACCACCACCACCAGCAGCCTGAGTGGCAGCGTGAGCGGCACCATGGACGCTTGGGAGCGCAGCACGACGCTGCGGTCCAGCGCCGCACTCACGTTGCCGGCCACGGACGGGGTTGCTGGCGGCAGCAGCGGCAGCAGCAGCAGCGCTGCCACCGTAGCCGCGACTGCTGCTGCCATTGCTACTGTGGAGGCTGGGGGCACCAAGGACGTGATCCCCGCAGACACAGCAGGTTGGGCGGGGGTGTCGCAGCTGCTTCGGAGCCAGGCCTTCATGTCTGTCACTCTAGCAGCTGCGCTCAATGACGTCGCCAGCTACGCCCTGGTCGCATGGCAGGTGGGTGGAGGTGCAGCGCCTGTGCGCTTGCGGCGCGCGCTGCGCTTGGCATGGGGGTGCGTGCACGTGCGCATGCAAGTGTTCGCAGACGCCTTCGCAGAGCGATGCGTGCAGGCACCCAGATGAGGTCCCAAGGTAGGTTTGTCTATCAAGTGCGCCGTGCTGAGCATGCACGCCTGGGGCTGTGCTGAGCGCGTACGCTTGGTACCTCGTCTGGCGTGCACGTCCGCTCATGTGCACCGTCCACAAGCGCATCTCCATGTGTGCAGTCCACGCCCACGCCTGAACCTGCGCCGCCCGCCCCCTGCGTCTGCGTGTATTGCAGTCTACCTTTTACGAGCGCGTGTACAACCTCAGCACCGACCAGTACGCGCCCGTGCTGGCCACGATTCTGCCCATCACAGGCATCCTCGGAGGTGAGAGCGCCTGCCCCTGGAACCCCCTGTCCTTGTTCTGCCAGAGGGTCTGTTCACGGCCTGTGGCGCTGACACTGCGGTGCTGCTGGAGTGCGCGCAGTGGGGTGTTGCGTATGGAGGGCAGCATCAGCACTGTGCATGCTGCGCTGCAGCACAGGAGCCAGGTGCCTTGATGCGCAGCCCAAACAGCAGCAGCTGCCTACTTCAACTGCACTGAGGCTGGGGCATGACTCACGTGCGCGCGTGCTGACCTCTTCCCACTGCAGCCTGCTGTGACAGTGCTGCACAGCCTGTCCTCCCCCCTCCATCATAACCCCATGCTTGCGCGCCCAAGTGCTTCTGCAGACCTCTTCACGCACCTCACCTTGGCTGGCAGCGACCAGCCACACACCAACAAGCCTAGCGTCCTGGCTTGCAGTCAGTTTCTTGCTGCTGAACACAGTCAATTGTAAGCTTGAGCACCTCGTGCGTGCAGGCGTGGGCGGCGGCATCCTGGCCGACAAGCTGTCGCTGGTGGGTAAGCGGGGATATGTGACGGTCGCAGCCTCCCTATTCGCTGCCCCATTCATCTGGGCCTCAGTCATGGCAGACAACGCGACCGAGTCCTTTGCGGCGCTGGGCATCGGGTTCGCGCTGTCCGAGTCGTGGCGGGCACCGGCTGCCGTCATGGCCAGGTGCGCCATCCTCTTGCACGCACACGGGCGTGCCTGCTTGCGCGGTGCGTGCAAGGATGCGTGCGCGCCTGTGCATGGTCAGGGCTCTTGGGAGGCGCGCTCACTTGCCTGTGATCACGAGGTCCCCATTCCGCCTGCTTACAGCGTCCTGCTCACAGCGTCCTGCTCACAGCGTCCTGACCTCGTCAAGGCATGCATGTGGAGCCCTGAGCAAGCCTCGTTGTGCCGCCCTAAGCAAGCCTCGTAAGAGGAGCTCGGTGCTGGGCGTGCCATTGTGTGAGCGTGCCCAGGCAGGCCCTCATTCCATGGCCAGAGCCGCAACCCTTGGTGTTCGTTAGGGTGACAAAGATACAGGATGCTGGCAGCATCGCTGCACGTGCATGTGTGCCGCTGCACAAGTGCGCCCGGGCAAGCTGCCACTCCATGGCTAGAGCCGCGGCCCCGTGGTGGTCAATGGGCACTGGTCAACTGCCTACACAGATACAGGGGGCTGACAGCATTGCCGCGTGTGCGTATGTGCGTGTGTGTGTGTGTGTGTGTGTGTGCAGGAGCGTTGCGCCCCCCAGCATGAGCTCCACAGCCAGCGCCATCTACTTATCCGTGCGCAACATCATCGGTGGCTTGGGGCCTCTGGCGGTGGCGCAGGTGCGGCTGGGGGCATGCTGGTGCAGGTGCACTGGGGCAAACATGCACATGTGCGTAGCGGGTGCGTGTGTGCTCGTGAGTGCCCGTGCGTTGATGTTTAACGCACGTGTGCTTGTCGCTTCTCAAGGCTGCGCCTGCACTGGTTGGTGTAGAAGTCATCACATGCATGCCTCTGTGCTGATGCAATGGGTCGCTGAACGCTGACCACCCTTGATCATGCAGTGCGGCAGAGGCTGTAATGCAAAACTGCATCACACGTCCCGGCTGAAATGCAAAAGTGCATCTCACGGTTCGGCTAAAATGCAAAAAGTGCTGTATTGCAAAAGTGCATCACACGGTGCGGCTGTAATGCAAATGTGCTGTAATGGAAAAGTGCATTGCACGGTCCGGTACATGCTATGGCATGTATCCTGCTTCTTGACGGCCGCCATGCACTGCCACTCTGCACCAACAGCATCATGCCCCTGGATGATGTTGTGGCACTGTCTGGAAAGCGCTCACACATGTGCGTCCTCACCCCGCGCAAGCCCGATCGTGCACAAAGGGTGCACTACGCAAGCAGCAAGCATGTGTTTTGTACTGCTAATCAGAACCATTTGGGCGTCTACTTCCAACGGCACACGAGCACACTACATGCCCCGCTTGCACACACACGCGCAGCTGGCCAGCCTGAAGGACTTGCGGGCGGCGCTGGAGTTGCTGCCCCTCATGTACGTGCTGTCGGGCGCCATGTTTGGCGTGGCCGAGCACAAGCTCCGGAAGCTCAAGGAGCAGCAGGCGGCAGTGCAGCTGGCGCAGCAGGGCATGGAGCTGGGCATCAGTGGCACCAGCAGCCTCGAGGATAACGGCCCACAGCATGGCGCCAAGTAAGCGCTTGGTTTGGCAAGCTGGGTGCCACGCCTTCTCAGGAACTTCTCAGACTGTCTTCCTTTGCTGTAAGTGAGCACTGATGCAGGGTGTGGGGGCAGGGCTGAGGGCATGTGTGGCTAGCTGGTTGGGGTGTTGCAAGGAGTAGATGTTGTAGCCCAAGTGGCGGAAGGCCAGTAGATGCAGCGGTTGGCTGGAAAACGCCACCTTGTAGGCTGGACTTAATTAGCGTCATGGCATGGCTGCAGTAGTGTGCTGAGCTACAATAAGGTCCACCAAGGCTTGGAGGCCGGTCAGTGTAGTGCGCTCAGGTTCGTATGTGTACGAACGTAGTGGTTATTCGCTTTGACCCTCTTCAAGTAACCTAGTCGCAGAAGGTCAGCGCAGCTTGTGGCAAGTTCCCTTAAGCTTACTTACTTCACCCTGATCGAATATAAATGCCAGGCCCTCCTGTTTGAGCCTGTTTTTGGTGCACTGCATGTATTGCTGAAATATGTCCCGTGTTAGTGATGGTTTCAGTTAGAACTAACGGCCGTTTGCGGGACAGTCCAAATGACGTTTGCTGCCTCCTTCTGGCTGTTTTGCGCAAGTTAACACTCAATTGTAGAGCTGCTGCTGCTGGTATTTTTGGCTCAAGCTGTCTGCAGAAATTCTAGTTCCCAATGATTGAACAACCCATCCCTGGAATTCTGTGCTTTTCTTTGCCTTTTCAGCTGAAACCATTTCATTTCTGAACTGTGTGCTTGATAGATGTCCGTTGCATAGTGCAGAGCGTGTGGTCGCTGACTTATGTGCCTGGTCTAGCATCAAGGACCAATACAGTCTTTTTCAATGATTTGTAATTGACCAGGGATATGTATTTTGTGATGGTTGGCTGCTTGAAACCATCTCGTACATCTGTAGGCTGCACTTTAAGGGTCATCAATGATGACACACTGGTGTGCCGCCCCCTCAAGACAGAGCTTGGAAATATGAAGAATTTATCCCATGACTTGCCTTCTTCAGCAGTCAATCTCGATAGTAAGGTGGCAGAGGACTGGCTTGTGCGTGCGTCAGGCCCATACCTCACCCTGATTAGTGCTTTTGCACTGGAATAGGTTAGATTACAAAGCTGTACCTGCCAAACGAGAGCAGCTTAGCTTGCACTGGAATAACAGAGCCAGGGTTCCCTTTGCCTACAAGGCCCTGCACGCTTGTTGCTTTAAAAGCGCATGAAGACCACAGTTTAAGAGGTGAGGTATATCAAGCTTACTAGTTAGGCTTGCTGCCAGCGTAGTACTAGGCTGATCGAAAAATCACAAACCGGTTTGTGGCTGGTCGTAGCCAGCCAAAACGTAGTCCATGATGCCTGAAATTAAAAAAACATGATTTGGTGTGCAAGGGTTTTCAGAATAGGAGGAAAGGAGGATGAATGCGGAATTCTTCCAAATATCCGTCACCTATAGAATATGTAGTACCTGAGTGATGTCGTAACATGTGTTGTCACATGCGAGCTGCGTTGACAAGGCGGGCGTCACGGTGCTGGCCGAACTCCATACACGATTGGGAATGTTGGCTATGTTTAACATGTATCTGCGCACGATGTAGTGCGTGGATAAATCCAAAATAAATCCAAATTGATTCATTATTCAGGCTTGAAATGCCATTTTCGCTTGTTAAGCGTTTTAAAGCTGCATTTTGTAATTGATCATGTGAAAATGTATTAATATTAAGCTCATAATTTCTTTTCACTCATCAGTGTTTCTTGTCTGATATTTCAACTCGTAGTGGCCAATAAGAGCCTCATGGGCAGCACAGCATCACCCTCCTTGTACGAGGTATGGCCTCAAGTGTGCTTGCTGTATCTGAAGGCGACACATGCAACATTGCAGGGAATCTCCTCCTGCACAGGTGCTGAATGTCGCGGCAAGTGCCAGCCAAGAGGAAATCAAAAAGGCCTACCGTCGGAGCTGCCTTCTGCTGCACCCTGATAAAAACCCTGGAGATCAGGTGACGACAGGCAGCTGTCACTTTGGACAGCTAGCTGCAGGTTGATGCCAGGCAGCTTAACATTTCATGGCCTGCTTTGCGCACAGGAGGCTGTGACCAAATTCCAGTATTTGCAGAAGGTGTACACCATCCTCGGGGACCCGGATAAGTAAGTCCAGGCTGGACAGGGATTTGAGGGTATTGACAAGTTATACATGCAATTCCCTGCTCTGAATATGGAGGACCGCATGCCATGCACCGTTTGACTGCTGTGGGTGAGAACATGCACACCTGCATGCTGAGTCACAGGCGAAAAATCTACGACCAGACTGGAGAAACAGATGAGGACCTGATGGACGAGAAGTTCACGGAGAGCTATGAGTATTTCCGGGCCATGTTTAAAAAAGTTACGGAGGAGGACCTAGACGATTTCTTTGTGAGTTCAAATGTTTAGAAACTGGCTTGCAAGGAGTGGCGCAATTGCAAGCAACAGGAAAACAGCCTGATTCTTCGTAGATGTTCTTTTACAGACTGTTTGAAAGGGGCGTTTGTGCTCTTTGAGTTTCTTTTGGCATAGGTCCTGCACCTGTTTGCCAGCAAGTGCACATGTGCGCTGATGTCCGTCCACCTGCCTTGACACATGCGCAAAGGTACATGCAAGTATAATGTCATGCAGGTCTCCCCAGCGCCCGTGTGTTGCTGAAGTAGCTGGCTACGCGTTAGCCATAAGACTACCAAAGTACAAATGAAACCAGATGAACACCCCCTGAACTAGCCATCCACGCACGCAGCTTGGGAGAATGGCCACTTTTTCCTTCCCATCCCCACTGGCATCCATGTCTGCCCATGTCATTGCGTGTGTCACGCCCGCCTGCCAAGCAGGGCCCAGGGCCGCCTCTGAATGCCAACCCCTCTGGGCAGTCTCTGCCAGCTTCTACCGCCTGATGGGGCCGCGGGCTGTGTGTGATCCCTCTGTGACTGGCCGTGTCTGTGATCCCTGTGTGACTGGCCGTATGCACGCACGCTCACCAGGCCTCATCGTCGCACCCCTGTGCCACGTGGCAGCTTGGGAGCATGGCCGCGCACGCTTGTAGGCACGTCAACTCATGAACATGCCCCATGGAGGTCCCATCCGTATTTTGGCCCCCCCCACTGCGTCACCCTCCGCTCATCATCGCACGCACCAACGCACCACCCTCCCCTTGTTGCAAAGCACTGCCACCCACCCATCCACTGATTGCACGCACTCCAGGACGCTTATCGCGGCTCGGAGGAGGAGCGCTCCGACCTGCTCCGGCACTACGCTGAGTTTGAGGGCGACATGGACAAGGTGGGGGCTTGGGCTCCAGCCGCGCACGCGTGTTGTTGTGCTCTGCTTGCATGGTGGGGGCGTTCAGGCCCTGCGCCCTCGGCTTTGTGGTGCACTAAGATGCGAAGCATTGACCCACCGTGATTTGCAAATGTCACATGCAGCACGTCGGTTGGCATGAGAGTCGGTGCCTCCATAAGACATTGGGGCTGCCTCAAAGCGGCTTTGCAATCCTTGGGTCGGAGTTGGTGCACGTGGGTAGGCAGGCCCGCTGACGCGCACAGCCGCCGCTACAGGCAGAGGCTCAGCGCTCAGATGTGGCCTGCATTGCACGCCTGTGGCCTACGATGCCCTGGAAGCAGATGCAAGACATGCGTGGTGCTGTGTCTGAGGCCCGCGGCACACCATCCCATGAGCGCTGCATCTGTGTCTGAGGCCTGCGGCACACCATCCCATGAGCGCTGCATCTGTGTCTGCGCCCACTACACACCATCCCATGAGCGCTGCATCTGTGTCTGCGCCCACTCGGCACACCATCCCATGAGCGCTGCATCTGTGTCTGCGCCCACTCGGCACACCATCCCATGAGCACTGCATCTGTGTCTGCGCCCACTCGGGACACCATTCAATGTGCGCTGCGTCTGTGTCTGCGCCCACTCGGGACACCATTCAATGTGCGCTGCGTCTGTGTCTGCGCCCACTCGGCACACCGTTCAATGTGCGCTGCGTCTGAGGCCCACAGCACACCATCAAGCTGCTGTGTAAGGCACTTTGGTGCTCATTGGTTGACCGTGTAAAAAGGTGTAAGGGTGAGGAGGAGGGCGCTGAAAGCAGAGGGTTAGCATGGACCTGCTGCCCGCGGGCGGGTTGCTGCTTGGCAGTGCAGGGTGTTCAGTTCTGTCATGTCGAGGGGGTGCGACGTTGCAAAGGCTGGATGTGTACGTGGGTAGGGTGTGTGGGTGGGTGCGTGCGCATGTATGTGAGAAAATTGATGTGCATCAAGCCAAGCCCATGCAGTGGGTGGGTGACGAATTCCATCAGCAAGAGATGCAGCCCCTAGCCTTTACATCACTGAGGCTCTGGAGCTGGTGCCCGCTCAGAGTCGCTGACACTGCACAGAGACAGAACGGCCGCACAGAACGTATGGCGACGCACAGAGGCTGATGCTGCGCAGGCTCTGCATGGGCATGAGGCATGCAGGCTCTGCACGGGCATGAGCCATGCAGGCTCCACACAGGCATGAGGCATGCAGGCTCTGCAGGGGCATGAGGCATGCAGGCTCTGCACAGGCATGAGGCATGCAGGCTCCGCTCGGGCATGAGGCATGCAAGCAAGCAGGCTCTGCACGGACATGAGGCCCTCCCTGGTACAACCCATGATGGGGGCGGCACTCATATGCTGCCCCTGGCAGACCTCACTCATACGCTGCCCCTGGCAGACCTCACTCATATGCTGCCCCTGGCAGACCTCACTCATACGCTGCCCCTGGCAGACCTCACTCATACGCTGCCCCTGGCAGACCTCACTCATATGCTGCCCCTGGCAGACCTCACTCATACGCTGCCCCTGGTAGACCTCACTCATACGCTGCCCCTGGCAGACCTCACTCATACGCTGCCCCTGGCAGACCTCACTCATACGCTGCCCCTGGCAGACCTCACTCATATGCTGCCCCTGGCAGACCTCACTCATA
>LKMJ01006794.1_pt1 | contig 10786 bp, 15 predicted proteins | sample 643391 | NCBI WGS metagenome assembly LKMJ01 (sample SAMN04112250, study PRJNA286221) | soda lake metagenome | biome: soda lake; feature: Kulunda Steppe; material: water; isolation source: sample PL-Br10 brine of Picturesque Lake | place: Russia: Kulunda steppe | collected 2010-07
CATCCCCACCCCCCCGTTCGCCGTCATCGTCGCTGCCACCATCACCTTGCCCCATCCCGCTTGCCAAAAGGCCAGCGTCGGCACGCCCGTTCGCCCCCGGCCCCGACGCAGCCGGCGCCCCTCCTGCTCTTGAGCCCTGCTGCATGCGTTCCCCGGCGCCAAATACCCTACCCCCCTCCTCCTCGCTCACGCCCTCTTGCTCGTCCTCCTTGCCCTCCTCCTCGTCATAGCCCACTACCTGCCCCTCCTGAGGCATTTCGGACATCTCCACGCACTGCAGTCACACCGCACGCACATCAGTGAGAAAGGGGGCCTGACTCCTGGTGCACAGCACCGTGTGAGCAGCTGTGCGCCCGCGTCTCGCATGCCTGGCGATGCCCTCAGGGGCTGGCGCCGTGTGTGCGTGTGTGTGCGCGTTTGTGTCTGTCATCGCTGAGGCACCTTGTGCGGGGCGCTGTGCGTGCCTGTGGGTGCAGCACCTTGAAGGGTGCGCGGTGCGTGTGCCTGTGCTGTGCATGCATGTGGGCTCGTGCTCGTGGGCACATGCCTTGTGCGGTGCCCCACGCACAGCCGCGGGCCAATGCCCATACGCACAGCATATGTGAGTGGTACCCCAGTGGAGCATATGCTTATGGCTGCAGGGATGTCCTCATGCAAGCTCCTCTGAGGCTGGGAGTGCAGCTGCTCACATGCTCCGTGTATGTTGCGTATGGTATGCAGGGACGGGTAAATAGGGTTTGGGAAGAGCCTCGTCGATCCTCTGTAGAGCCTCGTTTCAAGCTTTTTTTGTCTCTTTGGAATTGGGGGAATCAGACCCTATTTACCCATCCCTAATGATATGTGAGTGGGGCTCACGCATGCATATAGCTGGAGAGATGTCCTTGTGCAAGATGCCGTGATGCTGGGAGCGCAGCTGGCAGCGCATGGCTAACTCCAGACGTGCATGCCACAGACAGGGTTGTCATGCCAAGTGTGCTACCAACCAGGGCCTGCGTCCACAGCATGCTCGCAAAACGTGCTGCCAACCAGGACCTGTGTGCACAAAACGCTGCTTCGCAAAGAGGTGATGCGCAGTGCTCCCTGGAAAAGGTTTTGTCACACAGAGTGCAGTCATGCTGGGCCTTGGTGCCCTGCACGTCGCCTGCGCAATGCAGCTTGCGAGGACCTGCGCGCACACCCGCATGCATGACCAGCGCAAGCACACATGCACGCAAAGGTGCATGCACTCACACACGCACACAAGCACACACACACACACGCACCTGCTTGCAGGGCAGGTATGCTGCAAAGAAGCCGTCCGCAAAGGAGCCCTGCACGCCAATGGGGGGTAGGCGTCGTACAAAAAGAGCTGCTCAGTCCCACGGGTGTGCCGTTATGTGTCCGTGCGCCCGCGCTGTTGGTGTCCTGCTCCACAGGCTTCGCGTTAGCCGTGCAGCAACTGCGTTGCTTTGCGCGCTCCCTGTGCAGCTTGCAGGGTGTCTTTGCGATGGGGTGCCTGTGCCTGTTGTCAATCCACAGGGCTACGCACGCGCTAATTGACACGCGCGGGATGCAACCCCAAGGCTTCACTATGTTTATTGAGGGCCGGTCGGGGCGCCCTCTTGATCAAGTGCATCACGTGGCCGAAGCGGTGGCCCGTCACTTCAGGACCCACACCCGTGCCACAACCGGTGTGCCTGCCCAGCGTCATCCCAGGCAGGGGTGCGCTGCCTGCGCGCCACAGTCCTTGCGGCGCTTTTAGGGGAACAGATGGGGCCCTTTAGTCGCAGCGGGGGGGCTGAGGCCTGTCCTCTGCACATGCTGCCTGCCCATGCCGCCTGCGCCGGGCTTTTTGGGGCAGTACACTGCGCTCCGGGCTTTATGGTGGCCGGTGTGGGGTCCCCACTCGTCGCGGGAGGAAGTGCCCTCAGGCCGTGGGCCCCCCCCCCCGCGTGCCCTCAGATTGTGGGAGTGCCCCTAAACCATGCGGCCCCAGTGCCTCCTGAGTGTGGGAGTGCCTCTAGGCCGTGGCGGCCAGTGAAGGGTCTCCACTAGTCAGAGGGAGAGAGGGCTTGCAAACAGTGGCCCCTGCTTAGCCCCTGCTTGGCCCCTGCTTGGCCTCTATTTGGTCCCTGCTTGGCCCCTGCACAGTGGCCCCTGCTTGGCCCCTGCTTGGCCTCTATTTGGCCTCTATTTGGCCCCTGCTTGGCCCCCGCACAGTGGCCCCTGCTTGGCCTCTATTTGGCCCCTATTTGGCCCCTGCTTGGCCTGTGCTTGGCCCCTGCACAGTGGCCCCTGCTTGGTCCCTGCACGCCGCATTCAGGGCGGCACCGCGGGGTGCAGGCCGCAGGGCTTCCAACTCATTTAGCATTGGAAGCCCCAGAAAATCCATCTCATACCGCATAGAATGCCACAGGGCTTCCAACACGTACAGCATCAAAGGCGGCAGGCGCCTTGCCGGGCAAGCCAGGCATATCTGCAAGGGGAGCAGATGCACGGGGGCAGATGCACGAGGGCAGATGCACGGGGACACAGCGCTAAATGGGACCCCCACCCCCCTTCTCCTACAGCTGCCGGCTGCTTGCGCACGGAAAACAGGCGCTTGCAAGGGAGCACAGGAGCAGGCGCTGGCTGCGTGCCCATGCGCAGGAACACAGGAGCAGGTGCCAGCTGCCGCTTGCAGGTGTGCGTGTGTGAGCAAGGCGCGGCGTGCCCGCATGCCCAGGCCTCTCATAGGGTCGAACGAGTGGTGCACGCCTGTGACGCACGCCTGCACAGGTTGCACGCCTCCCACCGAATTGAACGAGTGGTGCACGCCTGTGACGCACGCCTGCACAGGTTGCACACCTCCCACCGAATTGAACGAGTGGTGCACGCCTGTGACGCACGCCTCTCACCGGGTTGAGCATGGTGCACGCCTGGTGCTCGTGCTGCGCCTGCGGCGACGTGTCTGCGAGGACCACCGCGTGGGGCAGCGGGTACAGGTGCATGGCGTGGTCGTGCTGCCAGTAGATGGGCTGCTGGAGGAGGGGCAGCGGGCACAGGTGTGACTGCTGCAGCAGCGTGAGCGAGAGGTGGCCCCACATTGCATCCGCGCCTGCGGACTCGCCACCTACAGAGACCGTGGCAGCAGGGGGGCAGCGTGCGTCAACGGCATGGCGGCGGCGCCAAGGGGGGCTGTGGTTGAAGGCAGGGTGGCCACCAGGCTGTCCAAAGGTCGCAAGGCTGCGGTGCTGCGCACTCTGATCACATGGCTCTGAGAAGGAGCTGCTGGTGGCATGTTTGGTGTGTCACACAGAGGTCGCCTCCGTCAGTGTGCGCGTGCATGTGTGCTTGTGTGCGTAGCCATGAGCGTGTGCACTGCTGGTGTGAAGTTGCGTGATTGCGTGGTTGTGCGTAACCGAGTGGCAGTGTGACACTGTGTGTTTGACTGCATGCAGACGTGTGGACATCCTGTGCACGCAACCATGCGCGTGTGGTTTGGTGAGCAGGCCCGTGGATGTGGTGGCATGGCCGATTTAGTAAAACAAGCCTACAGTGATGTGGCTATCCTGTAGGGCCTGTCGTTTGTACAAGCCTATAGTGATGTGGCTATCCTGTAGGGCCTGTCGTTCAGTACAACAAGCCTGAAGTGATGTGGCTATCCTGTAGGGCCTGATGTATTGTAAAACAAGCCTATAGTGGTGTGGCTATCCTGGAGGGCCTTTTGTAAAGGCCAAGACGCAGTTGAGCTTTTGGAGCAAGGGGGCTGAACTCACCCGTAAGTGCTGAGGGAGATAGCACACGGGACACCCTGCACTCACGCACACACTTCCCCTTGCATGTGCAATGTGCGTGCGGCCGTGCCACGCTGTGCAGATCGAAGCCCTCACACGCTCACGGATGACCCCCCTTCACACAGTGGCTGCCTAGCAGGCAACGCCAGTACCTAGCACAAGTGGCGTGGCTGAAAAGCATGGGTGGCGAGGCTGAGAAGCGTGGATGGCAAGGCTGTGCAGTGCAAAGGGACTTTGGCGGTGTGATCTGCACAGCATGCGCAGCGCGGCCGTCCAGCACGCAGCGTGTGCGCACGCAGCAAGCCCATGTGCCCGCAGCAGCCCCAAAACACTACCTTGGGGTGGGATGATGCATCGCCGGCGCATACGCTTCAGGATGTCATAGCGGAAGAAGACGATGTGCTTTGTGTAGTAGCGCACCCTGCGGTTGGTTGTGGGTAAGGGTTGAAAAGGGGTTAGGGCAGCAAATGTAAAGGGCAGGCGGAATCGGGGTCTGTCCAACTGTGACAAAGCTGGTCAAGGGGCTTGGTCCTGGCTTTACAAAATGGAACTCGTGCCTTCATGGGTGGCACTCTGCCTGAAAGCATGATGATCTGCTCTTCAGTGTCGAAGCTGCTCAGGGGGCTCAGAGTCCTGGTTCTACGAAATGGACCATGCGCCCAAAGGCGTCACTTTGGCCTGAAAGCATGAGGATCTGCCCTAGTGCAGTGCTTCGGAGTCGGATTTGCCCTTGAGTGCCTCAATTGCTTTTGCTCAAGGGGCTTAGATCTTATTGCTAAGAAATGAATCAGCCGCCCATTAGCGTTACTGAGCCTCAAAGCCAGCAGATTGGTGGCAATCTGCTCAGACCGTTTGCGGTAAGCGGAATAAAGGTAGAGGTGTGCGTATGGTTGGTCAAGTGCCAGTGGTGAACCGGGTGATCTTGTGGAGTGGGGAGGCCACCCAAAGCAGAAGTTCAGGAAATGCAAGATAGAAAGGCCTGCTTGAAGAGCATCCCACTTACTCCCAATTTCGCGCGCAAGAGGGAAAGGCCTGCTTGTTGAGTATTACACCTACTTTACGCTTGGGCGTATGCACTAGGGACATACACAAGCAAGCACCAACACAAGCGCATGCGTGCATGTGCCGGTGTGTATACACATCCTGACACCCTGACACAAACGCAAACAAACAGAGACGCACACACATATAAAGAAATTGATGCATGTGCACAGCGCAATACACAAGTCAATTTGACACACCAGACATCCGAAAAAAAGACCTTGATGCATGCTCTTCCGCAAGAGGCGCAAGCCGCTAAACAAGTGCACAGCACAGTGCATGCACCTTCCAAGACACAGCACAGTACATGCACCTCCCAAGACGGCTTGCCTGCAGGGATTTGAGGCAAAGCTGACTTTGGGCAGCACCGCACGCAGGTGCTCCGTGAAGAAGGAGGGCAGGGGTGGCTGGGGCAGGACGTCGCCTGGACAGGGGTCCCCAGGGCCGGGAATGAACACAAAGTGGCTGCCGTTCTGCAAGGAGGAAACGCGAAAGGTGGAAGACGAGGCCCAGTCAGGGTTGAGGGGCAAGGGTTGCAGGGATGGGAATGAACAACAAGTGGCAGCTGCCTTCGGGGCTGAACGTCCTCCCTTGGGCAGTGTTGACCACAAAAGCCAGGGGGAGAGAAATGGATGCGCATGACCTGGGGGGCTGGCCATGAGCATCACATCACACACAACCAAAACACACACAAGCATGCTGATAAATGCACACAACCAACACACTACGTACAGATTTTGCACATGTACACACACCCACACATACACTCACGCGCAAACACAGGAACAGCAACGCGAACCTGGATGCGCGGGTACTGCTGGAGCAGGGCGGCCAGCTTGTCAAAGCCAGCCCGCATGGCGGCGTAGCTGGTACCCCCACCCTGCGCACCGCCTGATGGCGCTGCGGCCCCCGCGCCTGCGCCAGCGCTGGGCGCTGTGCCCCCAGGGCCCCTGCCCGCCGCCCCCGACCCTCCACGCGAATGGAAGTTGCCCATGAACACAAACAGGGCGGGCACCAGCTGGGCGGCTTGAAAGCCTACGTGCACGTGAGTACGCGCATGTTTGAGCGTTGGGTGTACGCGCACGTGAGCTGGGAGTGTGGGTATTCTGTGCGCTAAACGTGCACGCGCATGTGCACCCTTGCGGGCCCTGTAATGAGTGGTCACGGCAAGAACGTGTGCAGCATAGGTCCTTTGCAGCTTCGTCGTGCTGCTTAGGTCCAATGCAGCGAAGATTCAATGCAGCTTGGACGCGCTGCTTAGGTCCTTAGCAGCTTTGACATGCTGCTTAGGTCCTATGCAGCTTCGTCGTGCTACTTAGGTCCGATGCAGCAAAGATTCAATGCAGCTTGGACGCGCTGCTTAGGTCCTTAGCAGCTTTGACATGCTGCTTAGGTCCTATGCAGCTTTGTCATGCTACTTAGGTCCGATGCAGCGAAGATTCAATGCAGCTTGGACGCGCTGCTTAGGTCCTTAGCAGCTTTGACATGCTGCTTAGGTCCTATGCAGCTTTGTCATGCTACTTAGGTCCGATGCAGCAAAAATTCAATGCAGCTTGGATGCGCTGCTTAGGTCCTTAGCAGCTTTGACATGCTGCTTAGGTCCTATGCAGCTTTGTCGTGTTATTTAGGTCCAATGCAGCAAAGATTCAATGCAGCTTGGACGCCTTGCTTAGGTCCTTTGCAGCTTCGATGTGCTGCTGAGGTCCTATGCAGCATAGGTCCTATGCAGCTTGGACGCGCCGCTTAGGTCCTTTGCAGCTTTGTCGTGCTACTTAGGTCCAATGCAGCTAAGCAGCACGTTGAAGCTGCATTGAATCTTTGCTGCATTGGACTTAAGAAGCACGACAAAGCTGCATAGGACCTAAGCAGCATGTCGAAGCTGCTAAGGACCTAAGCAGCGTGTCCAAGCTGCATTGAATCTTTGCTGCATTGGACCTAAGTAGCACGACAAAGCTGCATAGGACCTAAGCGGCGCGTCCAAGCTGCATAAGACCTATGCTGCATTGGACACGCCGCTTAGGTTCTTTGCAGCTTCAACGTGCTGCTTAGGTCCAATGCAGCATAGGTCCTATGCAGCTTGGACACCCCGCGTAGGTCCCATGCAGCAAAGGACAAACGCAGCTCCGACGGCACTGCTTGTTGTAAAGCCAGCACAAGGGCGCTTCAGGGAAGGTGTGCAAAAGCCACCACACAAGCGAGCCCTGTGCAAGCGCCTCCCGTCTTGCATCCTGGCCTGAGCTTGCACACATACTCAAGTAACCATTTACTGTCCGCACACCTGGTGCAAGAGTACATCCTGACCATGGAGAAGTAGCACTGTGGCAAACAAGGCAGCGTCCAGGATAAGATGCTGCAAGGGGTAAGATGGACAAGCCAGCAGGGAGGGGGTTAGCCATTTAGCCTGCATGATTCCCGCCATCACAGCCACGGACCTGCAAAGAGGGTGTCCAGGGAGTCAAAGGTCTCAGGCCTGTCAAGCCACACGTTGGCGCACACCTGCAGGCACACACAAACACATATGTGTGCACTCATCTTCTGGGCGTTGTTGGTGTGTGATTGGGACAAACAGGAGGGAGCGCTTTCCCATACTGGCGCACACACAGGAGCACACACTGGAGCATGCGCGCGCGTGCGTTCATATACCCCCACAAGCACACACACGCACGTACGCACACCCCTACACGCTCGGGCGTGTGCAAAGTTGTGCGCGCACGACCAAAAAACAGTGGATGTTCTGCCAAGCTCCAGGAGGGAAGCTTCAGGAGTAATGCAGAAAGCAAGGGAGCAAGCCTGAGTGCCAGATTCCCTCTGCGCAAGCATGCCGCACTGCCGGCCACCCTGACATGCCTGCCACCCTGACATGCCTGCCCTGACATGCCTGCCACCCTGATATGCCTGCCACCCTGACATGCCTGCCACCCTGACATGCTGGCCACCCTGACATGCCAAGGCCAGGGGCAGCATGGCATATGTTTTCGGCGGCATCAGCATCACAAGCGGTAGCGGCAGCAGCGGCGGCAACAGCAGTGCCAGCGCACATCTTCCGCTTTCTCTTCGTAGTATGCGTACGTGTGCGTGTGTGTGCGTGTGTGTGTGTTCAGGCGCGTGCACATACGAGCATGTTCCGAATGCAACGCAGGCTCAGGGGGATGCCTTCCCTCGCAGACAGAAGAAGCAGGTTATCAAGCAGAAACTCAACATCAAGTGAGTACCACAAGCTCTGATGCCTGGAACAGCAGCGGCACCACAACTGCGGCATGCGCTCATCATGCTCCTGCCCTCATCATGCTCCTGCCCTCATCATGCTCCTGCCAGGCGTCTAGTTACTGTTGCTCGATGCTCTTTACAAGCGCAGCATACTGAAGCAGTGTATGTGTTGTGGAGCACAAAGCATGCGTGTCAAAGTCTCTGGTTTGACCGCTTAGATTTTGCAAACTGAGTGGTGAGTCCAAGCATTTAGGTGTGCTGTGGAGCACAGCCGCACCACAATGCGGTCCTCCTCATGCTCGTCCTCCTCTATGCCCATCACATCCATCTCCTCCTTGGTGGGCATGGGCCCCCCAAAAAAGTTGAGGCGCTGCGGCAGCAGCAGAGTGGTTGCATGGGCAAGTGGGGGAGCGGGGCAGCAGTGCACATGCCATTGGTGTGTGTGTGTGTGTCTGTGTGCAAATATGTGTGCACACATGTGTGTGTTTGTGTGTGAATGTGTGTGTGTGTGTCTGTGTGCGCGCGCGTGTGTGTATTTGTGTGTTTGTGTCGAGTATGTGTGTGAATGTGTGTGCACGCGCATGTGTGTGTGTGTGCTTGTATTTGTGTCCGAATACGTGTGCGTGTGCGTGCATGTGTGTGCGTGTGTGCGCATGTGTGTGCCCCGACCAGCAAGGAGCCGGTGCCCTGCCAGATCAAAACCCTCAGCCCAGCTGCAGGCAAGCAGAGGCTGCGCAAGCCCCTGCCTGGCTTGGAGAGCTTTGGAAGCGGCGGCACCATTCGCCTTGAGCCCTGCTCAGCGCATGCGCACACACAGCCACGGGCACACAAACGGCCACAGACCCCCCTCAGGACACACACACACACACACACACACACACACACACGCACACACACACAGCTACACAGCCAAGGGCACGCTGGGAGCCCCAGCTCGAGCTCATCTGCCTTTGTTGCGCTGATTGAGGGCACCACACACGTGCACAGCTCCTTGCTTTGCTCCCCATGCTCCGTGCTAAGATGCGTCCAGGGCCGGCAGAGCAACCGGCTATCACTTGTCATGTTTGATCTCAGGGCCGGCAGAGCAACCGGCTATCACTTGTCATCTTGGTCTCAACCGGCTATCACTTGTCATCTTGGTCTCAGACTCAGTCCTGAATCTTAACCTTCCCCCAATCAGGCACACACGCGACCACACTCAAGGTGTGCACACATCAACAACAATGAACGCTCTGGGTAGCTTTAACCTGCTTTTACACACCAGCATTTGCTGTTCCAGCCACACGTGTTACCGGCAGCACATATTTTCCAGCTGCACATGGAAAGAGATGTTCCAGTAGACTGATGTTGAAGTAAAAAGCTGCTCCAGGTATGCGCACACAGGCTGCAGATGTGCACGTGCTCGTAGCACATGCACCCACCATCGGACTCACACACTCATGCTCACACACGCACCAATGCATGCATTCACAAAATTGCACACACACAAGCACACAAATACACACACACGCACAAACAAACACACCTGGGACGCCATAGGCAGGTCTGAGCGCGCCTCCGCCGGCGGAAAGCCCAGCGCGCGCACATGGAATGCGCCGTCGTGGCACAGCTCTCCCTCTGCCACCACCACACAGTTTTCTGGGGCAGCGGCGTAAGGGTGTCCATTGTCAGCACGGCAACGGCAGCAGCCATCAACACGCCCGTGCCAGCCACCCCATGCAGGTCTCTGGGGTGACACAGACGTGAATGCGCAGGGGAGGCACACATGCGCGGGACAGCAGCGCACCAGCCAACTGCCTGCCACACACCCGCGCCAGCAGTCCGCGCATGAATGGCATGCCAAGGCAGCTCAAAAGCCACGCATGACACAAGGGCCGCGGCTGTCCATATTTCCTGGAGCATGGGCACTGCCCCTATGGGCCCACTGCATTGGCTGGCATCTGATGATCAGCCTTGCCATTGGCAGGCAAAGGCGGGTTCGGGGCACGCAGATTCAGGGCACAGGGCCTGCACGCTTTAGCCCTGCATGCCTGGACATGCAGCATTGTGCTTGCAGCCCCACTGAGGCGTTGCTGCGTATTCATGGCCCGACCTGGTAACACCGCCTCATGGGGTGCGCTTCCATCACCGCCTCATGGAGTGTGCTTCCATCACCGCCTCATGGAGTGTACTAAAATCACTGCCTCATGGAGTGCGCTTCCATCGCTGTCTCATGGGGTGCGCTTCCATCATCACCTCATGGGGTGTGCTTCCATCACCGCCTCATGGGGTGCGCTTTCATCACTGCCTTATGAGGTGCGCTTCCATCATCACCTCATGGGGTGTGCTTCCATCACCGCCTCATGGGGTGCGCTTCCATCACCGCCTCATGGGGTGCGCTTCCATCATCACCTCATGGAGTGTGCTTCAACCACTGCTTGACATATGTGGGCTTGCCTGCCTCCTTGCATCCCACTGCCTGCCTGCCTGCCTGCCTGCTAACATGCTCCCCTGCATGCCCCTGCATGCCAATGCTGCAAGTGGCTTGTGATGGTTGCCCATACAATGGGCAACCACGCCTTTGCCTAAGCACACCCTTGTACAGCCTCTGCAATGCAATCACCCATGTGCCCAAGACAGTCTCTGCCTCTGCGTTGCAGCCAGCCATGCGCCCGAGACAGTCTCTGCCTTGAAAAGCCTTTGTCTTAGTGAACATTTTTGCCCCTCAGACGTTTTTTGTTTCAGGTTGCCCCAGCGCCTTGGCAGCCTAGCCTTGCCCAGTTTAGCCTTGCCCCCCCCCCCCC